>Ga0302279_10000181_pt1 | contig 89052 bp, 71 predicted proteins | sample III_Bog_N3_3_FD_194541 | JGI IMG/M metagenome (GOLD analysis project Ga0302279, IMG submission 194541) | Peat permafrost microbial communities from Stordalen Mire near Abisko, Sweden - III_Bog_N3_3 | ecosystem: Environmental > Terrestrial > Soil > Wetlands > Peat | place: Sweden: Abisko...
CGCACGTGTGCTCAACAGACCTCCTCTTGCGCGCAACACGACCCCTCTTGCGCGCAACAGACCCGCACATGCGCTCAACAGACCCCCTCTAGCGCGCAAGATGCCCGTACTTGCGCGCGAGTCCCTCCCTCTCGCGCGCAACATCCCCGCGCTCCCTCGCCGCTCGATCCGCGAGGCCGGTGCCCCGCGCATCGCCCCTTTTCACTCCGCAGCGCCCCTTTTCGCCCCCCCCTTTTCGCGCAGCCGATTCCCGGTCGATTCTTCCTAACCAGCCGCTACCACGCGCCTTTCTCCCCCTCCATTCGCTGCCCCCGCCCTCCTCCAGCGCGACAAGTCACGAGATAGACCTCGAGCAGGACAACGAGACGCCGGGCGGTTCCGTCGGCTCGCTTCACCCCCTGCTCGTCTGGAAGTGTCTCGTGTCCGTTTCCCATCTTTCGCGTCCGTCGATCGGCACCAAGCCCACGTCGAAGTCGAACCACCCCCCTGCCACCCCGGAGTCGACCCTCGCGCCGGCCACGCCCGCCGCGACTCCGCCTCCCGCGGCCGTACCCGAATCGTCCGCTTCGATCCGCTCCCTCGCCGTCGAGGCGATCGCGCAGCTCGACGCGCTCGAAGCGAAGCTGAACCTCGACGTCGTTGTTCGCCCGAACGACAAGCATCAGATCCGCGCCCTCAAGCGCGTGTCCGACGACGCGCTCAGCCTGGCCTCGACCATCGCCGCGAGCTCTCCGTCGACGCTCGAAGCGTTCTCGGGGATCGCCTCCGCAAGGGAGTACGTCGGCGCCATGACCCCCCTGGCGAATCGCGTCGCGACGCTCCTGACCCACCTGCAGAAGAGCATCCAGAACCAGCGGACTCCCGCGGCGCAGAAGACGCTCGCGCTCTACGCGGTCGTGAAAGGGCTCGGACGCATCGAAACGAACGAGACGATGCGCGAGACGGTTCCTCTGCTGAGGGCGGAGGTCGTCCCCAAGCACAAGAACCCGAGAGTGAAGATGACCAAGGAACAGAAGGCCGCTAAGAAGCTCGCAAGGTCCACAGCCGACCGCGTAGCGAAAGCGACGGCCGTTCCCACGGCGGACGGGGCGCCCGTCCCCACGACTACGGCCTAACGCAACCGCCGATCGATTGGGTCAGCGCTCACCCCCGCGAGCCCTCACCCCCGCCCCCTCTCCCACGAGGGGAGAGGGGGAGATCGCGCGCCGGGCGACCCCCCTCTCCCTTCATGGGAGAGGGGTCGGGGGTGAGGGGCGCGTTTAGTCGCTGCGACGCTCAATGGACGCCTGCTCGACGGCGGCGTGGGTGGGCAGGCTGGCCGCCGCCGGCCCCCGCCCGCGGCGCCAGCGCAGCTCAGCCTCACCACCCTCACGGCCCCGCCTCACGACACTCGCGGACACGACGAGAGGCCCCTCTCGCTCTCGAATCCAGAGTGCCGCTCGTGTAACCGATCGAGACGATCTCGAATCGCTCAGTCGTTCGCAGCGTCCGCCGACGAATCGCTGGAGCCGTCGGTTTCGCCGCTGTCGGTCGCGCCCGAGTCCTTGCCGCCGCCGAGCCCGGAGGTCCCGCACTCGCTCGCGCAACTCTTGGCCGCGCACGACACGACCCCCAACTCCGCCGTGTTCCCCTCGACCGCCGCCAGGCTCCCGAAGCACTGCCCGGCGCAGTCGAGCAGCGAGTTACCCACGCCGCCGATGCAGTTGGAGAAGCACACGAACCCCACCGTGCACGAGCAGTCCCCGTTGCACGTCGTCAGCTGCGACTCGCACTTGGTCTGCGCGCACGCGAGACACGTACCGACCGTCGCGCCGGCATCGTTGATCGCCGCGTCGGCCGGCGCGAGCGTGAGGAGATCCGCGTCCACGGGCACGCACGCATCCTCGGAGCCCGTGTCGCTGCCGGCGTCGTCCGGCGAGGAGCTCGACGAGTCGCTCGCGTCGGTCGTGTTCTCGTTCCCTTTCGAAGAGTCGACCCCGGCGTCGCCGCCAGGCGGATTGTCCGACGTCGAAGTCCCGCCGCACGCGATCGCGACAGCCGCTCCGAAAAAAAGTACCCCAAGCGCTCGTGCTCTTCGCATGTGCCTACTGCCTCCGCGTTGCTTCGAGCCTGTCTCAGTAGCCGAAACACGCGGGCGCGTGTGCATCGATCTGCTAGAGACCGCGGGCTATCCGCTTATCCACTAGGGAGGAAAAGATGCGACTCGGCCACGCCGTTGCGTTCGCGCTCGGGGCACTCGCCGTCACGGCCGCCTGCACGAGCAGCAGCAACCACGCCAGCTCCTCGCCAAGCGACGGTGACGCAGGAGCTCTCGACGCAGGAGTGGATGCCACCACCGGCACGACCCCCGACGCCGGCGGCATCGCGCTCGGCCCGACCCCCCGCTTCAAGCTCGCAGGCACCTCGCCCCCGCAGTTCCTCGACGTCCCGTTCCCTTCAGACGCTTACATCTCGAACGGGACGATCGTCGATCCGCTCCCCGGCCTCGACAGCTTCATCCCCCGGAGCTCGTCGTACATTTCGCACGCGCTCGGCGCGATGAACGGGTTCTCGCGGGTCGCGCTCTCGATCTTCGCCGTCGACGACACCAGCGCCCCCGAGGATGCCGGCCCGGTGTCCGCGATCATCGACCCGACGACGCTCCCCGTCGCCGAGACCGACTGCACGACCGCCACGAGCTCGGTCTACCTGCTCGACCTCGCCCCCGGCGCGTCACCCGCGATCCTCCCGTGCCGCACGGAGTTCCACGACGATCAGCCGCTCGCGCCCACGACGCCGGTCATCGTCGTCGGCCCGCCGCGCGGGTACGTGCTCCAGGAGGCACACGCCTACGCCACGGTGCTCACGAGCCGAGTGAAGGACACCAAGGGGCGACCTCTCGCGGCGAGCGCGGACATGAGCGCCGTCGCCGCAGGGAGCGTGAGCGCGGACGGTGCGGTCGGGACGGTCTACGCGCAGGCGTACACCGCGGCGATGAAAGTGCTGGCGACGAACCTGGCGGCCGACGGCGCGTCGATCGTCGCCATCGCGCCGTACACGACGATGAAGAAGACGAACGAGCTGTTCGCGCTTCGCGAGGCGCTCGAGACGGCGCCGACGCCGACCCTGGCGTGGGACTCGACGTCCATGGCGCCCATGGGGGCGACGAAGTTCGCGAAGGTCGCGCTCGACGGCGGCACGCTCCCGGCCGGATTCACGGCGAGCACCGACGCCTGGCTCGGCGTGGCGACGCAGAAGCTCCCCGACGGCACCGACGACCCCGATCTCAGTCTCCCGGTACGAGCCCACGACCAGCTGGCCGCGGTCGGCACCGCCGTCTTCAACGCCACGAGCTACCTGCAGGTCAGGCCGACGGGCTACGAGGACGTCGCGCACGGCACGTTCCAGTACGACGCTTCCGGCAACCCGATCGCCCAGGCACCCGTGCAGATCTGGGTGACGTTCGGAATCCCGACCTCGACGATGCCGGCCGGAGGCTACCCCACCGTCATCCTCCAGCACGGCATCAGCTCGTCGCGGCGCTGGATCATGTCCATCGCCAACGTGTTCGCGAGCAAGGGGTGGATGTTCGCCGCCATCGACAGCGTGACGTTCGGCGCCCGCGCCCCCGAAGCGCAGTTCCACGTCGACACCGCCAACGACTTCGCCTCGGGCTCTGGAGCCACGTACGCCGGCCCCGACGGTTTCGCCGACATCGACAACGGCTCGACCGACTTCTTCGGGTCGCTGCTCAACGTGCTCGCCATCGGCGACCAGTTCCGGGAGGCCGGGTTCGACGGCGCGCAGCTGGTGAAGCTCCTCCGCTCGCAGCCCGATCTCTCGGCGCTGGCCACGGGGAGCGGCACGCCCACGATCGACCCGACCCGGATCGCGTACTTCGGCGACTCGCTCGGCGCCATGGAGGGGACGATCGCCGCAGCGCTCGAGCCGCGCGTGAGCGCCTGGTTCCTCAACGTGAACGGTGGGTCGCTCTTCCACGAGCTCGTGGCGCATTCGCCGAACGTCGGCAAGTCGCTCTCGGCGGCGGCGGCGCTCAACTTCGCGGTCACGGGCGACAAGTTCTCGTGGTCCGACCCGCTCGTCGCGCTCCTCCAGCACACCGTCGACCCCGGCGACCCGGTCGCGTACGCGCAGTACCTCACGCTGAATCCGCAGGTGATAGGCGGCGTCCCGGCGAAGGCACGCAACGCACTGATGACCGAAGCGCTCTGGGACGAGGTCGTGACCGACGAGGCCAGCGAGGCGATGACGCGCGCCGCGGGCTGGGGTCTCGCAGTGCCGAACGTCGGCTCCAACGCGGATCTCATCGACGCGGCCGCACCCAGCGCGAACCCTCGGAAGACGCCCCTGCCGAACGTGAGCCCCGACTCGACGGGAACGATCCACGACACCCCCGTCGCGGGCTCCACGGCCGTGGTCGTCCAGTGCTCCCCGTGCCAGCACGGGATGGACGCCGTCGGCTCGGCCGGTGAAGACGAGTACCAGCTCCCCTACCAGCCACCGTTCATCGTCCTGAACGCGCCGATCACGTTCACGGAGGATTTCCGGTCGGTGCAGACGCTGGCGGTCGATTTCTTCAGCGACGCCTTTGCCGGAAACGTCCCGAAGGTGGGGACGTTCACGGCGCCGGTGCGCACGCGCTGAAGCCCGTGAACGCGATCACTCCGCGGCGAGCGTGAGGAGCCACCCGTGCGGCTCGAACGTCTCGTCGTCGGGGTCGAACGGCGCGAACGGATCGCCCACGTTCGTCGCGGCGATGAGGAGTGAATCGACGCCATCGAGGTTGATGACCGTCATCTGCGCCTCGGTCGCGCGGGGCTGAGCGGCGATCGGCACGCGCCCGAGCTCGCGTCCGCTCGCGTCGAGCTTGACGACGAACCAGCGGATGGCGGCGTGCGCTTCCCACGTCGCCTCGACCCGTAGCCTCGCGCCTGGCGCTGCGCCGGCGTGGTGCACGAGCACGTACGACGAGCCTGTGGGCCCGAGCGGTACCGGGGACGCCAGCCGCCGTGGTGAGGAGGGCCAGGCGATGTCCCACGCGAGCGGCGGCACGAGCGACGCACCCAGGACGCGCGCCTCTGGAAGCTCGAGCCCGTTCTCGCGCGGCCCCATGAGCGCGCGCGTCGTGCCGAACTCGGCATACAGATCTTCGACCGTGGAGCCGCTCGTCAACGCGTCCTTGAACGACGCCGCGAGCACATCGAAGCCGTCCGGCTCGGCGTTCCAGCGCTCGGCCCCGGGCGGCGTCTTGGTCGGCGAGAGCGCCCAGATGGCGTGGACGAGCGAGCCAGGCGTCGCGCCGTACGTAGCGTCGAGCCACCAGTAGAACAGCGACGCGCCGCGATCGAACTCGAGTCCGACGCGTCTGTCGTCGTTCCAAACGTCGGCGATCGCGCGCTCAGCGTTCGCCTGGAACAGCCCGACGCCGTCGTCGGCGGTCATGGCGCAAGGGACGGCGAGGCGCGCGATGTAGGCCGCTTCCGCGCGCGCGCTCCCTTCGTCGGTCGCGGGGGCAGCGCGAAACAGCGACGCCCTCGCGATCGAGCGCGCCATCGCCACGTCGAGCGCGCACGACTCGTGTGCCAGAGAGGCGCCGAGGAGCGTGAACGCGCTCCCGCGGTCGAAGTCCGATCGCAGGTCGCGCGCCGAGAGCGCCGTGACGGCCCCCCCCTCGACGTGCGGGACCACGTAAACGTCGTAGGCGCGCGTGTCGATGTCAGCGTCGGGCTCCGGCAGCGCGATCACGCGGGTCTCCACGTCCCACGCGCGCTCGGCCGACGCGACGACCGCCAGCAAGGACGAGTCCGCAACGCGGCCGTGCACGCAGATCGGGTGGCGCATCGAGCACGCTCGCACATCCGGCCCATTCGCGGGTTTCGCGGGCCAGGCGTACACGAGCGCCCCCGGCGGCGCGTGAGAGACGTCCTCCGCGCTCGCCGTGTGTGCGTTCGTGACGGCGAGCGCCGCGAGTCCGATCGTGATGCACGCGCGCTTGCGCATTTGACCCCTGTTTGTACCCTCCGTATATCAGCTCAGGGGACGCATCTCTCCTCGCGCGCTGGCGTTCGTTGGCGAGAAATGAGCATGGCCGGGTTCGATCCCACGCACGCGGTACGATTCGATCTGCCGCGCGGAAGCGTGACCGCAGGCACGGACGAGCGTCACGTGCTCCTGCCGTGTGCGGCCCTCGACGACTTGGTGCTCATCGCCGGCACCGAAGCGGCGTGCGCGGTGGGGCGCGCGCTGGGGTCCTCGATCGGCACCCGGATCGCGGGGCGCCTGGGGGGACCCGACGCCCTGCGCGGGACGTCCATCGAGCGCGTGGTGACCGACATCGCGCGGGAGCTCGCCGTCACGGGCCTCGGAGCCGTCTCGGTCGAGCGATGGGGGCGCGCGCTCGTCGTGGCCGTCGAGCGGCCTGCCGTGGCCGATCTACCGTTCCTCGCCTCGATCATCGAGGGGGTCCTCGAGGGCGCCAGCGGCGCGCCGGTTCGCTGCGTGTCGCTGGGGCGCGAGGGGATGGTCGTCCGCGTGCTGGTCGCGAGCGAGCGCGCGGTCGGGCGGGCGCGCACGATGCTCGACCAGGGCACGGCGTGGGGAGAGGTCCTGTCGCGCCTCCAGCCGTCACCGACGCCGGGCGGTGACCCGTGAGCACCGACGATCGCATCGCGATGCTGGAAGCGCTGCTCGCGCGCGTGAAGAGCCGGACGCGCGATCGCACGCTCCTCACCAACGGGACCACGCCGCACGCGGACGACGACGTCGCGGCGGGCCTCCCCGCGAGCCCCCTCGACGTGCCGACGCCGATGGCGCCGTTTCGTCCGAGTCCCCTCCCCCCCCCCCCACTATCGACCGGCGGAGCGTCGCAACCGCCGAGCGCGCCGAGGTTCAGCCAGCGCCCCGAGGCGCCGCCCCTCTCGTTCTCCGCGAAGCCTCTGGCGTTCGAGTCGAGCGAAGCGTCGTCGTTCGAGCGAACGCTCCAGGAGGTGGGCACGCAGATTCGCCGCGCCGCGCCCCCGGCGGAGCCGTCGCGCGTACGGGCCGTCGAGCCGCCGCCCATGGAGGTCGTCGAGCTGGACGTCGATCCCGATCCGTCGATTCCGCCCCCGTCCATCCCTCCACCCGCGAGCGTCCCGCCGATCAGCGCGAACGGCGAGGATCCGTTCGAGAGCCGCTCACGGCTGGTGAGCGCACCGCCCGCCCCGTTCGAGATGACCGGCCTCACGCAGCTGGACGACGTCTTCGAGGACGAGCCGTTCGAGCTCTCTTCCCCCGCCAGCGACCCGACGATCGAAGCCGCGCCCGCCGAGGTCTCGCAGGCGGAGCTGGACGCCATCGAGGAGGCGGATCGCGCTCCCAGCTCGTCGCGCCGGCCGATCTCGATGGAAGACAAGATGAGCGAGCTCGAGGACTCGATCCCGCTCCACACGCCGCCGCCCGAGTCGGGCAAGCTCCCCGCGGCGTCCCCCGCCATCGAGCTTCACCTCGACGCGCAACCCGCTTCGGCCCCCGTCCCGGTCGCGGCACCAGCGCTCGCGCGCGAGGCGCTTCGCGGCGATCCGCTCTCGCAGACCGAGATCGCAGTGTTCCTGGGGCGAACGCCGAGCGACGTCCCCGCGAAGACCTTTGGCGATCTTCTGGAGACGACGCTCTCTCTTTGATCCGGCTGCTCCGGCCGGGGGGGGGCCGGGACGCTGACTTACAGGTCCAGCTCGCCGCGGACGCCGAGCGTGAGCCACTCGTGCAGCTTGCTCTGCATCGGGACGTCCGACGACGAGCCCGCCGTATCCTTGTACGCCTCGTGCGAGAACTGACCGAAGCTCAGGTCGACGAACGGGCCGAACGGAATGGACTTGGACACGCCGAGGTCGGCGCCGGCCTGCAGGTCGATGAACTGGAAGCCGTAGTAGATGAGGCTCGTCTCGGTCCCCTCCTGCTCGTAACGAGTGCGGCTCTGCTCGTACCCGATGCCGAGCCCGGCCCACGGGTTGACCGACTGGCCCGGGAGGAAGTGGTACTGGAAGTCGATACCGCCGCGCATGTCGGCGCCTTCGCACGAGAGTGCCGAGCCGGCCCCGCCCCCGCACGTGTGCACCGGCGTGAACGTGATCCCGTACTCGAAGAACCCGCCGACGTAGAGATGCGGGGAAAAGCGGTACCCGAGGTCGAACCAGAACGGGATCTTGCCCCCTTCGAGCGAGCCGAGCGACAAACCGGATTTCGCGGCGCCGATCGGAATCGCGTACCCCGTGCGGAAGCCCACCGCGATCCCGCTCTGCTCATCGGCGTGCGCCGGCATGCAAGTGAGCGCCATCGCCGCCGCGACTCCCGCGGCGAGGGTGATGCGAAGTCCCTTCATCGGTTCCCTCCGTGACCTTTCGTAAGCGAATGCCCGGATGGGGCGTCCCGCGCCGGGGAGATTGCGACGATCCTTCGAGCAAAGTCGAGGGGATTTTCACGTTCAGGTTAGAGCCAGGTCACGTTCGCGTGATGAAGCCACGTTCGCTGCCGCCGCGCGAAAACCCGGGTCGCGCGGACAATCTCGGCTTCCAGGTCCCCCGGAGCGCTCCGTTCGGCCTCCGGTTTCGCGAGATCGTGGAGGATTTCGCGGTACCCGACGGACCCCATGGCGCGCGCGTGCTCGAAACCCGAGTCCCGCAGGGCGCGGACCTCGTCGAGCCATCCGGCGAGCATGAAGCGGTGCACGCGCGCCGCGATCCGCAGCGTCAGCTCGTCGGGATCGACCGCGAGCGCCACCAGCCGGGCCTCCATCCGCGGCGTGGAGAAGCCGTGGCGTGCCTGCCAAGCGCTCATGGGCTCCGACGTGAGCTCGTAGACCTCGAGGGCGCGGCTGACGCGCACGAAGTCGTTCGGGTGGAGGCGCTCGGCGATCGTGGGATCGACCTTTGCGAGCGCGACGTGGAGCGCGGGGCGCCCTTCGGCCTCGACCAGCGCGCGATGCCTCGCCCGGATCTCTTCGCTCGCCGGGGGCGCGTCGGCCAGGCCATAGAGCAGCGCCTTGACCCAGAGGTAGGTCCCACCGCACACGATGGGCCGCTTGCCTCGCGCGCGGATGTCCTCGATGGCAGCGCGCGCGAAGTCGGCAAAGCGAGCCGCGTCGATCTTCTCGAGCGGGCCGACGATGTCGATTCCATGGTGTCGGACCCGGGCGAGCTCGTCCGCGGTGGGCTTGCCCGAGCCGATGTCGAAGCCCCGGTAGATCTGGACGCTGTCGATGCTCACGACCTCGCCGTCGATGCGCTCGGCGATCCGCATCGCCAGATCCGTCTTTCCGCTCGCCGTGGGCCCGACGATCGCGAGGAGCGCGGTGGGCTCCTCGTCCGCGAAACGGAGAGCGCGCGCGAGCGTGGTGTCAGCGTCCAACACGTCTCTCCAGCTCGCCCCAGGGGATGCGCGAGATGACGGGCCGACCGTGGGGGCAGTGCCCCGCGAAGTCGACCGTATCGAGAGCGCGAAGGAGCGCTTCGGCTTCTTCTCGAGAGAGCCCGTCGCCTGCCCGCGTCGATCCGTGGCAGGCCATCGTGGCGAGCACGAGATCGGCCGCGGCGCCAAACGGACGCCCCGCCGCGCGAGAGAGCTCCGCGACGAGATCGCGCACCAGCTGCGAAGGCGACGCGCGGGCGACGAGCGCTGGGACGGCGTGGACGGCGACCGCGTTCCCCCCGACGGCGCGAACGTCGAGGCCGAGCGCCCCGATGGCGTCGATGTTCTCCTCCAGCGCCGCCACCTCGGCCGGGACGAGCTCGACGATGTCGGCGACCAGGAGTCGCTGCGAAGCGACGGCCCGCGACGCGTAGGCTCCGCGAAGACGATCGAACGTGACGCGCTCGGCAGCCGCGTGCTGGTCGAGCACGTAGAGACCGTCGTCCCCTTCGCAGATGAGGAAGGTGGCTCGCGACTGGCCGATGTAGCGAAGGCGAGCGTAGAAGCCGCGACCGGCGAAGAGGGGCTCGTGCGGATCGGGAGCGGCGGGGGCGAGGGACCAGGGGTCGGGGTCGAGGGTCGAGCTCGGGGTCGAGCTCGGGGTCGAGGTCGGGGTCGAGGTCGGGGTCGGGGTCGAGGTCGAGGTCGAGGTCGAGGTCGGGAATGGGGTCGAGGTCGCGTGCGCGTTCGACCACCCCTGAAAGACGCGCGAGTAGGGGGTTGGTCCCAGCGCAGGGACCGCGAAGGCCTTTCCGAGCGCGATGTGCAGCTCGCGCGTGATCGCGTCGAACACGCCGCGCGCGTCAGCGAAGCGCACCTCGGCCTTCTGCGGGTGCACGTTCACGTCCACCTGCGACGGCGGCAGCGTGAGGTACACGACGCCCACCGGGTAGCGCCCCGGCTCCAGCACCGACCCGTACGCCTGCGAGACCGCACGCGCGAGCTGGCGATCTTTGACGGGACGACCGTTCACGAACAGGTGGAGCGCGACCGCCCCGGCGCGCGCACGCTCCGGCGCCGCCAGGTGCGCCTCGATCTCCAGGGGACCGCGCGTCCCGAGGCACGTGAGGAGCTCTTCGTCGGCGATGACTTGCTTCGCTCGCTCGGCGCGCGAGGGGACGCGCAGGTACTCGCGCGCCACTTTGCCATCGCGCACGAGCACGAAGGTCACGTCAGGCCGTGCCAACGCCGCGAGCAAGACCGCCTCGCCGACGTGCGCGCTCTCGGTCCCGGTCGACTTCAGGAACTTGCGGCGAGCCGGGACGTTGAAGAACAGCTCGCGGACGTCGACCGTCGTGCCGGGCGCGCATCCGCACGGCTTTCCGAGCGGGTCGCCCCCCCCTTCGATGTGCAGCTCGATCCCTTCGTCGCGGTCCCGCGTGCGCGACGAGAGCGTGAGCTTCGCCACCGATCCGATGCTGGGGAGCGCCTCGCCACGAAACCCGAACGTCTCGATGGCCGAGAGATCCTCGATGCGCGCGATCTTGCTCGTCGCGTGGCGCTCGAGCGCGAGGCGCGCGTCGTCCGCGTCCATCCCTTCGCCGTCGTCGGTCACGCAGATGCGCGCGGTCCCCCCCTGCGCGATCTCCACGCGCACGCGCGTCGCGCCGGCGTCGAGCGCGTTCTCGACGAGCTCCTTCACGACGCTCGCCGGCCGCTCGACCACCTCGCCCGCCGCGATCTGGTTGGCCAGATCGTTCGGCAGCCGCCGAACCTTGCCCATGCTGCGACTCTACCCTTCGCCGAGCGTTCCCGGCGGCGCGGAGGGGAAGAATGCGCGGGCGCGGGGCCGCGTGAGGGCGACGACGATGAGGCCCGAGAAGATCGTCTGAACCACGATCTCGAACGGCGCCCACGCCCGCGAGATCCACGCGGTCACCTGCTCGGCGCGCGCTTGAACCGCGGGGTCGCTCATCCCCTGCGTCAGCCCCGCCGCCATGCGCGTCCGGAACTCGACGTCGGCCCGTGCGACGGGCGTCGTCAGCAGGTACCCCGCGACGACCAGCCCCGCGTGAACCAGCACGACCTGAACGAGCGCGCTCCGCGCCCCTTCGCGACCGGTCATCGAGCGCGCCGAGAGAAGGACCATCGCGGCGCCGAGGAGCAGCATCGCGACGCCGACGGGCATCTCCCGACTCTGCGAGGCCTGCTTCATCGCCAGCCATCGCTCGCCGGCGACGACGGCTACGTCGCGGAGCTTCGTGTCGGGGATCTGGTCGGCGATCGTGTGCACGTCGACCTGTTCGCCCCGGTAGAACGCGATGGCCTCGTACCCCTCGCTGAGCGCTTGCGCGCCGTAGATCCACCCGGCGACGAGCGCGGCCACGAGATACCAGGGCCGTTTCGTGGGTGAGGAAGGAGCGCGCGAGGCCGCCATGGGCGGTGGGGATAGCACGAGGCTCGACGTCGTGCCCACGCGGCGGCGCTCGTCTCGCTAGCGCCGACGTGGTAATTGGCGGGCAAATTCCCACGAAACCCGAGACGAGAGCCCTCCCACGATGCGACGCATAGCCCGTTGCTTGTCCGCTTGTTTGCTCGCGTGCGCGGCCACCGCGACGCTGGACCCCACCATTGCCAGCGCGAAACCGAGGAAGAAGCCGGTGGTCGAGGCGCCCGCGGCCCTCCCCGCCGGCACGCTGGAGAAGCTGCAGTCGGGAGACGAAGCGTCGATCAAGTCGGCTCTCGACGACGTTCGCACGGCAGGGAAGAGCGCGGCTGGCGCAGCGCCGACAATCGCGGACGTGCTCGGTCGCGGGCTCACGGCCGATCTGACGGTTGCCGCGATCGACACGCTGGGCGACCTCGAGTCCGAAGCCGCGTCACCCGCGCTGGCTTCGTACGCTGTGCACAGGAGCCCGCCTGTCCGGCAGGCCGCAGTAAAGGCGCTCGCAAGGACCAAGGGGCCGGCCGCCGTCGCCGCCCTGCGCCACGCCCTCTCCGACGACGACCCGATGGTCCGCGGGATCGCCGCGACCGGGCTGGGGGCGTTGAAGGCGAAGGAGGCGGTCCGAGACCTCTTCGTGGCGCTCGACCACAAAGTCGGCGAAGCGGCCGCTTCGATCGGGCAGCTTTGCTCCCCGGCGGAGTGCGACGAGCTGGCCGGCAAGCTCGGGAAGCTGCCGTTCGACGTCGTCACGGGCGGGCTGGATCAGGTCCTCTTCCGCCCGACGAGCGAGGTCGACGACGACCAGAAGGTGAAGATCGTCGGCCGCGTGCGCGAGCTCGGCACGCAGGAGGCGAACAAGTTCCTGCGCGACGTACAAAAGCGATGGCCGGCGACGTGGTCGCCGCGCGTGAAGCAAGCGATCGACCAGGGGGTCCTGGCGACGAGCGGGGTGTCGCAATGAAGGGCGTCGCTCTCCTCGGGGCGGCGGCCGCGCTCGCCCTCTCCGCGTGCGGCGGCGGCTACACCTCGATCACCCTGTTCACGACGGACTGGACGGACGACGGCGGCAAGTCGATCGACAACATTCGCAAGAAGCTGGCGAACGCGCATCCCCCGCCGGGGACGGACGTCGCCGTCGCCGTCGCGGGCAACAGCGACAAGCTGATCGGGCAGCCGCTCGGTGGCGGCGCCAAGTGGACGTTCGCGCACCCGCTGAGCGCGCGCCCCGTCATCGCCGGGACCGTCGTCGTCGGCTCCGGCGGCGGCGAGCTGTTCGCGCTCGACGCGGCAACCGGTCGGCGCCTGTGGTCGCGCCCGACCGGCGGCCTCAAAGTGCGCGGAGCGGGCGACGACGGCACCGTCACCGTCATCAGCCTTTCCGGCTCGACGGAGGTGGGCTCGACGCTCCTCGCGGTCGCGCGCGACGGCGCCGTCGTGCGGCAGATCGAGACCGACAGATCGCTCGGGGCCCCCGCGGTCCTCGGCGGCTTCGCGTTCGTACCGTGGAACAACGTGTACGTCTCGGCGATCGATCTCTTGAACGGCGACGAGGCCGCTCGCGTCGTCTTGCGCGAGAAGACGAGCCGCGCTTGGACCGAGCAGCGCGAGCTGTACTTCGGTGAGATCGGGATCTTCCGGTGGGACGACCACATCAAGGACGCGCCGAAGAACCAGGCCTCGCACGTGGCGCTCCCGGTTCGTGAGCTTCCGGGCTCGCCGAAGCTCATGGAGCCGGGCACCGATAACCCGGGCGCGGCCGCGGAGGCGCCCGATCGCATCCGCATCTACGCACGACCGACTCCGGGGGAGGAGGGAGCGCTCGGGATCGAGGGTGGCCGCTTCTATGCGACGTACTTCAAGATCGCGATGGGGTTCGAGGCGACGAAGGGGACTCTTACGTGGGTCCATACACACGGAAGCGACCTCATTGGCGGCGCCGCCGGAGCGGGGGGCGTGCTCTTGTGCGACGAGCAGGGGCACCTCACGGCGCTCGACGCGAAGACGGGGGGCGTGACGGCTGACGTGGATCTCGGCGAGCCCGTGAAGGGGTGCGTCGTTCAGGTGGATGCATGGACGCCCGGCGGCGCTCCCGCAGCCGCGCTGCCGCTCGCCGACCAGCTCTCGACGGCGCTGTTGAACCGCGAGGCACAGCTCGCCACAGCCAAACGCCTGCTCCTGCGCGAGCTCGCGTCGCTGAAGGACGAGGTGGCGACCAAGACGCTCGTCGCGCTCGCAAGCGACGAACGGACCTCACCTTTGCTCTTGCCGGACGCACGCCAGGCGCTGGCCGATCGACGCAACGGCGAGCGATTCATGCGCGAGGCGCTCGAACATCACTACGACTACCTGAAGGACGAGCTTCGTTCCCCCCCGGTCGGCCCCATCGCCCAAGCGCTCGCCGTGATCGGCGACACCAGCGCGGCCGATCTACTGGCGTCCCATCTGCTCGACACGTCCGACAGCGACGACGACGTGAAGCACGCGGCCGAAGCGCTCGTGAAGCTCGCGTCGGCCGACGAAACGCCGGTGCTCTTGCAGTTCTTCAGCATGTACCGCGCGAGCGCGCCCAGTGAGGACATCGAGACCGCCGTAGTCAGCGTGGCGCAGGCGCTGGTGAAGGTGGGAGGAGCCGAGGGGCAGGCGCGCGTGCTCGCAGCCATGCACGATCCGATGACGCTGCCGAACGTGCGAGAGCGATTGCAATCGCTCGTGATCGTCGCGCCGGTGGAGCCCCCGGCAGCGGCAGCGGACGGCGGGGCGCCTGCCCCTGCCGCAGCGAAGCCGAAGAAGTAGCGCGCGAGCTCTCACGCTTCGCTTCGTCGTCCTTCGGTCCAACGATCTCGTCCTCGGAAAGCTCGTCCTCGGAACGGTAAGCCGAGATTGGATGTACCGGTGGCCGAGGCGTCTGAAGCGCACGCTTGTCGAGCAAAAGAGACGAGCCTCCCGCCGGCGGTAGCCGAAGCTACCGACGACACCCCCGCGTGCTCAAAGGCACAGGTTGCCCGAAGGCTGGGGGCCCAAGGGAGGCTCGTCTGGGCGGGGGCCGTGCGACGGTGGCGTGGGTGGGGGAGGCTGGCCGCCGCCGTCGCGCGGCCCCCGCCCGCGGCGCCAGCGCACGCTTGGCCTCACCACCCTCCCCGGCTTTTCGCGCGGACTTCCTCGAAGCGCCGCCGCTCGCGATCAAGACGATCCGCGTTTCGGACCGACTCGAACGAGCGCCAGCGACAACCCTTAGACGGCCGCGGTTGCGCCGTCGGTGACCCCGAGCTCCTCTTCCCGCGAGAACAAGCAAGGCTCGCTCCCCACCGGGAACTCGCTGCACGCGAACGGGCGCAGCTCGTAGATCGCGCACTTGTTGTCGCTCATCAGGTGGCGGCAGTCCTTCGACTTCAGGAGGCGCAGGTAGAGCGTCCCGTCCTTCTTGCGCGTGTACGGCGGGAGCGCCAACTCCGGACGCCCCCCCTTCTTGAACCGGGCCACGTCCTTGGCGTTCAGGATGACCTCGTTGTCCTTGCAGCACGCGCCGCACTCCAGGCAGTCGAGGTCGATGTTCCGGAGCGCCCCCTCGTGGATCGAGTCACGCTCGGCGCGGTGACGAACGATCTCGAGGCAATCACGCGGGACGGGCGAGTGGCCGAGGCCGCGCAGGGGGCCGTCTTCGATCGTCGTCCAGCGCGACTTGCCGAGATCGAGGAGCGACCAGAGCGCGAGGTCCCCCTCGTCTCCCTTCTTGGGCGGCGGAAACACGAGGCGAGCACGCTTCGGACTCTCCCAGACGACCGCGTGCCCCCCGGCCCGCACGTGACGCGCGACCTCCTTGAGGTACTGCGCCTTGAACTGACGGACCACCGGACGTGTGACGCGCATCGGGCCGGGTCTTTACGCGAGGGGCGCGCCGATGGCTAGACTACCCACAAGCCCATGCGCGCAATCGTCATCACGGCCCCCGGCGGTCCCGAAGTTCTCTCGCTCCGCGACGTTCCCACTCCCGTCCCCCAGCGGGGTGAAGCCCGCGTCCGCATCAGGGCGACCGCGGTCAACCGCGCCGACCTCCTCCAGCGCATGGGCGCCTACCCCGCCCCTCCCGACGCGCCGCGCGACATCCCGGGTCTCGAGCTCGCCGGTGTCGTGGACGCCGTGGGCGAGCTCGTCACGGCGGTGAAGGTCGGCGACCGCGTCTTCGGTCTCGCCGGGGGAGGGACCTACGCGGAACACGTCACCGTCCCCGAGCGAACGCTCGTGCGAATCCCCGACGGCCTCACGTTCAACGAAGCTGCGGCGATCCCCGAAGCGTTCATCACGGCCTACGACGCGATGGTGAGCCAGGCGCGGCTGGCGGCCGGCGAGACCGTGCTCGTCCACGCGGCCGGCAGCGGCGTAGGCACCGCCGCCGTCCAGATCGCGCGCGCCATCGGGGCGTTCTCCATCGGCACGGCGCGCACGGCCGCGAAGCTGGATCGCGCGCGCCCGATGGGACTCGGCGAAGCGATCGCGGTCGAGGGGGGGAAGTTCGCCGAGAAGGTGAACGAGATCAGCGGCGGCCGCGGCGTCGACGTCGTGATCGACCTCGTCGGCGGCGCATACGTCGCCGAGGACATCGCGTGCGTCGCTCCGCGCGGGCGCATCGTCGTCGTCGGGCTACTGGCCGGGACGCGCGCCGACGTCGATCTCGGCGTGCTCATGCGAAAGCGAATCGAGCTGCGCGGCACGGTGCTCCGCTCGCGACCGCTCGAAGGGAAAATCGAGGCGGCGAACGTACTCGCGCGGAACCTGGCGCCGCTCTTCGCGACGCGCGTGCTCGAGCCGGTCATCGACAAGGTCTTCCCGTTCGCCCGGGCGGAGGACGCGCACCGCTACGTCGCGAGCAACGAAGGCTTCGGCAAGGTCGTGCTCGAGATCGACTGACCGCTGCGGGGACGCGTCCCGTTCGGCGTCTCGCCGCGCATCATCGACTCGCAGAGGGCCCAGAGCGCCTCTTCCAGCGGCTCGTCGTGGAAGCGACACGCGCGCGCGCGCCGGTCGACGAAGAACTTCCCGGTCTGCGTCTCGACCTCGGGCGACGCCGCGAGCCAGCTCGCCGTATCGGCCCCCTCGCACGGCTTGCGCGCGAACATCTTGCTGGCCGCGCACACGATCGCCTGCTTCACGCCGCGCTCACGCGAGGTGATCTCCGTCGCCACCCAGCCCGGGTGCATCGCGTTGGCCGTGACGGACATCGACGCAATCCGGCGCGTGAGCCCCCAGGTCAGCGTGCGGTCGGCCTGCTTGCTCTGCGCGTACGCGGTCATTCCGTCGTACCCGCGCCGCGTGAGCTCGACGTCGGACAGGTCGAGCGAGTGCGCCATCTCGGACGCGACGTTCACGATGCGCGCGCTCGATCGCAGGTCGCCCGTCCGCGCGAGCAGCGGGAGGAGCTCGCGGGTGACCAGGAACGGGCCGAGCACGTTCGTCGCCCACGTCATCTCGATGCCGTCGACGCTCGTGCGCTTCTCGTCCAGCCATACGCCGGCGTTGTTCACCAGGATGTGCAGCTCGGGCTCGCGCGCGAGGACGTCGGCAGTGAACGCCAGGACGGAGGCCTGACTGGAGACGTCCACCAGGCGGAGCTCGGTCTTGTGGTTCCCGGTGTCGGCGACGATCTCGTCGAGCGCCGCCTGCCCGCGCGCCTCGCTCCGGCAGGCGAGGATGACGCGGGCGTTCAGGCGGGCGAGATCGCGCGCGATCTCCTTGCCGATACCGGTGTTCGCGCCGGTGACGATGGCCGTCTTACCGGCGAGGTTGACCTCGATCGGGCGAATCATGCCCATTGCGATGCTTCGATTCGCCCGGGCGTTTCACCAGCGCGGCTGGCGCGCAATGAATCGTGCGGATATTCCCGGCTCGGAACCGAGGCTTCGTCGAGCTCTCTGACGCCCTCGGACGAGAGCTAGTGATTCCGCGCGTGCTCCAAGCAGAGCTGGCGCGTCGATCCCCCCGTCGCCGCCTTGCACTTCTCGCACGAGCACACGCGGATGTCGGCGCCGTCGGCCTCGTTCGCGCCGCAGATGGCGCATACGCGCGCTGTCTTCGCCGCAGCCGGCGGCGGCGCCGACGACGCCCGCCGCGCCGCTTGCTGCGCTTGCAATCGGCCGCCCCGAACGGCGCGCACGATGTGTCCCGAGAAGAACAGGAGGTAGTTGGCGAGCGCCGCCACCACGGCCCCCTTCACGCCCCAGTCCCCCTGCACGAACTCGTACGCGACGAACGCGAACGTGAGCCACCCGAGCCATTTCATCCGGATCGGAAGGATCAAGAAGAGGCGGATCTCGTAGTCGGGGAACAGCGTCGCGAAGGCGAAGAGGAGCGAATAGTTCAGGTACGTGTTCGCCTGGGGCATCCCGGTGATGAACGCCGCGAGCGTCGTCCCGAGCATCCCGATCAGGTAGTAGACGTTCAGCTTGAACGAGCCCCACTCCGCCTCGAGGCTCGAGCCGATCCAGTAGACCCAGTAGAGGGAGAACAGGATCCAGAAGAGGCTCGTGGCCTGGGGAATGAACAGGTACGTGACGAGCCGCCACACCTGACCGTGCGCGACCGCTCTCGTATCCAGGTCGAGGAGTGCGAGAAACTCGGGGCGCGCCATCGAGAGGAGGAACACGATCCCCATCCCGCCGACGATGAACGTCGGGAGGTTCTCGATGGCGAGCTTGCCGAAGCGGCGCTCGAGGCGGGCGAGGAACCGGTCCATGGGCGGGAGAATCTACTTTCGATCGCGGGCGCGATGCGGCCTATTCGGAGCGAGCTGAGGAGCGCAGACCATGGACTGGACGAACAAAGTCGCGATCGTGACGGGCGCTTCGAGCGGAATCGGCCTCTCGGTCGCGCGGAAAATGGCGGTGCGTGGGGCGCGCGTGGCGCTGGTGGCGCGCACGAAAGAGAAGCTGGAGGCGCTGGCGAACGAGCTCGGACGGGACCGCGCGGTCGCCTTCCCTCTCGACGTGAAGAATCGCGAAGGGTTGGATGCGCTCCCCGGGCAGGTCGTCGCGCACTTCGGGCGTCTCGACGTCGTGGTGAACAACGCAGGGGCGAATCACCGCGGGGCGGTCGACGAGCGATCGGTCGCCGAGCTGCTCGACATCCTGGAGACGAACCTGGTGGCGCCGATCCTGCTCACGCGCGCGGCGCTGGCGCATCTCGGGCGCGGGGGGGTGGTGGTGAACGTGGCGAGCCTCGCCGGCAAGGTGCCGGTGCCGCACGAGGCGACGTACAGCGCGTCGAAGGCGGGCCTCCGTGCGTTCGCGCGCGCGCTCGACGTCGAGCTCACGGCGCGGGGCATTCGCTCGCGCAACGTGAACCCGGGCCCGGTGGACACCGGGTTCTTCGGCGAGCTGGAGACCGTACCGGACCTGATTTTCTCGCAGCCGATGAGCACCGCGGACGAGGTCGCCGACGCCGTGCTTCGCGCGGTCGAGGGGGGGGCGCAGGAGATCGACGTCCCGGCGCTCTCGGGGAAACTGGCGACGGTCGGGTATCTTTCGACGCGCGTGTTCCGCGTGCTGCGCCCGGTGCTCGAGAAGCGCGGCGCGGCGGCGAAGGCGAAGCTCATCGCACGACGAGGACGAAGCTGAGGGCGTCCCAACGTGCCTACGGCGATTTTCACCGTGCGCACGGTGGCTCGCGGGGGTGAGCGCTGATCCAATCGGGCGGAATCGTTGGAACCGCGTACGTCCTCGGCCGCGATCGTCAGTTGAACGGCGCGCCGCAGGCGACCCAGGTGGCGATGGTGGTCTGATCGGCGGCCGGCATCGCGGTACCCAGCGGCATCAGGTTGCCGCACGTGCCGGTCGACGCGACGCTGCAGGCGAGGGCCGAGCTGGTCGGCGACGTCGAGCACGGGTTCACGTAGGGGACCGCGGGCGTGACGTAGGTGAAGGACATGTTGGCCATCGCGTCATAGAAGGACTGCGCCGTCGTGCCGTTGAGGACCGGGGCGATCGCCGACCCGCCGTGGCAGCCGACGATGCCTGCGCAGTTCCACGTCCCGCCGGCCTGCATCTTTGGGTAGATCTGCGTGGTGAAGCTCACCGCGCACGCTCCCCCGTCGACGATCGTTCCGCCGCTCGTCTGACAGAGAAGCGGGGTCGCTCCCGTCGATCCCCCGGCATCTTCCGGCGTCGTACCTCCGCCGGCGTCGTCGCCGCCACCGGTGGGGGTGTCAGGAGCCTTCCCCGAGAGCCCGTTCGGCGGTCCGTAGTTGGGGACGTCCGGCGGCACGTAGTTGGAGCACGCGACGTGGGCGCCGACGCCGAGGCTCACGCCGACGAGAGCGCGAAGGAAGGTCCGATTCGTCATGACCCATTGTGCGAGCACGGTGCGTGCCTCGGCAAATGGTCCGCGCGCGAGCCCGGTTCGGGGCGATCTCTTCGCGCACCTACCTCGTCGCATGGAGTGTCGGCGATCCACCTCCGTCACGGCATGGACCCATCTCCAACCGGGGCGGCGCACATTGGAGCCAGCGGAGTTTTCCGAAATCTCGCCCTCGCGCTCGGTCTCGGGGACCATGGCGCGGGCAATGCAGTCAGGAGCACCGGCCTCGTCATCGAGGCTGGAGGTCCCTCGAAATGATCGGCAACGCGAAGGGAACGGCGATGGCAAAGGCGATGAAGCTCCTGCTGGCAGTGGCGCTGTTCGGCGCGGCGTCCGTGGTGACGGGCTGCGCGCACGTGGCTCCGTACGAGCGAGGGGTTCTCGCCGGGCCGACGATGACTCCGGACGACATGTCGTCTGGCATCGACGAGCACGTTCGCGCGGTATCCGAAGGGGCCACGGGCGGCTTCGGCGGCGGCGGCGGCGGCTGCGGCTGCAACTGATCCGCACGGCATCGCAACAACGGCCGGGACGGGACGAGACGAGACCCTCGCGACGTGGGGATACGCGAGCTTCGCGAAGTAAACGTCACGGCAAACAAGCCTCGAACGATGGAAGCGGAGAGCCCGCTCGGATGGCGGTCGCGCAAATCGAGCAAAAGGGATCAAGCGGCCGACGTTTCCGGTACGCTGGGTCCGTGGGTTCTTGCCGTCGGTGGGCGCTGCCGCTCATCGCCCTCGCGTATGCCGTGCTGTTTGCGGTGCTGCTCACCCCTCGCGCGGCCCTTGCGGCCTCCGAGGATGCCGCCGTTCAGGGAACGGTGAAGCAGGTGCTCGACGAGGACTACGCGAGCGCCGCCTACGGCCCGGCGCAGACGAAGCTCAACGCCGCGCTCGACCGGTGCAAGAAGGGGTGCAGCGGCGCCACCAAGGCGCAGGTGTACGTCGCTCTGGGGATGATCGCCTCGCAGATCGGCAAGGCGGACGACGCGCGGAACGACTTCGCGACCGCGCTCGGCGCGGACCCCAACGCCAAGCTTCCGGACCGCGGGACGACGCCGACCATCAAGAGCCAGTGGGATGACGCCAAGCAGCTGGTGCAGAACACCGCGCCGGCGAGCGACAAGCCGACCGACGCCGCGCAAGAGGCGTCACCGCCCCCTCCCGCGCAGGCCGCGCAGCCCGCAGCGCAAGACAACGCCGACGTGAAGCAGGAGCACGCGATCGCGCCGGCCGGGGCGAGCAAGCGGAAGATCCCGGGGTGGGAGAACGTCGACGCCTTCCAGCAGGCGAGCGCCGGCCTCGCGGCCGACATGGCCGGCAAGCTCGAGCAGTGCATCGACTACGACAACGAATCGTTGAAGCTCGAGGAGCAGCCGAGGACGCGGCTCCATCTTTCGTCGTGCGAGCGGCGGTCGGGCAAGCTCATCGACGCGCTCCGCGACGCGCAGAAGGCGCTCGAGAGCGGGATCGCCAAGCGCGACGTCGCCGTCATGAAGGCGGCGCGCGTGCGCGTGCAGGACCTCTTGCAGCGAATCCCGCACGTCACCTTCCAGGCGCCGCCCGGGTCGACCGATCTGCACGTGACCTTCGACGAGCGCGAGGTCCCCAGCGAGGCGCTCACGAAGAAGTTCAGCGTCGATCCGGGCAAGCACACGGTGCACGCCGAGGGGACCTTGAACGGTGGCGTGCCGCTCACGTTCGACCAGGAGTACACGGTCAACGAAGGGGAGCTGCTGACCGTGAAGGTCGCGCTCTCGTCGCCCCCCAGCGAGTACCTCACGCCCGGTCAGCTCCGCTGCATGCTGCAGGCGAAGAACCAGGACGACGTGCTCAAGTGCCTGCCGACGAACCGCAAGAGCCTCGTGGTGAAGGCGGGCTTCGACACGGCGGGGTACGCGGACACGACGCACGTGTACGTCGTGACGCCGGCGATCAACGGCTCGGTCAGCTCGCCCACGGCGGGGTGGAACGTCGGCGGCACGTTCCTCGTGGACATCGTGACGGCGGCCTCGCCGGACATCGTCTCGGAGGCGTCGAGTCACTACAAGGAGCAGCGGTACGCCGGCGTGCTCACGGGCGGCTACAAGCCCGGCCTCTACGGCGCGCAGGCGACGGCGACGCTCTCGGACGAGCCCGATTACGTCTCGATGGGCGGCGGCATCGCGGTCACGGCCGACCTGAACGACAAGCTCACGACGCCGCGGGTGGCGCTCAACTACACGCACGACAACATCGGCCGCGGCCCCGACAACGTCATCTCGCACCTCAACACCACCGAGGCCGAGGCCGGCGTCACGATGGTGCTCTCCTCCACGACGCTGATGGCCGTCACCGCCACGGGGCAGTTCGAGCGCGGCGATCAGTCGAAGCCGTACCGCTACGTGCCGATGTTCGATCCCGGCCTCGTGCCGTTCATCCCGCCGGGCGCGTCGATCGATCTCGTGAACACCTACCGCTTGAACGTGCGGCCGCTCGAGCAGCTGCCGGTCGAGCGCGACCGCTACGCCGTCGGCATGCGCCTCAACCACCGGTTCGCGACGACGACGCTCCGGGTCGATCAGCGCATCTACTACGACTCGTGGCAGCTCAAGGCGACCACGACCGACGTGCGCTACGTCATCGATCTGTCGAAGCGCTTCCGCGTCTGGCCGCACGGGCGCCTCAACGCGCAGACGGGCGCGAACTTCTACAAGCTCGCCTACGGTGCGCTGGTCTCGCAGGACACGGGCGTGACCGTCCCGCTCTACCGCACTGACGATCGCGAGCTTTCGCCGCTCGTGACGCTCACCGGTGGCGGAGGGCTCCGGTTTGCGCTCGATGCGCCCGAGTCGAAGACTCAGTGGGGCCTGAACTTCTCCGGCGACCTCATGTACACGAAGTATTTCGACGCGCTCTTCATCACGTTCCGCACGGCGATCTACGGCTCGATCGGGATCGACGCGGAGTTCGAATGAGGACGCCGCTGCTCCGCATACCGCTGCTGCTGGGGGCGTCGATCGTCGTCGCGGCCGTCGCGTCGTCGTGCGCCGACCCGGTTCACGACGCGCTCGTCTCTTCTCTCGGTCCCGAGAATCCGAGCATCCCTCAGGGCGAGTACCACCGCGCGGGTCAGCCGTGCACCGCGTGCCACGGTCCCGAGGGCCCCGCCAAGACGCAGTTCTCGCTCGCAGGGACGATCTTCTGGTCGGGCGGCGCCGATCCGAACGCGGGGAGCGTCATCGGCGCGAACGGCGCGACCGTATCGGTCGTCGACTCGCTCGGAACGCAGACGCAGATCCAGACCAACTGCGTCGGCAACTTCTTCGTGGAGCAAGGCAACCAGAGCTTCGCCTTCCCGATCCTCGCCGCCGTCTTCGCCGGTCCGGACAACCAGTACACGGCGCGCATGGTGACGCAGATCGGCCGCGCGTCCTCGTGCGCCGACTGCCACACCGATCCCATCAACTACGCCTCCCCCGGGCACGTCTACCTCACGGCCAACGCGCCACCCGCGAACCTCGTTTCGCAGAACAGCTCCTGTCCGGTCGATCCGAACCTCGCGACCTACTCGGTGGCCGAATGATGAATCGCGCGCGCCTCGTGGGGAGCATCGTCCTGGCAGCCGCCGTCACCGGGATCAGCGTGGGCCTCGCGGCTTGCGCCTCGACGCCCGATCCCTCGCGTACGACGAACATCTACACGCCCGACACCGCCTTCGCGCAGTACGCGGGGGGCGGCGCGAACGTCGGCGTCGACGGATTCATCGCCCTGCGCTGCGGGTCGCTCGATTGCCACGGCGAGATCGGCCGCCCGCTCCGCCTCTTCTCGCAGTCGGGCCTCCGCATCGTGGACGACGCCGGGAACTACCCGGGGGGGGCGCCGGAGACCGAAGAGGAGCAGTTCGCGAACTTCACGGCCGCCATCAGCATCCAGCCCGAGCTCACGAGCAAGGTCTTCGCCGGCCTCTACGATCCCCACGTGCTGCTTCTTCTGCGAAAGCCGCTGCAGCTGGAGAGGCACAAGGGGGGAGCCGTGCTGCAGTCCGGCGACGACGGCGACACGTGCCTCACGTCCTGGTTGAACGGCGCGGTGAACTACACAGCCTGCGCCAACGCCGCGAAGATCCCGTGACGTGACGCAAAGCGTCTTGATCGTCGTGAAAAATTCCACGCTCGAGACTGGATACGTGCTCGAGAACGCCGTAGGGTCTCGGCCCATGGACATCGCGACCCAGCTCCCGGCGATCGAAAAGGCACTCGATGAGATCCGTTTCGCACTCGACGACATGGAGGTAACGCCCCGCGTGCGCGACTACCAGGCAGCTACCGCGTCGTATGCGCGCATCATCGAGACGTGGGGCACCAGCGCCCCCTCGAGCGCGCAGCGCGATGCCGTCTTCGAGTGCGTGATGGATCTCCACTCGGAGATTTGTGCGGTGAGCGGCGTTCGCGCGGTGGCCCACGCCTTCCTCGCGTTCGTCGAGAACGCCGAGCGGACCGGCACCGCGGGCTGAAGCCCCGACAGCCGGGGTTCCGGAGCCCCGAGCGACGTTAGCGCGCCAGGTGCAGCGCGGCGCGTAGATCGCCTGGCGAGACGTGATGAACGCCGAGGCACACGACCGTGCCCGCGACGACGGCCGCGCTCACCAGCGCGATGGCCAGGGCGCGCGGAACGAGCCTCGTGCGCATGGGCGGTGGTTCGATCGACGGGAGCGTCTGCACGCGGCGCGAGTCGCGAAGGGTCGCGTGCGTCGAGATGTCCTCGAGCAGCACGTCCACGTCGGCCGACGGCACGCGCTCTTCCTCGGCCGCAGCGGCGGCCTCGAGCTCGCGGATGTCCACGATCACGCTCGGCAGGCTTTGCTCCGTCGTCCTGACGCTCGAAGGGGGCGGGCGCGGCGGGACACTCTTGGCGTCCGCGTCCTCCTCGTTGTCGAGAACGTCAGTCACGTCGCGGTCCGAGGGACGCACGAGGAGAAAGGGAGCGGATTCGGGGAACGACGTCGCTGGGGTCAAAACGAGCCTCCGGGGCCAATGGTCAGCAACGTCCAGGCCAACGGGCGCGCTCACGAGGTGGTCGCACGTGGGCGTAACCCCTGAAGAGCGCTGCTTTTCCCTCGATCCTTCTGCGAGGCAACAAAGGCGCGGTAGAGCCGCGCGACCGCGTGCGGAGGAGATTGGCAGCCGCGCTGCACGCCACCTGAGTCATCGAGGCTCCGGGATGCGGCAATTGCGGTGACCAGGGGCTCCCCCACCCGCACACCCGCGACCATACGGTACTCTTTCCGATCAGCGTCATGAGCGAGCGACACGCTTACCCGTTCGAGCTGGCCGCCTTCGTGCGGGACATGTGGCCGAGCGATGCCGCTCCGTTGCCCGCGCACCTCGAGGAGCTTCTCTCGATCGCGTACCAGGCGACGCTCCTCCGCGACGAGGAGCGCGGCGTGACGCTGCGGATCGTCGTCGCGCCCCCCCACGTCTTCCCGGCGTCGGCCGGCCCGCCGCGCGGTGTGATGCGGCTCCTGTTCGCCACGCCGCGCAGGCTCGACGAGCACGAGCTCCGGCGGCTCGCGCCCGCGGTGAAGTACGCGCGCTCGCTCATCGCCGTGGTGCCCGTCGAAGATGGCTTCACGATCTGGGGCGCGGTGCACACGGGGCCGCGGTGGCTCGAGCGGAAGCAAGGTGGGCGCTCACTCGCGCCCGAGATCCCGACGTCGCCGCTCGTCGTCCGCGCGTTCGGTCCGGGGCTGCTCGCGGTGGCGCAAGGGGATCGAACCGTCGCGGAGCTGCGCGGCGGCTCGATCGCGCGACCGGGGATGGACGTGTTCGCGTCGAGCTGGCTCCCGCATCGCTTCGCGCCGATGCGCCAGGAGATCCTGACGCTGCACGAGCAGGCCCGCGCGAACGCGCGCGAGCCGTGGGGCGACCTCGATCCCGAGCTCGCGCGCGTCCTTTCGTACCGGATGGTCAAGCGCGTGATCGCGACGATGCGCAACGCGCACCACGGGGGGACGATCGTGATCGTCCCCCCGGACTGCGACGCGTCCCGCTACCTGAACATCAAGTACGAGTTCGAGGAGGAGGAGCCGCGACGGCGCCATCGCACGCTCGTGCTCGCCGCCATGCGCGCGCTCGCGCGGACGGCCGCGGAGCAGGAGCTCGGGAGAGCCGCGGGGTGGTCGGACTACGCCACCGCGAACAGGGAGCCGCTCCCGGCGATCGACGAGGCGATCTTCGAGGTGAGCCACATGCTCGCCGGGCTCGCAGACGTGGACGGCGCGGTCGTGATGAACATGCGCTGGGAGATTCTGGGGTTCGGCGCGGAGATCGTGGGCGACCTACCGGAGGTGCCCCGCGTCGCCGTCGCGCGCGATCACGACGCGACGAGCAAGACGTACGAGTCGGCCGACGGCGTCGGCACGCGGCATCGCTCCGCGTACCGGCTGTGCGCCGCCGTGAAGGGGGCGATCGCCATCGTGGCCTCGCAAGACGGATCGGTGCGATGGGTCGCGTGGCACGAGGGGGACGTCACGTGCTGGTCGCACGTGCCCGACGGCCTGGACGATTAGGCCTCACTCGGGAACGGGGCCGAACCTTCCGGCTTCGACGTCGAGGAAGGCCTGCTGGATCTCCTGGGCCGTGTTCATCACGAACGGGCCGTACTGGATCGTCGGCTCGCCGATGGGCTCGCCGGAGAGGACGATGACGTGGCTCTCCTCCTCCGCGACCAGCTCGAGCGACGCGCCGTCGTTGGCGAACAGCACGAGCTCTCCCGCGGTGGCGGTGCGCCCTCCCGCGGTCACACGGCCGCGCGCGACGACGGCCAGCGCGTTGTACGTGGACGGCAGAGGAGCGACGAGGCGCTCGTGCGGGGCGAGGTGCGCGTCGAGCATCGTGATCGGAGTAAACGTGCGGGCCGGGCCTCGCGCGCCACCGTACTCACCGGCGATGACGCGCACGCGCCCGCCCGCGTCGAGCGGCACGACGGGGATCGCGAGCGACTCGATCGGCTGGTAGCCGGGCTTGGCCATCTTGTCCTTCGCCGGCAGGTTCACCCAGAGCTGCATCATGTGCATGCGCCCCCCTTGCCGCGAGAAGTCCTCCTCGTGGTACTCCTCGTGGAAGATCCCGGCCGCGGCCGTCATCCACTGCACGTCACCAGGTCCGATGACGCCCGAGTGCCCCGCGTTGTCGCGGTGCGCGACCTTCCCCTCCCACGCCAGCGTCACCGTCTCGAACCCGCGGTGCGGGTGCCAGCCGACGCCGCGCTTGCCGCGCGCGAGCGGACCGAACTCCTTCGCCGGCCCGTAGTCCATGAGGACGAACGGGCTCGTTCGCGTGGCGTCGAGCTCGTTGCTCGGGAAGTACGTGGAGACGTGGAAGCCGTTGCCGACCCAGTGGAACGTCGTGCTGCGGTGGATGCCTTCGACAGCGCGGGGACCGTTCAGCGTGCTCGTCTTCGAAGGGGTCGTGGGGGTGGTGGGGACCTGCATCCGTCAAAAGATAATGCCGAAGCGCGCCGAGGGAAGCCCCCTCCCCGGGCGCCACCCGCCTCGACTACTTCGTGAGGACGGTGACGTCGGCCGAGAGACCGGCCTGGACGCGAACGTCCTCGGGAAGATCGGTCCAGATGAGCTTCACCGGCACGCGCTGCACGACCTTCACGAAGTTCCCCGACGCGTTGTCCGGCGGCAGAAGCGAGAACTGCGCGCCGGTCCCGTACGAAACGCTGTCCACCTTCGCGTGGAAGGTGCGACCCGGGAAGGCGTCGACCTCGACCTCGGCGCTCTGGCCGGGGCGCATGAGGCCGACCTGGGTCTCCTTGAAGTTGGCGATCACGTACGTAGCGTCCGGCAGGACGTTGGTGATCGTCTGCGACGGAGAGACGAGCTGGCCCGGGTGCACGGCGAGCTTGGAGATGTGGCCGTCCTCGGGGGCGAAGATCTTCGTGTACGAGAGGTTCAGCTGCGCCTGCGCGAGCGACGCCTGTGCGCTCGCGACGCGCGCGTGCGCCAGGTCCGCGTTCGCCTTCGCGGCCGCCAGCTGCGCCTCGACCGGCGTGCTCTGCTCGACGCGCCCCTGCGCCTCGGCGATGCGCGACTCGGCCGTGCGCTTCATCTCGGTCGCGACGCCGAGCTGCGCCTGCGCCTGGGCGACCGCGGCGTGCTGCGCGGCCGCGGCGGCGTTGAGCGAATCGACCTGCGCCTGCGGGATCGCGTCGTCCTTCCGCAGCGACATCGCGCGCGCCAGATCGGTGTCGGCCTTCTGTGCGTCGGCCTGCGCCCTCGTGACCGCTGCCTTGGCGGCTTCGACCTGCGCGTCGGCCCCGGCGACCGACGACGTCGACCCGGAGAGCGCCGCGCGCGCCGTGGAGAGCCCCCCCTTCGAGCCCGCCTCCACGATCCGCATCTGCGCGTCGGCGCTCGCGGCCTGAGCCGTCGCGGCGTCGAGCTCGGCCTGCGCGACCTTGACCCTGTTGTCGTAGTCCGCCGGATCGATCTGCGCGAGGAGGTCCCCCTTCTTCACCACTTGGTTGTCGACCACGGGGACCGCCACGACGTTCCCGCCGACGCGCGCGGAGATCGGCACCATGTCGGCCCCGACCTGCGCGTCGTCGGTGCTCTCGTGCCCGGCGGTCACCAGCCGGAAGGCGAAGTACGCGAGGAGGACGGCTGCCACGACGACGGCGAAGATGAGGTACGGGCGCGCGCGGCTCTTCTTGGCCGACGGGGCGCTCTCTTCGCGTTGCGGTTCGCTGAGGGTGTTTTCTGCGGTTGCCATCGTCACTCCATGCTCAGTTCGACGTGCGTCTCGGACTCCGACTTGGTGCTCTTCTTGCCGACGCGAAGGAAGAAGAGGAGGGGGAGCACGGCGATGAAGGCCACCCCCTGCACGAGGAACGTCTTCTCGAATCCGAGGACCGTCCCTTGTAGCCCCACGCGTCCGGCCATCGCGCGGAGCGCCGTCTGCTTGGCGTCCATCGCGCCCATGCCGCGGGCCTGGAAACCGTGGGCCATCTGCGCGAGCCGCGCGACGATCTCGGGGCGGAGATCGGTCACGTTCCAGCTCACCGACGCGACCGCGCGCTTCGAGTAGTTCGACAGGAGCGTCGCGAAGATCGTGAGGCCGAACGAGCCGCCGATCTGGCGGACGAACGAGCTGAGCCCCGCCGCGTCCGCGAGCTCGGGGCGCGGGACGAAGGTGAGCGCCGCGGTCGTCAGCGGGATGAAGAGGCACGCGAAGCCGAACCCCGTGACGATGAGCGGGATGACGATGTCGATGGAGCCGCTCTCGAGCGTGATGTGGGAGAGCTGGTACGAGCCCAGCACGAAGAGGACCGCGCCCAGCCCCACCGTGACCGCCGGCGGGATGTGGTTGTAGAGCTTCCCGATGAACGGGGTGACGACCATCATCGCGATCGTGCGTGGCATCAGCGTGATGCCCGACTGCGTCGCGTCGAAGCCGAGCACCTCCTGCATGAACACGGGGAGCAGGAACATGCTCCCCATCAGCATCGCGTACATGACGCCACCGATCGCGGTCGCCGACGCGAACGTCTTGTCGCCAAAGACGCGCAGGTTCACGACCGGCGCGGTCGCCGTCAGCTCGCGAATGATGAACGCGCACAGCGAGATGCCGGCGACGAACGAGAGGAACGTGATGAGCGGCGAATCGAACCAGTCGGCGCGCTGCCCCTCTTCGAGCACGTACTGGAGCGTCGAGATGCCGACGCACATGAGAACGATGCCGGCGATGTCGAGGTTCTTCTTCTGGACCTCGGCGCGGGCGCGGTTCGCGAGCATCACGTCCTCGGGCTCGTGGACGAAGCGGAGCGTCATGATCGTGCCGACGACGCCGACGGGGAGGTTGATGTAGAAAATCCACGGCCACGAGTAGTGGTCGACGATGTAGCCGCCGAGCGACGGACCCACGGCGGGGCCGATCATGATGCCCATGGCGAACATCGCCATCGCCATCCCCTGCTCCTTCGGAGGGAACGTCTGGCGGAGGATGGCCTGCTGCGTCGGCTGAAGCGCGCCCGCGCCGAACCCCTGAATGGCCCGGTACAGCACGAGCGTCGGAAGCGTGCGGGCGAGGCCGCAGAGGGCCGAGCCCACGACGAAGAGGACGAGGCTGAAGACGTAGACACGCTTCTGCCCGAAGAACGAGCCGAGGAACCCGGTGAGCGGCATCACCAGGACCATCGCGATCATGTAGGACGTCGAGACCCAGGTGATCTCCTCGACGGTGGCGCCGACGGTGCCGCGGATCTGGGGGAGCGCGACGTTGACGATCGACGAGTCGATCGCGGCCATGAGCGCACCGACGGCGATCGCGGCCGTCACGACCCACTTGTTCACCGGCTCCGGCGTGGAGCGGGAGAAGGGGACGCCGATGGCCGCGGCGGCCGTCATTTGGCCGCTCCGTGCAGGAAGATGTCGACCACGCGCGGGGTCTCGGCCGCGAAGGGGTGCTCTCCGTCGGCGCCCGCCTGGAGGACGCCGCGGACGATGCCGACGAGGATCTTCGCCAGGAGATCCGAGCAGTCCAGGCGGAGCTCCTTGTCGCGCACGCCGACGCGGATCACGCGCTCGGCCCGGATCTGGAGCTGTTGCATCGCAGGCTCGGTCTTCTTCGCGTCCTCCCCCTTCTTCGCGACGTGCTGGTTGCGGTCGGCTTCCTGCGCGATACGGAGGAAATCGCGCCGCACGTCGAAGTACGCGAACACCGCGTGCACGAAGGTGTGGAGCTGCTTCTGGAAGGGCTCGCGCGCGAACTGCTTGGTCGCCTCGTCGATCGCGGTGAAGAGCTCGGCGCGTCTGCGCAGGAAGAGCGCGTCGAACAGGGCCGGCTTGTCTTCGTAGTAGTTGTAGATCGTCCCCACCGCGACGCCGGCCTGCTCCGCGATGGCCTGGAGGCTCGCGCTGGAGAGCCCGTCACGCGCGGCGACGTGCTCGGCCGCTTCCAGGATGGCGTTCGAGGTCGCCTCGCGAAGGACGTGACGCAGCGGTTGAGGCTTCATTGCGTAAAGTGAATCTTGATTCATAATATGCATCGGTGCTAGCAAATTGTTCATTGGCCGTTCACCGAACGGCTTCTCGAGGGCTCCCATGCACGCTCGCCTCATCCGTCACGGTCTAGGGTTCGCCGCGCTCCTCGCGGCGCTGGTCGCGCATCCGCGCGCGGCCCACGCCCAATCAGCCGCCGCGGCGCCCACGAGCGAGCCCGTGGCAGCGCGGGTGACGCTCGACCAGTGCATCGCGGCCGCGCTCGCGCAGAACATCGATCTGCTCACGACCGCCGACGACGTGGCGCTCGCCGAGTCGCAGCGAAATTCGATGCGCGGCCAGTTCGGGCCGAAGCTTCACGTCGACGGGTCGTACACGCGCTGGAACGAGGCGTACGTCTTCGACGGCTTTCCCGTACACGGGGCGACGGTGTGGAACGTGACGGCGAGCGTCACGCAGCCCATCACGGCGCTCTTCGCGATCTACGACGCGTTCAAGGTCCGCGATCTCGGGGTGGACATCGCGATGGTGAAGCACGAGGCCTCGCGACGTCAGACGGCGTACCGCGTGATCGAGGCGTACTACCGCCTCCTGCAGGCCGAGCGCCTGGCCGAGGTAGCGGTCGCCTCGGTCGATCAGCTTACGACCCAGCTCCGCCAGGCCAACTCGTTCCACGCCAACGGCGTGGTGAGCCAGGACGACGTGCTGCGCGCCGAGCTCGCGGTGGCCAACGCGCAGCAGCGATTGATCCAGTCGCGCGCGCGCATCACGATCGATCGGGCGCAGCTCGCGGTGCTCATGGGCACGCCGCCCGACAGCACGATCGAGGCGCAGCCGCTCGCGGGCGACGCCGTCCCGCCGCGCGAGGCCGCGTCGCTCGAGCAGGCCGAGCAGACCGCCGAGGCGCACCGCATCGAGCTGCGCGAGGTCGAGAAGCGAATCGAGCAGGCGCACCACGACTCGCGTCTCGCGTACCTGAAGCTCGCGCCGCAGGTGAGCGCCGTGGGGGCGTACATCCACAACGAGGGGTCGCTCTTCTCGCAGGTCAACGCCGGGTACATCGGCGGCGTCGCCAGCTGGGACGTGTGGGACTGGGGGACGACGACGAGCGGCATCGGCGAGGCGAAGGCGCGCGCGCACCAGGCGCTGCTCGCGCGGTCGAAGGTCGACGACCAGATCAAGCTCGAGGTGCGCGAAGCGTTCGTCGGCGTGGGGACGGCGAGCGAAGCGCTGGTCGTCGCGAAGGCCGCGGTCGCGGCGGCGGAGGAGAACTTCCGCCTCGTGAAGAAGCGCTACGAGGCGAACGCGGCGACTTCGTTCGACGTCGTGGACGCCGAGGGGCTGCTCACGCAAGCGCGCGGGCAGATGGAGACGGCGCGGTACGACTATCTGATCGCGCACGCGGCGCTGCGCGCAGCGATGGGCGGGGCGCCGGAGACGCTGGCCAGGGATTAGGACCGCGCTCGCGCGGCGCGGGCGCCTTACGCCGTCCCGGCCGCCAGCCCGGGCGCCAGCAGCGCGGTCACGCGCTCGACGTCGGCGGTCCCCTGCGCGCGCAGGAAGGTTTCAGCTTCTGCGCGTAGCGCGCGTCCCGCGTCCCCTCCCCGGAGCCCCCCTTCGGCGTAGCGGGCGACCGCGGCGTGGAAGTGGAGGTCGAAGCGCGTGAAGTCGCGCGCGGCGGCGGCGAGGAGCGCCGTGGCATCCGAGCCACGCAAGCGCGCGATCCCTGCGCGCGCGAGCGCCGCGAGCGGCACGCCCCACGCCCCCCGATCGCGCGCGAGCCGACCCGCGCTGTGCTCCGCGTCGGCGAGCAGCTCTCGGCGCTGCGTCGGGTCGCGCTCCGCGAGCGCGATGGCGGCGCGGGCGCGCGCGTGGAACGCCATGAAGCGCACGGTCTGGATGCGCAGCAGGAAGGACCGGCGAAGCGCGGGCCATCGCTGCATGAGCAGGCTCCAGGCGACGTCCGGCGCGCCGACGTAGAGCTCCGTCTGCAGCTCCGCGAAGAACGTGTAGTACGTCTCCAGCGTGAAGCCCTCGGCCGTCCATCGGGCCTTCGCCGCGGCGACTCCGGCCCGCGCACGCTCGACGTCTCCGCGGACGAGCCACGTCATGTGCGGCAGACCGACGAGGAGGTTCGTCGAGAGGTACACGTCGCCGCGGGCCTCGGCGTCGCGCAGGTGCTCGGGGAGACGGCGCTCGAGCTCGGCGAACTCGCCCATGAGCGCGAGCGAGTAGCAGGCGAACTGACGAGCGCGCATCCGCTCGGCGACGACGCCCGGCGCCTGACTCGCGAACGCCTCGTCGCAGAGGCGCACGCTCTCCTTGAACCGCCCCGCGAGGTAGCTCGCGATGCCCGACGCGGCCGTCACGTAGGCGATGCTCCGCGCGTCCCCGATCCTGTCGGCGAGCGCGCGCGCCCTCGCCGTGATCGACTGGGCGTGGGCCCACCCCTTCATGCCGATGCTCACGCTGTACGGGGCCTCGCTCCCGAGCGCACGCGTGATGCGGTACGGCTCCCCCGCGTCGAGCGCGAGCACGATGTACCGCGCCTGGAAATCCCCGCCGCGCACGGTGTCCACGAAGCTGAGGAGGAACGAGAGCGAGGAGAGCAGGTCGAGGACGAGGAGCCTGTGGGGCGAGATCTCGCTCGCGGCGCGCTCCTTGAACTCGAAGCCACGGAGCCGGACGAGGATCCGCCGGAAGAGGAACGACAGCAGCGCGCGCAGGGGGGTCGACGGCAGCGACATCCCGACGGCGGCGAGGACGTCGCGAACGACCGCCATCCCTTCGTCCATGTGCCCCGCGCGCATCAACTGCGAGGCGGCGCGCTCCTTCAGCGAAAGCGCGGCATCGGTCGGCGCGTCCTTCGCTGCGCGGAGGTACTCGTGCGCCGACTCCGCGCCGCGCCCGGCGCTCGCCAGCGCTTCGCCGAGACGCGCGCGGAGCGCGACCGCCGCTTCACCCGACGGCGGATCGAGCTCGAGCGCGAGGCGATACAGCTCGGCGGCGTGGTCGAACGCGACCCCGGCCATCGCGGTGTTCGCCGCTCGAACCGCGAAGGTCGCGGCTCGAACGCCGTCGCCGGCCTCGCGCCAGTGCATCGCGAGCGCCTCGTCGTCCGGGTGCGCGTCCGTCTCGAGGGCGCGCGCGAGGCGCTCGTGGGTCGCGCGCCGCACGTCCGGCGCGAGGTTCGCCAGCACCGCCTCGCGCGGGCGGTCGTGGTACGCCTCGAACACCTCGGTGGGGTTCGGGTCGGTCCCGCGAACGAGCTGCGCGCTGCGGAGCAGCTCCAGGTGCGTGGCCGTCGTGCCGCCGTCGAGCCCTGCGGCCCGGGCGAGCACGGTCGCTGCGATCGGCGCACCGGCGACCGCGACGAGCGTGACGAGATCGCGCGCTGCCGGTTCGAGCCGGATGACGCGCGCCCAGAGCGCGTCGTCGAGCCGCACCTCGCCCGACGTCGTGCCACCGCCGGCGACGTAGCGGACCAGCTCGTCGATGAAGAGCGGGTGCCCGTTCGCCTCGCGTACGACGCGCGCGACGTCGGACGTCGAAAGCGACGTCCCCGCGGTGAGGCGCTCGACCAGTTGCAGCGACTCCGACGCCGACAGACTGGGGAGCACGAGGCGGCTGGCCTTCTCGCCCACGGCCTTCGCGATACGGTCGCGCGTCTCGGGCGCCAGAGCACCCCTCTGCGTCGCGAGCACGAGCACGCGGGGAGGCTCCGGCTCGCGCGTGATCTCCGCCAGCAGAGCCAGGCTGTCCACGTCGGCCCATTGCAGGTCGTCGAGGACGAGCACGACGGTGAAGCGCTGCCCGAGGCGCGCGAAGAGCTCGCGAATGGCACCGAAGAGCAGGCGTCGGTGCTGGACGGCGTCGGCCTCCGGATCGCGGATGTGCGCTTTCGCGACGGCGGGAACCGCGAGGAGGACGGGAAAGGCCTGCGCGACCACGTCGACGCGCACGGGGAGCACGGCGTCGGGGCTCGCCGCGCGGAGGAGAAACCGGCTGAGGGCGTCGATGGCGCCGTCGAAGGCGTTGTACGGAACCGACTCGCACTCCCTGCAGCGACTGGCGAGGACGACCAGGTCCGATTCGCGCAGCGCGAGGTCCTCGAGGAAGCGGCTGACGAGCGCGCTCTTGCCGACCCCCGACTCCCCTTCCACGGTGACGAGCGCCGTCTCTCCACGCCGGAACCGCTCGAACGCCTGCGTGAGCTCGGCGAGCTCCCGGTCGCGACCGATGAACGCCGACGCCCCCGGAGGGCGGATGCTCGGCAGACGCACGGTCCCCTGCAGCCGCGCTGCGAGCTCGCGCGCGGTCGGGCGTGCGGCGGGCTCCGCGGCGAGGAGCTCCATCGAGAGGGCGTCGAGATCGTCCGGCGTACCGGGCGCGCTCGCCCTCGGCGGCGAGAGCGCATCGACCACTTTGCGGTGCAGGATTTCGAAGACGTTGCCGACGAAGAGCGGTCGTCCCGCGAGCGCCTCGTAGAGGAGCGCGCCGACGGCGTAGAGATCCATCGGCGGGGCGACCGCGTGGCCCATCGCCTGCTCCGGCGCCATGTACGCCGCGGTCCCCACGACCCCGGTCGCCGATGCGTTCGCGTCGTCCAGGTCCACGACGAGTCCGAAGTCGAGGATCACGACGCGCCCGTCGCTCGTGACCAGCACGTTCGACGGCTTGATGTCGCGATGCACCTTGTGCGCGCGATGGAGCACCTCGAGCCCCTCGGCGAGCTGGGCGAAGCAACGGCGGAGCGCGTCGTAGTCGAGCGCGCCGCCGGCGTCCGTCTGCTCGCGGAGGTAGGTGACGAGATCCTTCCCGTCGATCAGCTCCATCGTGAAGAACCACTCCCCCCCTTCGGAGAAGAGCTCCCCGAGGGAAGCGAGGTTCCGGTGATGGAGCTCCTGGAGCGTGCGGAACTCGCGCTTGAAGCGGAGGAGCGCGTCGGCCGAAGCCATGCGGACCGTCTTGATGGCGACGCGCGCGTTCCGCTGCTGATCGAGCGCCTCGTAGACGACGCCCATGCCCCCCTCGCCCAGCCTTCGGAGGAGGCGGAAGCGCGGCGGCGGCGTGAACTCGCGGATGCTGCTGTGGCTCTCGCCCACCGGTACTCCCAACGCTCCACCGTATCCTAAGGAGCACGCGAGCTACAGGAGCGCCGCGCCCCCCGACTTCGCGCGGAAGTCGGGGGGGCGCAGATGGCGCACGCCACTTCCGAGGCGGACGCGCGCGGTCACGCTTTCGGCACGGCAGCCGAAGGAGTGACCGGCAGAGGGGCGATTCCCCGCGTTTCGGCGGTCGGCGATGGAGCCTCGGGCACGGCAGGCTGCGACGCCGACTCCGCCTTCGCCGCCTTCAGCGCCGCCTTCCCCTTCTTGGTCTTCGGGTGGTTCTTCGCCACCAACGGGTGTCGGTGATTGAAGAACGCTTCGACCGGCACGAGGCCCGCGGCGAGGTCCCCGTTGTCCTTCGCGAGGCGCCGAAGGATCGCGTACAGCTTCGAGGCGCCGCTCCAGGAGTCGGCGCGCGTGCTGAACACGCGATCGTTGAGCTGTTTGTTGAGCACCCCCATCTGCTTGATCAGGGGGACCAGCGCCTGCGCCTCTGCGGAGCTCAGCTCGATCGCGTCGGTCGGCACGAGCATGAGGTTCACACCGAACTGCTTCGCGAGGGCGACGAGCTGCGGAATGTACTGCTCGCTCCCTTTGCGCGCCTTGGCCTTGCGCTTCTTGTCCATCGCCGTGAGCGCGTCCCCGGGTGGGACGACCAGGGTGAGCTGAGCGAGGAGCGCCGCGCACTGCTGGACGTACGCGGGCGCCGCGGCGGCGCTCGGAGTGACGGCGATCGTCGGGTGCGCAGCGCCCGTCGTCGTGTCCTCCGTGCCCGTCGCGGTGGTGCGGTCTTCGTGAACCGTGGCGCTCGTGCTCACGGCGGTCGTCATCGTCTTCGTCATGTTCGTACCCTCGAAGGGAGCGCCCGATCCCGCGGCGCTGGCGAAACATTCGCTTCGCGTCGCGGGACGTTCATGGGCGCTTCCAACGAGAGAGTCATCGCACCAAGTGGGGTGCTCTTGCCGTCGCGTCAGGCGTAGCGTCAAAAGCGAAATTCGGGTTTTGACGCTACGCCTGACGCTACGGCAGAATCCGAAAGCCCGAAAACACGGGCGTTTGCATGAGGTGCGCGCAAAGACACGCGCGAAACTGCGCGGCCTCGCCGAGCAACGGACGAGAACCCCGACGGGAACCGTGAGACCTCTGTCATCGACGGCGAGGACCGCGTCATCGACGATCACCTCCGCGGTCATCGACGATCACCTCCGGGAACATCGGTGATCACCTTTTCGCCAGCGAAGAGGACCTCCTCGGTCATCGACGTCCCGGACGGTAGGCTCGACGATCCGCTGCGCTGTCATCGGCGACCACCTCTGCGGACAGAAGCGCGGAGGACGGGGTCAGCGGTGATCAACCCCGCGGACAGGGTCGTCCCTTTCTCGGAGCTGATCGTCGCTTCGGAAGTCTGGATCGCTCCATTCGAAGGAACCGTCGTTCATGACGCGGACTGGGCACGCGTCGACCGGAGAAGCGCGCGCTCCGTCGCGGAGCGAATCGGCGACGACCAAAGTCCCTCGCGGGCCGTCGGGAGAACCAGCGTCGAGGACGGGGAGCGGATCGGAGACGTGAGGAGAGTGATCCGTTCTTCTCCGGACCTCGTGCGCCACCTTCCGGTCCGTCCGGCTCGCGCGGCCCGGCTCAGGCCACCGGCGCGCAGATCCCTCGCCCCCGCTTGTCGCTCGCGCGCGGCCCGGTCGCGCTCGCGCGGCGACGAGCGAGTCCGCGGCCGGTCACACAAGCGGGTGACGCGCGTTCACGCAGTGAAAGAGCCCCTCACACCGCCACTTCCGCCGCCGGCTCGATCGCGCTCACCTCCCGCGGCGCGAGCACCAGCGCGATCAGCGTCGCCGCGAGCGTGACCAACGCCACGCCCTCGAATCGCCCCGCGCCGGACGTCGCCCCGCCGAACACGACGACGGCGAGCGACCCTCCGAGCAGGCGCATCGCGTAGATCGCGCTCGTGACCAGCCCGCGCCGTCGCCACGGCACGGCGCTCTGCGGCGCCACGAGCGACGTGCTCGACGCAGGCCCGAGGCCGAGACCGAGCAGAGCGAGCGCCGCGTAGGCCCACCCGACGCCCACGTCGTGCGTCCCGATGAGCGCGAGCGCGACGCCCCCCGCGAACGCGATGGCGTATCCCCCCGCGACGCTCGCGCGCATCCCGTAACGCACGAGCACGCGGACGCCGAAGCTCGATCCGAACGCCCACCCCACGAGCAGCGGCACGAGCGCAGCCCCGGCGCGAAGCGCGTCGAGGTGCGCGTGCATCGTCATCCACAGCGGCACGTACGCCGTGCACAGGTAGAGGGTCGCGCCGCTGAACACGCTCGCCACAAGGCCGGCGCGCACGACGCCGCTCGCCAGGATCTCCGAGACCCCGTCCAGCGCCCCCCGTAGCCCTGCGCTCTCGCCCCCTTCGCTCTTCTCGCGCGGCGGATCCCGGTATGACGGCACGAGCAGCGCGATCGCGAGCAGCCCCGGCGGGACGTTCACGAGAAACACCCATCGCCACGATCCGTGCAGCACGATGAGCCCGCCGAGGATCGGCCCGATCACGTTGGCGATCCCCCACGCGCTAGTGAACACCGCCTGCACGTTGGCTCGCTCGGCCAGCGTGTACAGGTCGGCGCTGATCGTCATCGCGATCGGCTGAATGGCGCCGGCGCCGAGCCCCTGCACGACGCGGAACGCCACGAGCTGACCTATCGTCGTCGCCAGGCCGCACGCCGCGGAGCCGACGAGGAACAGCACCACGCCGCCGATGAACACGGGCTTACGCCCGAACGAGTCGGCGAGCTTCCCGCACGCCAGGACCCCCACCGTCGAGGCCATCAGGAACGCGGAGAACACCCACGAGTACGCCCCCATCCCGCCCAGCTCGTGGGCGATGGTCGGCATGGCGCTCGTGACCACGGTCCCCTCGAATGCGGCCACGACGAGGCCGCAGAGGACGGAGCCGGTGGCGACGGCGCGCCGAAAGCGTACTGGCATGGTCCAGAATGTAGGGCCCGCGACTCATGCGCGCACGGCATGGATGCGCATATCGACGATGCGCGTGCCGCATGATGAGATCGGGCGCATGGACACCGATCAACTGCGCGCCTTCGTCGCGCTCGCGCGCACCGGGAAGTTCACGGCGGCGGCGAAGAGCCTCGGCGTGGCACAGCCGACGCTGTCTCGAAGGGTGCAGCAGCTCGAACGAGAGCTTGCGGCGCGGCTGGTCGTGCGCGCTCCGGGGGGCGTCGTGCTCACCGGCGCCGGCACCCGCTTCCTCCCGCAGGCCGAGCATGCGGTCGCCTCGATCGACGCCGGGGTCGCCGCGCTCGACGAGCTCGCGACCGAGCCGCGCGGCGTCGTCGTGATCGGCGCGCAGCACACCATCGGCGCCTACGCGCTCCCCGCCGTGCTCGCGACGTTCCACGCGCGCTACCCGGACGTGCGCCTCCGCCTCGTCGACGCGCTCCAGGACCTCCTCGAAGAGAAGCTGGCCAACGGCGAGCTCGACCTCGGCCTCTTCAATCTGCCCGTCCGGCGCGTCGATCTCACCGCGCAGAAGCTCTGGCAAGAGGACTACGTGCTCGCCGTCCCGCCGCAGAACCGGCTCGCGGCGCGGAAATCGATCCTGCTCTCCGACGCCGTGGCCGAGTCCCTGGTCGTGATCCCGAACGTCCCGGCCACCGCCGCGCTCGAAGCCGCGTGCGCCGAGAAGGGCGTGGAGCCGCGGATCGTCGTCGAGGTGGACAACCTGGAGACCGCGCGGCGCATGGTCGAGCGAGGCCTGGGGGTCGCGCTCCTCCCGCGAATCGTGGCGCGATCGCACGAAGCACGCGGGCAGCCGCGCTTCGTCGCGCTCGAGATCGCGCGTGGCGGTCTCAGGCGGCAGGTCGCCCTCGTGCATCGCGGCGAGGCGTACCTGTCGGCCGCCGCGCGAGCCCTCCGCACGCTGATCGTCGACACCTTGAGGCCGCGCGCATCGCCCGCCGGAGCCACGAAAACGAGCGCGACGAAGCGTTCGTAGCGTGGCGCGCTACGCACGGCCGCGCTCGAGCATCGGATCTTGCATCCATGCACGCCATCTTTCTCCCCACCACGCTCGGCCCCCTCACCCTCCAGAACCGCTTCGTCATGTCCCCCATGACGCGCTCGCGCGCCGGTGAGCACGCGGTGCCGACCGAAATCAGCGCGACCTACTACGAGCAGCGTGCGTCCGCGGGGCTCATCATCACCGAGGGGATCGCCCCCTCCCCGAACGGCAAGGGCTACCCGCGCATCCCCGGCCTGTGGAGCGACGCGCAGGTCGCCGGGTGGAGCGAGATCACCCGGCGCGTCCACGCCAAGGGCGCCGCCATTTTCGCCCAGCTGATGCACACGGGGCGTGTCTCGCACCCGCTGAACATGGAGGCGGGCGCCGAGGTGGTCGCACCGTCCGCCGTGCGGCTCGAAGGCGCGCAGATGTGGACCGACCAGAAGCAGATGCAGGACTACCCGACGCCGCGCGCAATGACCGAGGCCGACGTGGAGACGGCGCTCGAGGAGCACGTGACCGCCGCGCGCAACGCCATCAAGGCCGGCTTCGACGGCGCCGAGCTGCACGGCGCGAACGGGTACCTCACCGAGCAGTTCCTCAACCCGCACACCAACCAGCGCACCGACCGCTTCGGCGGCAGCGTGGAAGGGCGCACCCGCTTCGCGCTCGAGGCCGTGCGACGCATGGCCGAGGCGATCGGCAAGGAGCGCGTCGGCATTCGCCTCTCCCCGTACGGAGTGAACAGCGGGATGACGCCGTACCCGGAGGTCGACGCCACATACCAGCGCCTGGCGAGTGAGCTCTCCAAGCTGGGCATCGCGTACGTCCACGTCGTGGACCACTCCGCGATGGGCGCACCTGCCGTCCCCGCGTCGGTCAAGGCGACGATCCGCGAGCACTTCAAGGGGACCTACATCGCGGCAGGCGGCTTCGACCTCGCGTCGGCCGAGAAGGTCATCGACGCCAAGCAGGCGGACCTCGTCGCGTTCGGCCGCCCGTTCCTGGCCAACCCGGACCTCGTCAGCCGGTTCGCCCGCAGCCTGCCGCTGGCCACCGCGGACATGTCGCTGGCTTTCACGCCGGGGCCCAAGGGGTACATCGATTACCCCACTGCGAACGCCGGGTAGCACCACGAGCGTCCCAAACTGACACGCGCGTCAGCCCGTGCCGGCGCAATTTTCGTGGCATTTGACGCTCACCGTTGACACGGGCGTCAGCTCGGACGATGAGCCGGATGCCGTGGCAGCAAGTTACTTCGACGTCGACGGGACGCTGGTTCGTACGAACCTCCTGCACCCGACCCTCTTCTACCTCGTCAACCAGCAGACTCCCCTGCGAAGTCTGGGGAAGCTCGCGCGCGTCGCCCTCCGCGGCCCGCGCATCGCGCTCGCCGAGCTGCAGGACCGGCGGCTCTTCAACGAGCTGCTCTTCTCGGCCTACGAGGGGATCTCGGAAGACCGCCTCCTCCTGCTCGCCGACGAGGCGTTCGACACGGTCATCAAGCGGGCGCTCTACGCGAACGCCAAGGACCTCGTCACGCGCTCGCGCGAGCTCGGGCACGACGTCATCCTCGTGTCCGGCGCACTCGACTTCCTGATGGAGCGCCTTGTGAAACACCTCGGCGCCACGGGCTTCATCGCCAACCGGCTCGAGATCGCCAACGGCGTCGCCACCGGCAAGCTCCTCCGCCCCGTCGTCGCCGGCCCCGAGAAGGCGAAGCTCATTCGCGACCACGCGCGCGCACACGGGCACGACCTCGACGACTGCTTCGCGTACTCCGACAGCTACTCCGACGTGCCGATGCTCTCGGTCGTCGGTCACCCTGCCGCGGTGAACCCCGACTATCGCCTTGCCCAGCTCGCGTCTGCGCACGGCTGGCCCGTCCTTCGTATGGAGAGCCCGTCATGATGAACCGATTCCTCTCCGGGGCACTTCGCACGGTGCAGCCGAGCCCGTCGCCGAACAGGGGGCAGCGCAGCCCGCTCGTGGTCACGCTCGACCGCCGTAGCGCGCCGCGGACGATCTTCTCGGGCGATCGCCTCATCGACATCGACCTCCCCGCCGGCACGCGCGCCGTCTACCCGCGCCAGCCGCTCGAGCCCTTGAAGGACGTCGACGCGGCCATCCGCTACGCCCTCAGCCACCCGTACGGCTCCGATCCGCTCCACGCGAAGCTCCGCCCCGGGATGAAGGTCGTCATCGCCGTCGACGACATCTCGCTCCCCCTCCCCCCGATGCGCGCGCCCGACGTGCGCGAGCGCGTGCTCACGATCGTGCTCGAGCTGCTCGCCGATCACGGCGTCGAGGACGTCGAGATCATCATCGCCACCTCGCTCCACCGCCGCATGACGGGAGCCGAGGTGCGGCACATGGTCGGCGCGAAGATCTTCGACGCCTACTGGCCGAAGCGCCTCTACAACCACGACGCCGAAGACCCCAAGGGGATGAAGGAGGTCGGCACGACCGACCACGGCGAGGTCGTCGAGCTGAATCGCAAGGCCGTCGAGAGCGATCTGCTCATCTACGTGAACCTGAACCTCGTCCCCATGGACGGCGGGCACAAGTCGGTGACCGTGGGGCTCTGCGGGTACAAGAGCCTCCGCTTCCACCACGAGCCGCACACGATGCGGCGCTGCCACAGCTACATGGACCCGAAGGCGAGCGAGCTGTCGACGCGCGTGAATCGCATGGGTCGCGTCACGAACAAGGCGCTGAACGTCTTCACCATCGAGACCACGATCAACAACCGCATGTTCGATCGCCCGCTCGAGTTCCTCCACAAGAACGAGGACGATCTCTCCGGCAACGAGCAGTCGGCGCTGAAGGGGCTCAAGTTCACGCTCGACGCCCTCCCGCAGGGCGCGCGCCAGGCGATCTTCGACCGCGTCCCCTCCCCCTACGGCGTCACGGGCGTCTTCGCCGGTGAGACCGAAGCGGTCCACGCCCACACGCTCGCGCGCTGCGACGAGCAGTACGTCGTCCCGGTCGACGGGCAGGCGGACATCCTGATCGCCGGCGTCCCGTACATCAGCCCGTACAACGTGCACTCGTTCCTGAACCCGCTGCTCGTGCAGGTGATGGCCCAGGGGTACCTGTTCAACTGCTACCGCAACGCGCCGCTCGTGAAGAAGGGGGGGACGATGATCATCACCCACCCTTGCTCCGACCGCTTCGACCAGGAGCACCACGCGCCGTACGTGGAGTTCTTCCACAACCTGCTCCCCGAGACGCGCGACGCCGTCGAGCTTCACAAGAAGTACGAGGCGAAGTTCGCGTCGAACCCCGCGTACCTGCAGATGTACCGGAGCGGCCACGCCTACCACCCGGCCCACCCGTTCTTCATGTGGTACTGGGGCGAGGCCGGACGGCAGTGGCTGGGCAAGACGATCGTCGTCGGCGCCGACAACGCCTACGTACCGAAGGTCCTCGGCTGGGAGACGGCGCGCTCGATGAACGAGGCGCTCGAGATGGCCAAGGGGAACACGCCGTCCCCTGACATCACGCTCCTGCACATGCCTCCGATCCTGATGGCCGACGTCAGCGGTGCGCCCCCCGTCCTGCCGGCGCCCAGCGGCAGCAACGGCGCGCACACGAACGGCCACGGCGTGGAGGCGTGACCATGGACGCCACGCTCGACGTCTCCGCGCTCCTCGGCGGCGCGCGCCTCCTCGTCCTCGGCGGGACGGGCTTTCTCGGCAAGGTGCTGTGGTCGATGATGCTCGACCGCTACCCCGAGATCGGGCGCCTCTACCTGCTCGTGCGCTCGAGCGACGCCCACTCGAGCGAAGGGCGCTTCTGGTCGCAGATCGCCAAGAGCGAGGCCTTGCAGCCGCTGCGCGCGACGTACGGCGACGGGTTCGAGGAGTTCCTGCGCGAGAAGATCGTCGTGCTCGACGGCGACGTCGGCGAAGCGGTCTGCGGGATCGCCCCCGCGCTCATCGACGAGCTCCGCGGCACGATCGACGCGATCGTCAACGTCGCCGGCGTCGTCGACTTCAACCCGCCGCTCGACGAGGCGCTCGACGCCAACGCCCGCGGGACGCGCCACGTGGTCGAGCTGGCGCGCGCCCTCGGCACCCAGGGCGCGCCCGTGCCGCTCCTGCACACGAGCACCTGCTACACCGCGGGCCGGCGCCCGGGGCCGATCGTGGAGCGCGACCCGTGCGACGTCCCGTTCCCGCGCTCGGGCGAGCTCGCCGCCGACTCGTGGGACGCCGAGCGCGAGATCGCCGAGTGCACCGAGATCGTGGAGCAGGTACGGAGGCGCGCCGACGACGCCTTCCGCCAGAGCGAGTTCGAGGAAGACGCGGCGCGAGCCCTCCGCGCCCGCGGTGAGCCCACCACCGGGCGCGCGCTCGAAACCGAACGCGCGAAGTTGCGCCGGAAGTTCGTCAGCGAAGCGCTCGTCGACGCGGGCGTCGAGCGGGCCACGCACTGGGGCTGGCCGAACATCTACACGTACACGAAGAGCCTCGGCGAACAGATCATCGCCCGCTCGGGCGTCCCCTTCGCGCTCGTACGCCCCGCCTGCTGCGAGAGCACGATCGCGTACCCGTTCGCCGGATGGAACGAGGGGATCAGCACGTCCGCGCCGCTCATCTACCTCATCATGAAGGGGCAGGTGCAGGTCCCGCTCGCCGACGTGCCGCTCGACTTCATCCCCACCGACTTCGTGTGCGCCGGCATGATCGTCGCGCTCGCGGAGCTGCTGGAGGGGAACCCGAAGCCCGTCTACCAGCTGGGCAGCTCGGACGTGAACGCCTGCTCGGCGGCGCGCTTCGGCGAGCTCACCGGCCTCTACAAGCGAAAGCACTATCTCCGCAAAGGAACGGGCAACCCGTTCGTCGACTTCTTCCAGGCGCACTTCGAGTCCGTGGCCGTGAGCGAGAAGCGCTTCGACGCCATCGGCTCGCCAGCGATGGCGAAGTGGGGGCGCGAGATCGCCCGCACGATGAAGAAGGCGACGCCGGCGCTCCACGCCGCGGCGCACGCCATCGAAGGGGTCGCGAAGCGCGAGGAGAAGATCGGCGCGATCATGAAGCTGTTCGCCCCGTTCACCACGGAGCAAAACGGCCCGTTCTCGTGCGCCAACGTCCGCGAAGCGCGCGCGCGCCTCACCGACGCCGACCGCGCGAAGCTCCCGTGGGCGCCCGAGGCGATCGACTGGGCGGACTGGTTCCACACCGTGCACATGCCGGCGATGGAGAAGTGGATCCTCCCGGCGATGGACAAGAAGCTCGCCAAGGAGACCAAGCCCCTCCTCGCGCACGAGACGCTCGTGTCGCTCTTGGAAGAGATGGCCGAGCGACACGGCCACGCCGCGGCGCTCACGCGTCTCGAGTCCGAGGGCGCTACGCGCGTGACGTACGAAGAGCTGCGCGCGCGATCCCGCGCCGTCGCCGCGCGCCTCGCGGCTTCGGGCGTGAAGGCCGGGGACCGCGTCGTCCTCTCGGCCAAGAACCGACCCGAGTGGCCCATCGCGTACTTCGGAATCCTGCGGGCAGGCGGCGTCGCCGTCCCTATCGATCCCGCGCTCGACGACGAAGCGCGCGCGAACCTGATCGCCGACTGCGAAGCGTCCGCCGTCATCTCCGACGCGGACATCGCGCACGCGAACGCCTGGCCCATCGCCGCGCTCACCGTGCGCGACGACTCGCTCCCGCCCCCCGCGATCACCCCCGACGACGGCGACGTCGCCAGCCTCCTCTACACGAGCGGGACCACCGGCAAACCCAAGGGGGTCAAGCTCACCCACGCGAATTTCACGTCGCTCATCGCCGCGCTCGCGCCGATCTTCCCGCTGTCGCGCAAGGACCGCGTGATGAGCGTCCTGCCGCTCCATCACACGTTCGAGTTCACGTGCGGCCTGCTCCTACCGCTCTCCCGCGGCGCGCACGTCCTCTACCTCGACGAGGTGAACGGCGAGCGACTCGCGGAGGGGCTCGCGGTCGGCAAGGTGACCGCGATGGTCGGAGTCCCGGCGCTCTGGCAGCTCCTCGAGCGGCGCATCGTCGGGGAGATCGCGAAGCGCGGTCCGGTCGCCTCGACGCTGTTCCAGGCGGGCGGCGAGCTGAATCGTCTGCTCGGCTCGAAGCTGGGGATCGACGCGAGCAAGCTGCTCTTCGGTCCGGTCCACGCGGCGCTCGGCGGCGAGCTCCGGTGGCTGATCTCGGGCGGCGCGGCGCTCCCGAAGGAGACGCACCAGCGGTTCGCAGCCATGGGTTTGCCGCTCGCAGAGGGGTACGGCCTCACGGAGGCAGCCCCGGTCCTGACGGTGGCCAAAGGGTCGCTGAAGGCGAAGAGCGGGCACGTCGGCAAGGCGATCCCGGGGGTCGAGCTCAAGATTGCGAACGCCGACGAGAGCGGCGTCGGCGAAGTGATCGCGCGCGGCCCGAACGTGATGGCCGGCTACACCGACGACGCCGCGACGGCGCGTGCGATCGACGGCGACGGGTGGCTGCACACGGGCGACCTCGGGAAGCTCGACAAGCACGGGCGGCTCGTCCTCGTCTCCCGCATGAAGGACGTGGTCGTCGGACCGACGGGCGAGAACGTCTACCCGGACGACGTGGAGCAGCGCCTCGGCCACGTCGAGGGCATCGCCGAGCTCGCGGTCGTCGGCATGAAGAGCGCCTCCGGCGAAAAGGTCGCGTGCCTGGCCGTACCCGAGAGGAGCGACGAGGACCTCGATCACGCGTCTCGCCACGAACGGGCTCGCAGCGCGCTGCTGCGCGCGTTCGACAAGCTCCCCTACGGACAGAGGCCGGCCATCCTTCACCTGTCCGATCGGCCGCTGCCGCGGACGGCGACGCGGAAGGTTAAGCGCGACGAGGTGCAGGTCATCCTGACGCGAAAGATCGCTGCAGCGGCGCACACCGTCGACGGCGGTGTCACGGGCGACGTTCGGACGGCCATCGCGGCGATCACCGGCGTTCTCTCGATGACGAGCGCGACGACGCTGCAGGGAGATCTCGCCTTCGACTCACTGCGCCTCACGGAGCTCCTCGAAGTGCTCGAAGCACGCGGCCATGGCGTCGACGCCCCCGCGCTCCAGGCGTGCCGTACGGTCGGCGACGTAGAGTCGCTCGTCGGTGCCGACGCCGACGCCGAAAGCGCCCGCAAGCCGATCTCCAAGCGCGCCGTGATCGAGCGTGGTGCTGCCGAAGAGATCGTCCTCCCCGCGGCGCTGCAGGAGGCCGGAAAGCGCTTCGTGGGCAAGCTGCAGGACGCCTTCTACGGGCAGATGATGAACGTGCGCGTCACCGGGCGCGCTTTCATCCCGCACAACCGGAACACAATCGTCGTGGCCAACCACGCCAGCCACCTCGACATGGGACTCGTTCGTCACGCGCTCGGCGCGTATGGCGAGGACATCGTGTCCTTGGCCGCGCAGGACTACTTCTTCGAAGGGAACGGGCTCCGGAAGGCGTTCTTCGAGAACATGACGAACCTCGTCGCCATCGACCGCAAGAGCGGCCTCCGGGCGGCTCTCCGCCAGGCGAGCGAGGTGATCGAACGCGGCAAGACGGTGCTCCTCTTCCCGGAGGGGACACGCAGCACGACGGGCGAGCTCGGCGAGTGGAAGCCGATGGTCGGCCAGCTCGCGCTCGCACACGGCGTCGACATCCTCCCCATCTTCCTCGCGGGGACTCACGCCGCCATGCCCAAAGGGCGCGCCGTGCCCACGAGCCGCGAGATGAGCGCGCGCATCGGCCCCCCCCTTCGCCTAGAGGACCTGCGACGACTGACAGAGACGCTGTCCCCTGCCGACGCCGCACGCGAGGTCACGAGACTCGCGCGCGCCGCCGTTCTCGCGCTCCAGGACGGCAAGGTCCTCGATCTCGCGACCGCCAGCGCGGATGCGTCCGCCGAGCCCGAGCCTCCGCACCCGCTCGTGCGCCTCTTCGCGGAGCTCGAGGAGAAGTTCGACCGCACCGCCGTGGAGAAGCCGGTGAGCTACTACTTCACGCTCGGCAACGACGAGCTGGCAAAGTGGACCGTGAAGGTCTCCAGCGAAAGCTGCGAGGTGAAGCTCGGCAAGCCCGAAGGGGGCCAGGCCGACTGCGTGCTCAAGACCAGCTCGGAGATCTTCACGAAGATCGTCCGCGAGTCCTACATGCCCGGACCGAGCGACTTCCTCTCGGGGGCCATCAAGTCGAACGACGTGTCGCTGCTCCTCACCTTCCAGAAGATCTTCCAGCTCGAATCATGAAGCGCGTCCTCGTCACCGGAGCCACGGGCTTCCTGGGCTCGCACGTCGTCGATGCGCTGCGGGCGCGCGGGGTGCGCGTCGTCGCGCTTTCGCGCGGAGCCTCGCAAGAGGTGGACGGCGTCGAGCACCGGCCGGGCGACGTGCTCGACCGGGCGCGCGTGAAGGACGCGGCGGCAGGCTGCGACGCCGCGATCCACTGCGCGGGGCGTGTGTCCCGGGACCCGAAGGACGCCGAAGCGATGCGCGTCCTGCACGTCGGCGGGACGCGCGCCGTGCTCGACGCCTGCGAAGCGCAAGGTGTGACGCGCGTGGTGGTGGCCTCGACCAGCGGAGTCGTCGCGGTGAGCGAGGACCCCGATGCCGTGGCCACCGAGGAGAGCGAGACGCCGTACACGCTCGTCAATCAGTGGCCCTACTACCGCGCCAAGCTCTGGGCGGAGCAGGAAGCGCTCGCCCGGAGTCGCGCGGGGTTCGAGGTCGTCGCGGTGAATCCGTCGTTGCTGCTCGGACCGGGAGACGCGCGCGGTTCGTCGACCGACGACGTGCGCTTGTTCCTGGAAGGGAAGATCGCCGCGGTCCCCTCGGGCGGCGTGTCGTTCGTCGACGCACGCGACGCCGCGGACGCAATGGTGCGCGCGCTGGAGCGAGGTCGTGCAGGGGCGCGCTACCTGGTCGGTGGGTGCAACGTCACGCTTCGCGAGCTGTTCGCGCGGCTCGAACGCGTGTCGGGCGTGAAGGCCCCGTGGGCCCCGTTGCCGCGAGAAGCGAGCCGCGCAGCCGGGATGCTCCTCGAGCGAATCGCGGCCGTGATCGGGCGCCCGCCCGTCGTCGACGCCGAGAGCCTCGAGCTCGCTCGGTACTTCTGGTACGTCGATGCCGCGCGGGCGGAGCAGGAGCTCGGGTGGGTGCCTCGCGACCCGACCGCCACGCTCGCCGACACGGTCGCCGACTTGCGAGCGAGAGGCGTCGTCTGGCCGCGCCTCTCGTCGGGCGCCGGCGCGCGCTCGACCGCCGAGGAGCGCGCCCCCTCGGGCGAGGCGTGAAGCCGCTCGTCATCGTCAACCCACGCGCCGGCGGCGGACGCGCCGGCGACGCCTTCGGTGAGCTGAAGCCGATCATCGAGAGGGCGCTCGGTGCGATCGACGTCGCGTTCACCGAGCGCTCGGCGCACGCGATCGACCTGGCTCGCGACGCGACGAACGAGGGGCGCCCGCTCCTCGTCGCGCTCGGCGGCGACGGGACGCTCCACGAGGTCGCGAACGGAGTGCTCGACTCGGGCGGAGACAAGACCGCGATCGGCTTCATCGGCCAGGGGACGGGGGGTGACTTCCGCCGATCCCTCGGGATCGAACATCGACTCGACCGCTACCTCGCGGCGATCGTCGGCGGACGCGAGCGCCGCATCGACGCGGCGAGAGCGACCTTCGCGGACGACGCGGGGCGCGAGGCGTCGCGATGGTTCGTCAACGTGCTGTCCGCCGGCATCGGCGGCCTCGTCGACCGCTACGTCGCGAAGGCGAGCCGCTCGCTGGGGTCGACGCTCACGTACGCGATCGCGACGGCGCGCGCACTCGCGGAGAGCGACCCCACGTCGATCGCGTGCACCGTTCATCGCGGTGACACGCGCGAGCAGCTCACCTTCGACGCTTACGTGGTCGCCGTCTGCAACGGCGGTTCGTTCGGGTCGGGGATGCGCATCGCGCCGATGGCGCAGATCGATGACGGCCGCCTCGAGGTCGTCGTGATGAGCGCGAGCTCCAGGCTCGGCTTCGCAGCCTACGGCGCGAAAATGTACAAGGGGACGCACCTGGGCGAGCCGGGCGTCGCCCACTTCTCGTGTGACGCGATCGACCTCGCGCTCGCGCCCGGTCCCGCGGGCCGCAGTGTCCTGCTCGACATCGACGGCGAGCCCATCGGCGCCCTTCCGGTACGAATCGCCATCAAGCGAAGCGCCTTGCGCGTCCGCGCGTGAGCGTGCGACTCAGGGCACGTTGAGGCCAGCGTCCTGGCAGTTGCTCCACTGCGCCTGCGCGCTCCCGTCGGGCCCGCCGTCGCCCGCGAGACACACGCAGGGGTTGTCCGCAGGCGAGCAGCCGCCGCCGTACGCAGTGAAGTAGAACTGGACCTGGCAGTTGACGGGATAGTTGCCTGCCGGAATCCGCGCGACGACGGTATCGCTCGACGTCGGGTCCGCCGTACAGGCGTTGACCGAGGGGGGGCCCCCCGCATCGCAAGGGCGTTGCGTCGCGGTGTCCTCGATGATCGGGGAATACGTCGAGCACTGCTGCCCTGCGTCCTGCGCGGGAGCTTCGCTGAACTGCGCGGAGTTGCACCCGGCGACGACGGAGAGTGATGCGAAAGCGGCGGCCAAGGCGCACGCGGAGAGAATGCGGTTCATCGGGGGGGCATCCTAGCCACGACGCGGCGGCTTGCACCGTGAAAGTCGCGCAACGAGGCACGCAAAGTCACAAACCGGGTCGGTTCGCCCTGACATACACGACGGCAATCCGATCGGCATGTACGAGCCGCCACCGCGGGTCGCTCCGCAGGCTGGCATCGAGGCTCGTCCCCCGGACCCACAAAACGACCCCCGCCTCGTACGTGTCGAGCAGCTGCGACCACCCCGATCCGCCGTTCCAGAGCGTCGTGGAATCGTCGAACACCCCGTTGCCAAAGAGAAAGAGGTGGTCGCGCCCATCCACGAAGTACGTCGGGTCCCCGTTCCAGGCGTACTGGAGGTACCCCCCCCAGTGCAGTGGATCGACGACGCGATTCAGCATGACCCCGGCCTCCACGAGCTTCGCGTGCTCGTCGCGCGCGACGATGGCTGCGTCGACGGGAGCGTCGCGGTACGGGTCGTGCGGCTCGAGGAGAGTGCGCAGCGCAAACGGGATCATGGTCGCCGCCGCTGCCGCCTGTAGAGCCACGACAGTCGAGCCCCAGCGCGCTCCGAGCTGAACCTGGTCGAGCAGCGCCGCGGCGATCGCGGCATCCGCGGCAATGAGCGCCGTCGAATACCGACGCGCCGCGCACGCCGCGGCGATGAACGCCAGCAGCAGAACCTGCTCGGCGCGCCTGCAGCGGTCATCGCCGTATCGCCCGCGGGCGACGACGAGCGCGAGTCCGAGGGTCGGCCCGACGAGCCACATCGGGTCATGGAAGCTGGGCGAGTCGAAGAGATCGAGGTGTGACGTGCTCGGGTCGAAACCGATACCGAGCGCGAAGCGAAGGTACTGCGGCCCATAAGGGTTCAGACACGTCCCGAGCGCCGCGAGCGCCGACATGCCGAGCCAGCGGTGCACGGGCGGACGGGCGCTCTTCGCATCGAGAAGCGTCATCGCGGCGAAGGCAAGCGGCAGGGCAATCGTGATCAGGAACGAGAGATGGAGGTTCGTCCACACCGCCGCGAAGAGCACGACCGCGAGCGGGTGAACGCGCTTCCCGTCGCGCACGCGGGCGAGCAGCACGAGCAAGCAGACGAAGCCCAGGTCACCGAAGACCTGCCCGCGAGCGCTCAGATCCTGCGCGTCGACTTGCACGTAGAAGAGCGCGAGCGGCAGGAGCGAGAGGCGCGCGAACAGCGTCCGGGCGCGGAGCCAGAGGAGCGAGGCCGCCAGCCACTCCACGGAGGCGCAGGCGAGCATCAGCCCGCGCGCGCCTGCGATGTTCGTGACGAGTGCGAAAAGGACTCCGCGCCCGCAGCTGTCGACCGTCCAGCGGCTGCCAACGGACGCGTACGAGAACGGATCGACGTACGGCAGCGCATGATGCGCGAGAAGCCAGCGCCCCGTGGCTACGGACCAGAAGCCGTCGCCGAGAATCGACATGTGGTGCATGACCACGCCCGCGAGCGCGAGCAGGCCCGCGACCATGAACGCGGTCTCGGCCGCCCGCTCGAGCGCCGGGCGACTCACGGCGACCCGCCGCCCCAGGCTCGAGAGAGCTCGCCAGCGCGACGCATCACGTCCTCGGAGGCGGGACGCGCCAGCACCTTGCTCAGCACCCGCCGCGCCGCTTCGACGTGGCCGAGCCGCCAGTCGATCGACGCCAGCGCGAGATGACCTTCGCCAGGCGGGTCCTCGTGCTTCGCCCATTCGAGCGCCTCCGCGCGCGCGCGGAACGGGTTGTCGCGCGCGAGCCAGTCATCGACCTGCTGGTGAGCGTTTCGAGCCGGGGGGAGGGGCGAGCGCGCGAACGACGCTGCGAAGGCGAGGGCCGAGACGAGCGCGAGCGCGGCGACCGCTCGGCGTGTCGAAGGCGTACGCCGTTCCCCCGCGAGAGGTATCGCGAACCTGCGCACGACGATGGCGACCCCGACGACGAGAGCCACGACGAGCCCGTGCGCGACGAGCGACGCCACGAAGCCCGCACCGAGGATCGCCGTCGCGACCATGGCGCGCCCGTCGCGCACGGGGACACGGAAGGACGCGAGGGCGTACACGAACACGCGCAGTGCGAGCATGACGCGCCCACCCGGCTCGTGCGCCTCGAACGGCGAGAGTGTGGAGGCAAGCCCGAAGGCCGAGACGCCTGCAGCCGCCGCAGCAACGGCCGGAGCGAGCGCCAGCGCGAGATCGGCAACGCGCTTCCCCCCGCCGAGCACGAGAACGCTCGCGAAGATCGCGAGCGCCGCCACCCAGGCACAAGCGACGGGGAGATCGGCGCCTCTCGCCCCGCGGACAGCGAGCCCCGCTACCAGCAGTACGACGACCGCGCCCGTCCAGCGAGGTGGCGTCGTCTCCAGCGCATCGAGCACTTCGGAGCGCTCTTGGACGCGCATGAGGACCCTCTCGAGCAACGAGCTTATCGCGATCGCTCGCGGCGGGTACACGACCCCGACGACCTCGCCGATTCTCGGTTATTGCGGCGTCGCGTCACTCTTGGGCCACACCGAGAGCGTCGTGATGACCCAGTCGCCGTCCTGCTTCGCGAAGCGAAAGTCGACCGCACGCCGGTCGTTTCGCGAGCGGTCGTCTCGGTCGAGCGCTTTCACCTCGGCCGTCGCGCCGACCAGAGCGCTGGTCCCGACGTCGTCGATCTTCACGGTCACCGAATCGAACTCGACGTCGAACGTACGCACGTAGCGCGGTGCCGCCGTGACCAGCTCGGCCAGCTCGCGGCGGCCGGACGCGAGCGTCGTCAGCTCGGGTACCGAGACGCGCACATCGCGGTCGAGCACCGGTTCGAGGGCGCCGATGACGTGCGAGAGGCGCCCGATGGGGTTCGCCTGCATGTCGGCCTCCGTGATGCGAACAGCCACGGCGAGCTGCTTCAGCTTCCCGCGGATCTGCGAGTCGTCGCTCGGACGCAGCGCGACGTACGCCCCGACCCCGAGAACCAGCGCGAGCGCCACTCCTAGGAGCGCCCTGCGCGGCACATTCATGCCCGCCCGTACACCGGCAAGGCCACTCCATTCACGTCGCGCGCGTCGTCGGAGAGCAAGAAGGCGACGACGCCGGCGCAAGAGTCGAGCGAAACCCACTTCGTCGGATCGGCGGCGGGCATCGCGCTGCGGTTCGCGGGCGTATCGAGCGTGCTCGGTAGGATCGCGTTGATCCGCACCCCGTGCTCGAGCACTTCGGCCGCCGCCGCCTGGGCGAGCGCGACGACGGCAGCCTTCGTCGCCCCGTACGCCGAAGCCTTCGCGCTCGTCCACGGACGCTCCACCGCGCGCGACCCCACGACGACGACGCTCCCCCGTTTGCGCGTGACCATGCCCGGCAGCAGCGCGCGCAAAGAAGCGTGCGCCGTCTCGAGATTCGCGTGCGTCATCGCCGACCAGGTGGCGGGTTCTTCCTCGTAGAGGGCCTTCCCCCCCTGCCAGCCGCCGGCGATGAGGGCCGCGCCAGCCACCGGTCCGAACGCGCTCGGGACCTGGGCGAGCACCTCGTCCAGCGCCCCCTCTCGCGCAACGTCGGCCGGCAACGCGATCGCGCGCCCCGCGAGCTCGCCCGTGAGTTTCCGCCCACGTTCGAGGTGCGCGGGCGCATCGATGAGCACCACCGCCCACCCGTCCCTCACGAGTCGCCGCGCCACGGCGGCGCCCAGGGAACCCGCGGCACCGGTAATCACGATGCAACCGTCCGTCGCCATGCGAAAGACCGTATCAGATTGACGATCTCCTGGCTTTTTCCGCGGTATAACGTCGCTGGGGAAGAAGCGATGGACGAGGTCGACAAGGTCATCCGCCTACTCGAGGACGAGTCGGTCGAAAAGCGGCTCGCAGCGGCGATCGTCCTTGGCGAGCTCCACGTGAAGCGCGCGCAGGACGCGCTGCTCCACTTGATGGAGAGCGAAGTACCCGTGCTCAAGCGGCACGCCATCGAAGCGCTCACCAAGATCGGCATGCCGCGCAAGCTGGCGCCGCGCCTCTTCGGCCTCCTCACGGCCCACGTCGCCGACGTACGCGACGCCGCGCGCGCGGCCATTGCCAGCTACGGCGAAGAGATCGTCCCCGCGATTCGCGACCGCATCCCCCAGGCGCTGCCCGACGAGCGGCGTGCGCTCGAAGCGATCCTCGCGGACCTCGGCGGCAAGGACGCTTTCTCCGCGCTCCTCGACGGGCTCGCCTCTTCGGAGGGCGAGGCTGCGAAGCAAGCGGCGATTGCGATGCGCGCGCACGTGAAGAGCGCAGGCGCAAGGGAGCGCCGCAGCTATCTCTCGGAGACCGAGAAGTTCCTCGCCAAGCAGACGAAAGCCGGCGCCGCCGCGAACGTCGTCGCCGCGGCGATCAAGATCATGGGCTACCTCGAGGACGAGAAGGCCACCGAGACCCTGCTCGCCTACGCCAGCGACAAGAAGCAACCGCCGCTCGTTCGTCAGGAAGCGCTCATCGCGCTTCGCTTCGCGCTCGGGGAGAAGAAGGTCGACGAACGACACACCATCGCCGCGCTGCTCGACGCAGCCGAGGCCGAGGATCGCACGCTCGCCCACACGGCGCTGCACACGTTGGGCTCGATGCAGCTCCCACCGGGCATGGCGAAGCGTTTGGAGAAGCTCGCGTTGCATCCGGACTTCGAACGCGCACGGTTCGTGATCGAAATGCTCGGGCGCCAGACGGACAGCGAAGCCTCGCGCGTCCTCGTGCACGCGGCCTGCACGTTGGAACGAAAGCGAGCCGAGATCGCGGCGACGGCCCTCACCGGTCGCGACGACGCCGTTGCGCCGCTCGCCAAGGCTCTCCTCGAAACCACGGACGTCGATCGCGCCTGGCTGTTGAAGAACGTGCTGCGACCGGCGGCGAAGAAGATCCCGGCGGCGCTTCGGAAGCAGCTGCTCGACAGCGCACTCGAGCGCCTCGGCGAGGGGGAGCGCGGGTGGGAGGCGCTGCTCGACGTCGTGCGAGATGCGGATTCGGAGGGGGTCGCCGCAGCGCTGCGAACGCTCGCGCAGAAGCTGCGAAAGGCCAAGAACGACGACAAGGCGGCATCGGTGTTCGGCCTCGTTTGCAGGAGCGACAAGGCAACCGACGAAGATCGCTATTCGCTCGCGTCGCTCGAGCTCGCCCGCGGCCCGAAGGACACGCGCGCCGCAACTCGCGCGACCGACGAAGCACTCAAGCTGATCAGCAGCCTCGTTTCCCGTGGCTTCGACGTCGGTACGGCGCTGCGCAAGGACAAGCACCTCGAGATCGAAGCGCTCTACTACGTCGGCTTCCATTTCGCCGAGGCGAAGAAGCCGCTCGGTGAAGAGCTGCTCGAAGAGGTCGTGAAGAAGGGCGGCCGCACCAAAGTCGGCAAGATGGCGAAGAACAAGCTCGCGCTCCTCCAGGGGAATGCGACGAGCGCGGAAGCAGACTGATGGCGCGCGCATACTGGCTCGTGAAGAGCGAGCCGACGGTCTACGCGTGGTCCAAGCTCGAAGCGGAAGGGGTCGCCGTCTGGGACGGGGTCCGCAACTTCGAAGCGCGCAACAACCTGCGCGCGATGAAGAAGGGCGACCTCGCGTTCTTCTATCACTCGAACGAGGGTAAGGCCGTCGTCGGCGTCGCGCGCGTGAAGCGCGAGGCCTACCAGGATCCGACGACGAAGGACGACTGGAGCGTCGTCGATCTCGAACCGGTCAAGGCGCTCGCGCGCGAAGTCAGTCTCGACGAGATGCGTGGCCTGAAGCCGCTCGCCAACATGGCGCTCCTGCGCAAGTCGCGCTTGTCGGTGTCACCGGTCACGAAGGACGAGTTCGAGGCGGTTCTAGCCGCTGGGAAGACGAAGCTCACCTGAGATGAGCTTCGGGCGAATAGCCTTCCTGATCATCGGCGTGTTCGGCGTCTTGGGGTCACTCCACTACTACGCGTGGACACGCCTGGTGCGCGACGCGCAGGTTCCGACGCCCTGGTCCTACCTGGCGACCGGCGTGCTCGTGCTCCTGTTCGTCATGCTCGCGTCTGCGCTTCCCGCTTCGTACTTCCTGCCGCGCAGGATCAGTACGCCACTCACCTGGGGAGCATTCATCTGGCTGGGCTTCGCGTTCTTCGTGATCGTTCTGGTCGCGGCGTCCGATCTCGCTCAGTTGGCGGCGACGCTCACACGCAAGGCGCTCGACTCGGCGCCGGTCGATGCCGAGCGCCGCCTGCTCGTCTCGCGGATTGCCGCTGCGGTCGTGGCCCTGGGCGCCGTCGCGCTGGGCATCACGGGGCTGTTCGAGGGGCTCCACTCCGTGCGCGTGAAGAGGATCCGCGTTTCCTTGCGACGCATTCGCCCGTCCCGTGTCGGGTACCGGATCGTGCAGATCACCGACGTCCATGTAGGCCCGACGATCGGGCGCGCCTTCATCGAGGAGATCGTCGCCAAGACGAACGCTCTCGAGCCGGACATGGTCGTGATCACGGGTGACCTGATCGACGGCTCGGTCGAGCATCTCGCAGACGCGGTCGCTCCTCTCGCGAGTCTGCGCGCGAAGGACGGGGTGTTCTTCGTGACCGGCAATCACGAGTACTACTTTGGCGTCGACGAATGGATCGCTCACCTCACGACACTGGGCATCCGAGTGCTACGCAACGAGCGAGTGTCGATCGGCGGCGCCGATGGCTTCGACCTCGCCGGAGTCGACGACTGGAGCGCCGGGCGCTTCGGCAACGGACACGGGGCGAACCTCTCGCGTGCGCTCGCAGGGCGCGATCGCGGCCGGGTGCTGATCCTGCTCGCGCATCAACCGCGGCAAATCTACGAAGCCGCGCACGCCGACGTCGATCTCCAGCTCTCCGGTCACACGCACGGGGGACAGCTGTTCCCGTTCAACTACCTCGTGAAGCTCCAGCAACCATATGTGCGCGGGTTCCACATGCACGAGGGGACCGGAATCTACGTGAGCAACGGGACCGGCTACTGGGGTCCCCCGATGCGCGTCGGGGCGCCAGCCGAGATCACGCACATCGAGCTGCGCATGTCCTAGCGGCGTCTGGGCCGCAGGTGCGGCCTGGCGTCTGGAGGAGCGACCCCACGATCGGGGTGGCGAGCCTCCGATCGCGAGGGTCGACGTGGGTGCTTTGACTACGGGATCGAGAGCGCGGATCGTCGAGTATCCATGCTTGCCGTCGGGCTCTTGCGCGCCAGGTAGTTGGCGCGAGGGGCGAGTGGCCCGTCGTTTGCTCCTGTATTTCGAGAGGAATCAGAGGAACAGCGAGTGGACACGCTCGTAGACCCAGTCGAAGCGATCCCCGCGTCGTCGTCGCACATGCAGGCGGCGGCGCCGACGCCACCGATGCGTGCGTCGCTGGCGAGCCTCGATCCCGATGCACAGGTTCAGTGGTTTTCGCGCCAATTCACCGATGAGCCGCAGACGTCGGTAGACGTCGATGTGTCCTGGGACGAGGAGAGCGACACTGCTCCCACGCTGGTCTTGCGGAGACGCGCCCACTGACGAAGGATGAGCGGCGATGGTGCCCAGTCGGGTCGTCGACCTTCCTCGCGCGCAGGCTCGCCTCGGCGAACGCGCTTCGCGTCTGATCACGTTCTTCGATCGGGTAGACCCGCTTGCCGATGAGGCAATCGTTGCAATCGAGTCGATGGCGCCGGGCGCCGGGTGGCGCATCGTGGAGGAGGCGGCCACGCGTGGGATCGCCGCCGTCGCAGACGCGCCCCGTGAGATCCGCGCGCTGTTCGCCCAGATCGAGGAGGTCCCGGTGTGGACCGACTGGAAGACGATCGATCGCGGCGGAGACTTACTCATGCGCGCGGGCCCTCTCGGCGGTGTCGTTCTCGGCGCGCGCTCGCTGGTGATTGGGTACGCCTCGCCGGCCGGGAACAAGCCGCTCGTCCTGACCGGCCGGCTCGAGCATCAAGCCGCCCGGCGCATCAACGAGACCGCGCGATTCGTTCAAGCCGTCTGTCGCGCGCGAGGCATGCGCCCGGGCGCCGAGGGTTGGCAGATCGCCGTTCGCGTTCGGCTGATTCATGCCCAAGTTCGCCGGATGATCCTGAAGAGCGGCTCATGGCGCGCCGACCAGTGGGGGGCTCCGATCAACCAGCACGACATGGCCGGCACGTGTCTTCTGTTTTCGCTCGTGGTCATCGAAGGCCTCCGTTCGCTTGGGCTGCAGGTCGACTCGGAGGAGGCGGAGCGCTATCTGCAGCTCTGGCGATTCGTGGGGCACGTGCTCGGCCTCGAACCGGAGCTCACACCCGGATCCATGTACGACGCCACACGCCTCGCCGAGCTCATCGCGGCCATCCAAGGCCCCCCCGACGACGACTCCCGGGCACTCACCCGGGCTCTGCTCGACTCGCCCCGAACGGGCGCCAAGACCTCCGCGGATCTCCTCAACGCCCAGCGACGAACTCGATTTGGCGAGGCGGCTTGCCGTCATTTGGTGGGCGAGACCTTGGCCGACGCGCTGGCGATTCCTCGCACGACGTGGCGCTTCTCCGTTCCAATCCTGACCCGACTGGTTCGAGGCGCCGAGCTGTTGCGGGCTTCGGTGTCCTTCCCTGACGGCCCGGCGATCGCCGTCGGGAGTCGCTACTGGGATCGCGTCGTCCAGGTGGGTCTCGCAGGTGCCACGGCCGAGTTCGTGCTGCCGGACAAGCTTGCGGCGGCGTGACGCTTGGGCGCGTGCTACGCCACGCGCAATGCCTAGGAAGGAACAGCTGGCACAGCTCGCGGGCGGCGTATCCGTCGACGCTGCCGCGCGCGCGTACGCGCGACGATCGCAGGGAGCGACGCTGGACTCCGAGGAGCATGCGAAGGCCGATGAGCTCGACGCGACGATCGAGGCCATGTTCCTGATGGCCGCGGTGGACGGCACCGTTGCGGGGCCCGAGGTGGCACAGCTCGCCGCGATGATGCAGGCGATGCTCGACACTCGCGATCGACGCGGGCCCGTGGATCTCGACGCCACGCTGATCGACCTGAGTCGCCGCCTCGAGCGAGATGGATGGACCGCTCGACTCGACGACGTCGCGGGTCGGCTCCGAACGGAAGAGGCGCGCTCGTTTGCGTTCCGCCTCGCAGCGGCGGTCGCCTTCGTCGACGATCACGTCGCACACGCCGAAGCGGCCGCCATCGACGCGCTCGCCGCGGTCCTCGACCTCTCGCGCGACGTCTCACAGCAGATCCTGAGCGAAGTGCGCGACACTCTCTTCGGCTGAGCCTCTTCTACGACGCCTGCCTTCGAAGACGCATCTTCAAGCCGCCGCGGGGTCGCAAGGTGACCACGGGCTCCGGCTCGACGCGGGCAGGGGAAGCCAGGTCGAGACGGAACCGCTGCACGATGCGCGCGAGCAGCATCTGCGCCTCCATCATCGCGAACCCCATGCCGATGCACTGGCGAGGTCCCCCCCCAAACGGCAAATAGGCGAACTTGGGCCGCCCTTCGGAGCCTTGCTGTGAAAAGCGCTCGGGGTCGAAGCCCTCGGGGTTGTCCCAGTACGCCCGGTGCCGGTGGAGGAAGTACGGCGAGATGGCGACCATCGACTTGGCCGGCACGTGGAAGCCGCCGACGACATCGTCCTCGATGGCTTGCCGCTCGAAGGCCCAAACCGGTGGGAACAGACGCATCGATTCGCTGATGACCATCGACGCGTACCGCAACTTCGGCGCGTCCTCGGCAACTGGAGCCGCATCTCCTATCCCTTCCCGTACGTCGTGCCGGAGCCGCCGCTCGACCTCGGGATCCTTGGAGAGAAGATAGAACGTCCACGCCAGCGCATTGGCCGTGGTCTCGTGTCCAGCCATCACGAGCGTCATCACCTCGTCGCGGAGCTGCTGATCGGTCATGCCGCGCCCGTCCTCCGTCGCCGCCATCAGGAGCGCGAGGAGGTCGTGCGCGTCGGCGTTCTCGCCTCGTCGCCGCGTGTCGATGATCCGGAAGACGAGCGCGTCGAGGGTCTTCAGCGATCGCTTGAAGCGAAGGTTCTTCCGGCTGGGTATCCACTGCGGAGGCTTGATGACCGCTTCCGCATAGTCATTGGCGTGGCGGATCGCGACCCCCAACGCCTCTCCGATCGCATCGGCCTCGGCGCCGACGGTGGTACTGAAGAGCGTGCGGGCGACGATGCGAAGGGTCAGCTTCATCATCTCGGCGTGCACATCGATGACCTCGCCGACACGCTCGTCCCACTTGGCCAGCATCGAGTCGGTCTCCTCGACCATCGTGGTAACGAACGACGCGACGCGATCGCGATGAAACGCCGGCTGCGACAGCTTCCGTTGCCGACGCCAGAACTCCCCTTCACTGGTGACCAGCCCTTCGCCCAGAACGAGCTTGAGGCCCTTGTAGTTGGGGCTCTTCGTGTAGTTTCGGTTGTTGTCGACGAGGACGTGGTGAACGGTCTCCACGTCGTTGACGAAGAAGTACCGGGCATGCGCAAACTTCAGGCCGACCACGTCGCCTTGCGCGGCGACCTCCGTGAACAGATCGATCGGACTTCGTCCAAGCTCGAGCAAGTTCCCCACGAGAGGCAACCCGGGACGCTGGGGCGCGCGACGCGCGACGATCGATTCGCTGGCAACTGTGGTCATGAGAACGTCCCCCTTCGCGACAACGGCGCGGACCGGAACGTGAGACAGTCCTCACGTTTGGTCGAATCTGAGGGTATCCTCATGTTTTGTCAACCCACGCTCGAAGAGAAACCTTGAAACAGAGCCCAACGCCCTCCAGCTCCCGCCGAACACCGCTCCAGGACCGCAGCCGCCAGCGAGTCGAGCGCATCCTGGACTCGGCCTCTGAGGTGTTCCTCGAGCGCGGATACGACGCGGCCACCACCGAAGAGATCGCGCGCCTCGCGGGAACGTCGATCGGCTCCGTGTATCAGTTCTTTCCCAACAAGCTGGCCATCTTCAACGCGATCGCGCTCCGGTGCGTTGGACGCGCGAAGGAGATCTTCGACACATTCATGACGCCGGAGGCGATCGATCGCCCGTGGACCGAGCTGCTGGACGGAGCGATCGACACGTTCGCCACGTACCACCGCACGGAGCCAGGGTTCCGCGCGATCCTGCTCAACTGGCGGGTCTCGGCCGACATGGTGCTCGCGAACGACGATGTGAACCGCGAGTTTGCTCGGCGTGCAGAGGCGGTCCTCCGCGCGAACGCGCCATCGCTGACGCCCACGAGACGCGCGCTCGTGGCTACGGTCATCATCGAGACCGTCTCCGCCATGATGATCCTCTGCGTCCGCCGCCCTGCATCGGCCGAGGACATCGTCACCGAGACCAAGACGCTGCTCCGCCGCTACCTCGAACCGATCATCACCGAGAACGGCAGCGGACGTCGTCCGTCAACGAAGGCCGTGGCCGCGCGCAAGAAGCGCTGACGCGCGTGGCGCTCAGCGCGCGAGCACTGACGCGCAGACGGCCCAAGAGCGACAGGCAGCCACCCACTTTCCCGTCGCGTCTTCGCACATCACGCGCCAGCCGTTTCCGTCCGGCTTGCTGGCCGTCACGAGCGGCACGTGCCCCGCAGCGAGATCGCTCTCCTTGATCTCGAAGCCTCCACCCGTGACGGTCGTGCCCTGAGGACACTTGGCGTAACCATCCTGCGAGTTGGCGGTCGACCATACGCGCGACTCGCCGTGCGACGTCTCCATCGTTCCCATGCAACCCGCGCATGACAGGAGGCCTGCCGTGAAGAGCGAGAGAGAGAATGAACGCCGGACGCCGATGATCATCCCTGGTTCTTGCGCACCGGGAGGACGTACGCGCGCGGCCCGGCCGCCGAGTCCCACGCGAGCAACTCGGCCTTCGGGCCCGTGTCGCCCGTGCGGATGACGAGATGAGTGCGCGCCGCTCGATAGGCGTGGGTCTCTTGCTCGTCCGGCTCTTCCTCGGCCCAAGATCCGACGTTGATGTAGGTCGCGGACCCGTCGTTCACGTCGACGCGCTCCGGGACGTGCGTGTGCCCCATGACGACGAACGCGGCAGGGAACAGCTTCGCGAGGTGCTGTGCACGATCGATGAGGAGGGCATCCGGCTCGAGCTTCCGCTGCTTGGTCAGGTGGCGGTTCGCGAAGGCCCACGCCACGACGACGCACCCCGCGGCCCACCAGAGGTGACCGTGGTGCCAGCTCGCGATGGCGACACCAACGAGCATCATCGCGGTGAGCAACGCGAGGGCGAGCTTGTCGAGGAGCACGCTCGCAAGGATGCCGTAGATGGACCGCGTCACCGGGGGGACCTGGAGGGCAGCCAGAGCGCGCAGTCGGTCGATGCCGATCCGCCGCGCTTCGCCGAGGAGCGCCATCCGCTTTTCGTGTTCTTCGCGGAGAGCACGCGCGGCGGCGGAGAAATTGGCGCGCCGCAACCGGAGGAGCTCGATGATGGCGCTCGCGAATCGCCACGCGAGCCCGAAGAGCCCTTTCACGCCGAGGCCAAACGCAAACGCGATGTAGTCGAAGAGCCCCTTGGATTCGTGCCCGTGCTCTTTCATGCCCCGCGTGGGCCTCACGACGTACCGCAAGAACACTTCCGTGAACCCACGGGCGATGCGGCGCGGGTCGAGCGGGGACAGCGGCGCCATCACGTACTCGGTCGCGCACATCGTGTCGTATTGATGCCCGTGCTCGATGTAAGCGACCCCGTCGGCCCAGAAGAACCACGGGTTGAACTCGATGCGCGCGACGAACGCCGCCTCGTCGAGGTCGGGGTGTGCGCTCTTCGCGAGACGCGCGAGGATGGCCTTGAACTCGGCGCGAACGGCATCCCAGTGGAACTCGATGTCGTGGTTTCCATGCACCATCGTCAACGCGTGCCCTGCCGCGACGAACTCGGCGAGCGACGACAGCACCTCGGTGTGGCGCTCGGCGACGCGCCTGAGCTTCTCACGAGCATGGTCGGAGGCGTTTCCGAGCCCATGGGCGAGCTCTTCCTCATCGGGCACCGTATCGAGGCGCGCACGCGCTCCTTCGGCGGCGATGGCCACGCCGATGAAGTCGATGAAGTCACCCGCGATCACGGCCCGCCACCGCTCCGTAGCGGGCGCGGCGCTCGCATAGTGGCGGAACAGCGCGATCAGGTCTTCGTCGATTCGGCGCGATCGGCGCGGCGCGGCCCCGGGCGGTGCGCGATCGTTGATATCGCTACCGAGATGTACGTCAGAAAGGATGAGGAGCGTCTCGCTCGGTGCTCCCCAGGAAGGGGCCGCCATACGTTCATTGTGGGCGCGCATGGGGCATCGAGCAAGGAGCGATACCGGATGGGTTGAATGCTGCGTCCACCCGCGCTGCCACGCTCGAGTCGGCGCCCGTCGCGCGGCGCGCATTTGCCGCATCGAAGGGCATTCGCCCGTGTGACGAAGAAGACGAACAATCATCCTATTCAAACATCGATGATTGTCACTCAAACACATTACAGGCGCACTCAATCGCACGTTCGAACAAGGATCGTTTACCCAGAGATCCGTGCGAGCGACGAACAACCGGCGGGAAACATGGGGAAAAGATGCGTGGAAAAGCTGTGGACAAAAAAAGTGCGTTTGCAACTCTTTTTTTGTTCCATTTGACCCCGCGATGTTGCAAAAGAGTCCTTACGAAGTTCGCGGCACATCACGCCGCGGGGTTCGTCGGTCTCAGAAGCCGTTGCAGGCGCTGCGGTCGGGCGGGTCGGAGGGGGAGAAGCAACCCACCTTTGATCCCGCCCGCTCGAGCCACGTCAGGTGCTTGGCACGTCACGCCGGGCACCGCGAGGTGGTCAAAAAGGCGCAGGCACTCGCTGCTGCAAAGCGTCGGAGCCCTTCGGGGACAGCCCGGTGCAGCGTGGCACGAGCGCCCGCCCGTCCCGAACCTCAGGGAGTAATCCTTGCAGATTCGAGCTGGCGCGCAGCGGTGGAACGCACCTCGGTCTCCGGCGGCCGCCCTGCCCTTCGCGGGACAAGGCGGAACAGAAGACCTCAGCGGTTGGCGCACCGCGTTCGCGCGGTACGTCACACCCGGTTCGTGCGAGAAATGCGGAAGGGGCTACCGTCCTCTTCACGCGCTCGCACGGACGACAAGGGGGTGCGCGGTCGGTTCGAGGAGGGGATCTGCGCGCTGAAAGGCCCGCGGACCTTCGCTCGGGTCGGCCGGTCCACGGAGCCCGTGCGTCTTCGGACGCATGTGGATCGCGTGGCTCGTCGCTCGCGTTTCTCCGCAAGGGGGAGCAAAGGGCGAACGTAGGTGGGTAGCAACGTCGCCATCCACCGCGGTCGAGGATTCGACGCCCCGCAGTTGGTGCCCGTACATCGTCGTATTGCAGAAGTCGGAAGGTCGTCTTCGGGCTCAGAGAAGCGCGCGCTCGGTAGCGAACGGGTCGAAAGCTCGTTCGAAGCAGGAGGCGGGCGGACGGGGGCCTAGCCGTGGGAGTTACTGCCGGTGCGAGAGCGCCGGAGACCGGAAGCGCGCAAGCGTCGAAGGGCTCTCGAGGCGAAAGGGGGACGGTTCGGTCGAGAGGTGGCGATCCTCATTCACGTGAACGCCGCATTTCGACGAGAGCTCCGCGGTTCGCTCGTGCTTCGGCGCGAACGGATAGGCGCGAGGCTCCTTGCGATGAAAGACATCTCGGGTCGGAGAAGCGCACGCCTTTCACGAGGCCCCCGCGGAACCGATCTTGGCGGCCTCCGGGTACTCGCATCGATCGCCAAGCGCGATTCGACAAGCGGGCAACACGGAGGAGGCGACAGGGATGTCAGAGGTGGGTCGACCAGGCGTGCGCGCGGAAGAACTACGCCGCATGTGCGCAGGATCGGGTCGCCGAAGTGAGGATCGCGTCGTGAAACGCGGTTTTCCCCGGTCTCATTTGCATCGAGCGGCCCCGAGCTTCTCGATGCCTGGTCCTTCGCCTTCGGGCGGAGGGGCGGCACCCGGCGCGACGCCGGGCGAGTGGGCACGAGGCGCAAGCCTCGGAACGAGAGCATCCACGTGGGCGCGCCGAAAGGCCACGCGCGTGTGACCGCTGCGCCGGGAGACGACGAAGTATCGGGTACTCGAGTTTCAGCTGTTTCGGAGTGCAGAAGTCGGTCGGACGCATCGCGGTCCGCGGAGCCCAAGCGCGAGCAATCGCTCGAGGGACACGCGGACTAGCTCGAAAAATCGAACCCATCGCGCGGTGACTGCGCGCGGTGTTCGAGGAAGCGGGTGAAGCGGTGCGGGGGTTACGGAGCGCGTCTCTTAGCGGAGTCGCAACGTAGCTCGCGTTCATGCGCGCAAGCCTCGTCGGGATCGCATCCGGATGGGTGCGGGCTCGGAGACTCGGGAAGTCTCAGGGCCGCGAGCGCATGACGATCAGGTCGATGGAAGGGTGCCTGGGCTGTGGATACGCCTCTCTAAACCAGAGGCGCGATTGCAACCCTGGCTTCGGAGGTTCAGTCGGTCGTGTGTCTAACGGCACACGGGCGACAGCTGGCGATGCGGACGGTCCGCGCGCTGGTGCCTTTCGAAGCGACGGCGGCACTCAGAGGTCGGAACGATTCGGTCGTGGCTCCTCCAACCGTGTGCTCTAGCGAGGCACGGCGAGGGGGGTCGGCATCCACGGCGCGGAGCTCCACACTGCGGAGCGGGCGCCGTCGACGAGCAGCGCAGCTTGCTGCGTTGCTCGAGGTGGTCGTGAGCCGGGAGGCGTGCGACACACGGAATGCGCTGGAATCGTTGCGACTGAAGTGGGCGACGGTCTAACCGCCATGCCCCTCGTGTTCCCCGCTGGCCGCGCGAACGGCAGGCGCCGAACGTGAGACTCCGAACACTCTCGCTGGTGCACGAGCGCGCACCCCACCTCTACCCTCACCGGTCGAGGACGAATGGGCCCGCGCCGTGAGGATCTACAGTGGAAACGAGGCTTCGCCCTCGGCTCCGTCCTCGATGCAAGGTGAGCGGCCTGTCCGCTCGCTGTAGATAAGCGGCTTCTGCGATAGGCGACCCCGGGCGACCGGCGGTCGCCTTCGCTTTTTTGTGGCTCCGGCGCCGGTGTGACGGCCAAGCTGCGGGCGATGGACCTCGCGCACCTCGCCCAGCTGCACCGTGACCATGTGAACGTCCTCGCGGCGCGTTATGCGACGGCGCTGCGCGACAACGAGTTCGACGTCGTCGTCATCCACTCGGGGTCGCTCCGCAAGCGCTCGGAGTTCGATGACCAGTACTGGCCGCTGCGGACGGTCCCCCATTTCCAGCATTGGGCGCCGCTCGCGCAGCCGGACTGCGCCATCATCGTCGAGGCAGGGCGCCCCCCGCGGCTGGCGTGGCTGAAGGCGTTCGATTTCTGGGAGCAGCCGCACGCTCCGGAGACGGATCATTTCGTCGGGTCGTTCGACGTCGTCGAGACGGGGCGAGTCGAGGACGTGAAGGATCTCCTCGCAGGGGGGAAGCGCACGGCGTTCGTCGGAGAGGACGCGTCCAGAGCGACGCTTTGGGGAGTCGAGCGAGTGAACCCGGAGTCGCTCGTGAAAGCGCTCGACGCGCTTCGCACGACGAAGACGCCGTACGAGGTGCTTTGCCTCGAAGAGGCCAACCGGCGCGCGGCGAGCGGTCACAATGCCGTGCTCGACGTCTTTCGCGCAGGAAACGCGTCCGAGCTGGACCTGCACCTCCTCTATTTGCGGGCGACGGCGCAGGACGATCCCGAGACGCCGTACAAGAACATCGTCGCGCTGAATGCTCACGCAGCGACGCTCCATCACGTGACGTATGCGAAGCATCCATCGGGAGCGGCGGCGCAGTCGCTCTTGGTCGACGCAGGCGCCACCTACCAGGGGTACTGCTCCGACGTGACGCGCACGTGGGTGAAGGGGACGGGCGCGACGGCATCGGCGTTCGCGTCTCTCGTCGCGGGCGTCGAGGCGATGCAGCAGCGACTGTGCGCGCGGATCGAGATCGGCGCCCCCTATGAAGCACTGCACGACGAGTCGCACCGGCAGGTGGCCGCGATCCTGCGGGACGTGGGGATCGCGTCGCTGTCGGAGAGCGAGCTCGTCGAGCGCGGAGTGACGCGCGCGTTCTACCCGCACGGGCTCGGGCACTCGCTTGGGCTCCAGTGCCACGACGTGGGGTGCGCGCTGATGACGCCCCGAGCGGACAACCCCTTCCTGCGCAACACGTCGCGCATCGGCGTCGGGCAGGTGTTCACGATCGAGCCGGGCGTGTACTTCATCGAGCCGCTGCTGGCGCCGCTTCGCGGACGTGACGACGTCGCGCGCAGGATCGACTGGAAGCTGGTGAGTGAGCTGGCGGCGCTCGGCGGCGTGCGCATCGAGGATGACGTCGTCGTGACCGGGGGCGCGACGACCGCGCGCAACCTCACGCGGGCGTTCCTCGCCGCGGGCGGCGGACGCTGACGGTTGCGACGCGCGGCTGGAGCGATTCGCGTGCGCGCACGGAGGGCGCACCTCGCAGCGTCTCGCGCGCTCGGTGTGCTCGTCGCGATCACGACGTGGCTCCTTTCGCCGCTCGCGCGTGCCGACGCGCCAGTCTGCGACACGACGAACCTGATGGAGCGGGCGCGCCTGACGCGCTGGAGCGAGACGAGCCGCGCGACCGCGCTCCTCACCGACGACGCGGTCGTCCCTGAAGGTGCGACGTGGACCTCGCAGGCGGTCGCCTTCGAATCTCGCGCAAGCTCGCTCTCGTTCGACCTCGGCTCGGAGCTCGCGATCGGCTCGGTCTACATGCAGGGGGACGCCGACGCCTCCTTCGTGCTCCTGCTCTCGCGCGACGCGAAGTCGTGGAGACGGGTGACGATCGACCGCGTGCCCGGCGGCGGGATCCGGTCGCGCTCGTCGAGCATCGATCCGGTAGAGGCCCGCTATGTGCGCTTCGGAGAGCCGAGCTCCGAGGGTGCGAGCGCGACGGAGCTCCAGCTCCGATGCCAGGCCCCCCCTACCCTCGCTCTGCGCGTGCTCGAGCGCGATCCATCGCCGCTGCCGCTGCCCGCAGTCGACGGCCTTCGCTCCAGACTGTGGTCGAAGCTCACCGGGGTGCCGGTGCTCACGCCCGCGCAGGCGCTTGGATTGAAGCTGGTCCTTTCGTTGCTCGTCGCCTTGGCTCTCGCGCTCCCGGTCCGTCGTTTTGCACGAGCGCGCGACGTGATCCTCGTCGTCGCGGCCGTCGCGTCCTTCGCGGGCTACTACAACTGGGGCGCCTATCGATTCCCGGACTACGCCCACGCGCACGACCTCTTTCATTACGTGGTAGGCGGCAAGTACGTCCGCGAGCTTGGGTACACGCGGCTCTACGACTGCGCGAACGCCGTGGACGCCGAGCAGGGGCTCCGCGCCCAGGCCGAGTCGCGCCACGTACGCGATCTCCGTGACAACGAGATCGAAGACGGCGAGGCATCGCTCGCGCATGCCGACGAGTGCAAGACGGCGTTCACCCCCGCGCGCTGGAGTGCGTTCGCGCACGACGTCGCGTGGTTCCGCGATCACATGAGCCCTTCGGCGTGGGATCGGGTGCTCCGCGATCACGGGTACAACCCCTCGCCGGTCTGGGCGGTGCTCGGTTCTCCGCTCGCGAACCTGCGGCCTGCGTCGCGCGGCTTCGTGGGCTACGCCGACTCGATCACCTCCGGTCCGCTCACCTTGATCGATCCGGCGCTCATCGTCATCGCGCTCGCCGCCGTTACCTGGGGCTTCGGCTGGCGAACGGCGTGCGTGGCGGCCGCCTTCTTCGGATGCAATCCGCTGGCCTCCTTCCTCTGGACCGGAGGCGCGTACCTGCGTCAGGACTGGTTCGCGTTCACGATCATCGGCCTCTGCTTTCTGAAGAAAGAGCGCTTCGCCCTCGGGGGCGCGTTCCTGGCGTACGCATCGTGGCTCCGCGTGTTTCCCGCGCTGTTGTTCTTTCCGCTGGCGCTCCGGCTGGCGTGGACGGGTTGGCGAGAGCGACGCATCGATCGCGAGCTCGCCCAGGTGTTTCTCGGTGCGACGAGCGCCTCGATCGCGCTCGTCATGCTCTCGGGCGCCGTGACGGGAGGGCAACATGCCTGGATCGACTTCGCCCACAACACGGCGAAGCTCGCGTCATCCCCCTCGATGAACCTCGTGGGGCTGCGGACCCTCTTTTCCTTCCGTCCGTCCACGCGCGCCGAGGTGCTCTTCGATGCTTCGTTACTCGACCCCTTTGCCCACGTGGTCGAGGCGCGAAGAGCCAACTTCGCGCACGCTCTCCCCTACTTCGTGGCGGCCGTCGGCTCGTTCCTCGCGCTCGTCATCCGTGCCGTACGGCGCCAGAGAGACGCCTGGGTGCTCGCCTGCCTCGGCGTAGCTCTCGTTCCGATCGTGGCCGAGCTGTCCTGCTACTACTCGTCGTTTCTGGTCGGAGCCGCGCTTCTTCTGCGGCCGCAACCGCGCGTAGCCGTTGCGCTCGTCGCGTCGTGCGCCGCCTTCCTCGGACTGCACCTGCTCCTCGAAAACGACGTGCTCTATGCCTGCGCGAGCGGGGTCGTCGTCGCATTCGCGGTGTGGATGGCCTGGGAGTGTGGTGCGGCCCGGCAGACGAGCGAGGGCGAAGCCCAGCGCACGACGACGAAGCGAGGCACACTGGTGGCAGCGGCGGTCGCCCTTGCGCTCGTCGCTCTCGTGGCGTGCGAACCGCGGAACGAAATGATGAGGCTCGATGCGGTGTGCGAGGCCCGCTGGACCGATCTCGAAGACGCATTTCAGGCGCGTCCGGATCTCGTGGCGACGCTCACGTCGAGGCCTGGCGACGCGGATGCGGCCGATGTCGCGGCAGCGGTCACCGCGGGCCGCAGGGCGCAATCACTGCGACTCGCGGGGGAGGACTTCGCGGATGGGCTGAAGGTCGCGGCCTTCGCGCGGACGCAGGCGGACGCGCGCGCGGCGCTCGTGAGAGCTCTGTCGTCGTCGACACTCGAGGCCGCGGACGCGCGAATCGCGACCGCCGGCGTTCGTTACGACGAAGCCGCCGCAGAGTTCAACGCCGCTCTGGCGCACACCGCGTCGGTCGCGATCGATCGAGCCACGGGACGACTCTTCATGCCGCGAGTCACGTTCGGAGCCGCGCGGTAGCCGCACGCCAGCCGGAGACCTAGCGAGCCTCGACGACCGGAAGAACGACATTCGAGGCGAACTCGCGCGAGCGGTAAACGCGCTCGGTCGCCTTCACGAAGTCGCTGTCCTGCGCCAGAAAGATGTTGGCCACGTAGCTCTGTGGGTTGCGATCGTAGAGGGGGAACCACGAGCTCTGCACCTGCACCATGATGCGGTGCCCCGCGCGGAAGGCGTGGGCGCGCGAGTGGAGGTCGACGGGGTACCTCACGACCGCCCCCGGGACGACCGGCTCGGGGGTCGCGAAGCTGTCGCGAAAGCGGCCGCGCAGGATCTCGCTCGTGACCATCAGCTCGTAGCCGCGGTGCGGGTCCAACGTGCCGTCTCCGGCGTCGACGTCCTTCGCGCGTGTCTCGGGGAGCACGTCGATCAGTTTCACGACCCAGTCGGAGTCGGTGCCCGACGTCGATGCGAAGAGCTCGGCCATGATGTCGCCCGCGATGGTCACGTCGTGGTCGAGCACGCCCGTCTCCCAGGTGAGGACATCCGGGCGATTCGTGACGAAGCGCTGATCCTCGACGAGCCACTCTGCCCACGGCTTGCCGGGGTAGGTGGGGCCGATCGGTCGCTGGCGATACGGGACCGGGTGCGCCGGGTCGGAGACGTACTCGTCGAAGGCCGCGTTCGTGTCGCTCGGCGGCTCGAAAGAGGCGACGCCCCCCTCGTGCAGGTACAGGCGGCGCGGGGTCGTGCCGGTCTTCGGTGGCCAAGCGTCGTACGTGCGCCACTGGTTCGTGCCGGTCTCGAAGATGGTCGCCTCCGGAAGATCGAGCGGGGGACCGTCGTGGAGCCAGTGGGCGTACCAGCGACGCTCCTCGTTCGCGCGGAACTCCTTCGAGACGTCGGCGCCGAAATCGATGCTCCCGAGCTTTCGCCCGGTCTCCGCGCCCCAACCCCCGTGGTTCCACGGACCCACGACGAGGTAGTCGAGGTGCGCGTCGTCGGTCTTCTCGAGGCTCGCGTAGATCTCCATCGGCCCTAGGAAGTCCTCCTGGTCGAACCAGCCGGCCACGTTGAGGTTCGGGACCGTGGTGTGGGTCAGGTACTTCGTGGGGGCGTGGTTCTCCCAGAACGCGTCGCGGTTCGGGTGAGCGACGAGGTTCTCCCAGGTGGGGATCTTGCCGTGGAAATAGCGCTCGTCGACGTGGCGGAGAGAGCCGAGGCGCAGGTACCAGTCATAGGTGTCGAGCGTGTCGAAGTCCCAGTCCGAGTCCTCCTTGTTCGTCTCGAGCGAGTACGTGTATTCGAAGCCGTACGAGAGGCGAAACGCGCCGTTGTGGTGGAAGTCGTCGTTGAGAAACAGGTCGCCCATCGCGGCGCGCTCGGAGGCGCACTTGAGCGCGGGGTGCGGATCGAGCAGTGCCATCGCCGTGGTCCAGCCCGGGTACGACGTTCCCGCGATGCACACCTTGCCGCTCGTCTCGGGGAGGTTCTTCACCAGCCAGTCGACCGTGTCGTACGCGTCCGAGCTTTCGTCGGTGGCCTTCGCGTCGCTCCGATCGCGCGGGGGGCGCTGCATGACGAACTGCCCCTCCGACTGGAAACGGCCGCGGATGTTCTGGAACGCGAGGATGTAGCCGTCCTCGCGCAGACTCTCGACCGCACGGCTGCCGTCGAGGGCGCCATCGGGGGGGACGCCGTAGGGGGTACGCTGAAGAATGATCGGGAGCTTCTGCCCCTTTCGCCCGCGCGGAACGAAGATCGCGGTCTGGAGCTTCACGCCGTCGCGCGTCGGGATCATGACCTCCGTGCGGTCGTAGGCGCGCGGCTTCTCGGCCATCAGGCGCGGGAGCCCGATGGCCGCCGCGAGCAGAGCGGCCGTCAGGGGGACGAAGGCGATCACGGCCTTTCGCGCGGCGCTCGTGGGCATGGAGGGGACGATAGGGAATTGTGGACCCGTTGGCATCGCCCGGATGGCGCGCGCAGGGTTCGGCGATACGCTCCCGGAACCCAGCACCCGCGCCCGCCCCATGAACGAGCCGCCTGATCAGACCGCGACCGCCGCGGAGACCGCGACCGCCGCGCCTCCGAAGCGCAAGTCCCCGCTCGGGATCGTGCTGGCAGGGCTCGCGGTCATCGCGAGCAAGGCGAAGTTTCTGCTGGCGGGGGTGAAGTTCCTGCCGTTCGGCAAGCTGGCGATCACCTCACTGACGATGCTGACGTCGATCTGGCTGTACGCGCAGATGTTCGGCTTCAGCTTCGCCGTGGGCTTCGTCGTTCTCCTGTTGCTCCACGAGCTCGGGCACGGTGCGGCGATGAAGATGGTCGGGGTCGAGGCCGGGTGGCCGATCTTCATTCCGTTCTTCGGCGCGGCCATCTCGCTCAAGTCGATGCCGCGCTCCGCGCACGATCACGCCGTCATCGCGTACGGCGGACCGCTCGCGGGCACGGCGGCGAGCCTCGCCTGCGCAGGGCTCGCGCTCGTCACGCACGAGCGCTACTGGCTCGCGCTCGCGCACACGGGGTTCTTCTTGAACCTGTTCAACCTGATCCCCGTCCAGCCGCTCGACGGAGGGCGCGTGGCGTCGGGGTTCTCGCCGAAGAGCTGGATCGTCGGAGCTGTCCTGCTCGCAGGGATGTTCCTCGTGACGCACGCGCCGCAGCTGCTGCTCATCGCCGTGCTCGCGTTGGTGAGCGGCATGCGGAAGCGCGCGCCCATGGAGCCGATGAGCGACGAGGAGCGGACGCGGTGGACCGTCCGCTATTTCGGGCTGTGCTTCGCGCTCGGCGCGGCGATGTACTTCACGCACCGGCTTCTCGAGCCGGCGGCGTGATGTCAGACGGCGGGCGGCGGCGGAGGCGGTCCCGGGGGGACGTCCGGCATCGGTGCGGGCGCGCCGGCCGCCGTCGCAGCCTTCTTCTTCCCGCCGAAGATGCGCTTGAAGAAGGCGCCCATCGCCGCGAAGGCCAGGAAGATGGCTTTCTTCGCCGCGAGCAGCACGCCGAGGATCACGTTCCAGAACTTGGCGATGAGCCCGACCTTCGCGAGCTTGAGCGCGGCGAGACCCGCGCCTCCCGCGATGAGGCCGGCGAGGCCGTACTCGGCGACCTTGTCCGTCTTCTTGTCGAAGTCCTCGTAGCGCTGCCCCTTGGAGAAGGCGGTCGCGTCGAGCAGCGTCATCGCGTCGCCGCGGTACATCTCGAGCTTCGTCGGGTCGGTGATGAGGTCGATCGAGACGTAGCTCGCGCGGCCGAGGATGCGCGTGTTGAAGTTGACCGACTTGCCGTCCACATCGCTCACGATGAGCGCCCACGACAGGTGATGCTTCGCCTTCTCGTACGCGGGGGACACCTGGAAGCCGTCGAGCGTGAGCGCCTTGAAGCCCTCCTTCACGCGCTCCTCGTTCGCCTCTTTCTGCGCGTCGCGCATGTCGCCGAGGAGCTTGTCGGCGTCGATCTTCTCGTCGTCGCTCACGTGCCCGTCGTCCACCCACTCGATGACCGCGAACCAGTCGTCTTCGTCGCGCATGGGGGCGACGAGGCCGAGGACCCCTTCGTTGTGGAGGTTGCCCATCTTGCGAAGGACCTTGTCGGCGTCGTCGTGGGACAGGTAGCGATCGGTCGCGGGGAGGTTCAGCGAGAGCGAATGGCCGAGGTCGACCGTGGTCGGGCCGTCGGTGAAGTGGAGGTCGAGCGGCGGGGGGGCGTTCGGATCGGGCGCGTCGTCCGCGGCGGCGGAGGCCGAGGGGGCGGGGGCTGCGGAGGCCGCCGGCTTGGGCGCCCCCTTCGGCTTCGCGTGCGCGACGCGCGACGTGGTCGCGACGAGAGCGAAGGTGGCAAGCGCGAGGACGAGCAGCCGGGGGAGGGACGCTTGGGCGCGACGGTGCATGGTCACGGGGCTACCTGGGGTTCGGGTCGGAGGGAAGGCCGGAAGCGCACGAGCGAAGCGGGAATCTGACGTTGTACGGGGAGAAGCGGGCGAAGCTTCCTTCGGATGCGGGCGTCGCACGATTCATCGTCACCGAGGCATGCGTGCCCCGCGTGAGCGTCGCCGGCGGGAGCGCTGAGCGCGCGTTCCACACCGGGATCAGCTCACGCCGGGGTGACGCCGTCGGCCGTGGCGCGCGCGCTGTCGGCCTTCGCCGTGTACTCGACACGACGGGGGTCGTTGGACTCGCGCTCGGCGGCGCGGTCCCATTGCCTCGCGGCGTCGCGCCACGCCTGTTCGCGCGCGGCGTCGTCCTTCGCGCCGAGCGCTTTCAGCTCGGCCGCCTCTGCTTTCGCCACGTGGGGATTTCGACCGAAGCTCATGGTGCGTGTTACCTCGGCACGGCGGCGCGAGATACCCCCCCGGGCGCTCAGCTCTGAAGGAACGTCCACGCCATCGCGCCGAGCAGCACCGCCACGAGCGCGATCCCGTACCCCACGCCGGCGATCGACATCTTGAGGAACGAGCGCAGGTACCCTTCCGCATAGGCCGTCCGCGCCGCCCGGACGCAGTAGGTGAGCGCCCCGAGCATCACGATCCCGCTCGCCGCCGACGAGACCGCTGGACTGGCGAAGATGCCCACGAGCGTCGACAGCGCGAGCAGGAGGTAGGTGAACGAGTGGAGGTGGAGCGAGAAGACGATGTGCTCTCCATAGAGACGTCGCGGGCGCCAGTAGAGGAGCCGGAGGAAGAGCGCGTGGATCGGGACGAGGAGCATCGACGCTCGCGAGATCATGTCGACCAGCGCGCTGACGAACCCGTTGGGGCTCTGCAGGAACGATCGGATGTGCGGGTACAGGAAGGGGGGGAGCTCCTTTTCGTGCCCGGGGACCTTCAACCAGGCGTCGAAATCCTCGGGGCGCGTCCACGTGGAGCCCGTGTCCGGCGCGGGCCGTGAGAGGCTCGGGTCGCCGGGTGCCCCTTCCGTTCCGTTCGCCGGCGTTGGGGTGAGGGTGAAGTTGTATCCGTTGCCCTTCTGCTCGAAGTGGGCGTTCCCGCGGCCGGCCGAGACCGAGAGGACGAGGAAAAAGGCGACGCTCGCGAAGAGATAGAGCTTGAGCGGGGTGACATAGCGAACGCGCTGGCCGCCGTTGTACGCCCGCGTGAGGGCGCCGGGGCGCGTGAGGAGGAGCTTCAGGCTCTGCGGAAGGCGCGACTCGACGGTGAAGACCTCGGAGAAGAAGTCTTCCATCTGGTCGCGGAAGGTTACCGCGGCGTCGACGGCCTCCTGCCCGCAGGCGGCGCAGAAGGCGCCGGGCGTGGGGGCACCGCAGTTGAGGCAGTGGTCGACGTGCTTGCGGTGACTCGCCGGCATGAAGAGCGAACGTTAGCGGGTCCGCCTCCTGCGGACGATCGCGAACGCGCCGAGCGCGATCATCGCGAGCCCCGCCGGCGGCTCCGGTGCCGAGGATCCAGCGGTCACGCATCCGCACCCGCTGGACGTCCCGGTCGTGCCGTTGCCCCCTTCGCTGTCGCCCGTCGCCACAGTCCCGCTGTCGTCGGGCCCGGCACTGCCGCTGCTGCTCCCGCTTCCGCCGCCGCTTCCGCTTCCGCCGCCGCTTCCGCTTCCGCTTCCGCTTCCGCTTCCGCTTCCACTCCCGCTTCCCGAGTCATCCGCGCCTGCCGCGTCGTTCGCGAGCGTCGCGTCGGTCTCTCCATTCGCGTCGGTCGCGCCGCTCGCGTCGGTCGCGCTGCTCGCGTCGTTCTCCGTCGTCGCGTCCTTCGCTCCGCTGTCGGCGATCCCGGCGTCGTGCGTCTCGTGCCCCGCGTCGGCTTCGCTCCCCGCGTCGTGCCCCGCGTCGGCCTCGCTCCCCGCGTCGTGCCCCGCGTCCGCGTCCCCGGCGTCCACGTCGGTGCTTCCGGCGTCGGCTTCCAGCGCGAGGAGCGCGGTGGCGTTCGGCGAGCCCCACCCCGTCGGCCCGTCCCACCCCACGCCCGCATTGCACAGCACGCCGGTGCACGTGTGGCTCGCGTCGTTGTTGCCCGAGGTCACGTCGTAGAAAGCCGACGGGTGCGCGTAGAAGAAGCTGTTCGCCTGGGTCGCGAGGCCGATGCGCGCCATCAAGCCCGCGACGAAGGGCGACGCGCAGCTCGTCCCCCCGACGCCGCCGAAGACCCACGCCCCGCTCGCGTAGACCGCAACGCCCGAGGCCGGAGCGGAGACGTCGGTGTCGGCGCGCATCGAGCAGTTCGTGCTCACGCCGCTCTGGTAGGCGGGCTGGCCGAACTCCGTGCTGCAGCCGCTCGAGCTGTCGGCCCAGGCGGTCTCGGTGTAGCCGCGGGTGTTGCTCGCAGCCGTGAGGTCCGTGCCTCCCACGCTGAGGACGCTCGGCGCCGTCGACGGGAAGCTCGGCGCGAGTAGAGCACCGGTGCCGCCAGGAAGCCCCTGGTCGTCGTACCCCCAGTCGCCGGACGCGACGGTGATCAGCGTCCCTTCATGCTGGTAGTACGTCTCGTAGGGACCGTCGCTGTACGCCGCACCGAACGGATCGTGCGGGTCCTCCGGAGCGCCGTAGCTGTTGGAGACGGCGACGGCGCCGAGCGAGATCGCTTCGCTCACCGCGGGGCCGAGGTCCCACGAGTTGGGCGTGTCGGCCTCGACGAGCAGGATGCTGCAGGCGGGGCAGGCCGCGCTCACCATCTCGACGTCGAGCGCGATCTCGGTCGCCCAGCCCGAGTCGGGCGAGGGGAGCGCGCCGTCGCCTCGCTGGCTAACGACGCCGATGCACGGCTCGTCACTCGCCGTGGGCGCGTGCCCGTCCGCTCCGCCGCACTCCTTGAGCGCGGTGAGGCCGTAGTTCAAGCGATAGGCGGCGAGGTCGCTCACGACCGTCGTGTTCGCGCAGGCGTCGACGATGGCCACGATCTTCCCGGCCCCCGTAGGAGACGAAGGGATGCTGTACGCCTTGACGTAGTCTGCCGGGCCGAGACCATCCGCACCGAAGCCGAAGCCGACTCCGGGCTGCCCGTCGCACGTCGAGATGTCGGAGCTCGCATCGACGCCGATGCCCGCGTCGGGAGGGGCGGTGAACGGGCCGATCTTGCGCGCTGCCGCGTACGACTGGGGCACGAGGCGACGCGAGAGGCAGTGCATCGCGTTCGGGTGGCGGGCGTCGAACGGGCAGTTGTCGACCCAGACGAGGGGCTCGCCGCCCGGGAGCAGCCGGCTCGAAGGGGAGTCGGCTTTGGCGGTGCTGCTCGCGACGAGCGAGAGCGGAGCGAGCGTGCACGCGAGCCACAGACTGCGGTTCTTCATCGGTGTCGTTCTCCCCGAGCCAGAGCGCAGCAGCGCGCGCGTCAGCAGTACGTCCGGATGTACGGCGCTCGCAATGAGAAGGTCCCCGAAGAGACGGTAAGGAGTCGGGAAAAACACGGGATGGATGTCCAGCCCAGAGGCCCCGCGATCTTCGGATCGCGGGGCTTCGCCCTTTAATTAACCGCCGCGCCAACGCCCGCCGCACGCGCCGACCCGCACGCGAGCGTTCGCCCGAGCGACCCGCCGTCGTCTTCGCTACCCTCGCGCGATGATACGCGCCCCCCTCGTCGCGCTGCTCGGGCTCTCCCTGGTCCAGTGCGCGAAGCCCGACGGTCCTACGCCGGGTGCGAGCGCGTCGAGCTCGGCGACGACACCGTCACCGGCGCCCTCGCCTCCCCCCGCGCGGCTCGACGCGGCCGCCCCCGAAACGCCGTTCGAGCGCGAGGTCGATGCGCTGCAACAGGCGCACGGATTCAGCGACGTCACGCTCTCGCCGGACGGCGCGCGGCTCGCGTGGGTCGAGCGATTCATCGTGCCGGGCGAAGATGACTCCACGTACGTCATCCGCGTCCTCGACCGGAAGGATCCGCAGGCGAAGCCGGTCGCGATCACCGCGGGCGCTTCCGCGAAGAAGGAGCACGACGTCGCCTGGTCGCCCGACGGCAAGGCCCTCGCGTTCCTGTCGGACGCGCCGGGACACGACGGAACGCAGCTCTACGTCGCCACTCCCGACGACGCGGGGTCGACGCCGCGGAAGCTGACCCGCCTGAAAGGCGCGCTCGACGCTCCGCGCTTCTCGCCGGACGGAAAGACGATCGCGCTCCTCTTCGCCGAGAACGCCTCGAACCTGGGTCCGATCGAAGCGGTGGCACCGGTGGAGGGGGAAGCGGACGCGCACCCGCCGGTCCAGCGCCTGGTGCTCGTCGATGTCGGCACCGGGCAGATGCACCCGCTCACGCGCGCGGACCTGTACGTGTTCGAGTATGCTTGGTCGCCGGACGGGTCGAAGGTCGCGATCGTGGCGGCTCCTCCACCCGGGGACGCGCACTGGTACGGCGCCAAGCTCTCGGTGGTGGACGCCCACTCCGGCGAGGAGCGCGCCGTCTTCGCTCCTCCCAAGCAGATGGCCCTTCCTCGCTGGTCGCGCGATGGGAAGTCCATCGCGTTCATCGCCGGTCTGATGAGCGACGAGGGGGAGACCGGCGGCGACATCTTCGTCGTCCCCGCCGACGGCAGCGCCCCTGCGCGCGACTGGACTCCGGCGTTCCGCGGATCGCCGAGCTGGCTCGATTGGGGCGCCGGCGACCGGATCGTGTTCAAGGCGAACGTGGGGGGGAGGGACGTGCTCGAAGCGGTGGACGCTTCGGGAAAGATCGCGATGCTCTGGTCGGGCGGCGACGAATCGCTCGGGAGCCCCACCTTCTCGAGCGACGGGAGCGTCTCGGCCGTCGTGCGGCGATCCTTCGCGCAGCCGTCGCAGGTGTGGGCGGGAGCGATCGAAAACTGGCAGCAGATCACGCACGCCAACCTTGGGCTGAATGCGACCTGGGGCGAAGCACGGCGCGTGTCGTGGAAGAGCGACGGGAAGGACGTGCAAGGGTGGCTCGTCGCGCCGCGCGTGGTCGAGCCGGGGAAGCGCGCGCCGCTGATCGTCGACGTCCATGGCGGGCCCGCGTCCGCGGCGCAGCCGGCCTTCGGTGGGATGAGCGTCCTCGCCGGCGAAGGGTACTTCGTCTTCATGCCGAACCCGCGCGGCAGCTTCGGGCAGGGGGAGGCTTTCACGACGGGCAACGTGAAGGACTTCGGGTACGGCGACCTGCGCGACATTCTGGCGGGCGTCGACGAGGTGATCCGCACCGCACCCGTGGACGCGAACCGCATCGGCATCCAGGGGTGGAGCTACGGCGGCTACATGTCGATGTGGGCCGTGACGCAGACCACGCGGTTCCGCGCCGCCATGGCCGGCGCCGGCATCGCCAACTGGCAGAGCTACTGGGGAGAGAACTCGATCGGCGACTGGCTCGTCCCGTACTTCGGTGCGACCGTCTACGACGACCCGAAGGTGTACGCCCGCTCCTCGCCGATCGAGTTCATCAAGCGCGTGAAGACGCCGACGCTGATCCTGGTCGGCGCCAACGACGGCGAGTGCCCAGCGCCGCAGTCGTTCGAGTTCTGGCGCGGGCTCGAGGCGCAGGGGGTCGAGACGCAGCTCGTGGTCTATCCGGGCGAGGGTCACGGGTTTCGCAAGGCCGAGCACCGTCGTGATCGGATGCGCCGCATCCTCGGCTGGTTCGACGGCCACTTGAAGCCGTGAGGAGCGTCATGCGCACGAGGCGCGCGGCGAGTTACGCATCTCCCGATGCGCCGAGCTCTCCTCTACTGCGCGGAGGGCTGGACGGGAGCTTCGCCCGCGCGCCAGCGCTCAGATCGGCATCGAGCAAGACCATGGAGAACCAGGGAACGGCTACTCTTCCTGGATAGCCCGCTCGGTGAGAGACCTTGTGACTCGAGACGCGGCGGGACCCCTAGGGAGAGTATGCGCGAGCGAGCGGTCACATCGAGTACGGGGCATCTCGGGCATCTCGGGCTCATCGCGTTCGCGCTCGTCGCGCTCGTGCGCTGCTCGACGATCACGGTGTCCAAGGCATGCCGTACGAGCGCCGACTGCGCGACGGGCGATTCGTGCGTCGACAGCGCGTGCAAGGCGCCGGCGACGACCGCGTCGGGGCCGGTCACCGATCCGTGCGGCATCAACGAGCGCGGCGCGATGCTGTTCACCTGCGCGGGCGACGTCCCTTCCTGCGGCGCGTGCGCGGCGGCCCCGATCACGCCGTTCTCGATCTCCATCGCCGTCCCGGCGCCGATCGCGCAGAACGGCGGGACGTTCGCGTACTCCGACGGCTCGAGGTACTTCCTCGACGTCGCGACGTGCACCCTCTCGCTCATCGCCTACGGCAGCGACGTCGGCGCCTCCTGCGGCCTGTCGGCCACCACGGCTCCCGTCTCCTACCGGTACTCGGTTCCCGAGGTGATCCTCAGCTTGCCGAGCGCCTGCCAGAGCGGCACGACCTCGCCTTCGGCGACGATCCTTCCCGGCAACGGGAGCAGCTCGTGCACGACGTGCGGCTCGATCACCTGCACGGCCGGTCCCCTCGGCGGCGTCGCGCCGTTGCCCAAGCCCGATGGCGGCGCCGCGTACCCGTGCGCGTGCGGTACCGGTAGCACCGGGGGGGCGGCGACCGCCGACTGCCCGGGGAGAGTTCAGTGCAACAGTCCGACCGTCTGCTGTCCTCCCGGCAGCGCGTACTACATCAACGGGCGGTGCGAGAACGACGCGGTGTCCGCCTATGATCTCTGCGAGGAGAACGGCGGCGTGTGCCCGGCGGACTGCTTCTAGAACGGGGAGCGTGATTCTCGATCAGGCGCTCCGCGCGTCCCTCACCCCCGCCAGCTCCACGAGCGGGGCGAGCGCGCCCCTCTCCCACGAGGGGAGAGGGGGAGAAAACACGGCGATCAACCCCTTCTCCCCTCGTGGGAGAGGGGGCACGCGAGCGTCGCAGGAAACGCTCGGGGGGTGAGGGTCGCGGGTGAAGTGTTCGAGAATCGCGATCGTCGATTCAGCGAGACTCGGGGACCGGCCTCAGTGCCCCTCCCCCTCCTTCATCGCCGCCGACATCGCGAGCAAGGTCTTCTTCGCGTCGCCCAGCACCATCATCGTGTTGGGGAGGAAGAACAGCTCGTTCTCGACGCCGCTGAAGCCGGTGTTCATGCTCCGCTTGAGCACCAGGATCGACCGCGACTGCTCCACGTTGAAGACAGGCATCCCGTAGATGGGGCTCGACGTGTCCTTCTTGGCCGCCGGGTTCACGACGTCGTTCGCGCCGACGATGAGCACCGCGTCGGTGCGCGAGAAGTCGTCGTTGATGCTGTCGAGGTCGAACAGGTCGTCGTACGGGACGTTCGCCTCGGCGAGGAGCACGTTCATGTGCCCCGGCATGCGCCCGGCGACGGGGTGAATCGCGTACTTCACGTCGACCCCGCGCTTCTGTAGCTGCGCGGCCAGATCGCGCACTGCGTGCTGCGCTTGCGAGACGGCCATGCCGTAGCCCGGGACAACGATCACGGTCTGCGACGCCTTCAGCACGGCGGCCGCGTCGTCGATCGACGCCTCGTTGTACGGGCGCGCCGCTCCCCCCGCGGCCAAAGCCGGCGTTCCGCCCGCGGTTCCGAAGGCCCCGAAGAGCACGTTCGCGAACGAGCGGTTCATCGCCTTGCTCATCAAGAGCGAGAGCAAGAGGCCCGACGAGCCGTCGAGCGCGCCAGAGATGATGAGGATGTTGCTGTGGAGCGCGAAGCCCGTCGCCGACGCGGCGAGCCCTGCGTACGAGTTGAGCAGCGAGATGACGACCGGCATGTCCGCGCCGCCGATCGGCAAGACGGCCATGACGCCCAGCGAGAGCCCGATGACGCACGTCGCGTAGAGGAGCTCGGGGTGCGCGCCCGGGGAGATCACCTGCACGGCGAGCAAGACCAGCGTGCCGAAGAACAGGCCGATGTTGACGAAGTTCTGCCCCTTGTACGTGACCGGCGCGCCCGTGATGAAGCCCTGCAGCTTCCCGAACGCCATGATGCTTCCCGTGAACGTCAGGAACCCGAGGAACACTTCGAAGCCGAGCGCCCCCATCTCCAGGCGCGGCACGAAGCCCTTGGTCTTGATGAACTCGCTCACGCCGACGAGCGCCGTCGCGAGCCCGCCGAACGCGTGGCTGAACGCGATTCGCTCCGGCATCTTCGTCATCGGGATGCGCAGCGAGATCGCCGTGCCGATGCCCGAGCCGATGATAAGGCCTGCGATGATCCACTGGTAGCTGATGATGTCCTTGTGGAGCAGCGTCGCCACGACGGCGACGAACATCCCGATCTCGCCGAGCAGGATCCCGCGGCGCGCCGCCTCCGGCGAGCTGAGGCCGCGGAGGCAGAGGATGAAGAGGATCGACGCGACGAGGTACGCGAGGCTGAGAAGGGGGCTCATGCGGCCTCCTTGCCGGGCGCCTTCGCATCGGGCGCGCGCTTCGACTTGAACATCCGCAGCATGCGGTCCGTGATCATGAATCCGCCGACGACGTTCGTGGTGGCCGCGCACACGGCGATGAAGCCGAGGATCGTGCTCACCTGGTTGTGTTGCGACCCGGCCGCGACGAGCGAGCCGACCAGCGAGATCCCGCTGATGGCATTGGTCCCGCTCATGAGAGGCGTGTGCAGGAGCGGCGGCACCCGCGAGATGACCTGGTAGCCGACGAACGTCGCCAGGGCGAAAATGTAGAGACCGAAGACCAGTTCCTCGCTCATGACATGCGCTCCTTGACCTTCGGGTGCACGACGTCGCCGTTCAACGTGACCAGCGAGCCGGCCACGATCTCGTCCTTCGGATCGAGCTTCCACGCGCCGTCCTTGATCACGTAGAGGAGAAGCTTCTCGACGTTGCGCGAGAACATCTGGCTCGTGTGGAACGCGAGACGGCTGGGGAGATCGAGCACCCCCATGATCGTCACGCCGTGCCGCTCGACGACCTTTCCGGCCTCGGTGAGCGCGCAGTTCCCCTGCTGCTCGCTGGCGAGATCGACGATGACCGAGCCGGCCTTCATCGTCTTGACCATCTCCTCGGTGACGAGGAGCGGGGCGCGCTGGCCGGGGATGAGCGCCGTCGTGATGACGACGTCGGCCGCCTTCACGTGCTTGGCGATCAGCTCGGCCTGCTTCTTCTTGTACTCGTCGCTCGTTTCCTTGGCGTAGCCCCCCGCGGTCTGGGCGTCCTCGCCCCCTTCGACCTCGATGAACTTCGCCCCCAGGCTCATCACCTGCTCTTTGACCACCTTGCGCACGTCGAACGCTTCGACGACGGCCCCCAGGCGGCGCGCCGTCCCGATGGCGGTCAGCCCCGCCACGCCTGCGCCGAGGATGAGCACGCGCGCCGGAGCGATGGTGCCGGCCGCGGTCATCAGCATCGGGAAGAAGCGCGGCAGCTCGTTGGCGGCGATGAGCACCGCGCAGTAGCCGGCGGCGGTGGCCTGCGACGAGAGCACGTCCATCATCTGCGCGAGCGTCGTCCGCGGGATGAGATCGAGCGCGATGGCGGTCATCTTCCTGGCGACGAGCGCGCGCACGAGATCGGGGTTGATCAGCGGATAGAGCGGCGCGATCAACGTCGCCCCCTCCTTCATCTTCCCGATCTCGTCTGCGGTCGGCACCCGGACGCGCACGATGGCGTCGGCGCCGGCGAAGAGGGCTTCGCGCGACGTCTCGATCGTCCCCCCCGCCGCCTTGTACTCCTCGTCGCTCACGCGGGCCCGCACCCCGGCGCCCGCCTCGATCGACGTGGAGATTTGCTTGGCGGCCAGGCGTTTCACCGACTCGGGAACCAGCGTGACCCGCTTCTCCGCCCCCGCGTCTTCCCGCGGTACTGCGATCCTCATGCCGAACTCCTCACGGTGGTTTGCAGCGCGGCGTGTGGCCGGGCGCGGGGTCTCTATAGCCCCCCTCGCTTTCGAAACGAAGTGCCCCTAACGTCTCGTTCCGATGTGGGCGCGAGAATGGCGTGACGAGGTTTGGAATCGGCTCGATACGAAGTGGGACCTGATCGTGGTCGGCGGCGGGATCACGGGCGCCGGGATCCTCGCCGAAGCCGCCCGGATCGGCCTGAAGACACTGTTGGTCGAGGCGCAGGACTTCGCCTCCGGCACGTCGAGCCGCTCGACCAAGTTGGTCCACGGGGGACTCCGCTACCTTCGCCAGGGGCAGATCCGGGTTACGCGCGAGAGCGTCGTCGAACGCGAACGCCTGATGAAAGAGGCCCGCGGCCTGGTCGCGCCTCTGGGCTTCTGGTTGACGACGTTCGAAGGCGACAAGATGCCGGGCTGGATGTTCGGCGTCGGCCTGGCGATGTACGACGCCCTCGCCGGCAAGTGGGCCCACGAAAGGCACGACGCGGGCGAGCTCCTCAACCGCGTCCCCTCGCTCGGCGGCGCGAAGGTCCGCGGCGGCTACCACTACTTCGACGCGCAGACCGACGATGCCCGCCTCACGCTCCGCGTGCTCCGCGAGGCGGTGACGCGCGGCGGGACGGCGATCAACTACGCCCGCGCGCGCGACGTGCTGAAGACGAGCGACGGGCGGGTCCGGGGGATCGTGGTGGAGGACACCAGCGGCCGGAAATCGCGCACGGCCGAGGTCGAAGCCTCGGTCGTCATCAACGCCACCGGCGCGTGGGCCGACGGCCTCCGCGAGAAGCTCGGCGCCGACAAGCGCCTCCGCCCGATCCGCGGCAGTCACCTGGTGCTCGCCGCCGACCGGCTCCCTTTGCAGCAGGCGATCAGCATGCTCCACCCGCGCGACGGGCGCGCCGTCTTCGCGATCCCCTGGGAGGGGGTCACGATCGTGGGGACGACCGACGTGGATCACCACGAGGACCTGTGGACCGAGCCGAGCCTGTCCAGCGTCGAGCTCGAGTACATCATGGAGTCGCTGCGCCACGCGTTCCCGCGCCTCGCGCTCGAAGAGAAGGACATCCGCTCGACGTGGTCGGGCGTCCGCGGCGTCATCAACACCGGCGCGAACGATCCGTCGAAGGAGTCGCGCGAGCACGCGCTCTGGCAGGAGAACGGCCTCATCACGGTGACCGGCGGCAAGCTGACGACGTTCCGCGTGATGGCCATCGAGACGCTCCGGGCGGCGAAGAAGCAGCTCCCGGCCGTCACGCGCCTTCGCCGCGAGCGCATCCTCGACGACCTCGCCGGAGAGCCGTTCGCGGAGGGGATCGACCCCCAGCTCCGCGAGCGGATGCTCGGCCGGCACGGCATCGACGCCAAGACCGTCCTCGGGATGCCGGAAGGGATCGAGCGCATCTCCGACACCGCCGCGCTCTGGAGCGAGCTTCGCTTCGCGGCGCGCGACGAGGGGGTCGTCCACCTCGAAGACCTCCTCCTTCGACGCGCGCGCGTCGGCCTCCTCGCCAAGAACGGCGGGATGGACGACGTCGCGCGCATCCGCACGATCGCCCAGGCTGAGCTGGGATGGGACGACGCGACCTGGGAGCGCGAAGAGGCCGCCTACCGCGTGACGTGGGCGCGGCGCTACGGTTCCTCGCCTTTTTCCAGCCAAGCGCGGTAGTTTCCCGATTCGTGGGAGCTCGTCTGCTCGTGGCGAAAGGCTTCGCCGGTCTGGCGTGCGTGGCGATGGTCCTCGCATCGGGGATCGCGCACGCCCAGCAGACGGTGCAGCCGGGGTTCGCGCTCGACACGTTCGACCCGGCCGCACGGGGCGGAGACTGGTTCGTCCTCGACTCGCTCGACTTCCGCGACGACGGCCGGGGCGCGCTCGGCGTCGTGGGCGAGTACGCCTACAAGCCGCTCGTGGTGAAGAACGCCGACGGCTCGGATCGCGCGGCCATCGTGCAGCACGAGTTCGTCGTCCACCCCGGCGGGTCGCTCATCATCCTCGACCGCCTCCGTCTCTCCTTCGACGTGCCGATCGTGGTCGATGCCCAGGGGCAGTCGACGACGCTCAACGGCACCGCGTTCGTCGCCCCCGACAAGCCGTCGCTCGGCGACGCGGTGTTCGCAGGCGACATCCGCATCTTCGGTCGCTACGGCGAGGTCGTGACGGGCGCCGTGGGCCTCGAGGCCATCGCCCCCACCGGCTCGCGCGATCTCTACTCGGGCGACGGCAAGGCGCGCTTCGTGCCGCGCCTGGAGCTGGCCGGGATCACGAAGTACGTCGAGTGGGCCGCGCGTGGCGGCGTCCTGTTCCGCGTCAGCGACGAAGCGATCGCCGGGCACCAGCGCGGCGACGGGGTGGTCTTCGGCGCCTCGGTCGGCTACCGCGGCGACGGCGGGAAGCTCGTCGTCGGTCCCGAGATCTACGGCGCCACCTCGTTCACGCAGGCCAGCGCCGCAAACACGCCGGTCGAGGCGCTCGCGTCGATCCACTACCTGCTCGCCCCCGAGTGGCGCGTCGGCTTCGGCATCGGCCCCGGGTTCGGCTCCGGGCTCGGCACGCCTCTCTTGCGAACGGTGCTGTCGATCGAGTTCGCCTCGGCGCCCGACGCCCCGCGGGCGGAGGTCGCGCACCGCGAGCTCGCCGCGCACGACCGCGACAAAGACGGCATCCCCGACACGATCGACGCCTGCCCCGACGTCGCCGGCCCGTCGAACATCGATCCCGCGCTGAACGGCTGCCCACCCCCCGCCGACCGCGACAAGGACGGCGTCACCGACAACGTCGACGCCTGCCCCGACGAGCCCGGCTCCCCGAACGCCGATCCCGAGCAGAACGGGTGCCCCCCCGACGCCGACAACGACGGCATCCCCGACTCCGAGGACAAGTGCCCGCTGCGGGCCGGCGTGGAGCAGGTGGGGACGGGGCAGAACGGGTGCCCCCCCGACAGCGACAGGGACGGCATCCCCGACGCCGACGACGCCTGCCCCGACGTCCCCGGCGCGGTCAGCAAGAACCCGCAGGAGAACGGCTGCCCGTTCGATCCCGATCGCGATCACGACGGGATCCTCAACGACGACGATGCTTGCCCGAACGAAGCCGGCCCGCGAGACCCCGATCCCCAGAAGAACGGCTGCCCGCGCGCCATCCTCCGCGGCGGAGAGATCCGCATCCTCGATCAGGTGCGCTTCGACGAGGGGAGCGCGCGGATCACGAAGGGGAAGGCTTCGACCGACCTGCTGAACGACATCGCGAAGGTCCTGGTGCAGCATCCGGAGATCAAGAAGCTCGAGGTGCAGGGGCACACGGACAACCACGGCGATACGAAGCGGAACAAGAAGTTGAGCGAGGATCGTGCGAAGGCGGTGGTGAAGTCGCTCGTGGGGCTGGGCCTCGCGGCTTCGCGCTTCACGGCGACGGGCTACGGCGACGAGCGGCCGATCGACTCGAACGAGACCGACGCCGGGCGGAAAGCGAACCGGCGCGTCGAGTTCCACGTGACCGAGCAGGACGCGCTCCCCCCTCCCCCCGCGCACGACGCGAAGACCCCGTCGCCAAAGCCACCCGAGAGCACGGAGAAGAAGCCGTGAGACTCCGCTTCGCCCTCCTCACATCGGTGCTCGCCCTGGCGAGCTTCGCGCGCGTGGGCGTCGCGCACGCCGACTGCACCGAGGCCGGAGCGTGCGCGTCGAACGAGTACTGCGCGATCGGCGACGGTGGCGTGGTCGTGACCGACGGCGGCGCGGGGGTGTGCGTCCCGGAGCCGTGCGTCGTGAGCACCGATTGCCCGGGCAACTTGCCGCTGTGCGACACCAGCGTGCAGCCGTTCCGCTGCGTGGAGTGCATCAGCACGGCCGACTGCAGTGGGAATCAGCTCTGCAATCCGGCGACGCGGACGTGCGTGAACCCGCCTCCGGTGGACGCTGGGGAAGACGCGGGGAGCGAAGACGCCGCGGTCGATGCGGGTGAGCCGGTCGACGCGACGGCGCCCGTGATGCCCACGGACGGCTCCGCTGGCGACGCGACGACACCCGCCACCGACGCGGCGGGCCCCCTCGCCGACGCCGCACCGATCCTCCTCACCGGCACGCTCGGCGGCGGCGCATGCGACTGCGATCTCGTGGGACCGGCTCCGTTCAGCACGGCCTTCGCGGGGCTGGGAGCAGCGTTCGCGCTCGCGCTCTCGTTTCTCGCGCGCAGGCGCGATCGACGCCGCTAGTCAGTCGAGAGCGCGCGGGCTCACTCACGAGGCACCCTCTTCTCGGCCGATGACATTGAGGATGGCCCTAGAGCAAACGTCTATTGATTGGGTCAGCTCTCGAAACGCGACCCTCACCCCCAAGCCCCCTCTCCCACAAGGGGAGAGGGGGACCACGGCGTTTCTCTTCCCCTCTCCCCT
>Ga0302279_10000182_pt1:0-82500 | contig 88929 bp, 75 predicted proteins | sample III_Bog_N3_3_FD_194541 | JGI IMG/M metagenome (GOLD analysis project Ga0302279, IMG submission 194541) | Peat permafrost microbial communities from Stordalen Mire near Abisko, Sweden - III_Bog_N3_3 | ecosystem: Environmental > Terrestrial > Soil > Wetlands > Peat | place: Sweden...
AGCGTCTCTTCGAGCTCCGAGGGCCGCTCCGCGAACGCCGAGAGACGCGATGCGAGAGGTGTCACGACGTCGAACCTCTTGCATCGCTGCTCCACGAACGCCGAGAGTGTCTCTTCGAGCTCCGAGGGGCGCTCCACGCGCGCCGAGAGACGCGATGCGAGAGGTGTCACGACGTCGAACCTCTTGCATCGCTGCTCCACGAGGGCCGCGAGCGTCTCTTCGAGCGCCGAGGGCCGCTCCACGCGTTCCGAGAGACGCGATGCGAGAGGTGTCACGACGTCGAACCTCTTGCATCGCTGCTCCACGAGGGCCGCGAGCGTCTCTTCGAGCTCCGAGGGCCGCTCCACGCGCGCCGAGAGACGCGATGCGAGAGGTTTCACGACGTCGAACCTCTTGCCTCGGTGCTCGAGGCAGAACGAGCGCGGCGATCGGGGCGAAGCCAGCACCTCGAGGTCGGCGTCGAGATCCGCGACACGCTCGTGCGGTTCCTCGGGGTCGACGTCGAGATCCGCGGCGCGGTCGTGCGGTTCCTCGGGGTCGACGTCGAGATCCGCGACGCGGTCGTGCGGTTCCTCGGGGTCGACGTCGAGATCCGCGGCGCGGTCGTGCGGTTCGTCGGGGTCGACGTCGAGATCCGCGGCGCGGTCGTGCGGTTCCTCGGGGTCGACGTCGAGATCCGCGGCGCGGTCGTGCGGTTCCTCGCGGTCGACGTCGAGATCCGCGGCGCGGTCGTGCGGTTCCTCGGGGTGGGCGTCGAGGTCCGCGACCAGCTCGCGCGGTTTCTCGAGGAGGACATCGACGCGCGCGACGAGCTCACGCGGTTCCTCGATGCGAACGTCGACGTGCGTTGTGAGCTCGCTCAGGTCGGGGTCGAGATCGGTCCTAAGCAGGACATCGAGGTCGAGGTCGAGGTCGTGGTCGTGGTCGTGGTCGAGGTCGAGGTCGAGGTCGAGGTCGTGGTCGCGGTCGAGGTCGCGGTCGCGGTCGCGGTCGAGGTCGAGGTCGCGGTCGAGGTCGGGGTCACCCCATCACGACGCGTCCCGCACCACGTCGATCACAATCTCCCCCCCCCTCGACCTCGACGGTCGCAACATCCCCGCGCTGGATCTCCCCGCGCAGCAGCATCTCCGACAGCCGCGTCTCGATGAGCCGCCCGATCGCTCGACGCATGGGTCGCGCCCCCATCTCCGGGTCGAAGCCGCCGCGGTCGAGCAGCGCCTCGAGCGTCTCGTCCCCGACATCGAGCCGCACGCCGCGCGCCTTCTGGAGCTCCTCGCCGAGCGACGCCAGCATGCGACCGGCCACCTCGCGCACGTCGGCGCGCGTCAGCGGCGCGAAGGCGATCACCTCGTCGAAGCGGAGCCCGCGCGGCTAGGCCGGCGCACTCGACAGATACGCGAGCGCGGGCGGGTACTCCGTCACGAACGCGGTGAACTTCGTGGCAGGCAGGCGAAGGACGACCGCCTCCGTCTCGATGGTGACCGTGCGCGGGGCGGGGGCGCGCGCGAGGAGCATCTCGTGGCCGACGAGCGCGCCGTGCGTGAGCGGCTCCGCGGCGTCTCCCTCTCCGGCGCGCGCGCGCGCGGCGCCCGAGAGGACGAGGTAGAGGCCGTCGCTCTTCTTCCCCTTCTCCTGCAGCACGGTCCCGGCGCGCGCGCGGCGCACCTCGAACGCGCGCGCGATCTCGGCGCGGGTCTCCGGGTCGAACGGGGCGAAGAGCGGCGTCGTCTCGAGCGCCGTGGAGACGAGGCGCCGCGCGAGCAGACCGAAGAGGACGTCCCCGACCTCCGGATGCTTCGCGACGATCCGGTCGAGCGCCTCCTTGTTCACCCGCAGCGCGACGAAGTCTCCGCGCGCGCGCACGTCGGCCGTCCGCACGGCGTCCGCGAGGATCGTCGTCTCGCCGAGGACGTCCCCTTCACCGACGAGGACGGGCCCCATGCCTTCGATCCGCACCTCTGCGTGCCCTTCGACGACGACGAGCAGCGCATCGGCGCGCCCGCCCTTCGCCAGGATCAGGGCTCCGTCGGGCAACGCCACACGCTCGGCCTCGCGCGCGATGTCCGCGAGCGCGTCGCGAGGGACGTCCGCGAAGAGCGTGGCGCCCGACATCCGCGCGAGCCGCTCCGCGTCGAGCGGCGGCTCTCGAAGGGATTGCGGAGGTGCTGGCGCGACGCTGCGCTTTCGTTGCTCGATGGGCTCGGTGCCCTCGTCGAGCAGCGAGTAGTCGAAATCGACGAGCTGCACCTCGATCGTGCAGGAGTCGGGAGCGTCGTCGAAGCCGACCTCGTCGTCCGCAGCGTCCGCGCGCGGCTCGAGCGCGTGCACCTGCACTGCCGCGACGACCGGAGCCAGCGCCGGTGACACGGCCGCAGCGCGTGCGATCTTCCTCAGGCTCTGCGCAGGCTCGGGGTCGAGGTTCGAGAGCAGGTCCGCGCGCGCCGGGTTGAGCTCCACGGCGAGCTTCGCGACGGCGATCGCGCGGGCGAGGAAGCCCTTCGACGCGTACATTGCCGACGCCTGGACGTACGCCTCTTCGGCCTCGTGCGAGCGCCCGAGGCGCGAGAGAGTCTCGCCGAGGCGATGGGGCCAGCGCGGCTCGTCGGCCTCGATGGCCGCGAGCTTCCTCAGCGCATCGGCGGCGCCCGCGCGGTCGTGTCGCTCGATCGCCGACTCGAGCACGTCGCGGAGCCGCGTCGCGTCCTTCGAGAGCCCCTGCGGTGAGAGCATCCCGTCGAGTCTACATGAGCGCGGCGACCGACGCGAAACGCGCGCGGACCGAGCTCCTCAACGGGACGTGCCCCTTACCAGGTGAGGACCACCTGGCCGTTGCCGGACTGCACGCCGCCGGTGTTCGTCTGGCTGGTGCCGGCGTTGTACGAGGTCCCGCCGACCGACGTCGCGTAGGTATTGCCGCACGCGACGTTGGCGCTGCCGTTGCCGCCGGTGTAGCCGCCGCCGCCACCGCCGCCGCCGCAGTTGCCGCCTCCTCCTCCGCCGCCGCCGAAGCCGCCAACGCCGCTGGTGTACATGGCGCTGTAGTTGTAGGGGGTGCCGCCCGCGCCGCCCTGGAGCGGCGTCTGCGAGCCCGGGACGTCGTTGCAGACGGACGGCGAACCGAGCCCCGCCCCGGCGCCGCCCGACAACCAGCCAGCGCCGCCGCCGCCGGTGCCGTTCGGATTGCACGTCAGGTTATTGCCGCAGGTGCCGCCCGCGCCGCCGCCGCCAAGCGTCGCCAGACCTGCCCCCGGTGTGCCTTCCCCGCACGAGCCGGCTCCGCCGCCGCCGCCCGCCGCGAGGAGCGGCTCCGCCGTGTTCGTCGGATCCCACACGAACGATCCGCCACCGCCGCCGCCGTTGAGCGAGTTGGCCGGATCGGCCCCCTGCCCGCCCGCGAGGACGGTGAGCACCTGGCCGGGCGTGACGGCGAACGTCCCCTTGATGTCCGCGCCTTTTCCGCCCGTGTTGGCGGCGCTGAAAGTGTCGTTGCCGCCTTGCCCGCCCCACCCCTCGATGGTCACCGAGGTGACGCCGCAGGGGACGGTGAAGCTGGCGGTGGCGCCGCTGTACGCGAACGTCTTCGTGCCCGCCACGTAGCAGGCCACGCAGGTGTCGGTGACCTGCGTGAACACGGTGCTGCAGGCGAAGGAGCAGCTTCCGACGAACCCGGCGGCGCAGGTCCCCGTGTCCGTGCTGCCGCTGTTCGTCGTCGTGAGGACGCAGTTGTTCATCGTCGCGGCCGGACACGTGTTCGTCGTGCAGGTCACGACGACGCTGGTGACGTTCGCGCCGGTCACCGTGCCGCTACCCGCCGTCACCACGCAGGTCTGCGTGATGGGGGACGCCGGGTTCGTGAGCACCGTGACCGCGTAGGGGCTGGCGCTCGCGACCGACGTCGCGAAGGTGAACGCGCCGTTGGCCTTGAGCGTGAGGTTGTCGCCCGCGTTGTCCTGGAGCACGGCCGATTCGTTGGCCGCGAGGCCGCCGAGGGTGCCGCCGACCGTGTACTTGTTGGTGGTGCAGGTGACCGTGACGGTGGTCACGTTCGCGGCGGCCACCGTGCCCGACGCGGCCGCCAGAACGCAGGTCTGCGAGGGGGTCGTGGGCTGCGTGAGGATCGTCACGGCGTACGCCGCGTCGCTGGCGACCGGAGTGGGGAACGAGAAGGCGCCGTTCGCCGTGACGGTGAGGTTGTCGCCGCCGTTGTCCTGAAGCACGAGCCCCTTCCCCGCGAGGCCCGAGACGGTACCGCCGATGGTGTACTTGTTGGTCGTGCAGTTGATGGCGACGCTCGTGACGTTGCCCGCGACGACGGTGCCGCTGCCGCCCGAGACCGTGCACGTCTGCGCCGTCACGCCCGAGGCCGAGAAGACCGTCACCGCGTAGGTCGCACCGCTGGCGACCGGGGTGGCGAACGTGAACGTTCCGCTGGCGGTCACCGTGAGGTTGTCGCCGGCGTTGTCCTGGAGGACGAGGGTGTCGGTGGCCGCGAGGCCGGTGACCATGCCGCCGACCGTGAACGTTTCGGTCGTGCAGGTGACCGTCACGCTCGTGATGTTGGCGTCGGTGACCGTGCCGCTGCCGTTCGTGACGACGCAGGCCTGCGAGGGGGTCGTGGGGCTCTGCAGCACCGTGACCGCGTAGGCCGCGCCGCTCGCGACGGAGGTCGCGAAGGTGAACGTCCCGCTCGCCGAGACCATGAGGGTGTCGCCGGCGTTGTCTTGCAGCGCGAGACCCGTGCCCGTGAGGCCGGAGACCGTCCCACCGACCGTGTAGGTGCTGGTCACGCACGCGACGCTCACGCTGGTGACGTTGGCGCCGGCGACCGTGCCGCTGCCCGTCGAGACGGTGCACGTCTGCGTCGGCATCGACGGCTGCGTGAGCACGGTGACCGCGTACATGCTGCCGGCCTCGACCGGGGTCGCGAACGCGAAGGTGCCATTCGCAGTCACCGTGAGGTTGTCGCCGCCGTTGTCCTGAAGAACGACGCTGCCGGCCCCGAGGCCGCTGATCGTGCCGCCGATCACGTAGTCGGTCCCGCAGTTGACCATCACGCTGGTGACGTCGGCGCTGCCGACCGTGCCGGTGCCTCCGGAGACCGTGCACGTCTGGGTCGGCGTCGAGGGCTGCGTCAGCACCGTCACGCTGAACGCGCCGCCGGGGGCGACCGGGGTCGCGAAGGTGAACGCGCCGCTGGCGGTCACGGTGAGGTTGTCACCGTTGTTGTCCTGGAGGACGAGGCCCGTGCCCGCGAGCCCGGCCACGGTGCCGCCGATGGTGAACGTCCCGGGACCGCTGTCGTGCCCGCTGTCGCCGACCGGGCCGCCGCCGTCGTGGCCGCTGTCGCCAGCGTGGCTGGCATCCTTGCCGCTGTCGACCTTGCCGCTGTCGACCTTGCCGCTGTCGACGTGACCGCCGCCGCTGTCGACGTGGCCGCCGTTTCCGCCCCCGTCGCCGCCGTCGCTACCACTACCAGCGGTCGAGGAGCCTCCTCCACACGCGAACAGGAACATCGCGAGGCCGAAGAAGCGGAGAAGGTCGACGTATCTCTTCATGATTGGCATGTTCGATGAACCAGACCACCTTTGCAAGGCTGAGATGCTCCGTCTCGCAAGCCGCAGCTGGGCCAAGCGCGGGGTCGATGGGCGCCCCACAGGCAATCGACCGCGAAGTCCCGCGGATGTCGGCCATCGCTCCTGCGAAGCGCGACCGCCGAGCTCAGGGCGCGGCCAGCGGCTCCGTCCACACGGGAAGGACGACGGAGAAGACCGTACCGGAACCGACCTCGCTCTCGACGATCAGATCGCCGCCGAACGAGGTGACGATGCCGTGGGAGATCGACAGGCCCAGCCCCGGTCCCCCCCCCACGTCCTTGGTGGTGAAGAAGGGGTCGAAGATCCGTTCGATCTTGTCTGCCGGGATACCAACCCCAGTGTCGCGTACGGCGATGATCACCCGTCCTCCGGCATCCACGACCGTGCTCACCGTGATCTGGTCGTCACGGCCGCTGCCCGGCATCGCATGCCCGGCGTTGACGAGCAGGTTGATGAGCACCTGGACCAGCCGCCCGTCAATCCCGCGAACCTTCGGGACCGGGCGCAGGTCGCGGACGATGCGCACGTGCTCGCCGAGCGTGTGACTCGTCATCTTCAAGGCCGATTCGACGGCCAGGTGGACATCGACCGGGCCGGTCACGCTACCGCTATCGCGGGAGAAGACGGACAGGTCGCGCACGATGGCTCCGACGCGGAGGGTTCCCTGCCGCGCTTCGTCGAGCGCCACGAACATCGCCGCCGCCTCGGGGCCGTCCGGGTCTGAGAGGAGCGCGGGGAGACTCTCGACGATCCACTCGAGGTTCGCGAGCATGTACGTGAGCGGGTTGTTGATCTCATGGGCCACCCCGGCGGCGAGCGTTCCGAGGGACGCCAGCCGGTCCGCGAGCACGAGCTGCGCCTGCGCGCGCTTCTCCTGCGTCGTGCTGCGGATGACGGCGATGACCTCCCCGTTGCCGCACGACGTGAAGCGGGCCTCGCGCTGCAGGCGCCCCTGTCTCGTCGGCAGGATGAACTCGAAGACGGTCGTCTTGCCGCTGGCGTTGGCCTCGTCGATGGCAACCTGCCAGGCCGCCGCCGCGTCGGCAGGCAACGTGTCGCGGAAGTGACGCCCGCGGAGCTCTTCGACGGGCACGACGAAGTCCCTGCCCTTCGGCCGACGAAACTCGAGGAAGATTCCCGCCGCGGAGATCCGCGCGTAGGAGTCCGGCAAAGACTCCAGTATCGCCTCGAGGTGCGCGCTCCGCTCCTCGAGCTCACGGAGTCTCCTTCCCTGCAGTTCCTCCTCGTCCGGCGCGTCGAGCGTGGCGGGGAACGCAGAGCCGTCCTCGGGAGTCACGGCCCTCGCGGCAAGCGAGAGCACGGCGCCGCTGGACGTGAGCTCGATGGGACCCGCGCAGAACGTGACGTTGAGGACACGCGGTCTCGAGGCACGATCATTCTACGGCTGCTCCGCCTGGAAGCTGAAGCGGTTCTTGCCGCGGACGTGCCCGAAGCCTGGAGTCGGTCGGCCGGGTCGCCGCCATGGAGGTGGCGTAAGCGCTCCCGAGGGGCCGCTGGAGCCGGAGGTAGGAGCTCGGGGTGCCTGGCTGCGGCGCTCGAGCTCAAGCCGACCCGTCGCGAGCGAGGGTCATCGCCGCTGCCCCGAACACCCCTCCGATGACGGTCCCAATCATGAGGCCGATGGCGCCGTCCGCGAGCGCGACGGGGTTGTGGAGGGATGCGACGAGGAACGTGGGAGCGACGCCATCCAGGAAGCCTCCCGGAGGGGGGGGCTGACGCAGCGTCCACAGCGCTGTCGTCGTCATCGCGGCGCCGCACGAGCACGCGCCTCCGAGGATCGCGGTCGCGACACCGCTCACGGCGACCGGCGCCCATGCCTTCCTCAGCATCGTCGCGAAGATCGCCGTCACGACCATCGCCACCGCGAGCCCCAGCCATCCCAGCACAAGGAGGACGGTGAGCGGGAGAAGCACCGCGAGGATCACGACGAGGTGCGCCGCGGCGAACGCTCCGCCGGCGCCAAGCGAGACGATCACCGTGGCGAGGGCCCCCAGCCAGATGCGGCGCTGCGACGGACGCCGCGGGCGCGCAATGCCCCCGGCGGAGGCGGACACTCGATACATATCTACAGAGCATAGCTCGCGCTTGCGTTGGGCGGCCGCCGGCTTTTCGAGCTCTACGCGCTCCCTCAGGCCGCGCGCAGGCGGAGAATCGCAACGATGGGCGCGACCCCGAGCCTCATCGGCGGCCCCGTCGTCCCGAGCCCGGGGCTGACGTACAGCGTCGACTTCCCGATGCGATAGAGCCCCTGGTGGAAGTGGTGCGTGAGGTGCGACAGCGAGATCCACCGCGACAGGAACGGGAACGCGATCTGGCCGCCGTGCGTGTGGCCCGAGAGCGTCAGCGCGACGTCGTGCTTGGCGGCGATCCGGAAGCGCTCGGGGTCGTGGGCGAGCAGGACGACCTGGGCGCCGTCGGGGCGCGCGGCGAGCGCCAGCGGGAGATCGTCACGGTCGGTCCACGTGTCGTCGATCGCCGCGAGGTAAAGCTTCTTGCCGCCGCGCTCCAGCACCACCCCTTCGTTGCGGAGCACCTTCACGCCGCGGTCGCGGATGCGCGTGATGAGCGGCTCTCCTTCGCCGAAGTAGTCGTGGTTGCCCATCGAGACGAAGACGCCGTCCTTCGCCTTGAGCTCGGCCATGACCTCGGCGATGTCGTCGTGGAACTCCGTCCCGCTCGAGACCATGTCGCCGGTGACGACCGCGATGTCCGGGGACTCCCCGTTCGCCGCGCGCGCCCATCGCAGCCCCCAGCGCTTGGGCGTCGTGCTGCCGATGTGGAGATCGGAGAGATGGGCGACGCGGAACCCCTCGAAGCTCGGGTCGAGCCCGGGGATGGCGACGTCGATCTCGCGCACGTGGAACCACCGGCGCCGGATCAAGATGCCGTAGCCGCACACCACGAGCCCTGCGACGTACGTCCAGAGATAGAACGCCATCGGCAGGTGCGGCGCGCGCCCCGCGGCGACATCCATCGCAGGGACGATGAGCGTGGCGGCGATCGACGGGATGAGCGTGAACAGGCACGCGCACCAGTGCACGTAATACGGGACGTCGACCAGCCACAGCGAGGCCTCGCTCGCGCGCTGTCGATCGGTCGCTGCGCCCGGCATTCGCCCCGTGAAGAGCACGATGCCGATGACGGAGAGGACGAGCGCGAACACGTGCGGCAACGGCCAATCCATGCGCCGCGCGAGCTCTGTCATGGCTGCGGCGAACGGGGCGTGAATCGCCACCGTGACCATCGTCACGATGCGGCGAAAGGTCATCATACGGGGACGATGACCGATCGCGCGTGCGGCCCGACGGGGCGGAGGTGCGCTGGTCGACCCCTTCGGGCTCGTCATCTAGAGGAGCTTCAGGGCGCGCTCAGCATCTTCAGGAGGTTCTCCTTGTTCGTGACGCCGACGTGCTGCCCCTTGCGCTCGCCGCCCTTGAACACGATGACCGTCGGGACGCCGCGGACGCCGAACTTCGCCGTGATGCCGGGCGCCTCGTCGATGTCGACCTTGCAGACCTTGTACTTCCCGACGTTCTCGTCGGCGAGCTTCTCGACGATCGGGGCGAGCGCCTTGCACGGCCCGCACCACGTCGCTCCGAAGTCGACCAGGACGGGCTGTTCGCTCTTCGTGACTTCTGCCTCGAAGTTGCTGTCGTTGATCTCGATGACGTTGCTGCCGGCCATGGTGTCTCCTTGCTGATCCCGTGTCGTAAGCTCGCTCGCCCACGTCGGCTCGAACGAACCCTCAGACTATATGTCGCCTGACCCGGTTCGTCACGGGGGGGTGGGTGCGGGGGGCGAGCCGTGCGCCGGAGCCTTCGATGCGGGCCCCGGCATCGCGGGGAGATCTCGCACGGGCGCCGCGGAGGAGCTCGCCGTCGGGTTCGGGATCCGCACGGTGAACGGCTGCCCGGGCGAGAGCCCCTCGGGCACCTTCACCCTCACCGTCTGCGACGGCACGTTCGCCGTGGCGACCGCCGCCGGGTCGACGTCTCCCGCCATCTCGGGCGTCGGGGGGGTGCCTGTACGGGAGGAGATGAAGAGCTTTGCCCAGCGCACGACGTCCTTCGCGGCCGCCGACGTCTCGACCTTGAGCTCGGTCCCTGTGTGCGAGACGGTGACGTGGTCGATCACGGGGCCGAGCCCGAACGCCCGCAGCGCGTCGATCCTCGACCAGTCGTCCTTCACCTTGGTCACGAGCTTCTCGACCTGCCCGCACTGGGGCTCCTCCTCGCAGTGCAAGCGAACCACCGCGTGGACGTCGCCTCCCGCCTCGTACAGCCCGAGCACGCCCGACGACATGCCGAGCACCCCGAGCATCATCGCGGTCCCGGAGTCGTCGGCCGTCCCGACCTCCTTGAGCATCTCCGTCTTGAGCTTCTCCCGCGCGCTCTTCTCGAGGAGCGCGGTCGCGGTCAGGAGAAACGTCGGCGTCGGCGTGATCTCGGCCGCGAGGCGGGTGCGCAGCGTCACGTGCTCGCCTGGGGACCCCTTCCCTTCGCTGGCGTCGTCGAGCGCATCCACCATCGTGTAGAGCCAGGACTTCGGAGCGACCAGGATCGGGCTGCCGGCCTTGTAGCCGAGGGAGCGACCGGGCTTCGCCGGGTCCGACGCGAGGCTGCGCGGCGTGATGACGGTGTACGAGCCCCGCGACGTGATGTCCGACGTCGGGTCCTGACCGTGGGCCTTGATGACCTCGTTGGCGCAACCGACGAGCTGGTTCTGGCTGAGCGAGGCCTGCACGGCGACGCCGAACGCGCCTGTGCTCCCCTCGGGCACCATGAACACCAGATCGTCCATGCGATCGACGGGGTCGAAGCCGCAGATCTGCGTGAGGTTCTGCTCGTCGCGGTCGCCGAAGAGCGCGGTCAGCGCCCCCGACTTGCGGAGGGCGCCGACGTTCACCTCGATGGCGACGAAGGCGTCCGCGGGCACGGCGTCGATCGGGTGCACCGCGATGCGCGGAGTATGGAAGTACCAGGCCGAGAGCCCGACGACGCTGGCTGCGGCGACGGCGAGCGCGAGGCTGCGAATGCGGGTGTGTGTGCCCGTCAGAGGAGTCATGGGGACGGCGGCATCATGGCAGATGATTGGTGGCTGCGAGTAGGTTCAGGCGTGCCTGTCGCGCTGCATCGGCGGCCAGCTCGGCCTGGGTCTCGGCGTCTCGCGCGGCGCGCTCGGCGTCGATGACCTCGAGGTCGCTCGTCGCCCCGGCAGTGTACGCGAGGTTGGCCAGATCGAGCGCCTGCCTGGCGAGGTGCGCGGCGTCCCGCGAGGCTTTGAGGGTCTCGTCGGCCCTCCTGAGCGCTTCGAACGCCGCGCGCACGTCCGACCGTGCCTGGCGGAGCTGCGCGTCGACGGCGATCCGCGCCTCGGCCGCCAGTGCCTCGCGCTCGCGCGCCTGTCCGTACCGAAGCCCGCCATCATAGAGGGGCAGCGTGAGGACGAGCTCGAGCTGGTAACCGGTGCTCGGCACGGTCGGCGTCGCCGGGGTCTGGGTGAACGGCAACGCGATGCCGACGAGGTAGGGGAGGTAGTCGGTGAAGTCGTGGCGGGCGACACGCTCCGCAGCCCTTCGCTTCTCCGCGAGGGCGACGACGTCCGTGCGCTGCTCCGCGTCGACGAGCCCGGACTGAAGCGTGGGCGGGGTCGCGAGCACCGGCTCCTCGCTGGAATCGAGCGGAGCGTCGACGCCGACGAGGATGCCGAGCGCCTCCTGGGCCGTCGCGAGCGACGAGTACGCCTGCTGCACGAGCGCCTCGTCTCCCGCCACTTCCTGCGCCGCGCGGACCTCGTCGAGGCTCGTCCCGACCCCGCCGGTGTAGCGCTTGTGGGCGTAGTCGTAGTGCTTCTTCGCCGTATCCCGCGCGCGGACGTCGACCTCGATGACGAGCTTCTGCGCATACACCGCGAGGTACGCGCGCCCCGTCGCGAGCGCGATTTGCCTCCGCACGTCCTGGATCGAGGCGCGCTGCACGGCGACGTTGTCGCGGGCCTCCGAGGAGTTCGCCCACTGCCGCGGCGCGAGGATCGGCACCGTCAGAAGCAGGCTCGTGTTCAGGCTGTTTTGCGGGAGTACGACGGTCCCGGCTTCGATGCGTGGAGAGTCGAGGTGGGTGTAGTTCCCGACGCCCGCGAGCGTGGGCAGCCACGTCGCCTGCACCTCCCGGAGAAGCGCGCGCGTGCGGAGGATCTCCTCGCGCGCGGTCTCGTAGGTAGGGTTTCGCTCGAGCGCCGCGCGGATGGCGCCCTCGAGCGTGGTGGGGAGCGCGACCGTGGTGGGCAGGGCGTCCGCGCCGGCGAGCGCGGGATCCGCGGAGGCTGCGCGCGCCGAGAGCACGAGCGCAAGGGTCGCGGGGATGGAGTGCGAGAGTTTCACGGTCGATCGGATGACGCCGAAACGGTCACCGTTGCGGCCAGGCGCACGCGGTCACTCGACGGCCGGATCATTGGTGCGGCGACCTGAGCTCTGCCGTCGCCCTTCGGGCCTCGGCGGGAACGCCCGTCGATCGACGTCGGTCCGACGCTCGCTGGGCTTCCGTCGTTCGGCGGAGCTGGGGAGCGTCATCGCAGCTGGCAGCTTGCTCGGCGGCTTGCTCGAGCGCGCGGGGGCGCGGCGTCCGGCGGGGAGCTTCGGCATCTGCCGACCATCTCGGAAGACGACGGGCTTGGCCAACTTTCTGGACGGAGTAGTCTGGGCCCCATGTACTACGCGATGTTCGGTCAGATGAAGAAGACGCTCGGGCAGGTCGACAAGTGGATGGATGCCGCGACGACGTTCGCGAAGGAGCGATCGTTCGACCCCAAGGTGTTCCTCGACCTGCGGCTCGCCCCCGATCAGTTCGCGTTCGCGCGCCAGATTCGCCTGGCGACGGACACGGCGAAGAGCGCGGCGACGCGGCTCACCGGGAAGGAGGCGCCCGTTCAGCCCGACACCGAGACGACGCTCGACGAGCTTCAGGCGGGAGTGCGCGCCGTCATCGCGTTCCTCGATACCCTGACCCCGGCGGACTTCGACGGGGCAGCCACCCGCGTGGTGACGCAGCCGCGATGGGAGGGCAAGGTCATGACGGGGGCGGACTATTTCCTCGAGCACGCGGTGCCGAACTTCTTCTTCCACACGTCGCACGCCTACGCGATCCTGCGACACGGCGGCGTCAACCTCGGGAAGCGGGACTTCCTCGGCACGTTGACGCAGCGCCTGCCCTGAGGCTGATTACTCCCGATGACCCTGAACGTAAGCGAAGCTCGGGCCACCGCCGGCCGCGTCACGAAGTGGCTCCTCGACAAGGGGCGGCGCGACGAGGCCGTGGCGGTCGCCGCGGCATGGGCGGCGAGAGGTCCCAACGACGCGACGGGGCAGCAGCTCCTGGCGGAGGCGCTCAGGATCATGCCGGGCTCGCCGCTCGGCAAGGCCGCGTTCGAGCGGATGGAGGGGATCGAGACGGCGAACGCGCTGCTCGACGAGGCGCTCGTCCGCTTCGACCTCGCGGGGCTCGAGCAGCTCGAGAAGGAGATGTCGCGGCCGGCGTTCCGTCGCGCGCAGGTCGGCTTCAACAACAACATCAAGTTCAGGGACCAGGTCTTCCACGTGCAGACGGAGGACAGCGGGCTCGACAAGCCGCACCTGATCACGCACCTCTTCGCCGACGGCGGTCGGGTCATCAAGAGCCACAAGCGCACGTACAACGAGGCGGTCGACCGCCCGGACGTGAGCGCGTACGTGCGGGCGCTGATGAAGGGGCAGCACCTCGAGATGGCGCTGATGCTCCGCGAGGGGGCGTTCGACGAGATCATCGCGGGCCGCGCGATGGGCGGGATGCAGCTCCTGACGGACCCGCCGAAGACCGACGTCCAGAAGCTCGCGACCCAGAAGAAGCAGCGCGTCGCGGCGACGGCGGAGATCGCGCCGGTCTCGGCGGCGCCGGTCACGCAGGCAGATCCTGTCCCGCGCGCGGCGAAGTACTTCCGCGTCCACGTCACGCGGAGCCTCGCGAAGGGGCCCGCGGTGTACGAGCCGACCGGCGAAGAGGCCGTCATCGGCCGAGAAGGCGCGATCGATCTGCCCGGTGAGCAGTTCTGCCACCCGCGCGAAGCGCTCATCCGCGCGAAGGACGGGCGGCTCTGGCTGTGCGACCTCGAGGGGGGCAACGGCGTCTTCCTGCGCATCCGCTCGCCGGTCGCGCTCGATCACGGCGACGAGTTCCTGGTCGGTGACCAACTCCTGCGCGTCGAGCGGAACCCTCCTGCGGGCGACTACCCGGCGGACGGTCCGACCTACTTCGCGTCGTCGCCGCAGTGGGTCTCGTCCTTCCGCGTCGTGCAGGTGTTCATCGGAGGCGCGCTCGGCGCGTGCGTCCTCGCGCGCGGCACGACGCTGCACATCGGCGCGATCTTCGGCGACTTCATCCTCCCGGGGGACCCGCTCATCTCGGAGCAGCACTGCTTCATCGAGGAGCAGGCGGGGGACATTCTCCTGAGCGACTACTCGTCGGTGACGGGGGTCTTCGTGCGGATCAAGGGAGAGCAGGAGCTCTCGCACGGGGACGAGCTGATCGTGGGGCGGACGCGGCTGGTGGTGGAGAAGCTGTAGCGCCAGCTGGACGACCACCTCGCCCGATTTTTCGTGGTCATCGACGGCCTGGACGACCACCTCGCCCGATTTTTCGTGGTCATCGACGGCCTGGACGACCACCTCGCCCGATTTTTCGTGGTCATCGACGGCCCGGACGACCACCTCGCCCGATTTTTCGTGGTCCTCGACGGCCCGGACGACCACCTCGCCCGATTTTTCGTGGTCCTCGACGGCCTGGATGACCACCTCACCCAATTTTTCGTGGTCATCGACGGCCTGGACGACCACCTCGCCCGATTTTTCGTCGTCATCGACGGCCCGGACGACCACCTCGCCCGATTTTATGCGGTCAGGGCCCCTCGGCCCTCAGCAGCGCGCTCAGGATCTCCGCCTGCTCCGCGATCTGCGCGTCGTGCATGTCGCGCGCGAGGAGCGCCATCGACTTCGCGTGCATCTCCGCGAGCGCCCGGAGCCCGCCCGCGCGCTCGACCCCCGGCCCGACGAACGCCTCGTCGAGCCGGCTCATCGTGGCGAGCGCGGACGCGTAGGCGATGACGTCGCCGTGGCGGGACGCCGCGATCCGCGCGATGTCGCTGTCGTAGATGCACGGGAGCTGCGCGCGAAACTCTCGCTTCGCGCCATGGGTAGGGCCCGCGGGATCGGTGACATGCGCCGTGACGCTGAAGGAGAACTTCTCGCCGGGCACCCAGGCGGGCACCGTCACGCGCACCACTTCGGTCCGCATCTCTCCCGCGACGACGTCTCCGAGCGCGAGCTCCCCTGCGTCGAGCCGCCAGCGAACGTCTCCTCCGGACGCCTCGAGGACATGCGACGGCGCGGGCGTCCCCTCGAACGTCAGGACGACGTCCTCGAAGAGCACGGGGCCAGGCGCGGGAAGATCCTCCTTGAGCGTGTGCAGCCGCTGCTCGAGCGTGTCGTCCGCGACGAGGGTGCCGGAGGCCTCGGCGGAGAGCGCGTTGAGCGCGTCGAAGTTCGCGTGCGTGCTCGTCGACACCACGGCGACCGGGATGGCGGCCTGCGTGAGCGCGTGGAGCGCCGCCGTCGTCGGTGCGTCGAGGTGCTTGCCCGACTCTCCGTCGGTGAAGAGCACGAGCAGCCGGGCACCGGTCGTGCCGAGGACGCTTCGAGCTTTGTCGAGCGATCCGGAGAGGTCCGCGGGTCCTGTACGAGCCAGCGAGAGGCGCTTGGTGAGCGCCGCCGACGAGAGCGACCGATGCGACGCCGGCATCGTGGGGACGACGACGTGCGCGCCCCGGACATCGATGACGGTGATGTGATCGTGACCGCCGAGCTGTCCGAGCGCGGCGTCCGTGAGCGGCACCGTCTCGTGCCCTGCGCCGTCGACGACGAAGACGACCTGCTCCGGCTCGCGCGTGCTGCCGGGGGCGGCGGGCGACAGCAGGTCGATCCGCACGAGGACCTCGCCGCCCCAGGACGGGACGCGCGTGTCCGACGGTCGCATGACGATGCCGAGGCCGGGCGCGCTGAGCACGGTCGGCTTGCTCGTCTCGGTGAACCGCCCGTTCGTCGGCAGGATGAAGCCGACGGGCGCGCGCCACGGGACGTTCGCGTCCTTCACGACGACGCGCTGCGGAACGTCCGTGCGATCGCGGTACTCGACCCCGTTGGCGGTGATGACGGACGCGCCGCCCGTTCCGTTCGGGTTCTTCTGCTGCATCACCACCGAGCCGTCACGTGCGACGACAGGCTGCGCGCAGGCTGTGAGCAGCAGGAGCCCTGCGGAAGAGAGCGCTCCTGACGGACGAGTTCGGAACATCTCGCCGAAGGATAGCGCGTGCGCGCGCCCCCGCCCTCACTTTGCGTGGAGTAGACTCCGCGCGGCAATGGATCGCTCTCTCCCGCTCGCGATGCGCATCCTTGCGCCGCTTGTGCTTGGCCTCGGCGTCGCAGCCTGTCCGGGGCACAAAGCCGCACCCGAGTCGCAAGCGCCCGACGCGTTCGTCGCGGCAGCCTCGGCGACGTCGCACGCGCGAGCCGCCGCGTCAGGCACGGAATCCGCACTCGCGCAGGCCACCGCAGCCACGCAGAAAGAGGCGGATCAATGGCGTCGCGAGCATCGCATCATCGACATGCACGAGCACGTCTCGCCGGTGCCGGAAGACCTGGCGCGTGCGGTGAGGATCCAGGACGCGGCGGGCGTCGGCCTTGCGATCAACCTCAGCGGTGGGACGGTGACTCGCCGCCCCGATGGCCCGAGCGCGTTCGAGTACACGCGCGCCCTGGCGAACGAGCTCTATCCTGGGCGCTTTCTCCAGTACATGAACCTCGACTACACGAACTGGGACGCGCCGGACTTCGCCGCGCAGGCGGTGGCCCAGGTCGAGCGCGGCGCGAAGCTCGGGGCGGCGGGGTTCAAGGAGTTCAAGCGGCTCGGGCTGTACCTGCGAGATCGCTCCGGCAAGCTCATCCACGTCGACGACCCGAAGCTCGACGGCATGTGGAAGCGCTGCGGCGAGCTGGGGATGCCCATCTCGATTCACGTGGCCGATCCGCGCGCCTTCTGGCAGCCGCTTTCGCCGTCGAACGAGCGCTGGGACGAGCTCAAGGATCATCCGTCGTGGTGGTTCGGCGACCCGACGCTCTACCCGCCGCGCGAGGAGCTCCTCGCCGAGCTCGACCGCGTGATCGGCCGTCATCCCGAGACGACGTTCGTGTCGGTCCACTTCGGCGCCAACGCGGAGGACATCGCGTGGGTCGATGCCGCGATGGATCGACACCCGAACATGTGGATCGATCTCGCCGCGCGCATCCCGGAGATCGGGCGGCATCCTCCGGACGAGGTGCGTCGCTTCTTCCTCAAGCACCAGGACCGCATCCTCTTCGCGACCGATCTCAGCGTGAGCGAGGAGCTCGTCCTCGGCTCCGGCGGCAGCGGCCCTCCGCCGACCGAGGCGGACGCGCTGGTCTTCTTCCAGAAGCACTGGCGGTGGCTCGAAACGCGCGACGAGCACTTCGCGCACATGACGCCGATCCAGGGCAACTGGACCATCAGCGGCATCGGCCTCCCGGCCAGCGTGCTGAGGAAGGTCTACTTCGAGAACGCCCGCAGGCTCCTGGCCCGGTCGCTTTGACGAATTCTCGGCTGGGGTCCGGGGAGCGGCCGCGCTCCCCGGTGAATTCTCGCGGAAGGAAGGAGGGCGACGGACGCCGCGAGAATTCGAGACGCTGAATAGGCTCGCTTGGTCCACCGTCTATCGTTCACCGTCACCTGGCTGATATGGTCCAACGAGCCCCACGCGAAAGCGTCGTCCGAGCACAGGGGCCTGCACCTGGTGCAGGTCACAGTGCTCCACTACTCAATTGAGGAGGTTCCCGATGCGTCTTGCCCTTCGTTTCGTCGTCCCGGTGGCTAGCGTGGCCGCTGCCTTCGTCTCACTCGTGAACGAGGGAGATGCGCATGCGCAGTACTACGTGGTGCGACGAGAGCCTGCGTCGGTCGGGCTGAACCTCGGCCTCGACGCGGAGGGGACGGCAGACGTCACGCCCCCCAGCAACAGCTCGGTCACGGGCGGCGGCGGCCTGAAGCTCCGCATCGGTGCGGAGATTCGGCGCCCGTACCTGCGGATCATCCCGGAGGGTGGGTTCGCGTACGACCACCTGTTCGTCACCGACCAGGTCGGCAACAACGTCGGCTGGAACATGGAGCGGCTCTTCGGCGGCGTTCGCATCGGCTTCGGCGAGCTCATCGTGCCGATCGTTTACGGGCACATCGGCTACGGATGGCGAGTCACGAGTCAGGACAACGGGCAGCCGCTCATCCCGAACAGCGGCGGCTTGACCGCCGACGCCGGCGTAGGGCTCGACTTCCACGTGATCCGCCACTTCGGCTTCGGCGTGCACCTGGAGTACGTCACCGTCCAGTCCGTCCCGTCGGTCCCGGACTGGGTTGCGCTCGGCGGTCACGTCGACTTCCGGTTCTAGTCGCAAGGACCCGACGTTCACCGCCCTGCGTAGCCTGCGGGGCGTGACGCAATGCGTCTCGTCGGCAACGCGCTTCGAGGAGAGCGAGCGCGTGCGTCGAGCCAGCCCCGCTTACCGCTGAAGCGCGGCGTTGACCGCCTCGCGTAGCCCTCGAGGCGTGGCGCGAAGCGTGATGTAGAGGTGCTCGCCGTCGGTCTCGATGGCGCGGATCCCGACGACCGGCGAGATGACGGACAGCGCGCGGCGGAAGCGCTCGTTCTTCGCGAGCGCGGGGACCTTCAGGAGGTCGAGGACGATGCGATCTCCCCCTGCATCGATGACGAAGGGCGGGCGTTTCGGCAGCACCTTCACCACGTTGCCCGGCTTCGACAGGTCGAGGACGCCCGACTTGATGAGCATGGCCACTGGCGAGTCGGACTCGGCCAGGAGCGCGAGCGTCACCCCGTTGAGACGAATGGCGACGCGCACCGTGTCCGGCGCGATGTAGACCTCCTCGATGCGGATGGCGGCCGACACACGGATGGGGGTGCCCATCGCGTCGACGCTCGCCGAGAACTGGAGCGCGGGCGGCGTCGGGACGAGCTCGATGTCCTTCGGCGCGCCCTTCTTGGGGGTGCCCGTCTGCGCCGTCGCGACCCAGCGAAGCGCGCGGATCGGGATACCGAAGCGGAGCTTCGTCGCGTCGCTGGCGACCTTGACGAGCGACGTCGGGTTCGCTCGAACGTACCCCGCGACAGCTCGAAGCGCGTCTCCTGGGCTCATGGCGCGACGGTAGCACGCTCCGGCGGACGCGGCAGAGCCGCGGCAGAGGCGTCACGGCGTCGCGCACTGCGTCACTGCGGAGCGCACTGCGAGCTGCAGTGGCTCTCCACGCACGACTCCAGGCCCTTCAGATCCGCGCGCGACCCGCAGCTGGCGGATGGGCTCTCCGCGGACATGCAGGTGGCGCACGGCGCGGTGGCCGCGCACGCGTTGTTCTCGCTGCAGCAGGACGCCGTCATGCAGGCGTCGCACGCGGCGTTGCCCGTCGTGAGCGAGAGCGCGCAGGCCTTCTTCTTCTCGAAGACCCAGTATCCGGCGCCTTCTCCGAAGAAGATCGGCGCAGGGCGCGGCTGCTGATAGAGCCTTCGAAAGCGCGGGTCGGCGACGAGCGCCGGGTAGAAGCCGATCTCGTCCGACACCGGCTCCAGCCGCTGCGGGCTCGTCGTGTGCACGACCAGCACGTCGGGCGACCGCGAGAACATCCAGTCGGTGAAGCGCGCGCGATCGAACGAGACGGGCGGCGTCGTCATCTCGCGCGAGTTGAGGCAAAACGAATCGATGACGCTGGCGTGCGAGAGGTAGGGCGCGAGCCCCGTGTCGCCGAGCACGTAGGTTTGGTCCGGAGAGAGCGCGCGATCGAGGTAGCGCCCCAGGTCGGTGCGCGCCTTCGTCTTGCGCGAGTAACAGGTCGCGTGCCAGGCGAGGTCGTACGGGGGCGCGAGGATCCACGGATCCTTCTTGTCGGAGCGATCATGCGCCCCGAGATCGGGCGACCCGAGGACCTCCTGCTCGAGCCACGACTGACCGCGCGCAAAGAGGACGAGGCAGGCGAGCACGACGGCCGCCTCGAACGGGATGAACCAGGCACGGCTCTGCTCGCCCTTGCCCCGCGACAGCGCGCGACCGAGCAACCGGAAGGGCAACCCGCCCAGCGCCGCGAGGTTCGAGAGGCCGACGCTCGAGGCCACCACGAGGAGCGCGAGCGCGGGGAGAAAGTGGCGCGAGAACTGACCGACGATCGGGTCGGCGTGAAAGAGGATCGCCACGTATCCCAGCGGCAGCAAGAACAGCGGCAGCGCGCGCGCACCGAGCTTGCGAGGGTCCTGCACCAGGGCGAGGAAGATGAAGACCTTGCTCTGGTCCCAGAACTCGCGAATCAGGTACCAGGGGTCGCCCCCCTTGTCGTTGAAGACCGACTTGCAATAGACGGTGTTCGGCGCCAGACGGCCGAAGTGAGCGAAGCGCCAGACGAAGTACACGGCATACGGGATGACGAACGCGAGCGTGACCGCCCGTATCGAGACCAGCAGCGCGCGGCGAGCGGCGCTCTTGCCCGCCTGGTCTCGCGCGCGATGCGCGACGATCCATCGCACCGCGGTGTCGGCCAGCGCGGTGACCCCCAGCACGACGACGAGCAGCGGCGCCTCTGGCCGCGTGAGCGCCGCGAGACAGCACAGCGCGGCGGCGACGAGGTGCAGGCGGAAGCGAGACCAGCCCCAGCGACCTTCGGCGTCCGGAGCCTCGCGCGCGCGGAGCCCCACGACGAACGCCGTCGTCGCGGCGACCACGAGGAGCTGGTAGACGTTCGTCTCGAGCCCGCTGACCGCCCAGTAGATGGTGCCCGGGTGGGCCGAGAGCAGCACCGCGGGGAGCGTGGCCACGAGCGGGCTGACCCAGCGGCGCGCGAGGATGTACATGAGCGCCCAGGTCGGCACGATCGCCGCGCAGCACAGCCCCTTGAGCAAGAGCATCGGATCGATGCCGAGCTTGAGCGCCCCCGCCCCGAGCATCAGGAACAGGAAGTTCGAGTACCCCTCGACCGGCGGGCTCTCGCCGACGTTCCAGACGATGCCGTGGCCCTCCACGAGGTGCCGCGCGTAGCGGAGCGTGATGTACCCGTCGTCGGTGGTGAAGGGCCAGGCCACCTGGACGACGTGAAACGTGCGCAGGCCGAGCCACGCGAAGACGAGCAGGGCGAGCCCCTGCTCGAGGCGAGTCCAGCTATTCGCGGGCGCCGAGCTCTTGATCACGGCCGTACGCATAACAGGTTTCAGCGCAGCTTTTCACGGCGCTCCACGCGCCATCGACGGAGCGCGCGCGCGCCGAACAGAATGCCCACGAGCGCGCTGAAGCCGGACATGGCGAAGCCGAGCGTCAGCCCGTGCGGCCAGTACCTCACGTGCACGGTGAAGGTGCCGGGCGGAAGATCGACGGCGAGCATCTTCCCCGCTTCCACGACCGTCCCCACGTCGGTTCGCCACCCTCGATCGTAGGTCGAGTTGAGGAGCAGGCGCCCTGCGGTGCTCGCGTCGACGTCGACGGTGAAGGTGTTCGGCGTACGCTCCGCGAACAGAACGTGCACGACGGGCGAGCCTCCGCGCGCCTGCGGGACGTCGCCGACCCAGAGCGGCGCGCCCCGCTCGAACGCCCACTCCTCCCAGCAGCCGAGGTCGGCGATGTTCGAGTGCGGTGTATCCAGGAACGCGGCCGTTCCGCCGCCGTAATGGAACCGTTCGGCCGGAGTCGTGGTGAGATTCTGCGGCACCGCGCTCATCGCCGCGCTCTTGTCCGCGATGAGCTGGATCCTGTTGCCGTTGCCGTCGATGTAGCCGAGGTACACCTGCGTCGCCCAGTACGTGCCGACGCTGATCTCGTCGCCGACGCCGACGAGGCCGAAGCCGATGAGGAACGCCGCGAACGCTCGCTGCTTCTGGACGCGCGAGAACCGGAGCCGCTTCGGCCACCTGTCCACCGCGATCCCCGCGAAGATCGAGATGAAGAGCGTCACGAGGAAGACGAAGCGCGACGGGACGCGCATCTGCTTGAACGGGAAGACGTACTTGTTGAGCACCGACCACGGCGCCCAGTCGGCGAAGTGCCCGCACATCAGCGCGAAGGTGAAGACGAAGAGCCCGAAGATCCACATCTCGCCGGGCACCAGCGCGAACATGCCGGCGAACGCGAGGATGAGGAGCATCGGGCCGACGTAGTCGCCGAACTCGGGCCATACGTATTGCTGGCCGTCCGCGGGGCGCCCGTGCTCGCGCGCGAGGAAGACGTCCTTCAGGGTCGCCCACTTCATCGCGTCCGTGTCGACGTCGATGTCGCGGTGATGGTTCAGCAGCTGGTCGAGCACCGGCAGGAAGCGCATCGCGCCGACCCAGAACGCCACGATGAACACGACCACCGCGGCCTTGCCGATCGGGAGCAAGCGTCGGAGAGGCCAGAGACGAAACAGGGTCTCGACCGCGAGGAGCACCGCGAGGTACGGCAGCGGGTACGTCCCTCCCTCGAGCATGATGAGGGCGGCGATGAGGCCGAGCCCAACGGCCGCGCGGAGGTCGTGCTCGGCACGACGCCAGAGGAGTATCGCGAGCGGGAAGTAGAGGAAGCAGGCGAAGATCGGGTGACCGCCCGTGAAGTGCACGGTGTGGACGCCGGCGAACGCCCAGGACGCCGCCGCGATGATGCTCGCCCCCACCGACAGGCGCAGCTCGAGCCGCGCGAGCGCCCACATGCAGAGGACCCCGGCGGTGGCGTGCGCGACGTACCAGATCCCCATCGTCGCGGTCGAGCCGACCAGGAACATGAGATAGGCGAGCGGCGCCGCGCTGAGGCCCTGCGGGTTGTCCCACAGCGGGACGCCGCCGCACTCGAAGGGGTTCCAGAGCGGCAGCTCGTGGTACCGCGTGATGGTGACGCGGATGACCTCCATCATCTTCTGATAGAAGGGCGCGTCGTGGACCATCGTCCTCGGGTAGCCGGCGATGAGCGGCCACGTGACGAGGCACGACAGGCACAGCCCGAAGAGGGCGACCCACCCTAGGCCCTTCGTTATGGGCGCGGCCGGCTTGGGCACGGCGCGCTTATACACGGCGGCTCCGGTCCCTTCAACGCGGTGCAGCGACCCCCGCTCACCCCTTGTTGATGGCGTCCCAGTTCTCGGCGATCTCCTCGGGCGTCCACACGCCGCTCGCCTCGTCCTTGAACTTGCCGGGCGTCTCGACGACCTTGAACGAGTACATCCGCGCGCCCGCCGCCGCGAGGACGTTGCCCGTGCGGTCGGCGCAGAGGTCGCTCGCCAGGAACAGCGCGGTCGGCGCGATGTGGTCGGGCGTCAGCGTGCTCACCCCCTGGAACATCGGGAGGTCGTCCGTCATGCGGGTCTTCGCGATCGGCGCGATCGCGTTGACCGTGATGCGGTGCTTCTGGAGCTCGATCGACATCGTGCGCGTGAGCCCGTACACGCCGGCCTTCGCGGCGGCGTAGTTCGCCTGCCCGAAGTTGCCGAGCATGCCGCTGACGCTCGTCGTGTTCACGATGCGGCCTCCGCCTCCCTGCGCGATGACCACCCTCGCGAACGCCTGCGAACAGAGGAACGTCCCGGTGAGGTGGACCGCGAGGACGGCGTCCCACATCTCCTGGTCCATCTTGAGGAAGCTCTTGTCGCGGAGGATGCCCGCGTTGTTGACGAGGATGTCTGCGCGCCCGAAGGCCGAGACCGCGGCCGCGATGACCTTCGCGGCCCCGTCCGGCGTCGCGACCGTGTCGTGGTTCGCAGCGGCCGTGCCGCCGGCCTTCGTGATCTCGTCCGCGACCTGGGTCGCGGGGCTCGCGTCGTTCCCCACGCCGTCACGGGCGCCGCCGAGGTCGTTGACGAGGACCTTCGCCCCCTCCTTCGCGAACAGCAGGGCGTGCGCGCGCCCGATCCCGCCGCCCGAGCCAGTGATGATCGCGACCTTCCCGTCGAGCAGACCCATGACATGCACCTCTGTACCCGCGTTTCTACCCTGGCCCTTTCTGGCACGTCTATGGCGAGGCGACGAGCGAGGCGCGTTTTGCTGGCGTTCGAGCCGGCCGGCCGTTACTTAGGGCTTGCTCGCACGGTCGGGCGTGGCAAGCCACTGGGGGTTCCTATGAGTTCGAAGTCTCCGGTGACGATGCGGATTCCGTCGGGATCCGGCTCCTCCCCGCCCGCGTCGTGGCCCTCCGAGGCCGAGACCGCCGTCGACCACGAGACCGAGCGCGCCATCTCGCTGCCGCGGCCGTCGGTGCGTGATCGCGCGCACCTCACGCTCCTCACGGGGGCGTCCGCAGGAGAGGTGTTCCCGCTCATCCGTTCCGAGACCGTCCTCGGCCGTGACCTCGAGAGCGACATCACCTTCGACGACGCCGCCATCAGCCGGCGCCACGCCCGCATCGTCCGCCAGCCGACGGGCGACCTCGTGCTGGAGGACCTCGAGTCGACCAACGGGACCTACGTGAGCGGCGAGCTCGTGACGCGACGCGTGCTTCGCTCCGGCGATCGCATCCAGCTCGGCCCGAACCTCGTCTATCGGTTCGCCGTCACCGACGAAGTGGAGGAGCGGCTGCAACGGCAGCTCTTCGAGTCGTCCGTCCGGGACCCGCTCACGCTCGCGCACAACCGGAAGTACCTCGGCGAGCGCCTCGCGGCCGAGGTGGCGCACGCGCACCGTCACGGGACGAAGCTGGCGCTCCTGATGTTCGACCTCGACGACTTCAAGGGGACGAACGACCGCCACGGCCACCTCGGCGGCGACGCGGTGCTCCGTCAGGTCGCGACGACGGTGCACGCCCTCATTCGCATCGAGGACATCTTCGCGCGCTTCGGCGGCGAGGAGTTCGTGGTCGTCACCCGCGGGGACGGGGTGCAGAACACGTCTCAGCTCGCCGAGCGGCTCCGCAAGGCGGTCGGCGACGCGCGCGCGGCGTTCGAGGGCGCGAGCATCGGCGTCACCGTCAGCATCGGCGTGGCAGAGCTCGACGAGCTCGCGCCCGAAGCCAGCGCGGAGGACCTGATCGTCCGCGCCGACGCGCGCCTCTATCGCGCCAAGTCGCTCGGTCGGAACCGCGTCGTCGCCACGGACGCGTAGGACGGCCCGCGCCTTCACTGCGTCAACAGCCTTTCCGGCGACAGAACGCGTAGCATGGAGGGACACATGCCCCGAAAGCGCACTCCGTCCGCCGCGCCCGCGAGCGAGGACTCGAGCTCGCCCTTCAGCGAGTCGCGGACGACGGAGACGGAGATCGTCATCGCGCCGCGGTCGATCGCGCCGAACCGGCCGATCCTCACGCTGCTCACCGGGGTGGACGCGGGTCAGATCTTCGCGATCGATCGCGCGCAGGCGGTGGTCGGTCGGGCGCGAGAGGCCTGGGTGCGGCTCGACTCCGTGGGCATCAGCCGCAAGCACGCGCGCATCACGCGCGGACCGGTCGGCGAGCTGACGATCGAGGATCTCGGGTCGACGAACGGCGTCTACGTCAACGGCGAGCGCGTGGAGTCTGCGACGCTGAGGCCCGGGGATCAGGTGCAGATCGGCTCGGACGCGATCCTCCGCTTCAGCATGGTCGACGGCGCGCAGGAGGAGCTCGCGCGGAAGCTGTACGAGTCGTCGACGCGCGACGCGCTCACGGGGGCCTACAACCGGAAATACTTCAGCGGACGGCTCGACAGCGAGGTCGCCTACGCGGAGCGGCACAAGGTCCGGCTCGCGCTGCTCATCTTCGACCTCGACCACTTCAAGAAGGTCAACGACACCTACGGGCACACCGCGGGGGACGCGGTCCTGCGCTGCGTGGGCACGGCGGTCGACCGCCTGCTGCGCACGGAGGACGTCTTCGCGCGGTACGGGGGAGAGGAGTTCGCGATCCTCGTGCGCGCGATCGCCCCGGAGAACGTTCGCCGCCTCGCCGAGCGCGTCCGCAAGACCGTCGCGGACGTGAAAATCTCGTGGGATACCAGCGCGATCCAGGTGACGGTGAGCATCGGAGCGGCGTTCCTCGACGAGTGCGCGGGCGGAGGGCCCGACCTCGTCGCGATGGCCGACGCGCGCCTCTACCGCGCGAAGCACGCGGGTCGAAACTGCGTCGTCTCCGAGTGAGTCGCTCTCGTTGGCCAGGCAGATCCGAACTTCCCGGCTTCCACTCATCCCACGGGCGCTCGGTGTGCCGGCTCGCCGCGGGGCGTTCATCCGACGGGCGCTCGTCGCCGTGATTTCCCGTGGGCCGCTCATTGCACGGGCGCTCGGCATGAAGGCTTCCCGGAGCACGTTCATCCCGCGGCCGCTCGTCACGCCAAGAGCCGCGCTCGCCGCTCTGATTTCCCATCGGGCGCTCCTCCCACGGGCGCTCCGCACGGAGCCTTCCCGTGGCGCGTTCACCCCACGGGCGTTCGTCACGCCGAGAGCCGCGCGCGCCGCTCCGACTTCCCCTGGGACGTTGATCCCACGGGCGCACGGCGCGCCGAGGGGTGCGAGCTCGGTGCCTCGGGGGTCTCTCGGCAACGCGACTTCCCGCGGGAGGTTCGCCCCTGGGGCGCTCGCGGGTTCAACGTCCCGTCGGCAGTTCGTCCTGCGGGAAGCGGTCACTTGCCCCGGCGACACGCCGACCGAACGAGCTTCTTCCGTCGAGCGTACCCGAGAGTTTCGCGCCCGAGGGGCCGTTGCCCGACTCGCTCCTTGACGCGGAAGAGACCCGGATGGTAGCGAATGCTGCACTGAATCACCATTCACTCTCGGAGAACGCGATGGCCGTCGATATCAAGAAGCTGTTCAACGAAGAGCTCCCGGTGTCCCTCGGAAAGAACGCCGAGGACGTGAAGACCATCGGCGCGAAGTTCCAGATGAACATCACTGGCGAAGGCGAGTGGTTCATCGACGCGAGCGCGACCGGCCCCGTCTGCAAGGCGGGCACCGAGGAGGCTGACTGTACGCTCACCATCGCCGCGGAGGACTTCCAGAAGCTGATGGAGAACCCGCAGGCGAACGGGATGCAGCTGTTCTTCGCCGGCAAGCTGAAGGTCGCCGGCAACCAGATGCTCGCGATGAAGCTGAACAAGCTGTTCGGCTACAAGTAGTCGGGCTCGATCGCGCGTGGAGGTGCTCGGCCCAGGGGGCGCCAGCATCTTCCGTGCGATCGCTGCGATTCGCTGAAGCTGGACGCCGGGCCACACCTGCGCGGATCGCCGGCGGTCGTGCGTGGCGCTGGACGTCTCGCGGTAGAGGCACTCGTCGAGACTGGCACGCCGCCCGCGATGCAGGGTAGAAGGCCCGCATGCCGCGAACGTACTCCCCCGAGGCACTCTCGCCGTCCGATGCGCTCGAGCGCCTGCGTGAGGGCAACCGCCGCTTCGTGAACGGTCAAGGGGCCGCGGTCGGCACATGGCGCCCGGGCCTCGTGGACGGTCAGTGGCCCTTCGCCACCATCCTCGGCTGCTCCGATTCACGCACGCCTGCCGAGTATGTGTTCGATCAGGGGCTCGGCGATCTCTTCGTCATCCGGGTCGCGGGAAACATCGTGGCGCCATCGCTGGTCGGGTCGATCGAGTTCGCGGCGAGCCAGTTCGGTACCCGACTCGTCGTCGTGATGGGGCACACGCACTGCGGCGCCGTCGAGACCACCGTGCGCAGCCTCACGCACGACGACACCCCGGAGGCGTCGCGGAACGTGCGGTCCATCGTCGATCGCATCGCGCCTCACCTGGAAGACCTCTGCCGCACGCCGATGGATCACGCGAGGCGCATGACCGAGGCCGTGCGCGTGAACGCGGTGGCCTCTGCCCATGAGGTCCCGACGACAAGCGAGCTGCTCCAGGGGCTGGTCGCGTCAGGGCGGGTGAGGATCGTTCCGGCGGTGCTCGATCTTGCGACCGGCGTCGTCTCGTTCCACGAAGACTGACTCGAGCGCTGCGTGCGCGATGCCGGTTTCGTGCTGGCAAACGCCGGGGCTCGCGGACCTGAAGGCTCGACCTTGCGCGAGGGGCTCGTTCGCGGTACGACTTGAAAGTCACTTTCATGAGGCTCTTGCCATGGCCAACGCGCACGCCATCTCCGCTCTCGGTCTCGGTCGCTCCTCGACGGCGCCGACCGCTCCTCCGGCACATCACGGCAACGCGGCCACCCAGGCCAAGCTGGCGTCGACCTCGCCTGGCCAGCGTGTGTGCATTCTCCACATCGAACAGGAGGAAGAGCACGCCGCGTGGCTCCGCGCCGTCGGCATGCACGAGGGCGCCGAGGTCACCGTGCTGCGTCGAGCCCCGTTCGGCGGCCCCATCCACCTCCGGTCGGGGGACGGCGGCGAGTTCGCCATCCACCGCGACCTCGCGCGGTGCATCCACGTAGGGAGCCCTGACGCTCTTCCTGCCCGAGGCGGGTCCACCGCGTGAGCGCCGCACCGAGCGAGGCAGAAGCAGCCTGGGCTCCCGCACCGACACCGCCGCCCGCGCAGCCCGCATCACAGCCCGCAGTCGCACACGTCGCGCTGATCGGGCGGCCCAACTCCGGGAAGTCTTCCCTCTACAACCTCCTCACGGGAGGCGACGCGAAGGTCGGCAACTTCCCGGGTGTCACGGTCGACATCCTCGAGGCGAGCCTCTCGCTCGGCGACGGGGCGGTGGCGCTGGTCGCTGACCTGCCGGGGCTCTACTCCATCGACGCCGTCATCGATCCCGCGACGGACGAGGGGATCGCGCGCGGCTTCCTCGACGGGGTGAGCGCTCGCGCAGAGCCGCTGCTCGTCGCGCAGGTCATCGACGCGACGCAGCTCGCGCTTGGTCTTCGCCTCACCCGAGAGCTCGTCGCGCGACGGCTCCCGCTGCTGGTCGTCGTCACGCAGAAGGACGTCCTCGAGCGCGAAGGCCGGACGCTCGACACACGCAAGCTGGAGGCCGCGATCGGCGCTCCGGTGGTCCTGGTCAGCTCGCGAGCGCCCGAGTCACGCGCGGTCGTCGTCGAGGCGTTCACGCACGCGCTCGCGCACCCGCGAACGAGCGCTACGCCGGAGTGGGACGCGTCGCGCCTCGCTCGCGAAGTGCTGTCGGACGCGGTCCAGGTGTCCACCGAGGCGACGCGACGTCGGACGTTCACGGCGCGCGCTGACGCTGTGCTCCTTCACTCGTTCCTCGGGCCGTTTCTGTTCCTCGCGCTGATGGCGGTGGTCTTTGCGGCGGTGTTCCTCGTCGCTGACCCGGTGACCGCGTTCTTCGACGGTACGGTCGGCAAGCTGCGGGGGCTCTGCGAGCGCACGCTCGGAGCGAGCCTCCTCACCTCCTTCCTGACCGACGGCGTCATCGCCGGCGCCGGGACCGTGCTCGCGTACGTCCCGCAGATCGCCATCCTCACGCTCGCGATGGAGGTGCTCGACGCATCGGGGTACCTCGCGCGCGGCGCGTTCCTCCTCGACCGGCTCCTGCGGGTGCTCGGCCTCAGCGGGCGCTCCTTTCTCCCGCTCCTCATGGGCCACGCGTGCGCGATCCCCGCGATCGCGTCCACGCGCATCATCCGCGACCCGCGCGAGCGATTGACGACCATCCTCGTCGTTCCGCTGATGACCTGCTCCGCGCGACTGCCGACCTACGCGCTCATCCTGACGACGTTCTTCGCGAGCCGCGGCGCCTGGTTCAAGGCAGGCGTGTTCATCGCGCTCTATTTCGCGGGAATGCTGTCCGGTCTCGTGGCGTCGCTCGTGCTGCGGCGGACGGCGACGAAGGGGCGCTCGCTCCCGCTCCTTCTGGAGATGCCCTCGTACCGGATGCCGGAGTGGAAGGTCGTCCTCCGCAAGGGCTGGCAGAGCGCAGCGAGGTTCGTGCGGGACGTGGGCCGAACGATCGTCGTCGTCGCCGCCATCCTCTGGGCCCTCCTCAAGGTGCCGGCGCCCGAGATGCTCCAGACCGCCCCCGCGTCGGCGCCCCCGATCGAGCACAGCATCGCGGCGGCCATCGGCCATCGCCTCGAGCCCATCACGCGCCCGCTCGGGTTCGACTGGCGGATCGACGTCGGTCTCATCGGCTCGTTCGGCGCGCGCGAGGTGATGGTGGGGACGCTCGGGGTGATCTTCGGGATCGAGAACGCCGGCGACGACGTCTCGCCGCTCTCGAAGAAGATCCGCGACGCCAAGCTCCCGAACGGCGCGCAGGCGTACTCGCCACGCACCGGGCTCGCGCTCCTCGCCTTCTTCGTCCTCGCTTGCCAGTGCATGAGCACGATCGCCGCCATCCGGAAGGAGACGAAGACCTGGCGATGGCCGATCTTCGTGCTCGCGTACACCTACGGCATCGCCTACGTGCTCGCGTTCGTGGTCTACCAGCTCGGGGGGCTATTCCACCTCTCCTGAGGTCGCCAACGTCGATGCGCCGAGCTTCAGCTCCCCGCTCTCTTGCTCTGGTGCTCGCCCTGAGCGCCTGCGCCACCACGAGCGCTCCGGCTTCGCCGGTCGCCCCGAGCTCCGCTCCCGTGGCTGAGGTGAATGCCGCGGGTCCGGTGCCCGAGATCGCGGTCGTGCATCGCGCGCGCTGCGGCGCCTGTCACGTGCGGGTCGAGCCGGGCACGCGCACGCGCACGGTGATGACCCACGCGCTGCTCCGGCATCGCAAGCGCGTCCACCTGACGGACTCGCAATGGGCTGCGCTCCTCGACTACCTCGCGGCGGGCTGACGCGTGGAGCTCGTGGTCATCGATCCGCGGTCCGACCCGCGCTACGCGTCGGAGCTCGACCTGCGCTTCCGGGTGCTTCGCGAGCCGCTCGGCTTCCAGCGACATCAGGTGCGCTTTGCTGGCGAAGACGACGCGCTTCACCTCGTCGCGGTGCGCGAGGCGCGGGTGGTCGGCTGCGTCCTCTTCGACTTCGCGAGCGGCCGGCTCCGCGCGATGGCGGTCCTCCCAGACGGGCAACGGTCGGGGATCGGGCGACAGCTGGTCGAGAGGCTGGAGCACACCCTCAGGCTCCGTGGAGTGCGCCAGGTGACGCTCCACGCGCGCATGCCGGCGATCGGGTTCTACGAGCGACTCGGATACGTTGCAGAAGGCGAGCCGTTCACCGAGATAGGTCTGCTCCATCAGGCGATGGCCAGGGTCCTTTGACGTGTTCCCGCGAGAACCGTCGGCCGGGGTAGGCCGGCGCACACGAATGCCGTAGCGTGACGCTCGTGGCGGAGTCTCGTGCTCCCGGTCTCCGGACGCAGATCATCCTCGCGCTGGCGGGGCTGATGGCGCTCGCGTTCATCCCGCTGTTTTTCGCGGTCGCGAGCCTCGCGCGGGCCACCCTGCGCGACGCTCGAGAGGACGCGGCGCAGTCGCTCGGGCGCGCGGTCGCTGCCCACGTCGCCGAGGCCGACCGCTGGGAGAACTCGGAGGTGCTCCGGCAGCGCCTCGAGAGCCATGTCGGGCAGGAGGGAGTCGCCGCGATCATCGTCTACGACCAGGCGGGCCACCTCGTCGCGGAGGCGGGCGATCCGGACGAGCTCCGGCTCATGGGCAGACCGCAGACACCCTACGGAGAGTCTGCGCGGACGGTGCACGGAGCCTTCGGGCGGGCCCTCGACGTCGTCGTCCCCCAGGGGGAGCATGCCATCGTCGCTCGCGTCCGGACGGACGACAGCGCAGCCCAGGCAGCGCCGCTCGTGCGCCTCGTCGCGCTCTACATGATCATCTTCGCGCTCGCGCTGCTCGTGTTCGCCTACTTCGCGTTGACGCGGCTCATCGTGAAGCCGATCGACGCGCTCGTTCACGCCGCGGATCGGGTGGCGGGGGCGCGCGTCGCCATGCGTCTGCCGCTCTCCGGGCCTCGCGAGATCGTCGATCTCGCGACCAGCCTCAACGCCATGACCGACCGGCTCTCGCGCGAACAAGAGGCGCTTCGCTCGAAGGTGGACGAGCTCACGCGCACGACGAAGCGCCTGACCGAGACGCAGTCGCACCTCGTGCGGAGCGAACGGATGGCGAGCGTGGGGAGGCTCGCCGCAGGCGTGGCGCACGAGATCGGCAACCCCCTCGCGGCGCTCATGGGAATGCAGGACCTGCTGCTCGACGACGACCTCCCGCGCGAGACGCAGCAGGACTTCCTGTCGCGGATGAAGCGCGAGACAGAGCGGATCCACATCGTCCTCCGTGATCTCCTCGACTTTGCGCGCCCTGAAGAGCCCGCCCTGAGCCACCACCCCCCCGCGGCGGTCGCCACCGTAGTGCTGGACGTCATCGCGCTCATCCGCCCGCAGCGAGCGTTCAAGGAGATCGCCCTGAAGAACGAAGCGGCCGACGAGCGGCTCCTCGTGACGCTGTCGGCGGGCCGACTGACGCAGGTCATCCTCAACCTGGTCCTCAACGCGATCGACGCGATCACGAGCGTCGAGGGGAACGCCGCGGCGACGGTGACGGTGCGCGCGAGAAGGCAGGCGGCGGACATCATCCGGATCGAGGTCGAGGACGACGGCCCCGGCGTCCCTGTATCGATGCACGAGCGCCTCTTCGAGCCCTTCGTGACCAGCAAGGAGGTCGGGAAGGGCACCGGGCTCGGGCTCGCGGTCTGCCGCGGCATCGTGGAAGCCGCAGCCGGCAGCATCGTGCTCGACACGACCTACGAGGGTGGCGCACGCTTCGTCATCCAGCTTCCCGCGCCATAGCGCGAGAAATCTGGGTGTTCGCGGGTTTCTATGCGGCGCGAAGCTTGTCCTCCTGCCCGAGTCGATAGAAGCGTCGGAGCTCGCCATGCAGCTCACGCACTCTTCCCTCACGCAGATAGGCGCGCTCGAGGCGTCGCACGAACTTCGCCGCGGTCTGGTTCGCGATGCGGTAGCGGTCGCCGACCTCCGTACCGGCGGCGTCCGTGAACGAGACGTCGTCGTAGAGACGACCGCGGAGCTTGGCGCTCTTCGGCTCGTCGATGCCGCCGAGCGCGGCGACGAGGACCACGTACTTGTCCACCTCGGCCTGAAGCTCCAGCTCGAGCTGCGTCGTTCGTCTGTCCTCGCGGGCGCGTGCGGCGAGGTAAACGAAATGGCTCACGCCCTCGATGATCTGGCAGAGCGGGTCGAGGTCGCCGTCCGACAGGACGTCGAAATCGGCCCGGCCCAGCAACGGAAGCCGCAGCGACATCTCGACCGCCCCGTCGTCGCACATCCGTACCATCAGGGCCTCGCGCTCTCCGTGCGCCGCGGGAGCGACGAAGGCGTCGACGTCGGCCACGCGGTCGAGCTGGTAGAGCCGCTCGAGGCCTCCCTGGATCGCCGTCGCGAGAGCACGCTCCCGTAGAAGACCGACGCCGTTCCCCTCCAGCAGCTCGCGACGCGGCAACGTGCTCACTGAACGATGCCCTTCGCTCCACGCACCGGCACGAGACCGTGCGCCGCCAGGGCCTGCGCGAGCCCCTCGCTGCCGGTCTTTAGCCAGCGCTCGTACACGCGGACGAGATCCTTCGCGCCCTGTACCCCCGCCCCGATCGTCCGGTCGGCGATCTCGACGAGCACCCCGACGAACGCCCGGAAGTTGTCCGCGAGCTCCCGGTAGATGTCGATGCGCGGCCCCGCCTTGTCCGCCTTCGTCGAGGCGGGGACGTGGAGCATGCCTGCTGCGGCGCCATAAGCCGTCGTTCCGATCCCGATGAGGTAGCTCTGGTCCACGCCCCGCGCGGCGAAATGGTCGCCGAAGAAGCCGCAGGAGTAGAGGACGCCGTCGCCCAGCGTTCGCAACTTGTCGAAACGCTCGGCCGGAGCCGCCGTCTGCATCGCCTCGCTCAGCAGGAACGCGAGCGGCCTCGCCAGCGCCTCCCCTGCTCGTGCGTCGGGCTTGGCATAATCGCTGAGGAGCCCGACGAGGTAGGTCGTTGCGCCGTTGGTCGCATCGACGTGCCGTGCCTTGATGGCGTCTTCGACGACCTCGTGAAAGTAGGTCGCGATGGAGTCCGTAGCCACAATCGACATGCCTGCATCCTCCGAGTCCAGGGGACCGCGTCGGATGAGCACCGAAGGGCCCCTAGAGATCTCCTACGTGCGAACGGCAGAGAGCGCAATTTTCTCGCCGCGCGTCCCGTGACCTCGACCGTTCGCGTGCCGACCGAGCTGGCACTCGGCCACCTCGAGCGCCACGACGACGACCGCCGAGGTATTCGCTCGGAGCGTGCTCCGACACATTCTCTTGTCTCTGCGAAGGGTTACATGGTGCGGCAGCGAGGGCGGCCGACGACCGGGGTGCGGGCCTTGACGTCCACCAAGCTGGGGTTAGATTGCTCGGCGCCCGTTAGCAGTCCACTCATCGGAGTGCTAACAATCGACCTCGGCGGGCCCTCGGCCACGTCCGGGGAGGCGCGCCCCTCTGTCTTCACTACCCCAGGAGAATCGCACCCATGAGCAACATCCGTCCGCTTCAAGATCGCGTCATCATCAAGCGCGTCAAGGAAGAGGAGAAGAGCAAAGGCGGCATCATCATCCCGGACTCGGCGAAGGAGAAGCCGATCGAGGGCGAGGTGCTGGCGGTCGGGAACGGCAAAGTCCACGAGGACGGAACGGTCCGGAAGCTCGATGTGAAGGTGGGCGACCGAGTCCTCTTCGGCAAGTACAGCGGCACCGAGGTGAAGATCGACGGCGAAGACCGCCTCATCCTCCGCGAAGACGACATCCTCGGCGTGCTCGAGAAGTGATCGCTCGCCGGGGCACGCCCATCTCGGCGTCGCCCGTCCTCAACGTACAGTCGTACGTTTCCGGGCGAGCAACACCGATCTGGGCATGCCGCGGCTTCGCGCTCACCCTCGAGCCCCTTTGGCCCCAAGATTTCAACGCTCTAGACAGCAAGAAGGCACATCTACATGTCAGCTAAAGAGATTGTTTATACCGAGCAGGCGCGCAACTACATCCTCGCGGGCGTCAACGCCCTCGCCGACGCCGTCAAGGTGACGCTCGGCCCGAAGGGTCGCAACGTCGTCATCGAGAAGAGCTTCGGCTCGCCGACGGTCACCAAGGACGGCGTCACCGTCGCCAAGGAGATCGAGCTCGAGAACCGGTTCGAGAACATGGGCGCGCAGATGGTGCGCGAGGTTGCCTCGAAGACGAGCGACGTGGCCGGCGACGGCACCACGACCGCGACCGTCCTCGCGCAGGCGATCTACCGTGAGGGCTCCAAGCTCGTCGCGGCCGGGCACAACCCGATGGAAATCAAGCGCGGCATCGACAAGGCCGTCGAGGCTCTCGTCGCGCAGCTGAAGAAGTCTGCGAAGCAGACGAAGGACCCGAAGGAGATCGCCCAGGTCGGCGCCATCAGCGCCAACGGCGACAAGGAGATCGGCGACAAGCTCGCCGAGGCCATGGAGAAGGTCGGCAAGGAAGGCGTCATCACCGTCGAGGAGAGCAAGACGGCGGAGACGACCCTCGAAGTCGTCGAAGGAATGCAGTTCGACCGCGGCTACCTCTCGCCCTACTTCGTCACCGACCCGGAGCGCATGGTCGCCGCGCTCGAGGATGCGTACATCCTCATCAGCGAGAAGAAGATCAGCAACATGAAGGACCTCCTCCCGGTCCTCGAGGCGATCGCGCGGCAGCAGAAGCCGCTCGTCATCATCGCGGAGGACATCGAGGGCGAGGCGCTCGCGACGCTCGTCGTCAACAAGCTCCGTGGCACGCTCCACACGACCGCCGCCAAGGCCCCCGGCTTCGGCGATCGTCGCAAGGAGATGCTGAAGGACATCGCCACCCTCACGGGCGGTCAGGTCATCAGCGAGGAGCTCGGCCTCAAGCTCGAGAACGTCACGATCTCCGACCTCGGCCGCGCCAAGCGCGTCACGATGGACAAGGACAACACGACGATCGTCGACGGCGCAGGCTCGAAGGACAAGATCAAGGGCCGCATCGCCGAGATCCGCGCGCAGGTCGAGAACACGACCAGCGACTACGACCGTGAGAAGCTCCAGGAGCGTCTCGCGAAGCTCGTGGGCGGCGTCGCGGTGGTCAAGGTCGGCGCAGCCACCGAGACCGAGATGAAGGAGAAGAAGGCCCGCGTCGAAGACGCGCTGCACGCGACGCGCGCGGCCGTCGAAGAGGGTGTCGTCGCCGGTGGCGGCGTGGCTCTCATCCGCGCCCAGAGCGCGCTCGACGGGCTGAAGGTCTCGGACGAGCAGAAGTTCGGCGTCCAGATCATCCGCCGCGCGATCGAGGAACCCCTCCGCCAGATCGTGGCGAACGCGGGCCTCGAGGGCTCGATCGTCGTGAACAAGGTCAAGGAAGGCAAGGACGACTTCGGCTACAACGCCGCGACCGACCAGTACGGCAACCTCATCGCGATGGGCGTCATCGACCCCGCGAAGGTCGTCCGCACGGCCCTCCAGAACGCGGCGAGCGTCGCGAGCCTCATGCTCACGACGGAGTGCCTCGTCGCGGAGCGCCCGAAGGAGGAGAAGGGCGGCGGCGGTGGTGGTCACGCAGGCCACGGCCACGGCGAGTTCTAGTCTCTAGTCCGTCCAAAACGACATGGCCTCGAGCGCAAGCTCGGGGCCATTGTCTTTTGTGCGGAGCGCAGTCCGTCGTTGATGAGGACGCTGCTCGCCGCGTACGTGAAGGCGAACTGGACCGAGTCGGCGCAGGTCGCAGTGGCGGCCGCGTTCGTGGCCTCTGCCGTCAGGCAGGCGCTCGAACAGCTCGCTACAGCTGGCTCTTCGCCGCGGCGACGAGCCCCGGGAGCGCCTCACGCACACCGTCGAGGACGAACTGGATCGCGAGCGCCGCCAGGATGAGCCCCATGATGCGTCCGATGACGTTCAGGCCCGTCCGCCCGAGGACGCGTCCGATGACGGTGCTCGAGCGCAGCACGACGAGCGTGATCACGCTCACGGCGAGGATCGCCAGGTGGAGACCGATGTGCTCGAGCACGCCGTGCGCTTTTCCGGCGAGCACCGTCGCGGTCGCCATCGCGCCTGGTCCCGAGAGCAGCGGGATCCCCATCGGGATGACCCCCACGTCCTCCTTCGTCTCTGCGTCGTGCCGCTCCTGCTCCGTCGTCTTCGTCGGCGACGGCTTCGCGCGCAGCATGTCGAACGCGACGCCGAAGAGTAGGATGCCTCCCGCGACCTTGAACGCAGGGATCGAGATCCCGAAGAACGCGAAGATGAGCGAGCCAGCCGCAGCGAAGGCCGTGAGGACGACGAAGCACGTGAGCGTCGCGCGCAGAGCGACCCTGTTCTGGGATTCGCGCGGCTGTTGCCCGACGAGGACGAGGAAGATCGGCACGGCGGCGAACGGATCGACGATCGAGAAGATCGAGCCGAAGCAGAGGAGCGAATACGCGAAGAACGGGTTCATAGGAGCGCGCCGGAGCCACCTCTCTGGGGGGCTTCGGAGCGCGCGTCAACCCCAGCGAAAAGCCCTATGACGACGCGCGCGCTCTTCCCCGCGGGAGACGACGTCTTCGTCGAGGGCGAGGTTGCGCGCGTCACGTTCGAGAACGCCGAGACCGGCTTTCGCGTCGTGAAGCTCAACGTGAAGGGGCAGTCTTTGCCGCTCACCGTCGTCGGCACGCTGCCTCCGCTCCACGTCGGCGTGCAGCTGCGGGTGCGAGGCAAGATGGTGACCGACCCTCGGCACGGCCCGCAGCTCCGCGCCGAGGGGGCGACGATGATCGCTCCCTCCACTGCGAAGGGGGTGGAGCGTTACCTCGCGTCCGGCCTCGTGCCGGGCATCGGCGAGAAGCTCGCCGCGCGCATCGTCGAGATGTTCGGCGACGCGACCATGCGCGTGCTCGAGGAGGAGCCCGAGCGCCTCGCGAGCGTTCCGGGCCTCGGGAAGAAACGGGCAGAGCGGCTCGTTCAGACCTGGAACACCGGAAAGGCGGAGCGGGATGTCCTCGTGTTTCTCCAGGCGCACGGCGCGACGGCGAGCCTCGCAGCGCGGATCGCGCGGCGGTATGGCGCGAGCGCGATCGAGATCGTCACCAAGGATCCGTACCGGCTCGCGCTCGACGTGACGGGCATCGGCTTCAAGACGGCGGACCGTATGGCGTACGGCATCGGTATCGCGAGAGACGCGCCCGAGCGCATGCAGGCCGGGCTGCTGCAGGCGCTGCTCGACGAGACGGAAACGGGTCACGTCTATTCTCCCGGGCCGGCGCTCCGTGAGCGCGGTCGCGCGCTGCTCGCGGACGCCGATGGAGACCCGCTCCCGATGGCGCCCGAGCTCCTCGCCTCTGCGCTGCAGGCGCTGTCGCAGGCCGGGCACGTCGTCGTCGAGCCGGGCGCGCGAGGAGGAGACGATCGCGTGTTCTTGCCACGCATGTTCGCCGCCGAACGCCGCCTCGCCGAGCGCGCGAGAGAGCTCTCGCTCGCGAAGGTCCCGGCGCTTCCGGGCGCCAGCGCGGCCGTCGCACGGTTCGAGAAGGAGGCGGGTGTGACGCTGGCGGACGAGCAGCGCGCCGCCGTCTTCGAGGCTGCGGAGCGCGCGGTCTTCATCCTCACGGGCGGGCCGGGCGTCGGCAAGACGACCGTCCTCAAGGCGATCCTCTCGGTGTTCCGTCAGTCGGGCCTCACCGTGCGCCTCGCGGCTCCGACCGGGCGCGCTGCCAAGCGAATGACGGCCGCCACGTCGCTCGAGGCCACGACGCTCCACCGCCTCCTCGAGTTCGACCCGCAGCGCGGAGGGTCCTTCAAGCGCGATGCTCGCACCCCCATCGACGCCGCGGCCGTCATCATCGACGAGGCCTCGATGATCGACCTGCCGCTCGCCGACGCCCTCTTCCAGGCCATCTCGCCGAAGACGCGCGTCGTGTTCGTGGGCGACGAGGACCAGCTCCCGAGCATCGGCCCCGGCGCCGTCCTGCGTGATCTCATCCGGTCGCGCGTCGCTCCGTGCGTCACGCTGCGACGCATCTTCCGCCAGGCCGGCGAGAGCCAGATCGTCGTCAACGCCCACCGGATCCACGACGGCCAGACGCCGGTCACGTCTCCCACGGCCGACGGGGACGCGCTGGGCGACTTCTTCATCATCCATCCACGCGACGCTGACCACGCCACGGCCACCATCACCGAGCTCGTCACCTCGCGCATCCCGAAGAGGTTCGGGATGGACCCCGTTCGCGACATCCAGGTGCTCACGCCGATGCACCGCGGCGCCGCCGGCTCGCTCGCCATCAACCAGGCCCTTCAGGCCGCCTTGAACCCGCACGGCGCGCCGCTCGTGCGCGGGCAGCGCGTGTTCCGCGTCGGCGACAAGGTGATGCAGCTGAAGAACGACTACGACAGGAGCGTCTGGAACGGCGACATCGGCATCGTCACGACCGTGAACCCGACCGCAGGCACGCTCTCGGTTCGCTTCGACGAGGGGGTCGATCGCGACGGCCGAGTCGTCCCTTACGAGCCCGGCGCCCTCGACAACCTCACGCTCGCCTACGCGTGCAGCGTCCACAAGGCGCAGGGGAGCGAGTTCCCCGCCGTCGTCATCCCGCTGCTGACGAGCCACTTCGTCATGCTCTCGCAGAACCTGCTCTACACGGCCGTCACGCGCGGAAAGCGTCTGGTCGTACTCGTCGCCGACCCGCGCGCGCTCGCGCTGGCCCTCGCCGAGTCCCGCAAGGACGACCGCCACAGCCGCCTGGCCGAGCGGATCGCCGCGCTCTCCGTGCTGGCTTCTTCCGTGCCCGACGCGACTTCCGTCGGCACCCATTGACGGCCACGGTCGTCCCGTCCACGTTGGGGGGCGCATGATCGGCAGGCTCGTCAAAGGTCTCATTCTCGGACTCCTCATCGGAGGGGCGGGCGCGGGGCTCCTCATCAAGGGGCTCGGCGTCACCTCGTTCGCCGTCTCCGGCGGCGGCTTCGCCTTCATCGCGTTCGCCGCGGCGCTGGTCACGGGCGCCGTCGCCGGGCTCATCGCAGGCAAGCCAATCTGGGCCGAGGGCGCGTGGATCGAGGGGCTCCTCAAGACCTTCTTCGGCGCCCTCCTGGGCGCAGGCGGCATGTTCCTCGCGCGCAAGTTCGGCACGATGGACTTCCCCTTCCCGAACCTCGGCGTCGGCACTGGCCCCATCGGCGAGCTCCCCATCTTCGCGCTCCCTGCCATCGCGACGGTGCTCAGCGTCTTCTACGAGCTCGACAACACCGACGCGCCGACCGAGGGCAAAGCGGCCGGCGGTGCGGCGGGCGCCCGGGTCGCCGGGAAGGCGGCGGCGAAGGTTCGTGCACCGGCCACGTCGCGAGGCAGTTCAGCCAGCGACGACGCGGAAGAGGACCCTGCCCCCGGCAAGAAGGCGAAGAAGTAGCGCGCCGTGCCCGAACCCATGCCCCCGCAAGCGGGGGTCCCCCCGGCTCGCATCCTGCTCTACGCGGCCAGCGTCGGCCTCCTGGTCTTCACCGCGCGTGCGGTCCTGATGGCCCCCCCCTCGGTGGCCGTCGCCGTCGTCGTGTTGCTCGCGTACATGGGCATCATTCTCGCGGGCGTCTTTCGCCTCGGCCTCCGGATGTTCGTGGACGCGATCGTCCGTGGCCCCGAGGACGCCCGCGGCGTCGCCCTCACCTTCGACGACGGCCCCGACCCCAAGACGACGCTCGAGGTGCTCGACGCGCTCGACGTCGTGAACGCCAAGGCGACCTTCTTCGTCATCGCGAAGAAAGCCGAAGCTCACCCGGCCGTCGTCCACGAGATCCTGAAGCGCGGCCACGAGATCGGCCTCCACTCGTACGAGCACGACCGCCTCTTCTCGCTCCGCTCCGAGGAGCGCGTCCGCCAGGACCTCGAGCAGGGCATCCGGGTCCTCGAGGAGCTGACGGGGGAGCGTCCGCTCTTCTTTCGCCCCCCGATCGGGCACACGAACCCCATCATCGCGCGCGTGACCGACGAGCTCGACCTCGTCACGGTCGGGTGGAGCGTGAGCGCGCGCGACGGCCTCGCGGGTGCCGTGCCGCGAAGCATCGTGAACCGCGTGCGACGCGGGCTCGGCGACGGCGCGATCGTGCTGATGCACGACGCGTCGGAGAGAGGCTCGCACGTTCCCGCGGGCGTCATCGCGCTCCCCGAGGTGCTGAAGCTCGCGCAGCGCGAGCAGCTGCCGATGGTGACGGTCGGGTCGTGGATGGGGGCGTGAGCGCTGTCCGTCGGTCGAGTGCCGCCCTCCTTCCTTCCGCGAGAATTCTCTTCGCTTCCTCCGACAGTGCGTACCATCGCGGGATGTCCGGGCTCTCTCGCGTCGCTGTCTCCTGGCTGCTCGTCGTCGCAGCGTGCAGCAAGGCGCCCCACACGACGCTGGCTGTGGTCGATGCTTCGCCCGTCGCGTCCGTCGCGTCCGTCGCGTCCGTCGCTGCGAGCGCGGCGCCGATCGATCCTCACGCGCTCGAGGCCGCGTGCGTCGAGAAGGAGCGGGCGCACTGCAGCGCGGAGGAGCGCTACACCCGCGGCGGCGTCGACGGCGGTGACGACCTCGAGGCGTGCACCCGCCGCAACGCCCTCGCGTGCGTCTCCGAGGCCTCGCGGATAGGCAGCGGTCTCTCGCTCGCGACGCTCGCCGCATGCGCCCGCTCCGAGGCCGACCTCGCGACGCGCTCGCTCGCGCTGTGGGGCCAGACGACGAGCTACTGCACCGTGAAGGGGACGCTCGCGCAGGGCCGCTCTTGCGCCTACGACTCGCAGTGCTCGTCGGGCCACTGCATGACCGCGCGAGGAGCGCCGTGCGGCAACTGCGGCGACGAGCTCCCCTTCGCCGCCGGCATGGCGTGCGTGGTCGACCGATGCGGAGGCGGGCTCGAGTGCGTCAACGGGCGCTGCGTGCTCCCGAAGCCCGAGGGGAGCGCCTGCAGCGCGTCGGAGGTCTGCAGCGCCGAGGCGTCCTGCGTCGGCGGCACCTGCGTCCCGCGCGCGAAGAAGGGGCAGCGCTGCGCGGACGACGAGAAGAGCGCGCCCGCGTGCATCCCGCCGCTCGACTGCGACGAGCGCTCGGCGAAGTGCATCGACCGCAAGCCAGGGCGAAAGCCGAAGAAGCTCGCCGAGGCGTGCGACAACGGCGACTCGTGCGCCCGTGGGTACTGCAAGAAGCGAGAGGGGGAGCGGGGACTGTGCGTGGCGTACAGCCAGGACGGGATGGGGTGCGAGGTCGGCGAGGACACCTGCCAGTCGCCAGCCCGATGCAGGGACGGCGGCTGCGTCATCGGGCGCCCCTTCTGCCCGGCGGCAGAGTAGGCGCCGCTCTAGCTCTCGACTGTCTCGCAGGGCTACCGTACGCTTCGACGCACGATGACTCCCCAGCGTGCGAACGCCGTTTGGCTTCTCTGTCTCGCCGTCGCGGTGGCGGTCGTCGTCGCTTGCAGCTCGAACGCCGCGTCTCCGACCGCCCTCAAGTACGACGGCTCGTTCGGACCGGCGACGACCTCGACCACCGACGCGCCGATCGAGGATGCGCCGCTCGAGGCGACCGCGTCGTCGAAGGACGCCCCCATCGAAGACGCGCCGAACGAGGACACCGCCTCGACGCACACCGGCGGCTGACGGGTCAGAACGCGGCGTCGAGCACCACTTCGCCGCGCACGCCCACCTGGTAGGCGGAGACACGGCGCTCGAAGAAGTTCGTGACCTCCTGGACGTCCTGGAGATCCATGAACGCGAGCGGGTTCTTGGTCCCGTAGCGCTTCGGCATGCCGAGCGTCGCGAGGCGCTGGTCCGCGCAGAACTCGAGATACTGGCGAACGTCCGCGACCGACAGGCCGACGACGCCGGTGCCGAGGAGGTCCTCCGCGAACTGGGTCTCGCACTCGATGGCTTCGTCGAGCATCTGGTAGACCGACTGCGTCAGCGCGTCGTCGAACAGCTCGGGCTCTTCGCGGCGGACGGTGCGCACCACTTCGAACGCGAAGGCCATGTGCGCGCTCTCGTCGCGGAAGACCCAGTTGGTCCCCGCCGCGAGCCCGTGAAGCAGGCCGCGCGACCGCAGGAAGTACACGTAGGCGAAGGCGCCGAAGAAGAAGAGCCCCTCGATGCACGCCGCGAAGCAGATGAGGTTCAGGAGGAACTGACGCTTGTGCGCCGGCGTCTCGAGCCGCTCGAGCGAGCCAATCGAGTCCATCCAGCGCGCGCAGAACTGCGCCTTCTTGCGGATCGACGGGATGTTCTCGACCGCGTCGAACGCGCGGTGACGGTCCTCGGGGTCGGGGACGTACGTGTCGAGCAGCGTCAGGTAGAACTGCACGTGCAGCGCCTCCTCGTAGAGCTGGCGCGACAGGTACATCCGCGCTTCGGGCGCGTTGATGTGCTTGTAGAGGTTCAGGACGAGGTTGTTCGAGACGATCGAGTCGCCCGTCGCGAAGAACGCGACGAGCCGCCGGACGAGGTGCGTCTCGGCGTCGGTCATCTTCTTCTGCAGGTCGAGCGTGTCGGTCGCGAAGTCGACCTCGTCGACCGTCCACGTGTTCTTGATGGCGCCCTTGTACATCTCGAAGAACGTCGGGTACGCCATCGGGCGAAGCGTCAGGCACATCCCTGGGTCGAGGATGTGCGCGGGTCGCGTGGACGCGCTGCTCACTGACACGCCTCGCAGCTCTCGGGGTTCTCGAGGGAGCACGCGACGGCCGCGGCATCCTTGCGTGCGCCTCCGGTAGCGGATGCAGCGACGGCCGGCGCCGCCGGCGTCCAGCCGGGCTCGGAGCGAGGGTTGCCCTCGGGGCGGCTCGCCTGCGGCTCCTGCTCCGTCTCCACGGTCGCCTTCGCGATGCGCGTCGCGGGACGCGAGCGCAGGTAGTAGGTCGTCTTCAGCCCCTTCTTCCACGCGTAGAAGTACATGCTCGAGAGCTGGCCGATGTTCGGGTTCTCGATGAAGAGGTTGAGCGACTGGCTCTGGTCGATGAAGGCGCCGCGGTCCGCCGCCATGTCGACGATCGAGCGCATCGGGATCTCCCACGCCGTGCGGTAGATCGCGCGGAGCTCGGCGGGGAGCTCGACGACCGCCTGCACCGACCCCTCCGCGACCTTGAGGCGCGAGCGCGTCACGTCGTTCCACAGGCCGAGCGCCTTCAGCTCCTCGACGAGGTAGCGGTTCATCTGCACGAAGTCGCCCGACAGGGTCTCGCGCTTGAAGAGGTTCGACACCTGCGGCTCGATGCACTCGCAGCAGCCCGCGATCGACGCGATGGTCGCCGTGGGGGCGATGGCGACGAGGAGCGAGTTGCGCAGCCCCTGCTCGCGCACGCGGATGCGCAGCATCTCCCAGCGGCCGGCGTCCTCCGGGATGACTCCCCAGGCGTCGAACTGCAGCTCTCCACGCGCGGCGCGCGTCTCGCCGAACGCGGGATGCGCCCCCTTCTCGACCGCGAGGTCGACCGACGCCGAGAGCGCGTGGAAGTAGATCTCCTCCGCGATTCGCTTCGACAGCGCGCGGGCGTCGGGCGCGTCGAACGGCAGGCGCATCTGGAAGAACACGTCCTGAAGGCCCATGACGCCGAGCCCCACGGGGCGCCAGCGGAGGTTCGAGGCCTTCGTCGACGCGATGGGGTAGTAGTTGAGGTCGATCACGCGATCGAGCTGCCGCACCGCGGTCCGCACCGTGGTCGCGAGCTTCTCGAAGTCGAAGCTGACTCCAGGGGCGCCGTCGGCCGACCGCACCGTGTGGCGCGCGAGGTTGATCGATCCGAGGTTGCACACGGCCGACTCGTCCCTCGACGTGACCTCGAGGATCTCGGTGCAGAGGTTCGACAGGTGCACCGTGCGGCCCGGCAGCGCCGTCTGGTTGCACGCGAGGTTCGACTTGTCCTTGAACGTGATCCAGCCGTTGCCGGTCTCGGCGAGCGTCCGCATCATGCGCGCGTAGAGGTCGCGCGCCTTCATCGTCTTCGCCGCGAGCCCCGCGTCCTCCGCCTCGACGTAGCGACGATCGAACGCCTCGCCGTAAAGGTCGGGCAGGTCCGGCACGACCTTCGGGTCGAAGAGGCTCCAGTCGAGATCCGCCTCGACGCGCTTCATGAAGAGGTCGGGGACCCAGTTGGCGAGGTTCAGGTTGTGCGCGCGCTTGGCTTCATCGCCCGTGTTGTCGCGGAGCTCGAGGAACTCCTCCACGTCCGCGTGCCACGGCTCGAGGTAGACGCAGCACGCCCCCTTCCGCTTGCCCCCCTGGTTCACCGCGGCCACCGACGCGTCGAGCGTCTTCAGCCACGGCACGATGCCGCTCGACAGCCCGTTGGTGCTCTCGATGAGCGAGCCGCGCGAGCGCACGCGGTGGTAGGCGAGGCCGATGCCGCCCGAGAACTTCGAGAGCATCGCGACGTCGGTGTAGCGCTGGTAGATGTGCTCGAGGTGGTCGTCCGGGGAGTCGAGCAGGAAGCAGCTCGAGAGCTGCTCGTGGCGGGTCCCCGCGTTGAAGAGCGTCGGTGAGCTCGGGAGGTACTCGAGGCTGGAGAACATCCGGTAGAGCTCGAGCGCTTGCGGCACCGTCTCCGAGAGCGAGCACGCGATGCGCAGGAAGAACTGCTGCGGGGTCTCGAGGACGAGGCGCGCCGCGGGGTGCTTCAGCAGGTAGCGGTCGTAGACGGTGCGAAGGCCGAAGTACTCGAACTCCTGGTCGCGCTCGGGGGCGATCGCGTCGTTGAGCTTGCGCGCGTTCTTCGCGACGAAGTCGTTCAAACGGTCGCCGACGAGCCCGAGGCGGTGCGCGGTCTCGACCGACTGCGAGAACGCGTGGATGCCCTGGTTGCGGACCTCCTTGTCGACGTACGTCGCCAGCAGGCGCGCGGCGAGCTTGGCGTACTGCGGCTCCTCCGCGATGAGGCCGGCGGCGGTCTGGATCGAGAGCTGGTCGAGCTCACGGGTCGTCGCGCCGTCGTAGAGCCCGCTGATCGTCTTGGTCGCGATGCGGAGGGTGTCGACGTGCGGGAGGCCGAGGCAGCAGCGATTGACCGCGCGGACGATCTTGTTCACGTCGACGGCCTCGGAGGAGCCGTTGCGCTTGGTGATCCGCATGGTGCTCTGCGGGCGCGGGTCTTCGGAGGTGCGCGTCGTGTGCGACGGCGCCGCGCCGTGGCTCCTGTCAGTGGTCTCGCTCAGCATGGTCACTCCGTCTCGAGAGGTAGGCGCGCGGAAGCCGTGCCAGCTCGGACCAGCCCGCCTCCCTGCCTCTCTCGAGGGCGAGCCGAACGGCGTCGAACACGGCACGGATGTCTCCCCATGCGCCTCTGGCCGAAAGCCAGAAGCATCACCACCCCTACCTATGGTGGGTCATGCCGCGAGTCAAACCAATATGCAGTGGCTGCTGAACATTCAGCCACTGCGCAGCAGACAGGGCGCGGAAAGCCCCTCGGGGCAGTCGTTGCTGCCGACGCGGCGGTCGTTGCTGCCGACGCGGCGGTCGTTGCTGCCGACGCGGCGGTCGTTGCTGCCGACGCGGCGGTCGTTGCTGCCGACGCGGCAGTCGTCACCGCCGACGCGGCAGTCGTCACCGCCGACGGGGGTTCCAGGGGCGGCGTGGAAGTGCGTCGGCTCTAGAGGCCCATCAGCTTCGCGGTGTAGTACCGCAGCGTCTCGGTCGTCCCCCCGCCGATGCGGAAGAGGCGAGCGTCGCGCCACGCGCGCGAGACGAGGTACTCCTCGGTGTAGCCGGCGCCCCCGTAGAACTGCAGGCACTGGTCGGCGACCTCGCTGCCGGTCTCGCCGACGAAGATCTTCGCGAGGGAGATCGTCTTGACGGTGTCGAAGCTGATCGGCCCCTTCTTGACGTGCTTCTCCTCGTTGTACTCGGCGCACCCCTTGTACGCGAGCGCGCGACCGGCCTCGAGCTTGGCGGTGAGGTCGACGAACTTGTGCTGCCAGTACTCGCGCTTGATGATCGGCTTGCCGAACGCCATGCGGTCGCGCCCGTAGGCGATGGCGCCGTCCATCATGAGAGACAGGCCCGCGATCGAGCTCGTGCACGCGACGATGCGCTCGCTCTGGAAGTTCTGCATGAGGTACATGAACCCCATGTTCTCCTCGCCGAGGAGGTAGCGCTTGTTGATGCGCATGTCCTCGAAGGAGAGCTCGGCGGTGTCGCTCGAGTGGTTGCCGATCTTCTTCAGCTTCTTCGAGACGCTGAACCCCTTCGTGTTCGTCGGCACGAGGAAGAAGCTGCAGCCGTGGGCGCCGGCGTCGGGCTTCGTCTTGACCAGCATCGTGACGAAGTCGGCACGGCAGCCGTTGGTGATGTAGGTCTTCGCGCCGTTGATGATGTAGTCGTCGCCGTCCTTCTTCGCCCAGGTCTGGATGCCTGCGACGTCGCTGCCGGCGTTCGGCTCGCTGACGCCGAGCGCGATGATCTTCTCGCCCTTGAGGACCGGGATCAGGACCTCGTCGATCTGGTCCTTCGTGCCGAGGTCGTTGATGACGGGGGTCGCCATGTCGGCCTGCACGAGCAGCCCCATGACCACGCCCGCCGAGTGACAGCGCGGAAGCTCCTCGCTCTTGACGACGCTGAACCAGAAGTCACCTCCCGCGCCGCCGACCGCCTCGGGGTAGTGCGCGCCGAAGATGCCGAGCTCGCCGGCTCGCTTGAACACCTCGTTCGGGAAGATCTCGGCCTTCTCCCACTCCTCTACGAACGGAGCGAGCTCCTTCTCGGCGAACTGGCGGACGGTCTTGCGGAAGTGATCGTGCTCTTCTCGGAACGGACTCAGCATGGTGCCCCTCGCGCAGTGAATGGCGATTCAGTATGGTCATTCGTACACGAAAGAGTCGTCCGTGCAACCTCAGCGCGCGTCGCCGCGCAGCGCGAGCACCCTTGCCTCGAGGTCGCCCGCGGTCACGTCGGCGGCCGGCACCGCGTCCCCCACGACCACCCCGACGTGCGACCAGAACCTGCGGAACGGCTTCCGCATCGCGGGCCCGCCCTTGCGGCTGAAGAAGCTCCCCCAGAGCCCCTGAAGCGCCACGGGAATCACCGGGACAGGCGACCGCTGGATGATGCGCTCGATGCCGGGGCGGAAGACGTTCAGCTCGCCCGTCGACGTGATCTTCCCCTCCGGGAAGATGCAGACCAGGTCCCCCTCGGAGAGCGCCTTCGCCACCTCGTCGAACGCGCGCTCCATCATCGCCGGGTCCTCCTTCGCGGGGGCGATCGGGATGGCGCGCCCCGTGCGGAAGACGAAGTTGAGGACGGGCACCTTGAAGATCCGGTGGTCCATCACGAAGCGCGCAGGGCGGCTGCATGCGGCGCCGAGCAGCATCGCGTCGACGAAGCTCACGTGGTTGCAGACGATGACGGCGGCTCCCTCCTCCGGGATCTTCTCGAGCCCGGTCTCGCGCAGGCGGTAGATGGTGTGGACGAGGAGCCACACGAGGAACCGCATCAGGAACTCGGGGACGAGCGTGTAGATGTAGGCCGCGACGGCCGCGTTGAGGACGGCCGTGACGAGGAACAGCTGCGGGATCGTGAGCCCGCCGCGGCGCAGCACGACGGCGAGCCCGGCGGCGGCGACCATGAACAGCGCGTTCATGATGTTGTTGCCCGCGATGATGCGCGAGCGGTGGCTCGGGTCGCTGCGCTTCTGGATGAGCGCGTAGAGCGGCACGATGAAGAAGCCGCCGAAGAGGCCGATGAGCAGGAGGTCGGCGAGGACGTGCGCCCCCGCGAAGCTGCTCGCGAAGGCGAGCGTGGAGATCGTCCCCGTGTGCGCCACGTGCGGCGTGAAGCGCTCGGTGACGACGAAGAGATCGATCGCGAAGAAGCTGAGGCCGATGGAGCCGAACGGCACGAGCCCCAGCTCGATGCGGCCGCGCGACAGGCGCTCGCAGAGGATCGAGCCGCCGCCGATGCCGAGCGAGAACACCGTGAGGAGCAGCGTCACGAGCGTCTCTTCGCCGCCGAGCGTCTCCTTGGCGAGCCCGGGGAACTGCGCGAGGAAGAGCGCTCCGTAGAACCAGAACCAGGACGCCCCGAGGATGGAGAGCATCACCGTGCGATTCTTGCGCAGGAGCGTGAGCGTGCTCCACGTCTCGGCGATCGCGTTCCACCGGATGACGAGCGACGGATCGGTCGCCGGCGCAGCGGGGATGCCCCTGCTCGAGACGTAGCCGAGCACCCCCACGACGAGGACGATCCCGGACGCGAGCATGGGCCCGCGGCCGTGGACCGCGATCGCGACTCCGCCGACGATGGTGCCGAGCAGGATCGCGAGGAAGGTGCCCATCTCGATGAGGCCGTTGCCGCCCACGAGCTCCGTCTCGCCGAGGGCCTGGGGCAGGATGCTGTACTTGATGGGGCCGAACACGGTCGAGTGCACGCCCATCAGGAAGAGGCTCGAGAGGAGCAGCGCGACGCTGTGCGTGGCGAAGCCCGCGGTGGCGACGCCCATGATGCCGATCTCGAAGAGCTTCACGGCGCGGACGAGGCGACTCTTCTCGATCTTGTCGGCGATCTGGCCGGCGGTGGCGGAGAAGAGGAAGAACGGCAGGATGAAGATGCCTGCGGTGAGGTTGACGAGCGTGTCTGCCGCTTGCTGGGTCGCCGCGCTGAACGCGAAGAGGATGACGATGGCGTTCTTGAGGACGTTGTCGTTGAACGCGCCGAAGAACTGCGTCCAGAACAGCGGGCCGAAGCGCTTCTCGCGAAGGAGACCGAACTGGCTCATGGGGCTGGCGTCGCGCGCGATCCGGGCATCATGTCTCCGGGGTGCAACCGGTGGCCGGCCTGGCGCATGCCCCGAATGAATAGGGGACTCCGGGGCAAGTCCAGATCTGGCAGGTCGCGCACGTGCCGATGCTCCGGCAAGCGCGTACGCCGACGAGGCACGATCCGGAGGGCTGGCACTGCACCTTGGACGCAGGGAGATCGACGCAGCACGTGTCGCCCGCGATGACGCAATCCCCCGGGTCGATGCACGGGATCTCGAGCGCCGTGCCGGACGGGCACGACATCGCGCACGTCTCGGCCCCGGACGACGACACGCAGCACTGGTAGCCCTTCGCGAACTCACACCCGGTGCAGGACTTGGCGTCCTCGGCTGCATCGCTCGGCTGCGCATCGTCCGGCGCCCGCGCGTCCGAGACGCTCGCGTCGTGCTCGGCCCCGCCGTCGGCGGAGATCTCGGTGATTCCCACGATGTCCCGACACGCGCTCGCGCCGTCCGCGAGCAGAGCCAGCGGCAAGACGAGGCTCCACGGGCGCGTTCCCATCACCAGGCCCCCGAGAGCCCGAGCCCACCACCGTGCGCGATCGGTGCGGGGCTCCACGAGAGCGCCGTCGCGGAGCTCTTCGGCCGGCCGAGCAACACCAGCGTGACCCCCGTCGCGAGCAACGCGCCGCCGACGATGAAGGTCGCCGTCGACACGTCAGCGAACGTCCCCGCGCTCCGGCTCGTCGATGCCGCGTTCGGGTTCGAGTTGCCGGCGCAGGAACCGCCCGTTCCGTTGCAGTCCTTCTCCGCGCTGCTCCACTTCGAGAACGCCAGCCCACCGAAGACGGCCCCGACGACGACGGTGGCGACGCCAGCGCCGCCGACGATGAACCCGGTGATGTACAGGGGGCCGGTCCGAGGCGGCGGAGGACGAGGCGGCTCGACGACGACGGGGACGGGGACTGGCGCGGGAACGACAGCTTCAGCCTCACCGATCGCGACGACGACGCGGCGGTCCTTCTCCCCCTCGGCGAAGACCACCGTCTTCTCGACCGTGGGTTTCCCTGCCGCGGTGAAGCGCAGGACGTGACTGCCGGGATCGACGGGGAGGGCATGCCCGTTGAGCGTGCTCGTGAGCGCGACGCCGTCCAGCGTGACGTCGACGGCCACGAGGTCGTTGCCCGCCGTGTCGGTCGCCCGGAGAACCACCGTCGGGATCGCGGCCTTCACGTCGGCGAGGCGGCGCCGGCACTCGGTCTGGACCTCGGTGGAGCAGGACGGCGCGGCGCAGATGACGAGCTGCTTCAGCGCGTCCTGCAGCTTGTCCTGCTTCCGCAGGGCCACTTCGTTCTCGCTCGCCGCGATGCACGGCGCGTCGTCCGCGCGCGCAGCCGCCGGCACGACGAGGAGCCCCGCCGCCACACCCACGAGCCACCACCGTCCACGTCGCCCCTTCATCGGCACTCCTGCGTGACTCGTCTGTGCCGGCGCGAGGCTACCATACGCGAGCAGCGCGGCGACGAAGCCGAGCTCGGCGATGGTCGGGCGGCTCGCGGGCGGGCCGAAAGAGGTCGTCGATCGTCGCTCGCACCGAGTGACACTCCGCGAGCGCGCGTCTAGACGCGGGCGATCACGCTGCGCGTCACGTGGAGGAACCGCGCGACGAGGAGGGCGGCTACGGCGACGAGACCGCTCGCGAGGCCCCACCAGATGCCACGGACACCGAGGTGGAAAACGAACGCGAGCACGACGGCCGCGGGGAGGCCCACCGCCCAGTGCGCGACGACGGTCGCGACGAACGGGAAACGCATGTCCCCGGCCCCCCGCAGCACTCCGCCGCCCACCGCCTGGAGCCCGTCGAACAGCTGAAAGAACGCGGCGATGACGACGAGGTGCGCGCCGAGGGCGATCACCGCACTGTCGCGCGTGAAGAGCCGGACGAGGCCACCGGGGAAGACCGCGAACACGACCCCTGCCACGGCCATGACCACCGCTCCGCACGCGAGCCCGACGAGCCCCGCGCGTCGAGGCGATCGCCCCTCGCCCACCGCGTACCCCACACGGACGGCAGCCCCTCCACTGAACCCGAGCGCTCCCATGAAGGTGAAGCTGGCGAGCCCGAGCGCGACCTGATGCGCGGACACCGCGACGGATCCGAACCGGCCGACGAGGACCGTGCAGAGGGCGAAGATCCCGACCTCCGCGAGCATCTGCAGACCGACCGGCGCGCCGAGGCGCATGACCTCACGGACCGACATGACGGCAGCGGCCACCCGAGGCTGCAGCTTCGCGCTCGCTGCGTACACGATGGCCGCCATCACCGCCGATGCGATCGAAAACGCGGCGCCTGCCCCGACCGCGCCCAGCCGTGGCAGGCCGATCGCGGGCACGCCGAGCGAGACGAGGAACTCGTCGCCGCGAACGAGCAGGTTGCACACGACGAGGTTGATGCCGTTCGCGACCGCCGACGCGATGAGCGCGGGCCGCGTCCGGCCCTGCGACTGGAGGAACGTCTTGTGGGTCAAGAATACGAGCGTGAGGACCATGCCCGCCGACTGCGTGACGGCGAACGCACGCGCGCGGGACGCGACCTCTCGATCGATGCCGCACGGCTCGAGGAGGAAGAGCGCGGCGTAGCCGACCGCCACGAGGGGCGCGCCCGAGAGGACCACGGCGCGCGACGTCGCCTGGAGCGACGCCCACGCCCGCGGCAGCTCGCCCGCGCCTACGGCCTGCGACGCGAGCGGCTCGAGCGCCAGGGCGATGCCCATCGCGGGGGTGATCGCGGCGAACGTGACCATGCGTCCGATCGAGCTCCCCGCGAGCTCGGTGACGGACACTCGCCCGAGGACGGCGGTATCGACGAGCCCCATCGCCATCAGCCCGAGCTGTGCGACGGTGATCGGCCACGCGAGGTGGAGGAGCGCGCGCAGCTCTTCGCGAAGGGTCGGGTCGGCCGGCACGAGCGTCGAGAACGAGCCTTGCGTCAGGTGCCTGCGTGACGTGCTGCGGCGAGCACTCCCGCCATGAAATGGACGGCCTGGAAGCGCTCGGCGAACGACGCCTGTTCACCGAGCTCCACGTGCGTGAGCGCACCGGAGATGAGCGCGTACGCGAGGACGCCGGGCGGGAGATCGTGCGCGAGCCAGAGCGTCTCGCTCGGAGGGATGAGGTGATCGTCGGAGCCATGGAGCGCAAAGACCGCGACACGAATCTGCTCGAGGTGCCCGTGCGGCGAGAGCGCGTCGAGCTCCGCAGCGTGACGGCCAACATCGTCGGCGAGGTCAGGCGCCGCGGTCGCGATGTCGCCCGCGAAGATGGCCTCGAGCTTCTTCTTGCTTGCCTCTGGAAGGCGAGCCGCTCCAGCGCGCGCGTCGTCTCGCTCCTCGTGCAGCCAGTGGCGGAGCGACGCACGGACGTCTTCCAGGCCTTCGGCGGGGAAGAAGTCAGCGAGGTGCGAGTAGATCCATACGACCGGGCCATACTCGTGTGGGCGCAGCGTCACCGTCGTACCGTCCGGCCGCTCGATCGACCCGGTGGCATAAAAGCGGGAGACGCGACCGAGGTCATCGTACGAACCGACCGTGACGACGTAAGCGATGTCGGCACCGAGGGTCTCGTCCGCCGCGGCGAGCAAGGCGAGGCTCCCCGAGAAGCTGATCCCAAGAACTCCGACAGGCCGGTCGGCGCCGAGCTGCTGGCGCAGCGCGTGCGCCGCGCCACCGATCTGGACGATGGCGTCGCGGTCGATGCGATAGTCCGCGAGGCTCGCGATGCGCGGCGTAAGCACCGTGACCCCTGTCTTCGCGATCGACTCGGCAAAGCGCACGAGGCGCGGCTCATCGATCCCTCGGAAATGAACGCCGTGCACGAGGACCATCCCGATCGGGCCAGCGCCGATCTCGGGCTCGTACCGGTACGCCGGGACGCTCTTGCCCGCGAGCTCGAGCGTGAGCGACTTCCTGACGATCGGGACGGTCCGCCAGTCCCGCAAGCCCATCGTGTCACCTGTGTCGGAGAGGCGCAGAAGAACCCCCGCCGCGACCGCGTGGCTCTGGAGAGGTCGCGCGAGGATGAGTGTGACTGCGCAGAGCCCCACCAGAATGATCCGCGCGATGATGGCCTTGCGCGGCCGAAGTGGCGCCGCCTCCACGGTACGGCTCCCCGTGTTGCTGTCGTCTTCGTCGATCCGCGCCGGCATCTGCCGTCGATCTACTCCAAGTTGCGCCAGCAACGCGCGTGCGCAGTGGCGCGGTAGCTTTTCAGCGTGCGCGGAGGTGGTCGCGCACGTCAGGCGTCGGTGCTACGTCTTGTGCAGTGAGGCGCGCCGCCCACACGAGCCGGAGATTCCCCTTGCTCAAGCCGAACCCGCTCCCTTGGTGACGGAAACGATTGGCTGGGTCGATTCGCCGGCCCTTCAACCCGGCGGCGGGCTCGCCCTCGAGCGCCGTGGCGTGCTTGGCCCATTCGACGTCGTCCGCGGGCGACTCGCGCTCGGCGAGAGCGGCGTCCATCGGTTCGCCCTTGCTGGGACGCTCGGAGTGACGCTTCAGGCGAAGGTTGCCACCGACAATTTCGAGCCGGTCGTCATCGTCATTGCGCCGAGCGGAGCGCGGTGGGACCTATCGAGCCGCGCTCGCGCACCCGACGCGGGAGGGCAGAGCAGCGTGCCGGGAGGCGATCTCGTGCTCCCCGAGCCCGGAGATTATGTGCTCCTTCTGACGTCCCGCGAGAACGTGACCGCCGGTCGTGCCGTGACTACGGGCGAATACCGCCTGACGCTGCTGTGCGATGCCCCGCGAAAGCCTACGTCCGTCATTCCGAAAGCGCCCAGCTCGCGGAGCGGTCGCTTCAGCGCGTGGGAGAGCGAGCCACGCTGACCGAGCCCTCCAGCTGGAGTGGGCTGTCAGACTAGACGGAAACCTCGGGGCTCATCGAGGGAGCGGTCGGCCAGTCAGCGGCGTGCCTTCCCCGTGCGTTTCGAGGAGGCCTTCTTCGCGTTCTTCTTCTTCGGGGCCGCCTTCTCCGGCGCCGCGCGCTTCGCGATCGCGAGCCTCGCGGTTCCCCGCGCCCCCTTGCCGGCTTTCTTCGCCGCCTTCTTCGCGACGCTCTTCTTCGCGACACTCTTCTTCGCGACGCTCTTCTTCGCGACGCTCTTCTTCGCGACGGCCTTCTTCGCAGCGCTCGTCGCTTTCTTGGCCGGCACTTTCTTGGACGGAGCCGTCGCGCTGTTCGGCGCAGGCTTTCGCGCTGCCGGCTGCGCAACCTTCGCCGGCCCCGCCACGCCATTGAAGGCCGGTCGAGCCACGCTGCCGCGCAGGGCGGCACGCGCGAGCAGAGCCTGCTTCACTTTCGCGTCGAGCTGATCGAAGTCGAACGGCTTGTCGAGGTACGCGTCCGCGCCATAGAGCGGGCTGGTCATCTGGTTGAGGTTCTCTCCGATGCCGGTGAGCATCACGACGCCCGTGTGCGCGAGGGCGACGTCCTCGCGAATCTTCCGGCAGACCTCCCACCCGCTCATCCCGGGCATCATCACGTCGAGGACGACAAGGTCGGGCAGTCGTTCGCGTGCAAGCAGCCAGGCTTCCTCGCCATCGGACGCTTCGAGGACGTCGAGCTTCGGATTGACGTGGCTCTTCAGGTGGCTCGCAACCAACTCCAGCATGGAGGGCTCGTCGTCAGCGACGAGCACGAGGTGAGTGGTCGACGGAGACGACGCGGAGGGGGGCATGTCGGCGATTCTTGAGGAAGGGACGGAGCGCGGTCAAGCACGGAGGCGTGGATCGCGCGGATCGACGGACAATTCATGCCGTGTCGACGCGGTTTTTCTTCGCGTGCACGTGGCTTCGACGTCCGTCGACCGACCTCCGCGCTCGATCACGGCCCGCCGTTCGCCGGCCCCAGGCGCTGTTGAAGGAGCCGAACCGCGTTCGCGAAGGCGGGGTTGTCGGGTTGTTGCTGAGCGAGCTGCTTGTAGAGCGCGAGCGCGCCCTGCATGTCGCCGCGATTGATCGCGTCGACCGCGTTGCGCTCGAGCGTCGGAGGCGGTGGCGGGCCGGGCTTTCCCTTCGGCGCGCGCGGGCCGCCGTCGACCGCTGGATCGACGGTGACGTGTGGCGGTGCCGGATAAACGAGGATGCCGGGCGAGACCGCTGTCGCCACAGGCTCCGTCGGCGACGACGTTGGGGGCGGGGGCGGAGGGGGTGGGAGGGTGTTCGCGGGCGCTGACGAGTGAAGACGGACGACCGTCACCAGCGTCGCCACGAAGATGAAGGTGAGGCTCAGCCCGCCCGCGAGGATAGGCGCACGTCGCGGCGAGCCGGGCTGGATGCCTGCGCGAAGCGCCTCGATCGCCCGCTGCACCGCCGCCGGAAGCTTGCTCGGTCGCCCCGCTGCGACAGGCGCGGTGACTGTAACGGGAGGTTCCGGCGGTGCGGGGATGGGTCCGGTCTGCGCGGGCGGGGCGTAGCCCGCACCGGGAGGAGGGTAGCCGGGCGGCGGTGGCGCGTACGCTACCTGCGGCGGCGGGTACGCAGGTTGCGGCGCGGAGTAGACGGGCTGAGGGGCAGCCGCCATCGCGACCATGCCGGGAGGCATCGGCGGCACATATGGCTGGATCTCCTTCGGAGGCGGGTACCCTGCCGCGGGGCGCGGCGCGACGACGGCGCCTGCGCGCGGCAGCTCGGTGTTCATCCTCGTCGACTCGTCGTCGCCGAAGGAGCCGAGCGAGCCCGAGAGCGACAGTAGGTCTGGGCCGAGCCGCGTCGACTCGTCGTCACCCTGAGCGTTCAACCGCGGCCTGAGGGTCTCACTCTCGTCTGCAGGGGCGCCTCGGATCTGTTGCACGCCGGCGAAGGGGGTGGCGGCATCGTCCGAAAACGTAGGCTTTACCTCCGTCGACCGATCGAACGCGACGTCGGGCCGTTGAAGGGCGGGTCGAGCCGGCATCGGCCCGGTCCGCTGCTTGCGCGGAGGTGGAGCGGGCGTCGGCTTCATCGGGGAGGCCGTCGTCGCCACCCTCAGTACCGCTCGCGTACGACCAAAGACGAGCGTGGACGGTACCCCAACCCGCGTCCATTCGCGTGGAATCCTTACGGTGTCCGCGACGATGGGGTTCGCCTCATCCGCGCTGCAGAGGTAGATGCCCTCGCCATCGAACATCAGGTAGCCATGCATCGCGAGAACGCCGCGACCGTCGATCCGGAACTGCCCACCGCGGCCGAGAGAGATGGGGCCCTGCTGCTCCCCGCCTGCGAACGACATGGGCGCGCTCCCCTGCGAGTCGACGCCGCGCTCCAGGACGTAGGACGACGCATGCATCCCTAGCCCCTCGACGCCGCGCGGCCCTGTCTGCACCGCGGTCTGGTCGCTGTTGAACGAACCTGCGGAGCCGGAAGCGTCGTCTTCGGTAGGAGGGGGTTCTCGGAAGCTCACTGATTGCGTTCTGCGTGGGCACCAGTCGGATTACGTGCAGCCGCTTCATACATCTCGGGCGGGAGATCGTAGCCGTGTGCCTGCAGGTGTTCCAGCATACTTGGAAGGATGCCGGTCGGGAAAAAGTCGCTCAGCACGCGGCCGTCGGGATCGAGGCCCGTGACCCGGCGAAGGTAGAGGTCGCGGATGTGGTAGGCGCCACGTTCAAGGTCGAAGCCCGCAATCTCGGAGATGTGAGTCACCTTGCGGCTTCCGTCACGGAGCCTCGAGACCTGAAGGACGATGTTGATCGCGGACGCGATCTGCGACCGCATCGCCACGAGAGGGATCCCGACATCGGCCATCATCGCCATCGTCTCGAGGCGCGTGAGGACGTCACGCGGGTACGTCGCATGGAGGGTCGTGAGACAGCCGCCGTGACCGCTCGTCATCGCCTGGATGAGGTCGAGGGCTTCGCCACCGCGGATCTCTCCGATGACGATGCGGTCGGGGCGCATGCGCAAAGTGGTCTTGAAGAGCTGACGAATGCTGACCTCTCCGCGCCCCTTCGCGTCGGCGGGGCGTGCCTCGAGGCTCACGACGTGGTCGCGCTGTAGCTGGAGCTCCTGGTTGTCCTCGATGACGATCACCCGCTCGTCATCGGGGATGTAGCTCGAGATCGCGTTGAGCATCGACGTCTTGCCGCTCGCCGTGCCGCCGGCCACGACGATGTTCTGCTTGGTCGCGACGAGCGTGTTGATGAGGTCGGACGCCGCGGGCGTGAACGACCCCGTTCCGATGAGCCGCTCGACCGTGAGCTTCTCCCGGAAGAATCGGCGAATCGCGACGTAGGGGCCTCCGCGACCCGCCGGGGGGAGAACCGCCGCGACTCGCGAGCCATCGGGCAAGCGCCCCTCGAGGATGGGTCGCTCCTCGTCGACGTGCTTGCCGACGTACTGAGCCGCGTTTCGAAGCGCCGAGAAGAGCGCCTTCGGACTGGGAAAGCGGGCGTCGGTCTTCGTGAGCTTCCCGCGTCGCTCGACGTAGATGTTTCCGGGGCCGTTGATCATGACCTCCGTGACAGTCTCGTCCTCGAGGAACGGGCGGATCGTCGCGAAGAGGGTGAGGAGAGACTGCTCGAAGACCTCTTCGGGGATCATTGGAGGCGAACCATGAGCGACACTCTAGCCTCTTCGGCGTGAGTGCCCTGCGGGGATAGGCGGAGGTACTCGCGGAAGTACGGATCCGCGGCGATCTGGTCCTTCATGTCGTCGCGAAAGAAGACGGCGACGGCGAACTGAACCTCGGCATCGTTCTTGAGCTGCCGCGCGGCCTCTTCGAGGTACTCGCGGGCGCGCGCCGGTTCGCCGACGTCCTTGTGGAGCGCGCCCGTGAGAAACCGGAGCTTCGCGTTGTCCGGATGTCGCGCGAGCGCAGCATCGGCGTACTCGATCGCGAGACGGTAGTGCCTGGCCGCGACGCACACGTGCAGGAAGATCGGCGTCACCTTGCTTTCGTCGGCGCCCGCCGCGAGCGCCGCGCTCAGGTACTGCTCGGCGCGCACGGTGTCGCCCATCATCGCGAATCGCTTCCCGTGCTCGAAGAGGTAAACGGGATCCTTGTCTTCGGGGAGCTGCGCGGTCGCTCTCGGCTTGGGTGCAGCCGTGCACGCCAGGACACAGAGCGACACGACGGCGACGACAGCGAAAGCGCGCAGCGGACCCATCAGAGCTTCGTCGTGTCGCGCTGCTGGATCTCGATGTCCGCATAGCGATCGACGTAGCCGAGCCACTGCACGTAGGGGCCCGCGCGAAACGCGATCATGGGGAGCAGCGCGGCGATCTCGCGCTTGCAACCGTGAGCGTCCCCGATGCGGAAGAAATGCTCGAGACGCACCCTGCGTACGCTGTACTCGTCCTCGAGCTTCTTCCGGAGCAGCGATGCGCTGTTCACGGCCTCGCGCTCTGCCTCGGGATCGCCGGCGGTGCGGTAACATGCGGCAGCGACCTCGAAGAGCGGCACCGCTGCGACCGAGTCGACCGACGAGAACGGGCCTCGCTCGCGCTTCGAGAGCGCCAGTCGCAGCTTCTCGGCAGCGAACGGGGCAAGCTGGTCGCCGGGAGGCTGCGGGCACGTCGTGATCGGCGCATCGAACAGCGGAGGCGCCTCCGGGACGGGGGGATCACCGGGCGGTGACACCGCCGCGTAGATGATCGTCGCGATGACGCCGATGACGCCGGTGGGAACGAGCAACCAGAACGGCGACCGACCCCGGCTTCGCTGACCGAGATCGACGACCGTGACGGTGAGCGCGACGCCGCCGATCATCAGGACCTGCGCGGGGCCCCATGGCCCGGAGGTGACGGGGACATTGTCGAGGAGCGGCGGCGTCTGCCCTGGCCTCGCGGCGAGGTGCACGACCTTGTCGCTCGAGAAGACCTCCACGGCTTCGGGAGCCGCAAAGTCGGCGGGGAGCCGTACCTCGCAATGCGCTGCGCTCCCGAGCAAGGCGCGGTCCGCATCGACGACGAGCTGCTCCGTCCGTCCGTCGGGATAGCGGATGCGGAACTGCAGGCCTGTCGGGGTCTCGCTCGCGCTCCCCTGCGCCGTCCCTTGCGATAGCGCCATTACCTGCGAACTCCCTGGAAGTGGCCGCTACTCATCCGGTCGAGCATGACGCCCGAAGGATACGAGATGACCATCATGGTGACCCCCACGACGATCATGGTCGGCAGGATCATCTTCGCCTTCATGTCCTCCGCCGCCTTCTCCGCCTGGTTCGTGCGGCGCGAACGCGCGGTCCCTGCCTGGATCTCCAGGACGGACGCGACGGGGTTTCCGCGCTCCTCGGCCTGGATGAGAGCCTGGACGAACTCCCGCACTACGTCGATGGGGACACGCTTCGAGAGCTCGCGGAGCGCCTGCGTGCGCGTGCGGCCGAGCTGGAGCTGCTGGAGCATGTAGCCGAGCTCTTCGCGGAGAGCCTCGTTCGCCTTCGCCTTCTCGACGACTTGCTGGATCGAGCCAGGAAAATCGAGGCCCGCGCTCATGCACAGGGCCATGAGGTCAATCGCGGTCGGGAGGCCGCGGTTGATGGCCTTGAAGCGCTCGACGCGCGCGGTGTCGACGATCGTGAACGGGATGATGCCGAAGATGGCCGCCCCGAAGAGCACGGCGACGATGCCGAGGCGTGCCTGCATGAGCGTAGAGACGCCCCAGCCGATCGAGCCGCCCAGCACGGCCATCGAGACGGTGCAGCCGAAGTACTCTTCCGCAGTGAGGCCGAAGTAGTCGCCTGCGTGGGTGAGCAGCTCGTCGTATTGATTGCGCCGCGCCTCGCTGAGGATAGGACCGATGCGTACGCCCATCCACCGAACGAAGGGCTCGGCCGTCGCCCAGAGGGGACGGAGAAGCGACTGCTGACGCTTCAGACCGCGCAGGCCTAGTCGCGTGTTCGGGCGGGTCGGGCGGAGGGAAACCCAGAACGAGGTCCCGCCCAGCGTGAGGCCGAGCAAGACGACGAGCAGCGTGCGGAAGATGGGGTAGGTCATTCAGATGTCCGAGCGCGTGAACTGGTACGCCATGAACGCCGACGTCAGCATCGCGAGCAGGCACAGCGCGGCCACGAGCTGCCCCTTGGCGGTGTCGCGGAGCGGGTCGAGGAATCCGGGCATGAAGTACGGGAGCGCCCACGCGGTCGCGATCGCGAGCGCCGCGGAGATGCCGTACGATTGCTTCGCCGTGTAGGTGACCTTCTCGGTCATCTCTTCGAGACGCTTGATCTCGCGGAGCGACGTCGACGTCCCTTCGAGGATGCGCGGCAGGTCTCCACCCGTCTGCCGTCCGATGAGGAGCGCGGACACCAGGACGTCGAGCGCGGGCGATTGCGCGCGCAGTGACATCGCGAGGAGCGCCTCCTCCATCGTGCTCCCTACCCGGACCTGCTTCAGCATGGTCTCGAGCTCCTCCTTCACAGGATTCGTCGACACGCTCACGGTCACCCAGAGCGCGTCCCCGATGCTGGCCGTGGTCTTCAGCGCGTTCGCGAGCGCCAGCGCGAAGCTGTTCGCCTGGTTGTCCAGCTCCGCCCGGCGCTTGTAGAGAGCGCGCTTGATGAGCAGTGGCGGGAGGATCAGCGTGAGCCCGGACGCGACGAGGAGGGCGCCTTGATTGATGAATCCGTAGAGCGCGGCGAGGGCTAGCGCGCCGCAAATTTGTAGCCATGCAATCTGCTCGCCGCGAGCCGGCTTGAACATGCTCTTCAGGTCGGTGTCGAGCCGCCCGACGTAGGCGATCGCCATGCGCCGAGCGAGACCTCGGGGGTCGGTGCTCGAGATCCACACCGCCAGCCCCACGCCCGCGGCCATCGCGACTAGCCCGCTGTACTTGAAGAAGCCGCTCGGCAGCTGAATCCACACGAGCGAGCGAACGGCGCCCAGCGGGTCGTGCGTCATATCAGCTCCTCGCCGAGCTTCAGGAGACCCCGGACCAGGAGCTCGTCGACGAAGCTCGGCAGGTAACCGGTCGGCCCGAACTCGCCGAGCACCTTGCCGTTCTCGTCGACCCCGGAGCGTTCGTACTCGAAGATGTCCCGTACCTCGAAGCGTCCGTCCGAATCGAGCTCGTCGATCTCGGAGATGTGGGTGATCTTCCGCGAGCCGTCGCCCATTCGACTCTGCTGGACGATGATGTGAATCGAGCGCCCGATCTGCTCTCGGATCGCACGCGCGGGCAGGTCGAGGCCAGCCATCAGGGCGAGGGTCTCGAGGCGCGCGAGCGCTTCGGGGGGCGAGTTGGAGTGAATCGTCGTCAGCGATCCGTCGTGGCCGGTGTTCATTGCCTGAAGCATGTCGAGCGCCTCGCCGCCTCGACACTCGCCGACGACGATGCGGTCGGGCCGCATGCGCAGCGAGTTCTTGACGAGGTCGCGGATGGTGAAGGCCCCCTTCCCTTCCATGTTCGGCGGCTTCGTCTCGAGCGGGATGACGTGAGGCTGGTGCAGCTGGAGCTCGGCCGCGTCTTCGATCGTGATGATGCGCTCGTCCGACGGGATGGCTCCCGAGAGTATGTTCAGCAGCGTCGTCTTGCCGCTGCCCGTGCCTCCCGAGATGAGGATGTTCTTCTTCGCGATGACGCAGAGCTTGAGGAAGCGCGCCATCGGCGCCGTCAGCGTGTTCAAGCGAATGAGGTCATCGACCATCAGCCGCTTCTTCGGGAACTTCCGGATCGTGATCGCCGTCCCGCGGAGCGCCAGCGGGCGGATCACCGCGTTGACGCGGGAGCCATCCTTGAGACGCGCATCCACGAGCGGCTGCGACTCGTCGATCCGGCGACCAAGCGGGGTCACGATACGCTCGATGACCGCGCGCACTCGCTCGTCGTCCGTGAAGACCGCGTTCGTGAGCTCGAGCCTTCCGCCTCGCTCGATGTAGATCGTCTGGGGGTCGACGACCATGACCTCGGTGATGCTCGGGTCCGCGAGGAGTGGCTCGAGCGGCCCGAGGCCCAGCGCCTCCTCGGCGAGCTCGCCGATGAAGTCGTCGCGATTGATGTGTGCCGGGATCTCCGCGTCGAGCTCGCGGACGATGCGCTTGAGCGCCGTGAGCACCCGCGGACGGAGCGACGGGTCATCGGCGCGCGTCGGCTCGATCTTCGCCAGATCCAGGTTCTTCAAGAGCTCCGCGTGGATGCGGCGGCGGAGCGCGATGGCCTCCGCGCGCTCGTCCGAGAGCATGTTGCGGTTGACCGGTGGAGCGGGGGCGGCCACGGGCACGGGCTGGAGCGCAAGCAGCGCAAGGGCCGGGATGGCCGCGGCAGGAATCGGGGGCACGGGCGCATATGCGACCGCGGCGTTCGGCGCCCCATACGCGACCGGAGGCGCCGGATAGCCCGTGGGACCGGCCGGCACATAGCCCGAGACCGAGGGAGCCGACGGACGCGGAAGCGGAACGGGTTGCGCGGCCGGCGGCGCCGACCGGCGCTTTCGACCAGGCTCTTGCGTGCGCGCCTGCGTCGCCGCCATCGGCTCACCCACCATGAGCGCGAACGGTCCGATGCGCAGGGACGACCCGTACTCGAGCTCGCGACGCTCGCCGTGCAGCTTGAGGTTCGGCCCCACCTCCGTGCCGTTCGCCGAGAGGTCTTCGACGATGAAGGCAGTCGAGCCGAGGAGGATTCGGGCGTGCTTCCGCGACACCAGGTCCCCCTCGAGTCGCAGGTCGCAGTCCGAGTGGCGCCCGACGAGCAGGACCGACGGCGCGGCGAAATGCATCGTCGATACCGGTCGGTCGTTCTCTGCGATTCGGATGGCTACCTGCATCGGATGGACGTGACGGGACGCTCGCGGGGCTGTGGGCTAGGCCGTGGGAGAGGGTGAGGTCACTGATAGCTCGGGGGGGGCTCCGGGAACGAGCTGACCTTGGTGATGTTTCCGTCGTAGTCCTCGTACTCGCGCATCGCCGTGTCGGTGATGTCGTGAGCCTTCCGAGGCACCGACTCGATGATGCTGGGGATGATGTAGATCGCCCCCTCGGTGTCAGACTCGCTGTTCGAATGACCGCCGAAGAAGATCCCGAGCACGGGGATCATGCTCAAGAGCGGAAGTCCGGTGACGGAGTGCTGCACCGACCACGTCCGGATCCCCGAAAGGACGATCGACTGGCCCAGCTTGAGGTGAACGAAGGTGTTCATGGTCGCCGTCTGGCGCCCCGGCAACGTGCTCGTCGACGCGGAAGGCGTGAGATCGCTCACGTCGGCCTTCACCTTCACCTCGAGGTCGTGCGTCGAGCTGTCGTAGCGAGGGAGCACCGTGACGTTCGTCCCGTACTTGATCGACTGGATCGTCCCGGTGAGCCCTGCCGCGACCGCAAAGTTCTGCTCGCCACCATTCTCGAAGGTCGCTTCGGAGCCGCTCGTCGTGACCACCGTCGAGTGCTTGAGGACCTTCGCCCACCCTCGAGTCTGCGCGATGTCGAGCGACGGAAGGGCTTGCTCGATCGAGCTCGTTGCCGTCCAAGTTTTCCCGACGAAATCGTACGAGGCGTTGAAGTCAGGGGGGCCGATGCTCCCGGGATACGAAATGCCGACGCCGTAGTTCGAGCTCTTGTCGTACTGGACGAAGTAGAAATCGACCCGGACGTTGATCGTGTGCTCGATGCCCACCGAGCCCACGACGACGAGCGACTCGACCTGGCCGGGGTAAAGACTCGAGATGAGCGTCACGCGGTGCGCATCAGCCTCGGTGGCGACGCCGCCTTCGATGAAGAAGCGCGTCCCGACCTTGCGGATGCGGAGGCCGGTGTACCCCGCGAGCAGCTGCTCGAGCTCTTGCTCGACCGCGGCCGGCGCCCGCGAGTACACGTTGACGTTGTAGGTCACTTCCGTGCCGTTGTTCTTCAGCATGAGGACGCTGGTGGAGCCGGCGTGGAGGCCGACGAACACGAACACGTCCATCGACGGGGGGACCTTCACGTCGACTACGCCTGGTGTGCCGACGGAGTAGCTCGACACGTCGGTCGTCGCGATCGTCTTGTTCTCGCCGACGATCAGGTTCAGCTCGATGGTCGTCGCGCGCGTCGTCGAGTGTCCAGCTCCGGGTCGCTGAGCCTGCGCGGAGCTCGTCACGAGAAACGTCAGCGTGGAGAAAGCGAAGGCAAGCCTGCTGCGTCTCATCGAAAACCTCCAGACATGCATCGTGTGCTTCAGAACGTCCTCGGACCCGACCGGCCACGCACGACATCCGCGCGCTTCACGGCCTCGGTGAGGACGGTCGAGGAGACGTCCGTCAGCCCCTCCTGGATCCGGACGTCGTCCGGACTACGAAGCGCGACGGAGAGCTTCCCCTTGTCGGAGGCGACCTGGAGAATCTGCGAGCTTGAAAGCGACAAGCTCAGCGCCAGATCGCTCCCCTCCGAACCGCCGCGCGCGGTCGTCGACGTCTCCCCGTTGGCTCCGAGAACGAGCACGTTCTGCATGAGAACGACCGCGACTCGCTGCTCGGCCATGCCGGGCTGAGGGAAGGTGCCGATGACGTCGACGCGGTCACCAGGGTGCACGAGCCCGCTCGCCTTGCCCTCTGCGTGAATCGTCACCGCGCGCATTCCCGGCTGCACCAGCGCCGAGAGGTCGCGCTTGTCGTCGTTCGCCAGGACGATGTCCGTCCACATCAGCGTCTGCTGCGCCTGGAGGGGGGTGAGGATGCGGAGGTTGACGATGCGCGCGCGGTCGGTGGCACGAATCGCGCGCGCCTCGACGTATGCCGTCGGAATAAAGCGCTCGCCGATGTCCTCGTCCCGGAGGACGGAGCCCGGCTCCAGCGTGTGCACGGTGACGAGCACCGCAATCGGAGCCCCGCCGGACGCCTCCTGCTCGAAGCGCTTCAGGTACGTCCAGAGAAGGAAGGCACCGACACATGCCACCAAGATCGCGAGACCCGCAGCACGGCCCTTCATCGCTTCACTTCCTTTTTCACCGAGATGATCATGAGCTAGAGTGTCGGATGATGCCCAGCACCGGAAGAGTACTCGGCATCGGGCGCTTCCGTCGACTCGGATGGCTCGCGCGAGGTTCTGCGGCCATTTCCCTCGTGACGCTTGCGATCTCCGCGTGCGAGCAGCCTCCGCCGCCGCCGATCACGATCACCGTCCGAGCCCGCACGGAGACCGGCGCGCACGTCGCGAACGCCGACGTGTTCGCCGGGTCGATGCTCGTCGCGCACACGGACCGCGACGGACTCGCCCGCCTGGACATCCGAGGCGCCGAGGGCGACACGTTCTACGTTCGCGTCGACTGCCCCGCGGGCTACCGATCGCCGAACGAGCCGCTCGCGGTTCGCCGGCTCGGCATCGCTGCTTCGACGTCGCTGCCGGAATACGCCGTCGTCTGCCACGAGATGCGCCACACGATGGTCGTCGCGGTACGAGCCGAGGCTGGCCCCGATCTGCCGGTGTTCTACCTCGGCAAGGAGGTCGCGCGGACCGACCGGTCGGGCGCGGCGCACGTGACCGTCGCCATGGATGTACACGAGCGAATCGAACTCATGATCGGCACCGCTGGCAAGGACAACGAGAAGATTCATCCGCAAAATCCGGTCAGTGTCTTCGAGATGCCTGACCATGACGACATCCAGCTGTTCCCCGTAACCTTCACGCGCGACGTCAAGAAGCCACCTCCTGCGAGGGGTGGCCGAACGATCAGGGTGTTCTGACGACGATGCCTGACCGCGTGCCCCTTCCGGGCGTGGGAGTCTACCGTCCCTCGCCCTCCAAGTCACGGCGCGATCCGCGGCCTCGGGGTGCTTGCTCTCGCTTCCCGTCCGGGAGAAGGTAACAGGAGCGAGGTCGTTTACATGTCGAGATTCCACCCCGAAGACACGGTGGCGATCTCTCGCCCGAGGCGAGATGAGACGACCGTGTGCTTCCGACTCACGGTGGAGCGAGGGGCGGACGAAGGGGACGTATTTCAGGTCGACGGCGCCGCGCCATCGGCAGTGCTGATCGGCACGAGCGAAGCGTGCTCGATACGCCTGCGGGACCCCGAAGTGTCGCGTCGGCACGCGAGCGTCGAGGTGAGCCACGGCGACCTGCGCCTCCGGGACCTGAACTCGACGAATGGCACGAGCATCGACAACATTCGCTGCGTCGAGGTGCTTCTGCGCGGCGGGGAGCAGATAAAGCTCGGCGCGACCGTCATCCGTGTCGATCTCGAGCTCAAGCCGAATCCCGTGGCGATCCCGAAGGTTGCGGCCTTCGGTGCGCTGCTCGGGAGCAGCCTCGCGATGCGGCGCCTCTACCCGATCTGCCAGCGCCTCGCTGAATCCGACGTCCCTCTGGTGATCGAAGGCGAGACCGGAACCGGGAAGGAAGCGCTCGCGGAAGCGATCCACGCGGCGAGCCCGCGTGCAAGCGGTCCGTTCGTCGTCTTCGACTGTACGGCGGTCCCCGATTCCCTCATTGAATCCGCGCTCTTCGGACACGAAAAGGGAGCGTTCACGGGCGCGGTCACCTCGCGACCGGGCGTATTCGAGGAAGCGCACAAGGGTACGCTGCTCATCGACGAGATTGGTGATCTCGACAAATCACTTCAGTCGAAGCTCCTCCGCGCGATCCAGAAGTCGGAGGTTCGCCGACTTGGTGGGCAGGGGTGGGTCAAGGTCGACGCTCGGGTGATCGCGGCCACACGCCGAGATCTCGACAAGGAAGTGCAGGCAGGCCGGTTTCGCGACGACCTCTTCTTCCGGCTTGCGGTCGCGCGAATCGCGCTACCGCCGCTCCGTGAACGACAGGAGGACATCGAGGCGCTCGCCCGACACTTCTGGGCTCTCTACGGGGGGAAAGAGGCTGCGTTCCCGGCGCATCTGCTCGAGCGATTCAACACTCATCCCTGGCCCGGCAACGTTCGCGAGCTCGCCAACACGATCGCGAGGCTCGTCGCGCTCGGCGACATGGCGGAGCAGTCCTCCCTCTTCCTCCAGCCGGCGGGGGCGCAGGTGAAGGAGGATGGGCGCCTCAGCGAGAAGGACTTCATCGAGCTCGTCGTCGAGCAGAACCTCACGCTGGCGGAGGCGAGAGAGCACGTGCTGCGCGAGTTCGAACGCCAGTATGTGATTCATTTGCTCGACCTGCACGGCGGTGACGCGGCTCGTGCCGCAGCGGCGTCGGGCATAGGCGAGCGATACCTACGTATGATCCGTGCTCGCATCCGGAGGACCTGAACCATGGAAGGCGCTATTCCGACGAATGGAACTCACCGTTCCGCCCGCGGCGATGTTCCGACCGCCCCCAGCGGACGTGCCCCGTCGACCACGAGTACTTTCCAGCACTTACCAACGTCGGGCAGATTGGCACGGGACGTGGATATAGGTCCTCCCACGATGGGCAACACGATGTCGCCGCCGAAGCGCACAGGTAGTCGTACCGGCTCCATGCGGCGCGTACGTGGGTTCGGCGCGGTCGAAGAAGTACTCATCGTCGCGGCACTGATGGGGTGTTTCGTATACCCAATGTCGCAAGCGGCTCGCTCGACAGGGCAGCAAATTGCTGCTCAGATGGAATCAGCACATACGACTCTGCTCACACAGCGATAGTGTGTGATCGCACCAAAGCTCACTGTCCCCAAACCTCGAAACCAACCGTTCTAACGAACACAGGAGAATCACCATGAACTCTTTCACCAAGCTCGCGACGTTCGCCAAGGCCCTCCTCACGGACACGCGCGGTGAAGATTACGCGAACACGACGGCCTCGCTGTCGACGGGCGCGCGTACGGTCATCGCGGGCACGGTCATCGCGGCGGCGGCGGGCGGCGCGACGGTCGCGGCGAACAACGCCAACAAGCAGACGGACACCACGTCGCAGAAGGTCAACGCGGCCGGCGGCGCGCAGTCGACGACGACTCAGGCTGCGGCGTCGCCCTTCGCGAACCCGGGGCACTGAGCCTCCAAGCAATCTAGAAGAGCTACCCTGGTACGCGAGGAGACACGACGATGAGCAAGCACCTGATCGGTCGAGCAAAGAACGGCTCGTTTGCGTGGCTGAAACGATTCCTCGCGGACCAGCGCGGTAGCGGTGACCTCACCACCTACGTCCTCCTGACGGCAGCTGGTGCAGCGATGGTCGCCATCACGGTGCCCTCGCTCTTTTCCTCGTCCCAGAGCGCGGCGTCGACCTTCCAGAACCAGGTCAATGTGCTCGAACGAGGCGCCGGGGGTACCGCGGCGGGCGGCGGCGGCGCTGGCGGCGCAGCGGGCGGCGGCGGCGCAGGCTGGCAGTTCAACGTGGGCCCGAACGGCGTGAGCGCATCCGGCCCCGGTGGCTCGGTGAGCGCGGGCACTAACGGCGTCTCCGGCACTGTCGGCGGCGGCGGAGGAGCCGGCGGTGGGATCAACACCGCAGGAGCAGCCGGTACGGCGCTCGGAGCTGGCGCAAATAACCAGATCAACGCCGGCGCGAACAACCAGATCAATGCACAGAGGCAGGCTCTCACGACCGTCCCGCACTAGAGAGTGCGATGACGCTCCAGGCAGCGGCCCCTCACCACAGACTACGCAGTACCGACGGGTCTCCCAATTCGATGTGGTAGGCCCGTTCGTGCGTCAGGAGCCGTCTGCTCCGACGTTTTCAAGCACCGAAGTGGATCGAGCGTTGCGAAGTCCACAATACCGAACTCGATAGAGGAGGCGCGCGATGGACGCCGGACGAACAGCGATCGGCGTATGTTTCGCAATCGTGGCCATCTCGGCCATCTGGGATCTCGCGTCGCGACACATCCCGAATATCCTGACGCTCGGAGGCATCGCCCTCGGCATCGCGCTTCGCGTCGCGCTCGGCTACACGGACGCTGGCTGGGGAGGCGCGATGCGCGGGCTCGCGTGGGCGGTCGCAGGGATCGGGCTATGCGGGTTGCTGCCGTTGCTCAGCTACGTACGCAAGGAGGTCGCTGCCGGTGACGTGAAGCTCTTCGCAGCGATCGGCGCGCTGTGCGGCCCCGCCCTGGGGATGAACACGCAGGCATGGACCTACGCGGTGATCATCCTCGTCGTGTGGCCGCTGCGCCTGGTCCGGAATGGCGTTCTACGACAGGCGGCCACGGCGGTCTGCTCCGACCTCGCAAACATGTTCCGCTCGCGCGACCGTCGTGTTGCAGTGACTCACCCGGCGACTCCCACGGTCCCGATGGGGCCGTCGATTTTTGCGGGGATGTTCGTCGCACTCACGATTCATGGAGTGTTCCAATGAAGCGCCTTCTACGCCATCGCTCCGGAAAGCCCAGCACGTTCCAGCGGCTCCTCCACGAGGAGTCGGGCAACGTCATCACCGAGATGCTCGCCTTCTCGCCGACGTGGCTGATCGTGTTCGGTGTCTTCCTGATGAACGTGCAGCTCGGCCGGAACTGCGTGCAGCGTGACATGGTCGACCACGCGACGGCGATCGCAGCCGACATCGCGAGCAAGACCTACTGCCAGAAGCAGGGGCCCGCTCCCCAGCAGGCGATCACGGCGGCCATCCAGCCGCTGATGCAGCTCGCTTCGAGCGCGAACAACCCTTGCACCGTAAAGGCGACGCCGAGCGGGGGCGGCGGCGACCCGGGCTCGGTGCCGCTCGACGTCGAGATCACGTGCACGTTCCCGTGTACGGTGCCCTTTGCGTCGAAGTTCATGTGTCAGGGGGGGAACGTGAACTTCACCGCGACCCAGACGACGGTCGCGATGGGATGCGACGCGTCATGAGCCACGGAGAAAAGCCGACGATGCGCGGACGCGGCTTCTGGGCGTGCACGGCCGGGACGCTCGCGCTGACCACCTCGCAGATGTTCATGGGCGCGCTCACGATCGGCATCGCCGCCTTCCGCGGCACCGAGTCGTACGAGTCGTTTTACTACGAGACGCAGCTCGGTCACGCGAACTACGGCGCCTCGAAGCTGTCGGCCGACCACGCGCGCTCTGCGAACTCGAACGCGAACAACAACGTCATCTCCACGTCGATCATGGGCCCGCGCTTCGCGGTGGAGGGGGACAACATCACCGTCCTCGTCGACGGCGCCCTCGAGTGCGCGATGTGCGCGGCGAGCGACGGATCGAACCAGCAGGCCTGCCAGCTCTGCCAGCAGTTCGTCCAGAACTACCCCTCGAAGATGCTGCCGAAGCTCGCGTGGGTGCGCATCAAGCAGGCGCTGCTCTGGGGCTCGCTAGGCCAGCTCACCAGCATCATCGACAAGGTGGCTTCGCTCGCGGCGCAGGAGCAGATCGCGTCGACCGTCTCGCAAATCGACTCTCAGGTGAAGATGACCGCGCAGGACCCGGCGGCGAGCGGCGGGACGTGGGGCTCTAGCAACGAGTCGACCTCGTGCTCGAACGCCCAGATCGATGCGCTCAAGTCGCCGATGCCGGGCTCGGCGTTCCCGCCCGTCATGACGACGAACCTGATGGGGCAGGGCTTCTCGTTCGCGATGACGCAGATCATGCCGCAGATCATCTGCGCGATCGAAGGCGCAGCCAGCGGCGGAGGAGGAGGCGGTGGCGGTGGGGGGAGCAGCAATCCATCGGTCACACTTCCGCAGATCCCGAGCGTCGCCAAGGCGACCAGTCAGGACTGCACCGCCCTGCAGGACGAGATGCAAGAGGAGATCGCGCAGCAACAGCAGCAGACGTACGGAGGCCGCGGCGGCGGGCGCTTCGGTGGTCAGTTCCAGAGCAACCCGGATCTTGCGGCGCCGGGCACCGTGTTCTCGAGCGACCTCGCCCCGTACGTGTCGTGCTCGAAGTCGACCGCGTCGTCGTCCATCCGCTCCGGCGCCGGCCAAGCCTACACGTACATCGGCGCGGACGGTCAGTTCTCGACGTGCACGTTCAACCAGGCCGCGTGCAACCAGACGATGCTCAAGCAGAACTCGGCCGCCTATCTCCAGTCCGTCGGTCTCCCGTCGACCCCCTCGCAAGCGTCGTCGAGCATCGGTGGCACGACGCTGCAGCCGAGCGATTCGAACTGGAACCACTCGGCCTCGATGCAGGCATGCTCGAGCGCGACCAAGCCGGTCGACAGCACGATCGCGACGATCAACGACAACGTCACGACGCTCATCAGCTTCGGCAATCAGAAGGTTCAGCCGCAAGCGCTCCGAGCAACCCATACTTATCAAGGTTGCGGAAAGTGGTATTTCCCGGACTCGGCCGGAAACTTCGCGGGTACACCACACGATCAGCAGCCCTTCGTCGCGGGATGGAAGTACGCGATGGTGCTGTCTGGCGGGGGATCCTGAGGACAATCCATGAGCACACGACAGCCCGCCATGACCCCCGAACACACCGTACTTCTCGCGCGCTCGCGCACCACCCTCCGTGCCCGCCTGCGCCAGCGAGGGTTCTCGCATATCTCGCTCACCATCGAGGCCGCGGGCGTGATGGGCTGGTTCGTCATGACGATCCTCAGCCAGAAATACCTCAACGACGCGGCCACCTCGCGTCGCGCCGCGGAGAACGCTGCAGAGCAGGGGTCGGTCGCCAGCGCCAGCTCGTTCTGCCAGGGCGGCGGAAGCGCGCAGAGCACGCTCGGAAAGTTCTCGGCGAGCGGGTCGGCAAGCGTCTTCAGCAACGGGATGCCGCAGCTGACCCCCGCCCAGATCCCTTCCCTCATCTCGATGGTCGGTATCTCTTCCCTGCAGACCTTGCCCGTCTACTTCAAGCAGTTTCAGGGGAGCCAGACCAGCACGACCGCGGGGGCGGTCACGTCGGTCGCTCCGCACAACGCAGTGACCTCGGGCAGCTTTCAGGGAGTGCGCAACATGGCGTGCCTCGAGAAGTCGCTCGACAGCGCCGGCGCGCCCTGGATCGGGATCCTGACGGCCAGGCAGAACGTCTTCACGACGAACATCCAGGGCTACTGATCGCGATAGATTCATCGTCATGATCGAGTGGAAGCGAGCCCTGCTCGGTACCGGCCTCGTCATTCTCGCGGGTATCCCGATCGTCGCGCACGCGACGCGTGAGCGACAGGCGCAGATCGATCAGGTCGCGCACATGCAAGATCTCGTGAAGAACCTTCAGCCGCTCGCGCAGAAGGCGCGCGAGGGTCGGCGCGTGTTCATCAACGGGGACCCGATCTTCTTCCGCATGCAGACGTCGACGGAGTCGGTCGAGAAGGCCCTCGACGCCGTAGGTGCGGATTGCGAGAGCGGGGACTCGGCGCGGATGCTCGGGGTGCCGGCAATCTACGAGCGCAGCAGTCGCCAGCAGAACCTGAAGCTCACGAAGATGATCCGCCAGGACGGCGGCGACGTGGCCGCGACGCTCTGCGTGTTTCACGAAGGCGACCTCCGAGGCGAGGGGACGGCGCAGACGCGGTACACGCTCGCGCACATGAACGACGATCATCGCGTGAGCCTGTTCACCGTCTCGACGGAGGCGCGCGCCGACCTCTACTCCGTCTTCCCCGTCGATGGCGACGCGCCCGGCGGTGACTTCCCGAACATCCCGCGCCCGCGAGGCTCGACGCGGCTCTTCGCGGCGACGATCGAGGACGACCCCTACGCCGTGCGGATCTACGAGACGCACTCCGCGATGCCCGACATGGTCAAGCAGTACGACTCGGACATGGCGCTCGCCGGCTGGAAGCGGTCGGAGGCGGTGGCGAAGGAGATGCCGAACGCGCGCTTCTATACGCGCGGCGAGGAGCGGTTCGTCGCGTCGTTCGAGGCTGACAAGGACACGTCTCGCGTCTCGCTCGCGCCGTTCCAGAAGTAGCGCGCGCCTGGCTGATCGAGGCGATCGCGTCCTCGAGAGCGGCGAGAGAAGCCCTCGCTCTTCGGGGAGCCTCGCTCGGCGTGACGAGAGCCTCGCTCGGTGTGACGAGCGACCCACAAATCTCGACTTGCGCCTCCCGCGGCACGGGGATCGCCGCGGCCGTCGCGCCGATGGCCGCTCTCGGTCTGGCGATTGCCGCCCAGGACCCCCCATTGCGGCACTCGAAAAGACCATTGGGAGGCGCTCGGCATGACGGCAGACGCCCACGTCACGGCGAGAGCGGCGCTCGGAGGGGCGATAGACGCTCGGGTCACGACGAGCGCGTCCAGAGGAGCGACGAAGTGGGTCTCTCGGCACGCCGAGGGGAGCAATCGCCGCACCGACGGCCGCGATCGCTACACCGACGGCCGCGATCGGCACGCCGAGAGCGCCTGTCCGCGCGCCGAGCGACCTCTTTCGAGGCACCGAGCGCGGCAATCGTCGAAACGAGGGAGGCGCAGATCGATATTTGTGGGTCGCTCGGCATGCCGGGCGAGGCACTCGGCAGACCGACCGATGCGATCGGAACGTATCGAGCATAAATCGCCGAAATTCGAGCGGCACGAGGCTGACGGAGCGGCTCGGTCGACGTCAAGAGGGCGGCTGCCGGTGTGCGCGAAGCGGCTCTCGGATTCAGGAGGTAGGCGCTCCGCGGAATGATCAGGCCGGCGGGCGCGACGTCCGCCGCACGGCGAACAGGTCTGGACGCTCCCGAAGCGTCACGGGCGGCGCTTGCCGACGAGAGCGGCTGCCTGGTCTTACTCGTCGCGAAACTTGGTCGGGACGTGCGCCGTCGTGTTGACCAGCTCGCGGGACGAGTTCACGTACTTCACGATCGTCGGCATGTGACCCTTGGTCAGCTTCAGCTTGTTTTGCATCATCGACTTGATGGGGTCGATCTCCTTCTTGATGACGGCCTTCCAACGATCGTAGGTCCCCTCGATGACGAACGGGGCCGCCTGCGCCTCGGGAGCCGGGATGAGCTTGATCTCTCGGCATTTGCCGCCGTGCACGTCGAGCCAGAGCGCGGTGTCCTCGGGGATTCCGAGGGAGGCGTCCGCCTTGACGACCATCGCGACGACCCCGTGTGTCCAGTCCTTCCCTGCCTCGGCGTAAGCCGCGCTGGAGTTCAGGGCATCCTTGTAGGCCGTGGCCCACTCGGGCGACGGAAAAATGAGCGACATGAAGGGCTCCTCTTGCAGTGCCGGGCTTGCCGGCGCGCGCGAACTTACCCCGCCTGACCGCACAGCACGGACGCAAAATGCGCGCGCAAGGAGAGCGACGGCGCGCGAGCGCTCCACGCGCTGGACGAGCGACGCCAGAGCACCTAAAGAGTCAGGCGATCGATGCGCTCACCAGGCACCTCGCATGTACACGCTGCGGGCCACAAGCGCCTCGATGACGTCCTCGACTTCGTCGCGTTCAGCGCGAAGCCGATGCCGCTCGTGACACTCCTCGACGACGCGCCGCGCCGCATCGCGCTCATCCTCGACGCGTCGGTCTGCTCGCTCTATCTCCTCGAAGGCGAGGGGCACCAGCTCGTCATGCGCGGCAACGTCGGCTTCCCGCACCGCGCGATCGGGCAAGTGCGGCTCTCGATCGGTGAGGGCATCACCGGCCAGGCCGTCGAGTACCTGCGCCCGATCTCCGCCGACCTCGCGACCCAGCACGTCTCGTACAAGCACTTCGAGGGGCTCGGCGAGGAAGAGTTCCCCGCGTTCCTCGCCGTGCCGATCCGCGGCAAGACAGGCCCGCTCGGCGCGATCGTGGTGCAGCGGAAGCGCCACGCGTTCACCGATGCCGACGTGGAGCTGCTCTCGGTGCTCGGCGCGCTCGTCGCCGCCGGCATTCGTCACGCCGAGCTGATCGACGCCTCGCGCGACAAGGCCCCGATGCGAAAGGCCGGGGGCGGGACACGTCGCATCAACCTGCCGGGGCGGCCGTTCGTGCCGGGCCGCGCGCTCGGTGCCATCGCGGCGCTGCGACGACCTCCTTCACGACCGTCGCCGGTCGCGGGCGGGAAGCGCGCCGGGCAAGCCGACGTTCGCATCCTGCAGAGCGCCTTCGACGTCGTCGAGAAGTCCGTGTTCGCGCTCACCAGGCGCGCCGAGGAGCTGAAGATCGGGGACGACGCTGCGTTCCTCGGCACGTACACCGAGATCCTTGGCGATCAGCGGTTCCGTGAGCGCGTGGAAGAGCTCGCTTCGGAGGGGACGGGCCTGCCGCTCGCGCTCGGTCAGGTCGCCCGTGAGGTGGCGCGCGGGGCAGCGACCGTGACGCAGGACACCTTCCTCGAGGAGCGCGCGCGCGACATCGAAGACCTGTGCGACGCGCTCTCCATGATGACCGTGAGCGACAAGCGCGCCGAGCTCCCCGCCAAGGCCGTGCTCGTCGGGAGCAATCTGAGCGTCTTCGACCTCCTGGTCTCATCGCGGGCCCAGCCTGTCGGCGTGGCGCTGAGCGAGCGCACGGCCGGGCCGCGCACGCGGACGCTGCTTCGACTCCTCGACCTCCCCGCGATCGTCGACGTCAACGGCCTCTTTCGCTGGGCGTCAGACGGTGACCTCGCGCTGCTGGACGCAGACCATGGCCTCCTCGTGCTCAACCCGTCCAAAAGCGACATCGCCTCGATCCGTGAGTACAGGCGCGCGGCAAAGCGCAAGAGAAGCGACCCTCCGCCCGGGATCGATGATTAACTGAGCTGCCGATGTCGACGATCCCGCCCCACCCGAACGCAGAGAGCGCAGGCTCGCCCCGCGACGGGCTCGCGACGTCGGACCTGGCCGAGGAGGGGGAGCGCATCTCGGTGACGGACGTGAACGGCACCGTGGCGCGCTTCGAGATGGCGTACAGCCCCACCGAGACGGATCGATTCCGCTTCGGGCCGCCATGGCGACAGCGGCTCCCCTCTTTCGTCTTCCTCGGCTTCGCGCTCGCGATGGTGGGCGTCGTCCTCTACGGAGAGAGCGCCGCGTCAGGCGCGTCGCTCTCGCACTGGCTGGCAGAGCAGGATCGCGGCCGACCCATCAGCTCGCTCGGCCTCGCGCTCATCGTCTTCGCCTGCGCGGTCGGTACCGTCGCGCGCGCGCAGATGCGAGGGCTCGTCGTTCGCGCGGACGGCGTCGAGGCCCGCTATCTGCTCGCGCTCGGAGTCCCCCGGATCTGCAAGTGGACGTGGGCGCAGGTCGAGCGGATCATCGTCGACGAGACCTCGGTGATGTTCGAGCTGTGGAACGGCCAGTACGAGCGCCTCCCGCCCGTCCACGATCACGCCGGGATGTGCGATCTCCTCGAGCGCATCGCGAGCAGCCGGAAGATCCGTGTAACGAAGCTCCCCCACGCGACGACCCATGGCTGATGTCTCGAGCGTGAGCGCGCGGGCGGCATCGTGGCTCGTCGTCCTCGGCGCGTTTGCGATCACGAGCTGCCACGACCCCGAGAAGCGGCCGGAGGAACCGTCGCCGTCGAGCGTCGCCGCGCCTCCGAGCTCGGCGACCGCGCACGCCGCACCGCCGGTGCCATCCGCGAGCGCGCCGTTCGTTCCCGTGAAGGTCACGGACGACGGGCAGCACGCGATGGGAACGCACGTCTCGTTCGCCGCCTACACGACGCCGACCCTCGGCGAACCCGCGGCGCGCGCAGCCTTCGACGCTGCTGGAAACGAGATCCGGCGCATCGACACGCTGATGACCACGTGGCGCGCCGACAGCGAGCTGTCGCGCGTCAACGAGGCGGCTGGCCGCGAGAAGGTCGTCGTCAGCCCCGAGACGTTCGAGGTCGTCCTCGCCGCGATTCACACGAGCGAGATCTCCGAGGGGACGTTCGACATCACGTTCGAGAGCCTCCACGGGCTCTGGAAGTTCGACCAGGACCTCGACCCGCACCCGCCCACTGCCGCGGCCGTCAAGGCGAAGCTCCCGCTCGTCGGGTACCGGCACATCCACGCCGACGCAGCCGCACACACGATCTTCCTCGATCAGGCCGGCACGAAGATCAGTCTCGGCGGCATCGCAAAAGGTTACGCGGTCGATCGAGCGGCGGCCGTTCTCGCGGCTGCGGGGCTGACGTCGTTCTTCGTGCAGGCCGGGGGGGATCTGTACACGCGAGGAAAGAAGCCCGACGGTACCGATTGGGCTGCCGGAGTCCGCGACCCTCGCGGGCCAGACGGCGCGTTCTTCGCGCTCCTCCACGTGAGCGATCACGCGTTCAGCACGGCCGGCGACTACGAGCGGAGCTACATCGTCGACGGCAAGCGATACCACCACATCATCGACCCTCGCACCGGGTACCCGGCCACAGCGACCCGCAGCGTCACGATCTGGGCACCGACGGCGCTCGTCGCGGACGAGATCGACGACGCGGTCTTCATCCTCGGGCCCGAGAAGGGGCTCAAGCTCGTCGAGTCGCTCGACGGCGTGGGCGCGGTCATCGTCGATGCTCACAACAAAGTGTGGGTGAGCAAGCGCATCGAAAGCGGGCTGCAGATCCTCAGGCAGCCGACCGACGCGCTCTAGCGTCTTGCGACGAGCGCGCGTGCGGCCTCGCGCAGCTCCCGCGCAGTGGTCACCTCCAGGACGTCGGTGCAGTTCGGCGCATAGAGCCGCATCGCGCTGTCGCCGCTCGACCACGCCGCGCGAGGCTCGGAGCAGAACCAGTAGACCGCGCGGGCGCGGTCACGAATGCGCGCGACGACGTGCTCGGACGCCTCGTGGTAGTTGGTGCGACCGTCGCCGAGGATGACCACCGTCGTGCGGCGGTCGACGGGGGAGAGGTATCGCGACTCGAAGGCCCGAAGGACCCGGCCGTAGTTCGAGTTGTCTGTCACCGGGATGATCTCGCCGCCGTACGCGGCCGCGAGCGCGACGGCACCGCGCTCACGCTCGAAGAGGGCGGTGGTCTCGCCGATCTCGCTCACGAAGACGAAGCTGCGCGTCCGGTCGAACAGGTCGTGAGCGGCATGAACGAGCTCGAGCATGAAGCGCGAGGCTGCACGGACGGAGTCGCTCACGTCGCAGAGCAGGATCAGGCGCGGCTTGTCGCGACGTCGACGGCGGCGGACCGGCTTGAACGGAACGCCGCCGGTTCTCGTCAGAGCGCGGAGCGTCTGGCCGGGGTCGATCCGGCCTTGGCGCGCGCGGCGCGTCCGGACGCGCGCGGCACCTCGCAGTCGATCCACGAAGCTCCGCACGGCGGCGCAAACCTCCATGAGCTCGCGATCGTCGAGGGCGGTGAAGGGCACCTCGTCCCGCTTTCTGACGCGGCCTTGCTTGTCGGCTTCGTCCTCCGGCCTGCGAAGTGCGCGTTGGACGTGCGCGCGCATGGTGTCGGCCGCACCGTCGAGCTCCCTCGTGAGGGCATCTGCCAGTGCGTCGCCGCGATCGCCGAGCGCGCCGCGTAGGCTCTGACGGAGGGACGAGAGCCGCTCGCGCGCCTCGTAGAGACCGAGGGATTGAGCGACACGTTGCGTGAAGAACCCTACCTGCAGCGAGCTCCGAAGATCCGCGAGCTCGCGACGAATGCTCGCGAGGTGGAGGAGTCGGTCGATCTCCGCACCGCCATCGAGCAGCGCGCGAAAACGTGACGGGGCATCGCCGGTGTCGAGATCGCTGGCGCCGACGGCGTCGAGGAGACTGCGCAGGGCTTCGAGCTCGTCCTTCGTGAACCCCTGAGCCTGGAGGCGCGCCCAGAGGCCCAAGGACGGTGCGTCGCGCGCAAAGAACGACGCGAAGGCGGCATGAATGCGCGGAGCGTCGAGTGGCCTCTGCGCCACGACGGCGGCGGTCGCCTCCCGAAGCGCGTAGGGGTCGTCCCAGCCGAGGGCGGCGACGGCCCGCTCGAGGTCGGTCACCTGAGGCGGTGCGACGACGAGCCCCTGTCGACGCAGCGTCCACACGAGCTCGTCGAGCATCCGCGGAAGAGCGCGCGCGTCGACCATTGCGTCAGGGGGCCGTGGCGGGCTCTGCGAGCAGCGTACGGATGAGTGCCTCGATGCGTGCGTTCTCGTCCGGGCCCGTACCGACGGCGAGGTCACGTACGACACCGCGCTTGTCGATGACGAAGAGCGTCGGAAGGGCGGATACGCCGTATGCGATGGAGGTGGACGTGTGCGGGTCGCTCGCCATGGGATAGCGCAGGTCGAGGCGCTCCTTGAACGCCGCGGCGGCCTCGGCGGGGTCGGTCGTGATGCCCACGACGCTGAGCCCTTGAGCTCCGTAGCGGGCTTGCCACCCGCTCAGAACTGGCGCGAACTCGCGACAGGGTCCGCACCAGGTCGCCCAGAAATCGACGATGACGACGTGGCCTCGGAGCCCAGCGAGGGACGGCGGAAAACCGGACGTCGGCTCGAGTTGCTGCCACTCGGGCGCCGGGCTTCCCACATGGTCCATGCGAAGGATCGCATCGCCCGACGGGAAGTCCGCCAGCAGGACGCTGACTTGTTGCGCGCGGCCCGCACGCGAAATGCTGACGGCGACCCTATCGCCGGCACCATGGGCGCCGAGAGCACGGACGACGTCACGGGAGGTCGCGACGAGCGTCGTGTCGACCTGAAGAATGCGGTCGTCGGTCTGGAGGCCCGCCTTCTCCGCGGGGGATCCATGAATCACGTGCTCGATACGGACGCCCGTCGAGGCATCGGCGGCCATCGCCATCGCGACGCCAATCCAGCCACGCCCGCGCGCACCGTCGGCGGAGCTGGACCCTGCCGAGGCGAGCAAGGCGGCAGCGAGCGCGATATTTCGGAACATCGACGGCCGGAGAAACTGACTAACGCGTCGTACCATCGGCTCGAGATTAGCACTCGTCGGGCGTTCCACGACCCTCGAGGCACAAAACACATGACGCGCAACCCGTTGGGGAAGCGCGTCAGGTGATTCGTGCGAGAGCGACGATATTGAAGGGGAAGGGGAAGCTCAGGTAAGGAAGCGGTCGACAAGAATGAAGGGACGCCGTGTTGAGCGGTTCGAAGGGAAGGACCGCAATCGGCTCGCCCACCGCAGCCCCGGCAGACCAACCATTATTTTAGGGAACACGCTGCGCCTATGGCGCGTTCGCGAGTCATCTAAGCACTCGCCATGCCAGCGTGGCGTTCCTCGCGTTGGAAGGCGATTTGGTTGATTCGCACGCGTTTCGCGGGCTTGTGAGAGTCGACCCGCTGACATCACGATCAGGGTCGGCCCAGGGCATCGCAATGTTTGCATATGCGTTCATTCGCGAGCGCTGGAAGTGTGCGAAGCCGTTGACTCCAGCTGCGCTGGGAGTATGTTCGCGCCGCTTAGTTGCGCCCATAGCTCAGCTGGATAGAGCACTGGTCTACGGAACCAGTTGTCGGAAGTTCGAATCTTCCTGGGCGCGCCTCCGAGTCACCAACGCCATGAGCTCGAGTATCTGGGCGGGCGGTGTGGAGTGACCCACGACGAAGAGCTGATGGGCATCGCTATGGCCGAAGCCGACCTCGCTGCGCGGGAAGGCGAGGTGCCGATTGGTTGCGTCATCGTCGGGGCGAACGGCGTCGAGCTCGCACGTGGACACAACCTGCGAGAACAACTCAACGACGTGACGGCGCACGCGGAGGTTGTCGCGCTTCGGCGTGCATCCAGGGCCACGAACTCGTGGCGGTGCGCGGGCGCCACCGTCTACGTAACGCTCGAACCCTGCATCATGTGTGCGGGCGCGTTGCTCCACGCACGTGTCAGTCGCGTCGTCTATGGCACCGACGATGCGAAGGGGGGCGGAGTCGTCTCGCTCTACGCGATCGGGAGCGATGCACGACTGAACCATCGGTACGCCGTCACACGTGGAGTGATGGCCGCCGCCGCGACCAGCCAGCTCCGGGACTTCTTCGGGCGGCTCCGGCGTTCAGGCAAAAAATAGCTCCGCAGCGTCAGTTGAGCTCCTCCCAGTCCTTGGAAGCCGCTGGATGCGACGGAGTCGAAACCGGCGGCCGCGGAGTCGGCGGGGGCGCCCCAGCACGATGGAAAACGACCGCCTCGGCGAGCCCTTCGGTCAGCTCGGCGGAAGAGATGAGGCCCGTCCGCGAGGCCACGTCCATACGCGCCCGAATCGTGCGCATCCAGCCGTCGCCGAGCTGCCCGTCGTCGTACACCTTGTGGAAAGCGATTGGATTGGGAAGGATCGACGAAAGAAACATGCACTCGGCGAGATTGAGCTCGTTCGGGCGTCGACCGAAATAGTGCTCCGCCGCAGCGGTCACACCGTACAGATCCGGTCCAAATTCGATGATGTTCAGATACAGCTCCATCATCTCGTCCTTCGTGAACGCCTGCTCCAGGTAGTCCGCAAGGACCAGCTCCTCGAGCTTTCGCGCGAGAGTCTTTTCTCGCGCGAGGAACAGGTTCTTCGCGAGCTGCATCGTGATCGTGCTCGCGCCGCGGACGAAGCGGTGCGCCTTGATATTTGCCGCCACTGCGTGACGGATCGCCGAGTGATTGAAGCCATGGTGATGAAAGAAGGCTCCATCTTCCGTCGTGAGGACCGCGACCTGCATGTACGGGCTGATCTCGTCCAGGTCCGTCCAGTTCGGCGTACCGGGGCCCGTCGTCTCCTCCGTGCGCTCGCCGGTCTTCGAGTAGACGATGTGCGTGAAGCTGCGCGCGAATCGCCCCTTGTCGAGCTCGGTGGGTACATCCACGAGGCGGCAATGGTCGCTCACGTCATAATCGAACGCGATCGCATCGAGGTTTCGAGAGTCCACGGCGAGGCGACCGCGAAGGCTAAACGTTCCGTCCATTCGGGCCGCGCTGACCGTGGGCACCAGGGCGGTGGGGATGCTCGTCAGTAGCGCCTGGCAGCTCGACGTCGGGAAGTCGAAGTCGAACGCTGCGGCCAGGTGGTCGAGCGACTGGGTGAGCCCCCCGTGCAACGTGGCGCGCGCCGATCCGAGCGAGGCTTCGGCGTTATCAAGGCGTAGCGCGCCCGAATCATCGACTACACCTCGCGTACTGAACCCGAGGTCCATCCCTCGCACGGGGTCATGGGCGAGCTTCGGCTCCAGCATCGATAGACCACGAACCGACCCCTCGACATCGAAGGTCAGGGTGTGGCCGCCGGCGTCGAGGACGATGCGCGCTTTTCCGGCAAACGACGTGCGGTCAACGTCGAGCAGGTGAAGGAGCCCACCGTCGTGCATTCCGAGAAGTCCCAGCGGTACGGGGCCGCCGGATACGGAGACCTCGATATCGCTGGGTTCCGTCGGGAGCATCGCATGCAGAGATAGCGGCGTTCCGTGCGCAACCGGCGACGTGCTGAAGCCGACGGCGATGCCATGCGCATCGCGACTGAGATCGAAGCTGCCTGAGCCCAGCGTCAGCTGTTCCTCGCCCTTCTGAAATCGTACGGAAAGAGCGTCGACTCGAATCCTGCTCCCGCCGGGCACTTTCGCGGCCGCTCTGGCGATCATTGCCTCGAGCGCAGTCCGGAGCAGATGCAGGTCGGGCAGGAGCTGAGGAATTGGAGTCGGTGGCTCCTTCGTCGACTGTGACTTGTGCCCTCGCTTCGCGCTGAGCGGAGCGTCCAGCGCCGGCGGAAGCAGCGGCGCAACGGTTGTACCGACCGGCTGCTGCCCG
>Ga0302279_10000183_pt1 | contig 88860 bp, 71 predicted proteins | sample III_Bog_N3_3_FD_194541 | JGI IMG/M metagenome (GOLD analysis project Ga0302279, IMG submission 194541) | Peat permafrost microbial communities from Stordalen Mire near Abisko, Sweden - III_Bog_N3_3 | ecosystem: Environmental > Terrestrial > Soil > Wetlands > Peat | place: Sweden: Abisko...
TTGGCAGAGGACCCACTTCTTCCTCAGGGACTGGCCGAAGGGCAGGCTTTTCTTCGACATCTACGAGGTGCCGGCCCGCCCGCCGCTCCCTAATGTCCTCACGGCGGCGTTCCTGCGCGTGACCTCCGCCGACTATGCCCACTACCAGCTGGTCATGACGGTGCTCTGCAGCCTGGCCTACCTTCCTGTCGGCCTCCTTGCGGGGCGCTTCGGGGGACGGCAGGCGGTCCGGGTGGCCGCCGCCGTCCTCCTGATCAGTCCCCTCTTCCTCCAGAATGCAACCTACCCCTGGACCAAGCTCCAGGCGGCATTCTTCATCCTCTGCGGCCTTTATTTCTTCCTGAGGATCCGGGACCAGGACACCCCTCCGGCTACGCCCGGGATCCTGTGCGCCCTCTGCCTGGGAGGCGCCGTCGTGACGCACTACTCGGCCGGCCCCTACGTGATCGTGCTCGCGGCCGCGTGGATCGGGTTCGGGTTCCGCAGGGGATGGGACCGCGGTTTCTCCCGCACGACGCTCTGCGCCGCGGCCGCTGGGGCCTGCGTCATCGCCCCCTGGTTCGCCTGGTCCCTGGCGCAGTACGGATGGCATAGCACACTGCTCTCGAACTCGAGCGTTTCGATGTTTCAGAAGGCGCCGGGCAATCCGCTGGTCGTCATGGCACTCAACCTCCGCGACAGCCTCATCCCGCCCCAGGTCCGCGGCTTCTCGGGCACCCTGTTCCGGCAATCGAGCCTGTGGGGCTCGCTCCGCGACCAGGCCTTCCTCGTGTATCAGCTGAATCCCCTCCTGGCGCTCGGGTGCGTGGGCTGGGTCGTCACCGCGCGGGAGGCCCTCAGGGCGGGCAGGGCGGCCGACCGCCGCGAGAGGGCATTCTGGATAGCCGCTGTCGCCGCTATCGTGCTCCTGAGCTTCGCCACGTATGGAGATCGGGACCACTACGGAACAGGCCACATCTGCCTGCAGTCGCTCGTGCTCCTGGGACTGGCCTTCCTTTCCTCCCGCTGGAACCGGCTGGGGCCCGTGTGGCGGACCCTTCTTATAATCGGCTGGACCGTGGATTTCTGCCTTGGGGTCGCCCTCCAGCTTGCGGTCGAGAGTTTCTCCCTCGACCGGTGGCTCACCCCCTCCCGCACCCTCCAGGAGGTCTCCCAGACCTACGGGGTCGTCGCCCAGGAGAACCTGAGCGAGAAAATCATCGCCCATTTAGCCTATTTTGCCGACATTGTGCCCACTCCTCCCGCGCTTGTGCTGGCGCTCCTGGGCGCAATCCTGTGTATGGCCCTCGTGCGCGCCCGCCGGACGCCCGACGAGCACCGCTAGAAGCTCATGACCGAATCCAGACCGACCGTCGCCATCGTGATCCCCGTTTTCAACGAGGAATCCGTCCTTCCCGAGCTGTTCGCCCGCCTCGGCGCAGTCTTCCGGGACCATGCCGACTGCTTGTGGAGGGCCGTGTTTGTGAATGACGGGAGCCGGGACGCCACGGCGGAGATGACGCGGGCCCAGGGCCTGATTGACCCGCGGTTCGAGCTGGTCGAGCTTTCCAGGAACTTCGGATTCCAGGCCGCGCTCGCCGCGGGGCTTAGGCACGCGCAGGGCGCCGACGCGGCCGTGACCATGGACGCGGACCTGCAGGACCCACCCGAGGTGATCCCTGAGCTGGTGGCGGCGTGGCGGACCGGTGCCGAGGTTGTCCGTGCGGTGCGTCGCTCGCGCCAGGAGACCGGCGTACGCAGGGCCGGCTTCGACGTTTTCCACGCGGTCTTCGGGAAGCTGACCGACATCCCGATCGAATCCAATACGGGAACGTTCGGCCTCCTCGGGAAGCCCGCGCTTGATGCGTTCGCGCACCTGCCCGAGCGGCACCGGTTCTTCCCGGGCTTGAGGGCGTGGATCGGGTTTGCGACGGCCGACGTCGAATACGACCGGCAGGAGCGGGCCGCCGGGAAGCCAAAGCAGACGTTCCGGCGCCTGGTGCGCTACGCGGTCGACGGGTTCTTCAGCTTCTCCTACCTGCCGCTCAGGGTCCTCACCTACACGGGGGTCTTCGTGAGCGGCCTCGGCTTCGCCCTTGGCTTCTTCTTCATCGTGAAGCGGCTCCTGGGGATCGAGACCGCAACGACCGGCTTCACGACCCTTGTGTCGCTGGTCACCTTCCTCGGCGGCATCCAGCTGATCGGCATCGGGGTTCTGGGCGAGTACCTCGGGCGTGTCTACGACGAGGTCAAGCAGAGGCCGATCTACCTGGTGAAGCCGCCTAGGCGCTAGGTCCGAGCCATGGGTTCCTTTCGGCTCTTCGCATGGACGGGTCTCATGGTCATCGCTGCAGCCGCGCTCCTTTACAACTTCCCGAAGCTTTCGCCCGGTATGTTCGACTGGGCCGAGCCCGGAAACGTCGCCGCCTCGCTTGTCGAAGGACGGGGTTTCAGCGATCCGTTTGACGGGGGGACGGGAGCCACCGCTTGGGTCTCGCCGCTCCCGGTGTGGGTCGAGGCGGCCGTCTTCCTCGTGCTGGGCGTAAAGACGGCGGCCTCCGCGAAGGCGCTCCTCGTCCTCACGGTCCTGGGCCTTGCCTCGGCAAACGCGCTCCTTGTGTCGGCCGTTGCCCCATTTGGCTCGGTGCTCCGCGGGGCGGCCTCGGCGGCGTTCGTGGCCTACTGCGCCGTCCTTCCCGGCGGCCCTCTTCATGTGCTGAGCGAGGCATGGCTGGACATCCTGCTCTCGGCGGCCCTCCTCTGGGCCGCGCTCCGCTCGGTTCACGCTCCCACTTGGGGGAGCTCCGTGGCCCTTGTCGCCGTCAGCTTCCTTGCCCCGCTTGAGAATGCCGGGCTTGCGGCGGCCTGCGCCTTTGTGGTCCTGGCCCTCGCCTGGTCGCGCCGCACAAAGCCCCGGGGCCTTGCGCTTCCCGCCATGGCGGCGCTCGCGGCGCTCGTGGCTGTGGCCGCATGGACCACCCGCAACGCGCTCGTCCTCGGTCGCTTTGTCCCCCTCAAGTCCAATTCCTGGTTCGAGCTTCACCTGGCCAACGTCGACTCGGCGGACGGCCTACCCAGGATGGAGAACGTGCTCAGGAGGCTCCCCTATTTCGACCTTCAGGAATTCAACCGCTATTCGGCCCTGGGCGAGATGAAGTACGTCGACAGCTTCCGGGATCCCGCGAAGAGGGCCCTTTCAGCCGATCCCCTGCATTTTGCTGGGAACGTGGCCCGCAGGCTCGGCGCTGCGCTCGTGTTCTGCCGTCGCGAGGGCGGAGGCGAATCCACCTCCTTCCCGTTCGGCCCCGTCGATCTTGCTCGCCTCTCGGCAGCCGGCGAGGTGATCGCGATGGGCCCGGGCGGGGCGCTGTGGACACGGATCGACACGCCCCCCGCCGTGGAGCGCGAGAACTTCCGCCACCTGGGCCTTAGGGATGGCGACGCGATCTGGCTCGACTGGCTCGGGCGGCGACTGGCTTTCGATTCCGAGTTCAGAAGCCCCAGGGCCATCGCCCTCGGTTTCCTCACGGCCGGCGTTCCCGTGATGGCTTTCCTCCTCTCGGCGATCCTCCTCGGAGGCCGTGCGCTCCCGCCGGCGGCGTGGGCCGCCGCAATCGCCGCCGGCATGCTCCTTCCCTATGTCCTTGTGAACCACAACGAGCGCCACCAGCTCCCCCTGATCGCGATGCAGGCGGTGATGATCGGCGCCTGTGCCCAGGCGGCCGCTTCCCGCGTGCAGAACCGCCCCTCCCCCTCATGACCCGCGCCCGGCTCCTCCTTCTCTGCGCCGGCATCCTCGGACTCTACTGGTGGATGGCCACGAGCGTCTCGGACACGCAGTGCACGACGGGCGACGAGATCGCGCACCTGACCGCGGGATATTCCTACTGGACGACGAACGACTACAGGCTCCAGCCGGAGAACGGGAACCTACCCCAGCGCTGGGCGGCGATCCCCCTCCTGAGGTCCAGACCCACGTTCCCGAGCCTCGACCAGAACGCATGGAGGATCTCCGACGTGTGGGACATGGGCTTCCAGTGGTTCTACACGAATGGCAACGACCTGGCCGCGATGCTCAGGGCCGGCCGCCGGATGATCGCCCTCTTTGGCGTGGCGATGGGGGCCCTCGTGTTCCTCTGGGCCCGCAGGCTGCACGGTGACAGGGGCGGCCTCCTGGCCGTTACGCTGTTCGCGTTCTGCCCCACGATGCTCGCCAACGGGGCCCTCATCACGAGCGACATCACGGCCGCGTGCATGTTCCTCGCCGCGGTGACCGCATTCTGGGCGATGGCCCACAGGCTCACGCCCTGGCGCATCCTCGCCTTCGGCCTCACCTTGGGGCTCCTCTGCGTGTCCAAGTTCTCGGCGCCCCTGATCGCCCCCATGTGCGCGATCCTGTTCGCCGTGCGCGTGGCCGGGAGCACCGAGCTTGCCGCGGCGTGGCCCTTCGGCTCAAGGGTGCTGGGACGCCTGAGGGTGTCGCTGGCCCTCGTCGGCGCGACGCTCGCGGCCTGCCTCCTGGCCATCGGCGTCATCTGGGCCTCCTACGGATTCCGCTATGCCATGTTCAACAAGTTCGAGCCGAACCGGGTTCGCTCCCTCGTGGGCTGGGACGTCCTCGACAGCCCGGGCGGCCCGATCGTGGGCGCGCTCAGCTTTGCTCGGGACCACAAGGTCCTCCCCGAGTCCTACATCTACGGCTTTGCCCACACCTACCGTTTCTCGCGCTACAGGAAGGCGTTCCTAAACGGGGAGTACCGGAGCACCGGGTGGGTCGGCTACTTCCCCTACACGACCGCCGTGAAGACGCCGCTGGCTCTCTTTGGCCTCATCGGTCTGGCAGGCGTGTACGCCGTGTCCCGCCGGAGGACAAACTCCGAGTGGCGCGACCGCCTCTACCTGTGGTCCCCGCTTCTCTCGCTCTTCGCCGTCTACTGGGCCTTCTCCCTGACGAGCGGGCTCAACATCGGGCACCGCCACATCATCCCGGTCTACCCCGTGCTCTTTGTCATGGCCTCAGGGGCCGCCGGCTGGCTCAGCCTGGCCCCACGCTGGAAGGGGGCTCTGGTCGCGGCCCTCGCATTCTGGTTTGCCGCGGAGTCGCTCTGGATCCGGCCCCGCTACCTCGCCTATTTCAACGAGATCGTGGGACCCAGGGACGCCTGGAGGCACCTGGTGGACAGCTCCCTCGACTGGGGCCAGGACCTTCCGACGCTCCGGGCCTGGCTTGACGCCCATCCGCCCCACGAGCCGGTCTACATCTCCTACTTCGGGTCCGGTGACCTTAATTACTACGGGATCAAGGGAACCCGGATAGGCGACGTTAACTTCGATCTGCGAAAAAGGGGCGTGCCAGGGAGCCTGGGAGGGGGACTGTGGATCATCAGCGTGACGCAGTTCCAGCAGGTTTACACGACCGCGCGCGGCCCGTGGGACAGGACCAAGGAGCTTCACTACCAGAAGTTGCTCGCAAACATCCTCGAGCTCGAGAGAACCAAGACGAGGCTCACCTACGAGCAGGGCGTCGAGTTTGAGGAATACCAGTTCGCCAGGCTCTGCCACACCTTGCGCTACGTCAAACCGATCGCCGAGCCAGGCTATACCTTCCTCATCTTCAGGCTCACGGATGCGGAGGTGATGAGGGCCCTCTACGAGCCCATCCCCATTCCTTGAGCTCGCCTTCCCGCAATATCCTGGTGGCAGCCACCGCCCTCCTGGCGCTCCATTTCGCCCTGGCAGTCGGCAGCAAGGTCCACGAGAGCACGACCGGAGACGAGATCGCGCACCTGACGGGAGGGGTCTCGTACTGGAAGTTCAACGACTACCGTCTGCACCCGGAGAATGGAAACCTTCCGCAGCGCTGGGAGGCGATTCCGGCATGGCTCGCGGGCTCGACATTCCCGAGGCTCGATCAGACCTACTGGACGACCAGCGACACCTGGGTCATGGGCCACGAGTTCTTCTACGAGACCAAGGTGGATCACTTCCCGAAGCTCATGGCGGCCCGAGCCATGACGGCGCTCCTGAGCGTGGCCCTGGGGGCACTTGTGTTCGCATGGTCCCGAAGGCTCTTCGGCACGCCAGGCGGGTTCGTGTCGCTCGCCTTCTACGTCTTCAGTCCGACCCTTTTGGCGAACGGCGGCCTCGCCACCTCCGATGTCTGCGTGGCCCTCTTCATGCTGGCCTCCGTGGGGGCGTGGTGGCGTCACCTCGAGAGGCCCGGCGCCGCGGGATTCACCCTGAGCGCGCTCGTCCTGGGCCTGGCGTGCGTCGCCAAGTTCAGCTCGGTCCTGCTTGCCCCGATGCTCCTGATCTGCGGCCTGGTCCACATCGCCACGAAGCGGGGCCAAGCCGGTCGGGTCCTTCTCTCCGCAGCGGGGCACATTCTCGTGGCCTTCGGCGTGATTTGGGCCTTCTACGGATTCCGCTACGCCGCCAGCAATCCGGCAGTCCCGGCAGCTTCGCGGTTCATCTTCGACTGGCCCGGACTCTACCCCGGGCTAGGCCTGATTGGGCGCGTAATCCATTTCCTCGCCGATCACCACGTCTTTCCCGAGGCCTTCCTCTACGGCGCCACGTACGTGGCGGGAACATCGTCGATCAGAGCGGCGTTCCTGAACGGGGAGTACAGCATCTATGGCTGGCGGACCTTCTTCCTCTGGACCTTTGCGCTCAAATCGACCCTCCCCTTCCTGGCGGCCTCCACGCTCGGGGTTTGGGTCGCCGTGCGCTCGCGGATCACCGCCGGTGCCGGGCGCGCCCGGCACCTGGAACGGCTGCTTCCCCTGACGCCCCTCATGGCCCTCTTCTGCGTGTACTGGGCCTTCTCGATCCAGAGCCACCTGAATATTGGGCACCGCCACCTTGTCCCTATCTACCCGGTTCTCTTCATCCTGATCGGGGCCCTAGGCCCCTGGCTCGCGCGCCCGCTGGGCCCCAGGGCGCTCCTGCTGGCCGGCCTTGTGGCGTGGCACGCCGCCGAGTCGCTCTGGATCTATCCGAATTACATCGCCTATTTCAACGAGCTGGAGGGAGGCCCCTCCAAGGGTTTCCTTCACCTTGTCGACAGCTCGCTCGACTGGGGCCAAGACCTGCCGGGGCTAGAGTCGTGGCTCGGCGCCCACCTGAAGCCGGGCGAGGACGCGTACCTGGCCTACTTTGGTTCAGGGGAGCCCCAGTACTACCACATGCCGGTGAAGCGCCTCGCGTACACCAACGCCTTCCTTGAAGACGAGCCCTGCATACCCCTGGGTGCCGGTGTCTACTGCATCGGCGCCACCATGCTGCAGCAGGTCTACAGCCCGGTGCAGGGTCCCTGGACGATCCAGCGGGAAAAGGAATACGAGCTCCTGAGGAACTTCGAGCCGTCATTTCAGGCCTATGCGGATGATGCGGCGGCGCGCGATCGCCTGCTAAAGATACTCCCTGCCGGGAAGTGGAGAGCCAGCCGCGACCTCTTCCTGCACCTGCGCTTCGCACGGCTCTGCGAATACCTGCGCGTGAGAAAACCCGACGCCGTGATCGGCTACTCGATCTTCATCTTCCGGCTGTCCCGGGAGGAGGTCAGGGCGGCGACCGAGGGCTCGCTCAAGGATTGGAGCGCACTCATCGAGCGGAGCGCGGAGGGAGGCTGATCCTTTTTATCGGGCGCCTCTTCCTTCACGGGCGTCGCGTCTATCGAGACGACGCGGCTCACGCGATCCAAACGCCCGCCAAAGCGCTTCTCGGCAAGGGTCACAAGATGAAAGGAAGGGGGAAGGACATCGTCGGGATCCACACCCATGCCCCCGTCGGCAGAAATCGGCCGGATGATCTGGGTGACGAGCACTTCCCTGAACGTCCCCTGCTCCATGTGGTAGCGGATCTTGTCGCCCTTCAAGGCGGCCATGGAATTGAGCACCACCTCGATGTGCCAGAGCATGAAGGGGATTGTGGACTTGTTGGAGATCATGAGGACGGGTCCGGGCCGCGACTCCACGAAGCTGTGCTCCCAGTCGAGCTCCTGCCTCCCCAGGTTGTCATTCGTGTAGAACCTGATCGCGATCGCCGGCAGGCCCATCGTGAGCAGCCAGATCCCGAGGCCCCACCAGGCGACCCTCAGGGCCGGAAGGCGCCGCTCGCAGAGCCCCTTCAGGAGCACGGCCGCAAGCACCGCAAACGCGAGGCACATCGGCAGGGCAAACCTCGCGGCCATCAGGTCGTTGAATCTGGCCCACCAGTAGAAGAGCAGCACGACAAAGTGCGCGGCGACACCGGCCCCGAAGGCCACGCCGACCACCACGGGCGCGGGAAGCTCTGCGCGCGGCCTCCTGCGGTACCAGCCGGCTGCGCAGAAGAGGAACCATCCGAGCCCGAGGAGCCCCACCACGGTGAGGAACGCGGAATTGGCCATGCCAGGAGTCGTATTGAAAAGAAACGAGGTGTCCCCCTTGAAGTTGCTCGAGATATTCTTCAAGCCGAAGGGCGAGGTCTGGCCCTTTTCGAGCTGCCAGAAGATCGGCTCCGAGGCCAGAACCCTGCTGTGCATCGCATACGGGACAAGGAGAAGCGGAGCGATGACCACGGGCCAGGGAAGGATCGCCCTTCCAGCGCGCAACCAGCCCGTGGCAATCACAAACGCTGTCGGGGCGACAAAGATGACCGACTCATAACGGCTCTGGGTGAGCAGCACCGCGCCCACGACAAAGAGGGTGAGCCTGTCATCGGAAGGCACGCGCAGGTAGAGGACTCCGAGGCACGCGACCAAGGCTATCATCGTCAGGTTGTGCAGGTCCATGCCCGCGCTCGTGGCGTTTTGGCCGAAGAGCGGCAGGAGGGCGAAGACCGCGACCGCGAAGATCGCCGCGGCACGCCCTGCCAGCTCCCGGGAGAACCAGTACAAGAGCCCGAGGACCGCGGCGGCGCAGGCAATGTTGAGCGCAAACATGTTCGCGATGCGGTAGCCCGTGAGGTCGTGCAGGAGCGAAACAAGGAACGGAAAGAAGTACGGGCGCTTGTCGAGGTAGAAGTCGATGGGCAGCCAGGTGCCGAAGATGTTGTAGGCGCGCAGGATCGTGCTCACCTGTTTGGTCGAGTGCATCACGAATGCCGTGCCCTGTATCACGAACTCGTCGTAGAGTATCTTGTGGTGGAAGGAGTCCGACCACACCCCGAAGAGCGTGCCGCCAATGATGGCCATCCCGGCTAGGCCGGGCCTCGCCAGCCAGCCCTTCCAGACCGCGCTCCTCGATCGCGCGAACCGGACGGCGTAATAGACGAAGAGCGAAAAGACCCCGAGGATGTAGTAGTACCCGAAATTGATGATCAGGTGCCCGGCCTGGATCGTCGGGATTGCGAAATAGCCCAGGTAGGCCGCCAGCACCGCGCAGAGCGCGAAGAGCATGCCCCGGACCGCCAGGTCCCCGCCTGAGAAGAGGGCTGACAACCGTCTCACGGGAGGTGTCTCAGGAAGTTCTCAAGGTACGCCTCCCGGGCCTTGTCGATCGCCACCTTGTCCTTCGGGATGACGCGGTCGGGCTCTGGATTAGATATCGCCTTCTTGCCCTCGCGTATCTCAATAAGACGGCTCATCCGGGTCTGCGTCAGCGTCTGCAGGCGCTCGGCCTTCGCTGTCTCAAGCACATAGTCGGGTCCGAGGTCGTCCTCGGCCCTTAGCTTCATCTTTCCCGTGTCGGGATCGATCTCGTAGCGCTGGAAGACGAAGATGTTCGAGAAGGTATGCGTCTTCATGAAGAATGCGAGGTCCACGCGCCTCTTGATCGCGGCCTCAACCGTGGTGGCGGTCACCTGGTGGGCGATCCAGAAGATCGAGCTGTTGTCGATCACCAGATAATCCTTCCGGGGCTGCTCCTGGACGAATTCGCGGCGCCACTGCGTCTCAAGGCCCGCGAGGTAAAGCTGGTTGTAGGCATGGGCCGCCATAGAGGGCACCCCCTGCGCAAGGATCCCCAGGCATGCCACCGCAATGAGAGTCTTCACAAACGCCGGTTTCGGGAACTCCTGGAGCACCGCAAGGATCGCCACCACCATCCAGAGGTCGGTGGGCAGGCTCAGCCGGCGGATGATCGGGTCGTCAAACTGGCCCCAGAAGTAGCACATCATGAGGGCGAACTGGGCCGCAAAGCCCACCGTGAAGAAAATGCTTACGATGGAGGCCGGCGACTCGCGCCCGAGCGCCCTGATCCGTTTTGACGCCAGCAGCAGGAAGAACAGGACGCCCACGCAGCCCAAGCCCGACAGCACGTAGGAGTTCGGCTGGTCCGTCGGCTTGCCAAACAGGAAACCGACGGCATGCACCAGGTTCTCGGGCACGTAGGATAGCGAGAAGGGCTTGGTGAACCCCGGCTTGCTCTCGAGCTGCCACGACGAAACCTGCAGGTCGAATATCCGCGTGTGGAGCGCACAGTGAATGAGGAGCAGGGGCAGGATGATGACCTCCCATGTCATCGCGGCCTTTCGGTCGCGAATCCACACGAAGAGGATGATGAAGGCCACCGGCGCCAGGAAGATCGCCGATTCGTAGCGCACCTGGACGAGCAGCATTGCCGAGTAACAGAAGGCCGTGAAGGCCTTCCCGTCGGCGAGCGAGATGTAGCGGGCTCCCAAGAGCATGGTCGCGAGAATCATCACGATGTTGAGCAGCTCAAACCCGCCGCCCGTCGCATTCTGGCCGAGGAGCGGGAAACCCGCGAAAAGTGCCACCCCCAGCCAACCGCCGGTCCGGCCGGCCAGCTTGCGGCCGAGCGCATTCACCAAGCCAAGGAAGATGAAGATGAGGATCCCATTGAGAACGAATGCGTTCTCCGGGCGGTAGCCCACCAGGTCGTGCAGGATCGACACAAGGAAGGGGAAAAAGAGCTGCCGCTTGTCCATCACGCCATCGAAAATCACGAAGGCCCCCTGGACGTCACCACCCCGTATCGGGGTCAGGACCGTCCGATTGAAATGCATGCTCATCGACGTGCCGATCAGCATCAGCTCGTCCATCACGACCTTGAACCCAAAAGACTCGTGCACGATTAGCACCAGGCCCCCGAGCCCCACAACGGCGATGCTTGCCCAGTCAAGCCCGCGGATGCCGGAGCGCCGAAGGCCGATCAGGTCCTCCCTAAAGGTGCCCCAAAGGGCCCTCACGAAGAGCACGAACGCAGCGAGCACACACCAATAGCCGGTATGGGTGACCGTCATGGTCACAAACCTGTCGGGAATGAGGTAGAAACCCGTCGCGGCGGCGAGCGCCGAGACCAGGGCGAACAACCATAGGCGCCGGTCCGCAAACACGGGTGCGAGGGAAGAATCGTTCATGGCGAGGTCGAATTCGGAAGCAAAAAAAAGCCGCCCACACAAGGCGGGCGGCTTTGAATTTGGAGAAAACGTCCCGAATGTCGATTACGGGGCGTACGTGATCGTACGGATACCCGCGACGTTGGTGATCGTGATCGTGACGCCCTGCGTGAAGGTCGTCGGATAGTCCTCGCTGGCGACCGTGTTGAGCGCCTTGACGTAGGACGTCGGCCCGATCAGTGCCGTGAGCGCGGCCGTCGAGACACCGTTCTCGAGGTAGTACTGGTCGGCGCCGGCCGACAGCTGGCGGGCGTTGTTCAGGATGGCCTTATCCTGCGAGTTGATGCGGACCTTCTGGAAGGCCGGAATCGCCATGGCGGCCAGGAGGCCGATGATGACGACAACGATCATGATTTCGACAAGGGTGAAGCCCTTGGTGGAATTGCTAGTGATTTTCATTTGGAGCCTGATTTTCTGGGAATGATATGATTATTAACAGGCCGGACGGCCCTTCTCTCAATTCTCTCTATTCAACATCCGGCGTTATAGCCCATCAAGTTAAAACAAGTGTAAATACGTATAACTGCCCACCGTTATGAATTATGTAAAACGGCAGGCAGTTCTGGATTATGACCTTATGAAGGTCATGAAATCGCTGGTAAGGCAATTCCTACGGGGCGTAGGTGATTGTCCTGATACCTGCGACGTTGGTGATCGTGATCGTGACGCCCTGCGTGAAGGTCGTCGGATAGTCCTCGCTGGCGACCGTGTTGAGCGCCTTGACGTAGGACGTCGGCCCGATGAGGTCCGTCAGACCGCACCCGGAGACGCCGTTTTCGAGGTAGTACTGGTCGGCGCCGGCCGACAGCTGGCGGGCGTTGTTCAGGATGGCCTTATCCTGCGAGTTGATGCGGACCTTCTGGAAGGCCGGAATCGCCATGGCGGCCAGGAGGCCGATGATGACGACGACGATCATGATTTCGACAAGGGTGAAGCCCTTGGTGAGATTGTGGCTGCTTTTCATTGTGATGCTTTCTCTAAGCTAACGTTATGGTTTATGTGTTTTATGATTAACGCTCCAAGCAACTGACCGAGTCTATTAGGGTATGTAGGATAAGGGCTAAACCAAATCAGGGCGAATAGGTGATCGTGCGGATACCTGCGACGTTGGTGATGGTGATCGTGACACCCTGCGTGAACGTTGTCGGATAGTCTTCGCTCGCGACCGTGTTGAGCGCCTTGATATAGGACGTCGGCCCGATGAGGTCCGTCAGACCGCACCCGGAGACGCCGTTTTCGAGGTAGTATTGATCGCTGGCGCCCGAGAGCTGCCTAGCGTTGTTCAGGACTGCTTTGTCCTGCGAGTTGATGCGGACCTTCTGAAACGCCGGAATAGCCATCGACGCCAAAAGGCCGATGATTACCACGACGATCATGATTTCAACGAGGGTAAACCCTCGGTTTTGAGTTTTCATGTGTCTTCCTAACGTTATGTTTGTTATCGATTTATTATATACATGCCCGAAATCCGGGCACTAATAGCTTACACCAAGCGTCTTCGCATTCAAGCTGCGAATAGACCAAACACTACGTAGTTTTCCGTATTCTGAAAATCGGCCTTAAGGCCGATTTACGTGCACTAATAACACGTAAGAAACTAATAAATAATCACTTACGACTTTTCTTCTTAGCCGTAATCTTGGCCTTCGCCTTAGGTTTCGCCTTGGCTGCCTTCTTTTTAGGCAGAATTTTACCGGCAATCAGGCTCGAAACCGAGATTTCATCCCCGTCGCGCCACAGGTGCTCGAGCTTGTAGCGGGCCCGCGTCTCTGGCGTGAAAATATGAACCATGACGTCAAACGCGTCCATTACGGCCCAGCCGCTTTCGCTGGCCGCGTCGACCCCTACGATGCGCGTCTTCGAGGCATCGAGCGCCTTCTCAAGCTCGACCCTGAGTGCGCGGACATGCGGCTCGGAGGTCGCCGTGGCGATCACGATGTAGTTGGTGATCGAGGATAACGCGGTGACATCGATCACCTTCAGCTCCCCGGCCTTTTTTTCCTCAAGGGCCCGGCAACACAGTCGGGCGAGCTCCTGGGATTCTGCTTGGTTCAGTTTCAACGTTGTTCCCGATACAGGCCCTTGTCGCGGATGTAAACAATCGCCTTGTGCGGGACGAAATAATCGAGCGAAAGCCCCTGCCGAGTCCGCTCTCGAAGTTCCGTCGAGCTAATCGCAAGTAAATGGCCATCGCAACGGTGCAGACGCAGGCCTGGGACATCGGGCGTCGCCTTCACTGGATATCCAGGGCGTTCGAGGAAGATAAACTCCACGATCGTCGCCAATTCCTCTATGTCCTTCCAGAGATTAAGTTTAGGCAATTGATCGCCCCCGATTACCCAGTAGAGCTCGTCGTGGGGATAGAGCTTCCTGAAATGCCGCGCCGAATCGATGGTGAAGCTCACCCCTCCCCGGGACAACTCGACATCGGACACTTCGAAACGCGTATCCCACTCGGTTGCGGCCCGCACCATTGCGAGGCGGTCCGAGGCCGTCGACTTGGTCTCGTTCGGCTTAAGGGGAGCATGGGCCGCAGGAACAATGATCAGCCGGTCGAGTTTGTGCTGCTCATAGGCGTCCTGCGCGGCGAGCAGGTGTCCAAAATGGATGGGGTCAAAGCTCCCTCCGAGGAATCCAATTTTCACGTGAAGGACGGCGAACCTGCTGGCAGGTGCGCTCCCGGGCAAGGCCAAACGCCTCCTATCGCCGGTCTGAGGTGTCCCAGAACACGAACATCATGAGCGCTCCCATTATGATGACAGGGGCCATCATGGGCGGGCCGAGAGACTGCTGATGTGGTGCGGTAGGTTCACGTTGAAGCGGTAAGTTTCCTAAAAGACCCTTGAACATAACAGCTTGTTCCGGAATTATGCAAGTAAGCACTTGCATGACTACCCCACCCCGGGCTTCCCGCCGGCGCCCCCCGGCAAGGCAGCTGTTATTGACCGCGGCCGCGCGTGTCTTCGCACGCGACGGCCTTGAGGGCGCGACGACCCGCGCCATTGCCAATGCGGCAGGAGTGAACGAGGTCACCCTCTTCCGGCACTTCGGCACCAAGGAGCACCTGCTTGAGGCGGTCGTCGGAAGCGCCTTCGGGAGCGAGTCCAGGGCGCGCGCCGAATCCGGCCCTCGGACCCCGCGCAGCCTTAAGGCCGACCTCGAGTCATTTTCCAGCAGGTATGAGGCGCTCCTTATGGAGAACCTTTCCCTGATCCGCGCCATGGTCGGCGAGATCCACCGCCACGGCGTCTGCCAGCACCAGGCACTCCAAGGCATCTTCCTGCCCATGCGCGAGGCGCTGACCGAGCGCATCCGCCGCGCGTGCAAATCGGGCGAGGCGCGAGCCGGGATCAACCCGTCGGTGGCCGCCGACCTCTTCGCGGGGACCATTTTCTCGGCCGTGCTTCGCCGTGCGACGCTGAAGCGGTCCCAGGGATACACCTCGGCTGCGTACCGAAAGGCCAGCATTGAGGTGTTTCACCGGGGAATCGCCGGGGCCGGGGCCGCGCACCAAGCGGGTAATTAGGAACTGAACCCGCTGCGAGGCGTCAAAGGCTCCTGCAGCACACAGATGACAAAGATATTCCTACGCTGGCTCCTCGCTGCATTCTTCATCGCGGCCGGGATAAACCATTTCAGGGCTCCGGCCGTCTATGTCAGTATGATACCGCCGTGGCTGCCGTGGCCGGCCGCGTTGAGCGCGGTGGCGGGTTGCTGTGAGGTGGTGGGCGGCCTTGCCGTCCTCATGCCAGGGCTTCGGGTCGCGGCGGGATGGGCCCTGGTCGCGCTCCTTGTCGCCGTCTTTCCCGCCAACCTGCACATTGCGCTTATGGGCCACATGCCCGGGTTCGCCTTTTCGCCGCTGACCCTCTGGCTGCGGCTGCCGCTGCAGGCGGTCCTGATCGCTTGGGTCGCATGGGTGGCCATAGCGGGCGAGCGGCGGACGCAGCACTGACGTGGAAATAGGGGCGGGCCAGAGGCGGCCCGCCGCCCCGGTCAATCGAACGTGACCGAAACCTGGATCTCGGCGGTGGCATTGCGGGGTAACCCCGCAACGCCAATAGCCGCGCGCGCATGCCGGCCGCGCTCCCCATAAAGCGCCACGAAGAGGTCGCTGGCGCCGTTGATCACTTCCGGGCTCTTGTCGAAACCGGCGACCGCGTTCACGTAGCCGCCCAGGTAAAGGAACTCGCGGACTCGGTCCAGGCTTCCGAGCGCGGACTTGATCGAGGCCAGTGCGTTCAGCGCGCAGACTTGCGCCGCGGCTGCGCCCGAGGCGACGGTCTGCTCGCGGCCGACCTGGCCCACGTGTGTCAGGACCCCGTCGCGGGCGCTGATCACCCCCGCAAGGATGAGCGTGTTCCCATGGATCCGAAACGGAAGGTAGCTCGCCGAGGGAACCGGCGGGTTCGGGAGCGATAGGCCCAGTTCCTTGAGCTTGGTCTCGATGGGGTCCATGGTGTTTTCCTGACAGCTTGCCTGCCTCCCTCAATCGAAAATCGCCTCGGGAATGTAGGCGGAGAGGGTCGTGATGGGGCCGTTCACCATCTGGCTCACCTTCAGGTCCAGCACCACGCTGCACAGGATAAGGGCCGTCGCGCGCGTCAGGCCGAGACGCGCCTGCAGGTAGTCCATCGCCCGGCGGACTGCCGCGCGCGCCGCCTCCCGGGGGTCCTCGTGCGACTCGATGAAGACATGGAACGGCTTGGCCAGGTAGCGCGGCGGCAGAAGCGAGGGCGGCACCACGGCGTAGGGCCCCGAGAGCGTGCAACGTTTCCTCAGGTGCACGCGAAGCGTCACGGTCATCGGCGCCTCCATTCCATTGATCGACACCTCGCCGTCGCCCTGTGCCGCATGGGCATCGCCCGCACACAGGCCGGCGCCCGGGGTGAACACCGGTAGCCAGAGCCGTGAGCCCGCGCCGAGGTGCCGTACATCCATGTTGCCCCCGAAGGCCCCGGGGGGTCGCGTCCGGAATTCGCCGGACTCCGCCCGCTGGACGCCGATAATGCCGCAGAAGGGATGGAGGTCCAGGGTCACTCCCGGGATGCTGCGCGTCGTGTTGCCCTCGAGTTCCCAGATCTGGAGGAAGGGCTCTGAGAACTCGTCGCCCAATGCTCCCAGGCCGGGCATGACGCTGGTCCACGCCCACCCCTCGTGCCTGAACTCGAGGATCTCAATCTCGAGGGCGTCGCCGGGTTCCGCCCCACGAATCTCCAAGGGCCCCGTGAGCGCGTGGATGCGGGTCCTGTCGATCCCGGCGAATTCGGCGATCGACATGCCGGGACGGACCTGCCCGTCGCTGGAATCCTTCATGGAAAGCGAGACCGTGTCGCCCGGCAGAAGGGTGAGCACCGGGGGGTAGTCCCGGTTCCAGCGGTTGCAGGAGTGCGAGGCGTCAACCGTGTGATGCATGGGGGAATTTGGGAAGACACTATTCTTCACAGGACCTCGTCCTGAAATCGCTCCGATTCATAAAGCGGGCGGCCCTCCCGGAAAGTCGCCAGCACGTCCTCGGGCGTGACGCGGGTCACGATTGAGGCCGGGATATGCTGCGAGGCCATGAGGTGCGGTTGGTGGAAATCGAGCACGACAAACGTGGCGGGGAGCCCGGCCTCGATGAATCCTGGCGTGCCCGGTCCGAGTACGGCCGATATGTTGGAGGTCGCCATGCGCAGGACCGCGAGCGGGTCCGGGCGCACCGCGTCCGCAAACTGGCTCTTCGCGAGCTTGTAGGTGAAATCCAGCTCGGCGAGGAGGTTCGGGCTGTTCAGGAGCCCGTTGTCCGTGCCAAGGAGCAGGTTTGCCCCGGAGTCCATGAGGTCCCTTATCGGCGGCATCGGAAGGCCCAGGTTTGCGTTTGCCCGCGGGTTGAGCGCCGCGGACTTGCCCGACCGGGCGAGGAGCGCGATCTCCTCCCGGTCCGCCACGGTCATGTGGACCACAAGGTGCGGGTCAAAGATCTCGATGGCCCGGACAAGGTCGCCCCGGCCCGTTCGCTCCATGCTCACGTCCCGATAGCCCCTGTTCTCGAGGCAGTGGATTGCGCGGAGCTTGCCGCCCGCCCGGGTCGCCTCGCGTATCTCTCCCCAGGCCGTGTCCGTCAGGTCGTTCATCGTGCTCTCGCTGAAGCCGTCCGCCACCGACAGGATCGCCTCGAGCTCGCGCAGGCTGCCCCCGGGGAGCGGCGCGCTGTTCGCCGAGAGCTCCGCCGCCCCGAAAGGAACCCCGGAAAACTGACCCAGGATCACGGACTCCACCCCGGTGATGAGCGACGCCTCGCGAAGGAGTTCGCTTCCGGCGGGCCCTTGCTCGCGAAAATCGATGTGGCCGACCGTCCCCGTGCGCGCCATGTAGCGCAGGTGGTTCACCACGTGCCGCAGATGCTCCCTGCGGTCGATCTGGGCCAGCCTTCGGTACTTGAATCCTTCGGGCCGGAAGAAACCCTGCTCCAGGGTAAGGCCCGTTGCCCCGTCCGGCATGCAGGAGTCGCCCATGTGGGTGTGGCTGTTGTAGAGGCCGGGGATCACCACCAGGGCCCCCTTCTCTATCGCCAGCACGGGCTCGATCCGGTCGATGCCTGCTATTGTGCCGTCCTCCCAGTCAAAGCTCCTGCACCGCCACGGCTCCAGGCCCGGCCCCACGAGCACGATCAGGTCACGCAATGATCCCATGGAGATTACGGCAGAGAGCTCGCTCGAGGGTTACCCTTCAACGCACGATTGTTATTTCCAGGTGCGCCATGGGCGCGGCGGCGTACGCCGCGCGAAACGCGTCTTGGCTCGTGAATTCCCTGCCCGCCACGTGCCTGCAGGGCAAGTCAAACACAACCCTGGGATCATCCAAGGGATAGGGGGAAAGGCGGTACGTGTCGTTGCCGAGCGGGGTGCATTCCACACGGGCAAGCGTCCCGTCGCGCCGAGGGTGAAGGTGTCTGAGAGAAATCGGCCTCGGAAACCTCGAGCAGACCGCGAGCGACATGCTGTCGCAGGCCTGGAGGAACTCGAAGGCGCGCTGGAGCCTAGCCGGTGTCACCGCGTCCCCGTTGCCCGGCGCCGCGGACAGGGAGCGGATCCGCTCTGCCTGGGCATGGCGCTGGCCCCCGATGAAAACCCGGTGGAGTTCCCTGTCCGCGTCGCCGAGCCCGCTCAGGTCCGCATGCGTCGTGAGCAGGTCGACCGTGTGCATGGAGATAACGACCGCGGCGTAGGGGTTGTCGGCAGCCACCACCTCGGCGGCCCGTCCGCGCACCCTGAGGTAGTCGGCCAGGTCTATCTCCTCAAACGCGCTGTATTTGCCGACAAGCTCCTGGGAAAAGGCGCTGGGCCTTCCCTGGCGGGTCAGGAACGGGAGCCGGTCGCGGTCCGCCCAGGCGTCGTCATGGCGCGTCACGGCCACCAGGATGTCGGCACGCGGCTCGGGCGCTGCAAACTCGGCGTTGCCCCAACGGGCCGCGAACCTTCCCGCGAGCCGCGCGTGCTCAGGATGCTCGATAAGGGTCCAGCCTTCCTCGGTCTCGATGCGAATCATCGGGAGGCCCGGGCTAGGGATGGGCTCCCGCGGGCGCCCCTTCGGGCCCATCGCCCGAATCGCGCCTGGAAATGATGCGACGGAGGGCCATGGGTCATTCGGAGCCAAACGCCACCGGCGCCTCCTGGTCCCCCCTCAGTGCGAGGTTCAGGATGAGCGCCGTGACCCCGCCGGCCGCGACACCGGACTGGAGCAGGGCCTGAAGGATCGGGGGGAGCGTCCCCAGCCACTGGGCCTGGGAGGGCGCGCCGATGCCGACGGCAAGGGCCAGCGCCACGACGAGCCCGTTGCGGTGGCTAAGGCCGGCGCGCGAGATGAGCCGAAGTCCGGCGACCGATACAAGGCCGAAGAGCATGAGCGCCAGTCCCCCGAGAACAGCAGGGGGCATGGCCGTCACCCAGCGGGCGACGAACGGGAAAAGGCCGAGGAGAGCCAGGATGGCTGCCATCCACCGGCCCACGTACCGGCTCGCCACGCCGGTGATCTGGATCACGCCGTTGTTCTGAGCATAGGTCGTGCTCGGGAAGGAACCGATCAGGGCGGAAATGACCGTCGTGATCCCGTCCGCGTAGATCCCGGCCCGCATGCGCAGCCCGTGCTCGGGGCCCCGAGTCTCCAGGCCCGAGAGCTGCGCTGTGGCAGTCATGTCCCCGAGGGACTCGATCACCGAGACGACGTAGATGAAGGCGAAGGGCAGGAGGAACTCCCACCTGAAGGCGAGGCCGTGGGGGGCGAGGCGAGGAAGGGTGATCCAGCCGTTCATGTTCGGCGGGGGCGCATGCAGGTAGCCGCATGCCGCACAGGCGATGTAGCCCGCGGCCACGCCGAACAGAATGCCGGCCAACCGCGTCCAGGGCTGTCCCACGGCCTGCGCCGCGACGACGGCTGCGATCACACAGCCGGCGATCGCCGCACCCGCCCATGGGGGCGCGCCGGGCCCCGGGGATGCGATGATCCCGTACATGGCCTCCGGGATGATCGAGATGCCGATCAGCAGGACCACGATGCCGCATACGAGGGGCGAGAAGAGGCGCCGCAGCTTCGGAAGGAAGGGCGCGAGCAGGAGGTTCACGGGCGCAGCGGCCAGGGACATGCCAAACATGAGGGGCAGGCCCCCGACCCTTCCCGCCTGCATCAGCGGCTGGATGAATGCAAAGCTCGTTCCCGTGACGCTCAGGAGCCCCGACCCAACGGGCCCGATCCGCGTCGTCTGCAGGAACGTGCCCAGGGCGGCGGCGATCAGCGCCATGCTGGTCAGGTACGCCGTGTCCGCCGGGCTGAACTTAAGGATGTTGGAGAGCAGGAGGGCGGGAGTGATGACGCCCACGACCATCGCCGAGACCTGCTGAAGGCTCACCAGGAGCGCAGGCCCCGGGGGCATTCGGTCGTCCAATCCATAGACGAGGCCGTTCGGTGGACGCTGGACGGGGTTCTTTTCCATTGATCACCATAAGCAGGCTCCGGACCAAATTTTCAAGCCATGCCCCACGTTGCGCCAAAAGGCGTCCGAGCGTGGCACGGATCGTGCGGGAAGGGACGCGAGCCAGACCTCGGCCACGCACCTGCCCATGCACGAGCTCCTCCGCCCCCGCGCCCGAAGCCACTCGGCACGGCGCCTATCCGCGCTGGCCGCCTCGGCCGTTCTGTTGCTCGCGCCCTTTACCGCCCGGGCGGCCGACAAGCTCCTCGTGAGGAACGCCACGATCATCTCGGAAGCGCCGGGGGCCGAGCCGTTCCGGGGATTCCTGCGCGTGGGCGGCGACGGGCGCATCGCGGACGTGGGGCCGGGGGACCCGCCCACGGGGGTCGCGCCCGAGCGGGTGATCGATGCAGGGGGCCAGTTCGTCGCGCCCGGCTTCATCTCGGCCCACAGCCACCTCTTCCAGAGCCCCCTGCGCGGCCCGGGCCACGACGCCACGCTCTACGGATGGCTTTCCGCGATCAACCGCATCAACACCCACTCCATGCCCGACGACCTGTACTGGTTCTGCCTGCATGGCTCGCTCGACTACCTGCGCAACGGCATCACCACGGCCTACGACTTCACGTACTCCGGGGGGCTCGGCGGCGGACAGCACTCGGTCGGCGCCGGCGAGAAATCGGACCTACCGGCGCCGGACCAGGAGCCCTTCGAGAAGAGCCAGATCCAGGCCAAGGTCGACTCGGGCATCCGGTTTGTGGACAGTGTCAGCATCGTGCCTCTCGGCTCCGAGGCCGAGATCCGGCAGAGGTTCGAGCGGATCCTCGCCTTCGCAAAGCAGTTCTCCGGAAACCGTCCTGACGGTGAGGGACATCCTGCGCATGCACACCCTCGGCAGTGCGGAGATCCTCCACGTGGACGACCAGGTCGGCAGCCTCGAGAAGGGCAAATGGGCCGACTTTCTGCTGGTCGACCCCCGGTCGCCCGACACGGGCCCCATCCACGATCCCGTGGCGACCTACGTCCTGGCCTGCGGGCTGCGCAACCTGAAGCAGGTCTATGTCGGGGGTGAACTCGTGGTGGACGGCATCTCACTCGTCAGGCAGGACGAGCACGCTATCCGCGCCCAGGTTGACGGGCGCATGGCCCGGCTCGAGGCTATTGCCGACCGCAACGGGGCCAGGCCCGCGACTCCCTAATCCACCATGCTGGTAACCCAACAGCCCCTGCCCAGGAAGTTCTGGTACCCGGTCATTCCGGAGGTCCTCCTTAAGGATGGCCCAAAGCCCTTCACGCTCCTCGGCAGGGACCTCGTTCTTTGGCTCGATGGCGAGGGCCGGGCGGTCGCGATGGACGACCGGTGCCCGCACCGTCACGCACGCCTCTCGAAGGGCTGGATACTGGACGGCCAGATTCAGTGCGGGTACCACGGGTGGACCTTCAACGGCCAGGGCCGTTGCACCCGCATCCCCCAGAAGGACGACGACAACCCGGCGGACATCTGCGTTCGCCATTACAGGACCGCCCGGCGTTACGGCTACGTCTGGGCGGCGCTCGAGGATCCCCTCTCCGCGCTCCCCGAGATCGAGGAGGACTCCGACCCGGCTTTCCGCCGCATCTATGAGTTCTACGAGCCCTGGAAATGCAGCGGACTGAGGCTCATGGAGAACTCCTTCGACAACGCCCATTTCAGCTTCGTCCACCGCAACACGTTCGGCAAATTGGACTCACCGACTCCCAGCAGGATGAACCTCTACCCTTTCGCGGACGGGCTGGGGTTAACAACTGTTGCTCGTTTTATCTCATTTCATCCTGAGATTACTTGTTTTACAAGCGATTGGCGCCGACAATTTGGGTATGAAGCTATCGGTTTGGGCGAAGCGAGAGGGAATTGGCTACCTGGCGGCCTGGCAGATGTTCAAGGGTGGAAAGCTGCCGCTACCTTCCCACCAGTTGGCAACCGGCACGATCATTGTCGAAGACGCCCCGGCCGGGCCGGACGGAGCGGCACTCTACGCGCGGGTGTCCTCGCACGACCAGAAGAAGGATTTGGAGGCCCAACTTGGCCGATTGGCGGCCTACGCGATGAGCCGGAAGCTGAACGTGGTCGGGAACGGTATCTGAAGTAGGGAGCGGTCTTAACGGACACCGGCGCGGCCTGATGCGGTTATTGCGCGACCCGAAGGTGCTGACGGTTGTGGTGGAGCACCGGGACAGGCTGATGCGATTTGGGGCCGAGTATGTGGAGGCAACCCTGATGGCACAAAACCGGCGCCTGCTTGTCGTTGATGAGAGCGAGCTCAAGGATGATCTTGTGCAGGATATGATTGCGGTGCTGACCAGCATGTGCGCCCGCCTCTACGGGCGGCGTTCCGCCAAGAACAGGGCGGCAAGGGCCATGGCTTGCCTCCAGAAAGACGACGCTTGATCACGATCACCGCCAAGCTTCGTGACACTGCCAGCTTTCCCTTGTTGGAAGACTGCGCTCGGTTGTTTTCCCAACTGGAACGGCGGCTCTTTGTGGAGCTCTACGTTCATCCGCGGAAACTCCCTGAGGTAAAGCGTGAGTTTATTGCAGGGCATGGCATCACGGCTCGGCAGTTCAACTCAATCGCAGCCCAGCTGCGGGGGAAGGTGGAAGCCGTCATTGAGCTTAAAAAGCTGAACCTCACCAACCAGCGCCTCCGAGTCGAAAAGCTCACCACGAAGCTGAAGAAGTTCAAGAGTCCCTTCGCGATCCACCAGGCCAAGCGGAAGCTGGCTAGGCAACGGGCTCGGCTGGCCGCGATGGAAGCGGATATCGATAATGCGATCCCGAGTCTCTGCTTTGGTTCGAAGGCCCTTTTCAGGAAGCAGTTCAACCTGGCCGAGAACGGATATGAGAGCCGTGGGGCTTGGTTGGAAGCCTGGCGGGACAATCGGGCTTCATCCTTCTTCGTTCTTGGCTCGGCCGATGAAACCAGCGGCAACCAGTCATGCCAGTACCGTGATGGTGCATTGCACCTGCGGTTGCCCAACCCTCTGGGGGCCAGGGCGGTGGCTATTCCAGTCAAGTTCAACTACCGGGAGGCCGACTTCCTGGCAGCGCTGGCGGACAAAGAGCAAACCCTCACTCGGGGCCCGAGAAAGAACGCGAAGGACGGGACCAACAAAATCTTCCGTCCCGATGCCATCAGTTACCGTTTTGTGAGGGAGGACGATGCATGGCATGTCCACGCGTCCTTCGAGACTGTAGCGACTCCTATCACCACCCGCCGAGACGTCGGCTGCGTTGGCGTGGACCTGAACCCCTGGGGCCTTGCGGTGACGCGCATTGACCGGCATGGCAACGGGGTCGGACACTTTGATATCCGTTGGCAGTTACAGGATCGCAGCCGTGCTCAGGTTGCCGCCTCGATAGGCGACGCGGTCCGCCAGGTTGTGCTCGATGCCAAGAAGCACGGCGTTCCGGTTGCCGTTGAGAAGCTCGACTTCACGGAGTGGAAGAAGGCACACGGTACAGCCGGGTTCAATCGGATGCTCTCGGCCTTCGCGTATGCGGCCTTCTCCCAGATGGTTCGGGGGCGCTGTGGCCGGGAAGGCGTGGAACTGATCCCCGTGAACCCGGCCTTCACGTCGGTGATCGGAAGGGGAAAGTTCGCCACGGGGTATGGCCTTGGCGTGCATCGCTCAGCCGCCATGGTGATCGCCCGCAGGGCACTTAATTTCGGAGAGAAGCTGCGGACTCGTTATGCCGGGTCCGCCCTTGTGCTACCTGCAAGGAATCGCACGAGGCACGTCTGGCACAACTGGAGGCGGTGGGCGAAAGCCTCTCCGCCCACCCGCGGCATCTCCACCGGACCGAAAGGAAGCCGAGGCCTACAGCCTCACCGAGACCGGGACGAAAGTCCTGATCCGCATCCACCCAACAACGGTGCTCGTGGCCGCTGCGCTGGAAGCGTGACGCCCCCTAAAGGGGCGCTCTTGGAGTGCGGTGCGAATCCGCTGGTTAGCCGCAAACATCGTTCGTGCGGCGTACATGACTCACTTACTCATCCTCCTTCAAAGGTGGCTTGAGATAAATGACTATGGTTTAAGGAACGGTTCACGATGGACACGGTGGTGCCGGTGAAGAACGTCCCGCTATCCATGAAGGCGCTCAATATGGCCAGCGCCGAGACGGTTCGAAACAACACCGGGACATGGTGGATGCCCTTCTTCAGGAAACTGCGGATGCGCTACCCGACCGGACTGGTCCACACCATCATCACGGCCGCAACCCCCATCGACGACCACTCCTCCCAGATCATACAGATCGCGTACCGCAACGACACCGAGGCCGACGCGAAGGCGGCCGACATCATCGCATTTGACCGGGCGGTCGTCACCGAGGATCGGGACGTGCTTGAATCGACGACCTTTGACACGCCTGTCGACCTTCGGCGCAGGGAGGAGATGCACATGGCCTCGGACCAGCCGGGCCTCTTGATGCGCAAGCAGCTGCTCGCCCAGTTCCAGGCCCGGGGTGAGGGGGAGGCCCATGGGTGGGGAGAAGGCCGGGGACATCCAACCGGCATCCAGTTGGGGGCGAACCACCCGTTCGCCACGGAGGCCATGTGCCTGGAGATGACCTACGGAGAAACCCTGTCGGGAGCCAAGACGCCCGGGGACAGGCGCAGGGCCTCGGACGAGGCCAGGCACTGATCCCGGGAGCCGCCCGACCGCGGGGGGTTCCCCCTTCAACCTGTGGCACTGAACGTGCTCCGGTGATCACCCGACATGCCCGGAGACCCGCAGACACCCGCCAGGCCCCAGGAGGTCCTGCTCCGCCGCAACTACCTTTCCGCTGTGGAGAACGTCGCGCAGTCGATCGGCACCATGGGTCCTGTGGCCACGATAGGGACGATTCTCCCGCTTCTCATCTACAAGTCAGGCAATGCCACGTGGGCCCTCTTCCTGTGCGTCATGGCGGCCTTCTGCATGATCTCGACCAGCATCAACGTGTTCGCCTCGAAGATCGTGTCGGCCGGCTCCCTCTCGGCCTACGCCGAGCGCGGTCTCGGGAGATGGGCGGGGAGCCTGACGGGGTGGTCGTACCTTGTGGCCATGGTGTTTGTCGTCACGAGCTCCGCGATCTCGTGCGCCTATTACCTGGCGATCGTCGTGACCCACGTGTCCGGCAGGCCCGTCGGCGCCCTCGGCCAGGTCGCCCTCACCGTCCTTGTCGCGCTCCTTGCATGGATGCCGGCGCACCGCGACATCAAGCTCTCCACAAAAATGATGCTCGGGGCCGAGGGCCTGTCCGTCCTCGTGATCCTGGCCATCCTGGCCGCGGCGATGACGGGAACCCACCACTGGGTGGACCGGCCTCAGCTCCGGCTCGAGGGCGCGGGCTTCTCCCACTTCAGGCTCGGATTCGTCCTCGCCTTCATGACCCTGGCCGGGTTCGAGAGCGCAACGGCACTCGGCGAGGAGGCGAAGGCCGCGACGCACACGCTGCCGCGGGTGATGATGCTTTGCATCCTCCCGACGGGACTTCTGTTCGTGGTGAGCATCTACTGCCTCACGGTTTTCTCGCACAGCCTCAACCTGGCGCTCGACCAGACGGACGCGCCCCTTGACATGATCGCTCGCTCTGTCGGCCTCCCCTCGCTGGGCGCGCTCAGCTCGCTCGGGATCGCGGTCAGCTGCTACGGCTGCGCGCTCGGGGGGTTGAACGCCGGATCCCGGGTCGCCTACTCCATGGCCCGCGGCAGGCAGCTCTGGGGATACTTCGATGCCATCCATCCGAAGAACGGCACGCCGCACCGGGCCCTGGCCCTCTTCTCCGCCGTCGCCATCGTGGTTCCGTGCGCGATGATCGGCTCGGGCGTAACCATGGCCGACGCCATGGACTACCTGATGCAGGTGGCCTCCTTCGGGTTCCTCGGCGGGTACCTTGCCGTGTGCCTTGCCGCGCCCTTCTTCCTCGCAGCGAGATCCGAGCTCCGGTTCGGCCGCCTGGCGATTGCCGCGGCATCGGTCTGCGTCATCGCTACGGCTTTTGCCATGAGCCTTGTGCCCGTGCCCGAGGGCCCGTGGCGTTACCTGCCCTATGTCTTTGGCCTCCTTCTGGTCCTCGGCATGACGGTCTCCGGGCGCGCCCGGATTGCCGGCCCCCCGACCCTGCCGGGAGGCGTCCCGCAGCCCGAGGCTGCCGACTAGGGCCAGGGGAGGGTGCCGTACACAAGGCCCAGCTTCCGGAGCCACCGGCGGTACGCGACGGACATCCGGTCCGAGGGAACATGGGCCTCTGCATCCGGCCCGAGCGGGAGCGGCCCGGGGCTCTGCGACTCGACAATCGGAACGTCCTGGCTTGTGACCTCGTCCTGGTACCCGATCAAGTCCCGGTCGGTGCTCCCCGTTTCGTAGTTCACGGCCATCAGGGTCCAGACAAGGCTCTCAGCCAGGTCGACGGGCGTCACCGTGTCGAACATCGCGAAGCACTCGCCGGAGTATTCTTTGGTGAAACTGCCCGTGAGCGGACGGAGCGCGCGGTAGGTGTACCTTACGTCGACCTCGCCCGTGCCGCCGGGCCCGGGACGCCAGACCCGCCGCACCCCGATATCCCGGGCCACGGGGCCCGGATCGCCCTCCTCCACCTGGTAGTCGCCCACACGGAGGTGCTCCGGATCGCCCGTGAAGCCCCCGTGCACAAAGGGATAGTGCCCGACATCCAGAAAATTTTCGAGGACCCGTGTCCCGAGGGCCCGGAAGCGGTAGGGACCGGCCGAGACCGTGCGGAAACCCGGAGCGTCCCACTCCGGAAACAACGGCACCTCGTGGGCGGGCGTCCCGAGGCAGACCCAGACAAGCCCGTAGCGGAGACGTACAGGGTGAGCGTGCACCCGCGCGCCCTCGGGAATCGCATCGTGTGCGGGGACAAGGACGCAGGCACCCGTGCCGTCATAGCACCACCCATGGTACGCGCAAGTCAGGCGGCCGGCCTGGCACCGCCCTATCGAGAGCTTGGCCCCGCGGTGGCGGCAACGGTCGAGCCAAGCCCGGATGCTTTGGCCGTCGTGCCAGAGGACAAGGTCCTCGCCGAGGAGCCGCGCAGACCGCACGGTTCCCGGCCCAATGTCCGAGGAACGCGCCACGACGTGCCAGTCGTTCAGAAGGATCGGGTCTTTCAGCATGCCCTCCCCTGTAGCCGATTGCTTGCCAAGCGCTCCGTTGCACGGCGAATCCGCCGCGCAGCGTCCCGGCGCTACTTCGCAGGCCCGGCGCGGGATCCGAATAGCTGGCCCAGCGCGCGGGCAAGATCCTCCCCGACAAAGGGCTTGTTGACCACGATGCACCGCGGGATCGCCTCCCCGCCGCTGCTCACAAAATTCCTTCCGTAGCCCGTCATGATAACAATGGGTATCATCGAGCCCGTTGCCCTGATCTTTCGGGCGAGGTCGACGCCCGTGATCTGTGGCATCGTCAGATCGGTGACCAGCGCCTGGAAACGGTCCGGCGTGGACATGAATGCCGCGAGCGCCTCCCTTGAATCGTGAAATGCGGTCACGCTGTAGCCGAAGAGCCTCAGCCGCTTCGAGGCAAAATCCATCACCGTGGGCTCGTCATCCACCAGAAGGATCTCCTCGCCGGAGCCCCGGCGCGCGGTCGCCGTCGAGGCCGTATTTGCGACGGCCTCCCCGCTCACGGGGAAGTAGAGGTCAAAGGTCGTCCCCTCGCCTGGCGTGCTGCGCACGCGGATGACCCCTTCATGCCCCGCCATGATCCCCTGCACGATCGCGAGCCCGAGGCCGGTTCCCTCGCCCGGCTTCTTTGTCGTGAAGAAGGGGTCGAATATCCTCCGGAGCATGCCCGGCTCCATCCCATGGCCGTTGTCCGAAACCGTGAGCCTCATCCATGTTCCGACATGCAACTCCGGGACCTCCTCCAAGAGGGCAGAGTCGACCGCGATGCGGGACGTTGAAACCTCGAGCCTCCCGGGCTTGCCCTGCATCGCGTGCACCGCATTGGTGCAGAGGTTGAGCACGACCTGCTGGATCTGGGTGGAGTCGGCGCGGACGACGCCGCTCTCAAGACGGCGAACAATCTCGACCGTGGAGGGTGTCGAGGCCTGCACGAGCCGCATGGCCTCGGCAACCGGCGCCGCGATGTCCAAGGGCAGCAGGCTGACCGTGCTCCGCCGGGAGAAGGTGAGAATCTGCGCGACCAGGTCGCGCGCGCGCAGCCCGGCGGAATGGATCCGCTCCAAGTCCGATACAAGCTCCGGGTTGGCGCCCGCCCCAAGGCGCGCCAGCTCGCAGTAGCCCATGATCCCGGTCAGGATGTTGTTGAAGTCGTGCGCGATGCCGCCGGCCAGCGTGCCCAGGCTCTCGAGCTTTTGGGACTGGAAGAGCTGGTCCTCGAGTCGTTTGCGCCTTTCCTGGTCGCCCAGCCACTCGGTGATGTCCTCCTCCAGCATGATGTGCAGGGGGATGCCGCCTCCGGGGGCCCGGATCGGCGCGACTGTGGTTCGCACGTGGTAGGCGCTGCCATCCGCCCTTCGGTTGGTGAGCTGCCCGTGCCACGACTGCCCGCCCTGCACGGTGGCCGCGATCTCGGCGATCAATTCCGGCGAAACCAGCTCCGAGCGAAGGAGGCTGCAATTGGCCCCCTCCAGGTCCTGGAGCTTGTACCCCGTGGTCGTGCAGAGATGCGGATTTGCAAAGACGATGCTCCCGTCGGGCCGCGTTATCAGGATCGAGATCGGACTCTGCTCGACGACCTGGGAAAGCATCCTGATGTCCTCAACCTGGGAGGCCAGGCGGGCGTTGCTCTCGTTCAGCTCCTTGGTTCTCAGCGTGACAAGCCTCTCCAGGCCGGCGTTTTTGCGCCGCTGGAGCTCGGTCATTAGCCAGATCGACAGGATGACGGCCAGGGTGCCCGAGAGGACATATCCCGCGTAGGCATAACCGGTCCGATACCACGGCGGAAGCACCGAGAACGCGAGCGTCGCCTCCGTTCCCTTCCTGCCCGCCGCCTCGGGGCGCACGTGCAGCACGTAGTGCCCCTCCTTCAGGCGGTTGAAAAGGGCCGAACCCGAGCTGCCGACCGACACCCAATCCGAATCGGCGCCCTCGAGTTTCACGTCGAAGGACACCGGGGCCGTGTAGAGGTTGCCCGGCGCCACAAAGTAGGCCGCGAGCGAGTTGTCCGAGGAGTCAAGGGGCGCAAGCTCGTCCTTCAGGCCGAAGAGCGTCCGGTTGCTCGCCGCCAGCGTGACGTGGGTGATGAGGGCCCTCAGGGGAACCGCCTCGACCTCGGGGATGTGGGGGTCGTAGCGCAGGAGCAGCCGATTGCCGTGCATCCAGACGACCCCCCCGGATTCGAAGGTGAAGTACTGCGCGTTAAACCCCGCGGGAGTCCGCTCCTCGACCTCGTGCCACTCCGTCCCACGCTTTTCGAGCACGTTCACTCTTCCGTTGGCGGAAATCCAGAGGCGCCCCTGCGAGTCGATGCCGGGCCGTCCCACAACCTCGTGCAGCTGGGGAAATTCCCTTGCGAATCCCTCATCCTCGACAAAACGCCCCCGCGCCTCGTCGAACTTCAGTATCTTGTCCGCGATGTTGAAACCCGCTTTGCCGTTGAGCACAAATACCTGCGCCCATCCCTCGGGGACGCCATCCTTGTGGGTGAAAATCTCGACTGAGGGAACACCGTCCTTCAGGCGAAGGCGCCCGAGGCGCCCCGTCCCCAGTTCCATCCAGATGTGGCCCTCGCCGTCAACCGAGCAGTTGTAGAGGTTGCCAAGTCCTGGGACCGGAATCCGCTCAACCTCTACCCCCTTGGGACCGAGGCGCAGCCAGCCGATCTCGCCGCGGGCCCCGTAGAGCCACCGTCCGTCAACGGGCTTGGAATCGAGGATGCGAAGGTCTGCAATCCCGGGGGCAAATGGCAGCCAGCCCCGTCCGGTCCGGTAGTAAACGTTGCTCGCAGTGCCAACCATGGGCACCCCCGTGTCGAAGAAGAGGCTAAATACGAATTCGTCGTTCGGCTGGTCCCTGACGAGCTGAGTCAGCCGCCCGTCCGCGTCGTACACCCCGCGAAAGGCCTTCCCGTCGGTCTGGACCCAAAGGCCCCCCTCGTAGCGGTAGGGATGCCCTGAGACCATGGGCGTCCCGATGAGCGCCTCGAAGGAGGAGACGCGCGAAGGAAACTCGACGCGCGCCACCGCATTCTCGAGAAGCGCCCAAACCACGCCCCCAGGCGCAGCTATCAGCTTGTTGACGCGCGAGAGTCGGCTGTCCAGGGCACCGCCAACCACCTGGAGGAGCCGGCCCGCACTATTGAAAAAGATGATTCCGCGGTTCTCCACGGCGGCGGCATAGTTACCGCTGCCCGCATCGCAGATGTCGTTAACCCGAGTCCCGCCGACGTCCGCGGCCTTGCGCAGGAACGGTCTCATCGAGTTCCCGTCGAACAAAAGGACCCCGCGTCCGGCTGTTCCCAGGAGGATCTCGTTCTCGCTGTACGCGACCGAGCACGAGACCGAATCCGCGGGCGAGGCGTTCGAGAGGGGAAATACGGCTTCCGCGATGCCGTTCACAATCCGGTAGAGGCCCCCGGAATTCCTGTCGCTGAAGTAGACCGAGCCTCGGAACTCGAAGACGTGCTGTACGTCCTCAGCATGGCCCATGATCCTAGCGTCCTGGCCCGGGCGCCAGGAAATGAGGACGCCGCTGCCGCTATGCCAGATCCACTGGTCCCCGACCTCCAAAACCACCCTCGGCACGGGGTAGTCGGAGGTCAGGCTGCCGGACTTCGAAGCAGGCACCGGCTCCCAGAGCCCGCTCTCGGTCAGCTTGACCACATCGAAGGTATTCCTGGTGGCCACGTAGATCGAGCCGTCCTTGTCGACCGCGACGCCGGTCCCCGCACCCGCCGACGTGTGGGGCTTCTGCCGGAACATCTGCCACCGCACGCCGTCGCCAAAGACCAGCTGGTGCGGCGCGTAGACCAGGACGCGACCGTCCGGAAGCAGGTGCATGTCTGCGGGAGGCGACTCAAGGCCAAGCGATTCGGCACCGATCACGCTGAAAGGCGGCGAACCCACCTCAAGCGTCCCGACGGGAGCCGAGTCGATATGCTCAGCCTGGGGCCGCGCCTGCCGGGGCGCCACCAGCAGCAGCAAGGCAAGCGCCCGTATCAGCGCACAGCAAAAAAGCGCTCGCGCCGGCTGGGGTACGAGCGGCGAGCAATCGACAGGGATTGTGGGGTTGCTCTTCAAATGCGGTGCAGGCAGATCCACGCTATTGAAAAAGCGCGCGCCAGGAACAGGCCGCAAGCATAGAAGCCGGCGCCGTCACCTAGATATCGGCACAAAACGCGCGCAACCTCCCCAAAATCCGCGGGAGCAGGGCGCGAGGACGGCCCCAGATAAACCCAAGGAGCACAATCATTTTGAATAATCTTCGCGAAGCATGCCAAAGACTTTCGTGCTGCAACCGGGCTTCCGGCGCACGTAAGGTGGATCGGAGGAACGGATGCCACACGGCCGTCCGAACGCAAAAACCCAGGATACCCGGAAATACCATGAGCCTTAGAGCCACCCGTTTTCTTGCGTTCGCGCTCCTATCCGCCGCCTCCGGTCGCCTTGCATGGGGGGAGCAGGTGGTACCCCGCCCGAGAATCATCGGCCTCTCGCACGTGGCCCTTTGGGTCAAGGACCTCGCGAAGTCGCGCGAATTCTACAAGGGCTATCTGGGATTTGACGAACCGTACTCCCTTGGGAACGCCGACGGGAAAACCTCCCTTGCCTGGATCAAGATCAACGACCGGCAAAGCGTGGAGCTTTTCCCCCTATCGGGTAAACCACCCGAGGGCGGCGACAGTCTCTACCACCTCGCCCTGGAGACCGACGACGCCAGGGCGATGCTAGCCTACCTCATCTCCAAGGGGGTTCACGGGCCCGGAGGCAAGCCCCTCGCCCCCACCGTCGCCCGCGGCAGGATCGGCAACCTGAATTTTTTTGCCGAGGATCCCGATCGTCACACGGTGGAATTCGTCCAGTACGAGCCCAGCGGATGGACCCTGCAGAACGCCGGCCGATTTCTCCCCAAGAGCCGCATCTCGGCGCGCATGAGCCATGTCGGGATCACGGTGAAGGACCTGGGGAAATCACTCGCCTTTTACCGGGACATCCTGGGCCTCGCTGAAACATGGAGGGGCAGCAGCGACGGGATCACCCTGAGCTGGGTGACCGAGCGCCTTCCGGAGAGCAACGACTACATCGAGCTCATGCTCCTGAGGGCAACACCCTCCACGGACCAGCTGCACGTCCTCCACCACTTCTGCCTTGAGGTGGGAGACGCCGGGGCGGCCGCTGAAGCGCTCGGGAAGCGTACGCTCCCCGCGGGCTGCAGGCCCTCCGACCCGATCCGCACCGGAAGGAACCGCAAGCGCCAGGTCAACTGCTACGACCCCGACGGCACCCGCGTAGAGATCATGGATGCGACGACCGTGGACGGGCAGCCCGCGCCCCCGTCGGGGGCTCCCGCGCCCGCCGCCTGGAACTGAGGCTCCGTTACCTCGATAGGTGCTCGTCCATCCACGCCAAGGTTCGCGCCCACATCTGGGGAGTGTAGACGTGCCCTAGCCCCGGGTACACGACGCTCTGGAAGTCGCCCCCCTTGCCGTAGAGCGCGTACACCGGCCGCACCGCTGCCTCGATCGCATGGATCCCGTCGACCGGCGAACCCGCGTCGCGGTCACCCGTCTGGAACAGGACCGGGCGGGGCGCGAGGAGCGAGATCACGGCCTCGCTGTCGAAATGGTTCAGCATGCCGGGGACAAAGTATCCGATGGAGTGCTCGTGGATCGACTCGTGCCCGATCAGGTTCTCGTAGCGGGTCATGCAGGCGATCGCCACGCCCGTCCTGAGGCGCTCGTCGAGCGCCATCAGCCACCAGGTTCGCGTGGCCCCCATGCTCATGCCCGTCACGCCGATCCTTCCCGGGTCAACCTCAGGTCGCGACGCGAGGTAATCGAGCGCCATCAGATCGTCCCGCAGCAGCATCCCCCAGAAGGTCCGCCCGACCCAGAGGTTGAACTTTGCAGCGGTTTCCTCCGCGGGGTTGCCCCTTTGGCCGAGGCCGTCCGGTCCCGTGCCGTTGCGCTCCCCGAAGCCGCTCGCGTCGATTCCGAGAACGACATAGCCCCGCCGCGCGAACGCCGGCCCGGGCGCGACAGGCGTGTGCCTGGACTCAAAGAGCTCCGCCTTCCCGAGGTCGTACTCCCCCGCGTGCCAATGGCAGTAGAGGATCGCGGGCGAGCGGGCCGCAGCCTTTTTTGGCAGCAGGAGATAGCCGGGCACAGTCGAGCCCGCCAGGTTGTCGAACTGGAATTTCTCCAGCACATAGTCGCCCCGGTCCTCGCGCGAGAGGGTGGTCACCTTCGGGACGGCGGGGCGCGGGGGAAGCCTCCCCAGGAGCTTAAGGAGCTCCGCCCTGACCTCGAGCCTTTGTGCTTCCCATTCAGCCCTCGACGCGGGCGCTGCAAAGGCAGGCGCGATCTCGGCCTTTGCCATCCAGCGCCCGGAAGCGGCCCGGTCAGTCTGGGCCATGAGCGGGGCCAACCACGTCAGGCAAAGGAGGAGGGGGAGGAATGCGGGGATTTTCAAGGGGCGCCTGCGTTTACGGGTCACGTGGGGGGAACCAGGGCGGCTGCAATACTTCCGCGCAGCCTATACCCCGCGGCGTCCCGGAGGAAGGATTCTTTAATTCCCAAAAGCGTGAGGTACCCAGGTCAACCGTCCATTTCCGAGTTCGACCTGCGCGGACGGAGCCCACACGCTCCGGCTCATGAAAACCCCCGGCGAGCTGCTCGTGGATGAGATTGAAAGGCTCCTTCCCGCATTCCTTGCGGACCCGATCGATGGGCCGCAGTCAAAGGGCAACGCGGCCTTCCTCGTGATAGATCCCTCGGGCCGAACGTTCGGCCGGATCTTCGGCCCGGACCCGGACCGAGGGCGCTGGTGCTTTGGCATTGCGGGGCGCAAGGTGATCCAGGTCTGGCGCACCGGATATGCGACCGGCGAATTCGAGCGGCTTGTCTATGCCGGAAAGCTCGACGAGGGACCGACCGGAGTGAACCGGCCGGACTTCATCGGATGGCAGGGCGGCGTCCCGCTTGAGAACACCTCGGGCGCACTCTACGCGGCCGCGTTCTCAGGGTTCCGCGGCATCAAGGATATCGAGATTATCGAGAAGGCATCCGCCGCGGTTCCCGGGCTAAGGGTAAGGACCCACACCCTCTAGGGAAACGGCCCGCCCCGCCTCACGCCATCGCGCGGCAGAGGCGATCGAACGCGATGAAGGCCCGGTCCACGTGGCGCTGCGTGTCCCTCGGGTCAACGCCGGCCTTGCGCCAGCTCTCCTCGGAATCGACCCAGTAGGCGGATTCGCAGGGAAGGCCGTAGCCCAACTTGTCGGCCATCCGGGCGGCAATGTGGAGCAGGTGGATGAAGGGCAGGTGCCGCCCTACCGGGCATCGGTGGTCCCGGATCGCCCTCGGGATCTCACCCGGAAAGTGCCACGCCTCGAGGATCATCGCGGTGGCTTGCGGGCTGGTAATGCCAAACGCGTTGGTTTCCCACAAGCCCAAGTCGGGATGCACCGCGGGATCGAGCTTCTCCGATCCGCCGGCGTCGGCGATCAGCTGGTCGAGCGCGAGCAGCCCGAGCGGGCGCAGGAGCCCGATGGCATAGGCCGTCGGGGGGTCCTCATCGGCCGACGTGGCAAATTCCTCCATCAGAAGCGCCACGAGGATTGAGTTCATGCGCAGCTGTTTTCGTGTGAGGCCGTAGGCAGGGAGGGACTCCGGCCCGGCCTGGTCGATCGCCATCACGCCCACGATGCGATGGATCTCCTGGAGACCGATCAGGTGGCACGCGGCCTCGACGGAGGAGACCGGCTCGCTCTGGGCCATGGCGGCGCTGTTCGCGATTCGGATGATCCGGGCCGCAATCGGGGCGTCCCGTTTCAAGAGGACCGCCGCATCGGCCATGCCCATCCGGTGGTCGCGCAGGAGCTGGGTGAGCTGAGAGAGAATCCGCGGAGTGCCCGAGAACCCCTGGGCTAGCCTCAAGAGGTCATCCTTCGTATACAGGACGGTACTCATCCTACTTATTTCGGATGAATCCGGCCTACCTTAAGCGCTATCGGAACCAATCGTGCTCGCTCTCCACCGCGAAGGCTCGGGTGTTTGGTCCCATAAGGATCGACCGCACAGCAGTTTCAGGGGATAAGGACAGACGCCCTCGGGGAAACAAACATTCCGAAGGCGAGGCAACTCAACGAAAGAGATTCCATCATGGGCGACAGATCCCCGAAATCCGTGCAGAAAAACGCATCGCAGAAGCAGGCTAGGAACAACGAGGCGGCAAAGAACAAGCAGTCCCTGGTCACCTCGCAGCAGGCCACCAAGGCCAAGGCTGCGGCAAAGAAATAGGAACCTAAGGAGTCCACCTCAGGGTGGACGCGTGCGCCGGCTCCTGGGCCGTCCAAATCGGGAAACCCATTTGAACGACAGGGGCCGGGCCCGAAACACAGTCTTCCGGAAGAAAACGAATCCTCGGTTCCAGCGCTCGCTCCCCTGAAGCTTTCCTGAGGGGGCATCTGTCCCGATATGGGTGCGCGAACCGGAAGCCAGGTCCGCGGTCTATCGCGGGCATGACCAAAAACTACCTCGAGTCCGCGACTTCCATCCTGCCGCGATCCGACGCGCTTTGTCCAGCGGGCCACCCTTCGCGCCGCGGGGCGGCACGCGGCCTCCGCGCGGCCTGCTTGCTCGCCTGCTCCGTTGCCCTTCTGGCGACCATGCCGGGCTGCATCGCCATCGTTGCAGGCGCGGGCGCAGGGACTGCGGTGGCGTATTCGGCAGGAAAGCTCAGCACGGAAGTGCCGGCCAACCTGGAAAAAACGGAGAAGGCCACCCGGACGTCGATCCGGCAGCTCGGATTTGCCCCGATCAACGAGAACCTGGACGCCCTGGGGGCCGTGTTTGTCTGCCGGACCTCGACGGACAAGAGGGTCAGGATAGAACTGGGGAGGGAGGGCGATGGAATCACGAAGGTTGAAATCCGCGTGGGCTTCCTGGGCGACGCCGCGGTCTCGCTGGGCGCCCTCGAAAAGATACGGGCGAACCTTGACCTCTAGCCGGGGCGGCGCCCGCGTAACCTTCTTGCGCCTTTGCGCCGCGCGCCCAACCGTGGGGCCCAGGACTTTCGGGCAGGTGGGCTCCGCCCGCCGCGGAGGCCCTCGGCGGGGCCCTCGAACCGCCGGGACCCGATTCCCCACCCCAAAACCCCACCCGTGAAAACGCGCGCATGCCTTGGACTCTTTGCCGGAACATTCCTTGCCGCCTTCCAGGCCGCCGCTGGAGACCCCGTGAACACCCCCAGACGATTCTTCTCTGACGAAAGCTTCTGGAACCAGCCCATCGCGGCAGACGCGAAGACCGACCCGCGCACGGAGCGCTGGGTCAAGCTGCTCGAGACCGAGCCCGGCAAGGAGAACTTCCTGATCAACTGCGAGCAGTGGACCATACCACTCTACGAGATAGATGCGTCCACACCACCCGTGAAAGTGGGGCTCCACACCCTGACGCCGGACGAGCACAAGATCTGGCACTCCGGGCGCGCGACCTTCGGGCACGGCCAGGGATTTGACCTCATCCCCATACCCAAGGAGGCCGCTCCCGATCCCAAGGGGGACGCCCACCTCGCGGTCGTGGACTGGAGCCGCAAGCTCGTCTGGGACATGTGGGCCCTGCGCAAGAACCCCGATGGCAGCTGGCAGTCCAACACGGGCATGGTCTATGCGTCGGACGGGCCTGGCGTCTTCCGCACCGAGGACTTGGGGATCGTCGACGGTGAAAGCGTCCACTTCCACGGCCCGAGCAGGGCGGCCGGCGTGCCCGCCGTGGCCGGCCTCATCCTCTACGATGAGGTCATGGCCGGTGAAATCCGGCACAAGATCGCGGCTGCGTCACGCTTCTGCGCGTACAAGGAGTTCGTGTTTCCCGCCGCCTGGACCGACGGCTTTGTCGAGGGGGGCCTCCCCGAGGGAACCGTCATCCAGCTCGACCCCAAGCTGGATCTCTCGCAATTCCCGCTCACTCCGGAGGAGCGCATCGTGTGCGTTGCCCTCCAGCGCTACGGCATGGTCCTGGTCGACATCGCCCAGGGCCAGCCCGTCTATGCCGAGGGGCTCTGGGGCCACCCCGGCAAGTCCTGGAAGGGCAAGCTGCGCTCGACCGGGGGCCTCTCCACAATCCCCTACAAGTATTACCGCATGCTGCAGGCGGGGCCCGCGACCCACATGGGTGACGGGCGCTCCAAGTTCTGGTCGGTCTGGGACGACCCGCAAACAAAGTAATCGGGACGCCGCGAGAGGCCCTTGGGGGCCACGCGGTCTTCCCAAGCCGCAGGATAGCGGCAGGGGGGCCGCCCCCGACTGCCGCCCGAGTCGCCGAGCCCGGCGCGCTGCTCGCGCCCGCAGCTCGGTCGCATTCCCATGCCGCCTCGACATTCCCCACGTCATCGAACTTAGCTAGGGCACGGGGAACTCCAATCCCCCGCCCTGCCCGGAACGAAAACACACACCCATGACTGAAGCGCCTCCCGCCACCAAATCCACAACGGACATTCCGTCGCCCATTCCGGGCACGAGATACTTCGACCTCGTGGCAATGGCCTTCGTCGCGGTGTACCTCATCTCGCAGGTGTCGAGTTCCAAGCTGTTCGTGATCGGCCGGCTCCAATTGCCCGGGGCCGCCGTCGTCTTCCCCTTGTCCTATATCTTCGGGGATATCCTGACAGAGGTCTACGGTTACGCCCGGACGCGCAGGGTGATATGGACGGGGTTCGCCCTGGCCATCGTCATGGCGCTTGTCCTTTGGATCGTGCAGATTCTGCCGCCGGCACCCGGTTGGACCGACCAGGCGGCCTACGAGGCGATCCTCGGCGTCGTGCCCAGGATGGTCCTTGGAAGCATAGCTGCCTTCTGGGCCGGCGAGTTCACGAACTCGTACATCATGGCGAAAATGAAGCTGCTCACCGATGGCCGGTATCTCTGGACGAGGACGGTGGGCTCCACGGTCGTTGGCCAGGCTGTGGACTCGTCGGTATTCATGATGGTCGCGTTCGCAGGACGCATCCCCTGGAGCGTCCTGATCCAAATTGCCTCCACGCTGTACCTGGCCAAGGTCATCTACGAGGTCGCGGCAACGCCGCTGACCTATCTCATCGTCAAATGGCTGAAGAGGGTTGAGCAGATCGATGTCTACGACCGGAAGACCGACTTCACCCCGTTCAAGCTTTGAAGTCGTATAGACTGCGCCTCACCCTCCCGCAATCGCCCCGATGACCATGAAGGGCTCCCTCCCCTCGGCGATGGCCTCCGGCAGGGGTTTCACGTCGGGTTCAAGGGACACGTCTAGCCCGCACGCAAAGAATCTCACAAAGGGACGGCGCCGCTTCGTCGCCCGGTCGCGCATCGTCCCGCAGAGCATCGGATAGGCGCTCTCGACTGCATCCAGGACCGACCGCTGGGTGGCGGCCCCCAAGACCTCGACCGCTACCTCGCCGCTGACCGCCGCAAGGTTCTTGAGATGCGCGGGAAGGATCACCCGGATCATAAAAACGTCTGCACCTCGACGGACATGACGGAGGGCAGGTCCCGCACAATGGGCTTCCAGGTATCCCCGCTGTCGGCCGACGCGTAGATCTGCCCGCCCGTGGTGCCGAAATACACGCCGCACGCGTCGAGAGAATCGACGGCCATCGCATCGCGCAGGACATTGACGTAGCAGTTGCGCTGGGGCAGGCCCCTAGTGAGCGCCTCCCATTCGTTGCCGCCCGTCCGGCTGCGGTAAACCCGCAGTTTCCCGTCGGGGGGAAAATGCTCGGAGTCGCTCTTGATCGGAACGACATAGACGGTGTCCGGCTCATGGGCGTGAATCTCGATCGGAAACCCGAAGTCGCTCGGCAGGTTGCCGCTCACCTCGGTCCAAGAGTCACCCGCATCATCGCTTCGCATGACATCCCAGTGTTTCTGCATGAAGAGCACGTTGGGACGCGACGGGTGCAGGGCGATATGGTGAACACAATGCCCCACATCAGCCGTGGGATCAGGGATGTGCTCCGACCTCAGCCCGCGGTTGATCGGCTTCCAGGTACCGCCATTGTCGTCGCTCCGGAAAGCGCCCGCCGCCGAGATGGCGATGAACATTCGGCCCACGTTCACCGGATCGAGCAGTATGGTATGGAGGCACATACCGCCAGCCCCGGGCTGCCATCGCGGGCCGGTGCCGTGCTGGCGAAGGCCCGAGAGTTCACCCCAGGTGCGGCCTCCGTCCTTTGAGCGGAACAGGGCTGCATCCTCGACTCCCGCGTACACCTCATCCGGGTCGCTGAGCGAGGGTTCGAGATGCCATACCCGCTTGAACTCCCAGGGATGGGCCGTTCCATCATACCATTGGTGGGTGCCGGCCACTCCATCGTACGAAAACGCGTTCCCGGCAGGCTCCCATGTCTTGCCCCCGTCGTTGGACCTTTGGACCAGCTGCCCAAACCAACCGGTGGATTGGGAGGCGTAGAGGCGCATGGGATCAGCCGGCGATCCCTTCAAGTGATATATCTCCCAGCCTCCGAATAGGGGCCCTTCCACCTTCCACCGGATTCGCCTGCCATCGGAGCTCAGAATGAAAGCCCCTTTTTTTGTTCCCACCAGGACTCGGACTCGGCTCATTTGTAAATCCTCCTTTTTTGGACCAAAGTTGGAGATTGGATGGGCCCGTTGTCTAGGGTCATCCCCAAGCGAAGTCTATCTGGAACTACCCATGCCCCAAAAGGGGCGTCCCGGGCCCGCAGCAGCATCCTATCCGGAATAGGGCAGGATATACACCTCCGTGAGGGCGGAGCCTCCGGCCGCCGTCACCTTTGAGTCAGATGCCTGCGCCGTGTACACCCCTGGACTCATCACGCCAAAGAAGGCCACGTCATTTGAACCGGAGACCAGGGGAAACGCTCCTACCATTGAAAAGATCCAACTCATCGCCTCGGCGTCGTATCCCTGCGTATTCATCGAGCCGGAATCCCATTTCTGTCCCGTGGCGATCTGAAGGGTGCCCGTGCCCTGAAAAACGCCCAGCTGCGGACTCCCAGAAAGGGGGCTGACACCGAACTGCGCGAGCGATGGCCCCACCACGCGAACCAGCACGAGCCGCGTCCCTCCACCCTGGACCACGAAACCCGAAATTGCCGCGTCCCCGGTCCGAAGCGTCACCCGGTTGCTGACATTCACGAGGAAGTTGTTCTGCAGATGGATGAGCTGTGAAAACGTTCCTTGGGCATAATACATGGGGCCGTATTGGCCCTGAGGGGCGTAGGAGATCGTCCCTGTCGTCGGACCCGAGTACTCCACCGTCATGTAATAGCCCTGGTACAGGGTCGGCTGCGCGACCGATAAGGTTAGGGTCGCCTGATTCGGGTCGGACGCGCTGGGGGTGTAGGTGTAGGTCCCGGTATGGGACGTGTCATACAGGGAGTCACCGATGCCGGGATTGTCTATATACAACGCCAACTGCCTGAATGTGCCGTCCGTCCCGAAATAGAAAACGCCCGTTCCCGTTAATCCGAGGTTGGACGTGTCATAGCGGAAGCTCAAAAAAGAGTCGCCTATCGTGGTCGGCGCCTGGGCATGCGACAACGATGAGGCGGCGTGTGCCAGGGCGACGGCTGCCAGAAGCTTGAACCATTTCATGGGCAAAGGGGAATCGGGGGCGTGGAGTTTCAGGCCAGCATCACCGGCCGGTCAACCCATACGACCGCCGAGCCCTTGGAATCCTCCATTCCCGCGCGGGCCTTTGTGATGCTTCGTAGATTTGCGCGGCCCGGGATTCACCCGAGCGAACTCAATGAATCGGCCGCGGGAGCGTGCGCTTGCATGTTGCCCACAGTGCCGATGAGAATCCGCTAACTGTAAAGGGATACTGAGCCGCAAATCCCGGTCCGCCGGGGATAGCCGATGGCGGAAATACCCGTTCCAGTTGTCATAGATACGCCCAATGCCCCCTTTTCCCCGACACCTCCGCGCGCCGCACGTGGCGTTGCGGCTAGCCATGGTGTTCGCGGCCGCGTGCTGCGTCCTGCGGGCGCAGACCCCTTACACCTCCTACAAATTCACGACTTTGGCGGGAAAGGCCGGAGTCGCGGGCAAAGCCGACGGGACGGGGGGGGCGGCCCTCTTCACTAATCCGAGCGGTGTAGCCGTGGACCCCTCCGGAAACCTCTATGTCACCGACTCGAGCAATAACACGATCCGCAAGGTGACCTCCTCCGGCATCGTGACGACCCTGGCCGGCACGGCCTTGACCGCCGGCGCGGCCGACGGCCAAGGCGGCGCAGCGCTGTTCTATGGCCCAAGAGGGATTGCCATTGATGCCGCCGGAAATCTCTACGTCGCCGACAGCCAAAACAACACGATCCGCAAGATCACGCCGGCAGGCGCGGTCTCGACCCTCGCTGGAACCGCGGGGACCTTCGGGAGCACCGATGGGACAGGTCCGGACGCGAGTTTTTATGAGCCCTCGGGAGTCGCCGTTGATGCCGCCGGCAATGTCTATGTGTCGGAGTTCATGAACGGCACGATCCGCAAGATCACCCCCGCGGGCGTCGTGACAACCCTGGCCGGATCAGCCATCGTCCAGGGAGCTTATAGTGACGGGACCGGCGCGAGGGCCTTCTTCAATGGCCCGCAGGGCATCTCCCTCGACACCGCGGGAAATCTCTATGTCGCCGACACGAGGAACCAGTGCATCCGCAAGGTGACACCCGCGGGCGTTGTGACGACGCTTGGCGGTTTCTCCCCCGCCCTTTCTTACTCGGGCCCGTGGGAATACGAGGCAGAGCTTTTTTTCCCCAGTGCGGTCGCCGTGGACGCAGCCGGGAACCTCTATGTGACCGACAGCGGCAATTGTGAGATCCGCAAGCTTACGCCGGAGGGAGCCCTGTCCACCGTTGCGGGAATTCCCGGATTGGCGGGAGGCACCGACGGGGTCGGGCCCTCGGCCGAGTTCTCGGACCCCTGGGGCATTATAGTGGACCCGGCCGGAACCCTCTACGTCGCTGACTGGGGCAATGACACGATCCAGCGCGGCACCGCCGTTTCACAGGCTCAGGCGACGATCATCCTGTCCCAGCTGAGCCAGGCCTACGACGGAACCCCGAAGATCCCCTCGGTCACCACGAGCCCAGCGGGTCTGGCGACCCTCATTGCCTATGGTCCCTCGTCGCCCGGGGTTTCCGGCCCCAACATCAACGCCCCGTGGGCACAGGGCACCTATCCCGTCTTTGCAACGATAGCCGACCCCAACTATACGGGGTCGGTTTTCGGATCCCTGACCATCAGCCCGGGCCTACCGGCCCACACGGCGATTCTGACGCGCAACAGCAGTCCCGGAAAGGCCGCACTCTGGGGCATTGCAGCGGGTCCATCGGGCCTAGTCGCGGTCGGCGAAAATGGTCTCATCATGGGCTCCACGGACGGGGCGGCCTGGACAACCCGAAGTTCGGGTACCACCAACTGGCTCACTGCCGTCGCCTACGGCGGGGGCCAGTACATCGCCGTGGGCGACAAGGGCACGGTCCTGCTTTCACCTGATTCGCAGGCATGGGTGAGCATCGCCCAGTCCGCCACGGCGTCGCGCCTGAACAATGTGATCTTCGCCGCCGGCCAATACGTCGCCGTCGGTGAGGCGGGTGCGATCATCACGTCTTCCGACGGCCTCCACTGGACCGCCCGAAGCTCGGGCGTCACCGGCTGGCTGCGCGGACTCACCTACGCTGCCCCCTATGCCTACTTCTATGGCCCCACCTCGGCGGAGCAGGTCGGCTTCGAGCCCGCTCACTTCGTCGCAGCCGGGCAGGCCGGAGCGTTCGTCGGGTCCACGGACGGCGTCGCCTGGACAGACGAAGGCGCAACCTACGGGGCGGGCCCATGGGATTTGAGTCCCGGGGCAGACGTCGAGGCCCTCTTGGCGGGCCAGGATCAAGGGGATGCATTTGCCGCAAGCGGAGCGGGCGGCTATTCCGGCACAGGCATCTGGGAACAGATGAACGGGACTGCGGCGCTCGGCGGCCTGGGCCCGCCGAAGGAATACCTTACCGGGTTTCCCATTCCCAGCTCGGTGGATTTCCGTGCCCTAACCGCCTGCGGGGGCAGCGTCTATGCGGCCGGCCAGAACGGAGCCCTCTACGCCAACCGGTTGGCCATCGCCAATTTCACCGGCCCGTGGCAGGAACTCGTGTCCGGCACGGCCTCCAACCTCAACGGAGCGGCGGCCATCGGGGACTCGGTCTTCTTTGTGGGCGCGGACCAGACCATCCTCGAGCTCACGGCGCCTTTCGACAGTCGGCTGATCAACATCTCCTGCAGGGCGAACGTCGGCGGCGAATCGAACGCGCTCATCACCGGCTTCGTGGTCGGAGGGGGTGGCACGTCGGGCGCCGTTCCGCTGCTGATCCGCGGATCGGGGCCCGCGCTGGCCGCCTTCGGCATCACAGGCCCGCTCGCCGACCCCGAGATCAAGCTCTTTGCCACGAGCCAGAACTCCCTCATGCTTTCAAAAAACGACGGCTGGGGCGGGCTCCCGTCGATCGTCTCCGAGGCGGCATCCGTCGGAGCCTTCGCGTGGGCGAGCTCGACGAGCCACGACGCAGCGCTCGCGCCGAGCCTCGGCTCGGGCTCCTATACGGCCAATGTCTTCGGGGAATCCGGGGATTCGGGCGTGGCGCTCACGGAAGTCTATGACGCCACGCCGGCCGCCGAGGTCGGGCCGACAACCCCGCGCCTGATCAATATCTCAGCCCGCAACCAAGTGGGAACAGGAGGCTCGGTCCTGATCGCGGGATTTGTGGTCGGTGGGACAACACCCAAGACCGTGCTGATCCGCGCATCGGGTCCCGCCCTCGCCCCGTTCAGGGTAACCGGCACGCTTCCGGATCCGAAGCTTCAGCTTTTTGGCAGCGACTCGCCAGGCCTGACACTCGCCTCCAACACCGGCTGGGGCGGCAACGTTCAGATCGCGACAGCCGCCGCATGGGTGGGCGCGTTCTCCTGGGGAGGTCTGGCCACGGCCGACTCGGCGATCCTCACCACGCTTCCCCCGGGGGCGTACACAGCGCAGGTGTCCGGCGCCAGCGGCGACTCAGGCGTCGCATTGGTCGAGGTCTACGAGGTGCAGTGAGGCGGACGGCGCCGCACGGCCCGGGCGCCCGACTTTTACGCGGCCAAAAGACCCGAGATCTGGGCGTTGACGGGTTTCAAGTTTGGAAACCCGCATCACGGGACTTCATATAGCTCCATTATCGCAACGCCCGTCTCGCCGGTGGCCCCCGCAAGAATAAGCAGGTACTCCGAAGGCGGAAGCGTCATAAGGAGCGTGGCATCGGCTTCCGGGCTGCCCTTCCACGGGAAGGCGCCGACCTTGTCGGCTATCTCGGAAAGATAACGCTTACCCCCCCACCGTGTGTTTGACTGTAGCCATGTTTGGGATCCGTCGCCATTGATGCGGTAGAGCAGAAGCGAGGGGGTCCTTAACACGTCGCCGATCCCAAGCGCAGCAAGCGCAGGACCCATTCCGCGGATAAGGAGCGTCACTGAAGTGGTTCCCCCCACGGCGAATCTCATCACCGGAACGTTTGGGCCGAGTCCAACCGGGGACCGGACGGAAACATTCACCAGCCGGGCGGAGTCTCGGGTACATTGCGACGGGGGCCTGGCGTCAAAAACCTCGGCCACCGCAAAACCCGTGTCTCCCCTGTCACTGAAGACCTCGGCGGTGTAGGCGCCGCAAGCCAGCGTCCTGGCCAGGGCGGAATCGCGGCTCGAGACATCGTCCCAGGCTGCTGCGCCCGCCGCCGCGGCGGCAGACGCCACGACTTCATTTCCAGCCCATCCCCTGTTCACCGCTACGATTCCCCCCGGCTCCCGGAGCACCAATGCCGGATCCTGGAGCGCACGCTCGACGCCTCGGGCGACCAGGCTGGGCCCCGAGGCGCGCAGGGCTAACGGCATGGAGCCGCGCATGGTGGAGCATCCCACCACGAATCCGGCGATCAGCCGTTTTTCCCCGAGTCCCGAAAACGTGCGGCATGACATCATGGTCAAATGGCCGGGACACGATGCCCCAACCACGTGGAGGACAGCCGCGTCGGTCACCACTGAACCAGCAGAATTGCTCAAGATGCATCGGTAGGCGCCCGCCGAAGCCGGTGAAGCGTTCCTGATCAAGAGGACCGCCTCTGACGCTCCGACCAAAGGCACCCCGTCTCTGAGCCACCGATAGCTCACCTCTGCACCCGCCCGATCCGCGGCAGATTGACCTGATGTCCCGGAGAGGCTGCTCCCGCGGTCTTCCGCCGTTGCCGACTCCTCGCTAGCGTCGACGGAAAGCACCGCGGTGGCACCGTCTAGGACCGTCTGTGAGCTCGGCCCCTGGCCCACGACCGGCGGCCCTACTCCGCTCGCGGAATTGACGGCGGGCGCCACCATCGCGAGCAACGCGGGGAAAAAGGCTCGAGACAGACCCGGGAGGCTTCGGAAATGCATCAATGTGCTAGCACCATTTTTCCGGTGCAAGGGGAACCGTTCATATCGGCAATAGGGTTTGGACGGAGAGGGGTGCACCAAACGCATCCTAAAATTTAACCGCTGCGAATCAAACTACCCGAATCGCGGCGGTCGGGCAGACACAACCATAAGCTCCTTGTCCCGCGTGCCGGAACTCCATAGGCACGGTGCGTGAACTCAATCGCATTCCGGGTGTTGCCTGGTGCATTCACCCTGTCCGCTGGAGTCGCCCTCGCTGCACTTGGCTTGTACGCCGAGCCCGTTGATGTTCCCGCTATCGATACCGGCGTCGCGACGGTGACGATTCATGGCGGCCGCTCCGTCCTGTGGGACTATTCATCCAGAGGCAGCAACCAGCACCATGACATCGCCGCTCCGGTGTTCAATATCGACGGCCGCGATGTCGCGATGGAACTCAAGAGCGTGAGTCCGCTGGGCTTACCCAAGGAACTGCTCAACGGATGCAGGGAATACACGTTCGTCGGTCAGGTGGCCAAAGAAGCAAGCCTACACCTGAAGGTGGTATTCAGGGCGGCAAAGGATGACCCGATCGTGCGATTTCATTACGAGGTCCTGTGCGACACGCAAAGGCGTCTAACGAAACCTGCTGGAAAGGACAGGATCAGCTACCTCGGATTATCTCTTTCCAACCTGCCGGAAGCTACCGAGCTGCGTCTTTCCGAATTCGACGAGCAGTTTCACAGTTACATGCCCGTCGAGCGCAGTCTTGAACCTCGATTCTTCGCCGATGGCGAAGAGGCTATGGGCCCCGTATTGCTGGCCGGCGACGCCATCGAGCAGCTCCTCGTCGCCTACGAGCACGGATCCACCGCCCCAGACGAGTTCCTGCATTACCGCCTTTTCCCGGATCGCTCGGTCGTTCTTGAGGCGGTTAAGGGCAACTATTGGTCGGACGAGGAGATTGGACCCGACAAACCATTTTCCACCCTCTGGTTCGAGCTGGGAGCCGTCAGGGGAGACCGCATGACCCTGCAAAAGGCCTACCGGAATTTTGTCCTGAAGCACCTTGCATTAAGACCGGCTTCGCGCAGGCCGCAGATATTCTACAATACATGGAATTTCCAAGAGCGCCTCAAGAACGGGAAGGGCAAACCCTACCTTGCCGAGATGAATGCCGACCGGATGCTGAGAGAGGTCGAGGTCGCCCACCGGATGGGCGTCGATGTTTTTGTCATCGATGCCGGCTGGTTCGAAAAGCCTGGAGATTGGCAGCCGAGCGCCCTGCGGTTTCCCGACGGCCTGAAGGGGATAAAGGCCAAGCTCGACGCCTATGGAATGAAGCTTGGGCTGTGGTTCGGCCCGACGACGGTCGCTTTGACCTCCCAGATGCTGAAGACGCATGCCGACTGCCTACAAACCGTCGACGGAAAACCTCGCGACCCCTGGGTTGTTTGGGAAACCGAAGCCTCCTTGTGGTGCTGTGTGGTGAGCCGCTACGGCCAGGATTTTGCCAACGAGCTGATCCAGCTGAACCACCAGCTCGGCGTCACCTACTTCAAGTTCGATTCGGTCGATCAATACGGTTGCAACGACCCCGGCCACGGCCACGGAACCGCCTCGAATTCAGGCACCGAGCGAAGTGATTGCTACGCTTTTCAGATGCCGCTGGCCATGGCTCGCATCGCCGAGAAAGTCAGCAGCTCCATTCCCGATGCGATCTGTGATTTCGACATGACCGAGTCGGGTCGCAGCTTCGGCTTGGCCTATCTGAGCGCGGGCAAGTACTTCCTGATCAATAACGGGCCATATAATCAGAACTATGACCTCCCGCTTCCCCCCGACGGCAATTGGAACCTGTTCTTCTACCCCGGCCCGGCGCGCGACTGGATTTGTCGCACGCCGCTGGTCTACGACCAATGGATCCCGTCGACCCTGTTCCTCACCCACTACCTTCCCGATGACCCCGAAAGCAACCAGATGCTGAGCTTGGCGTCGTTGATCCTGGGCCAGGACGGAATTTGGGGCGACCTGCCTGCGATCTCGGAAGCGGGCGTCGAGCGCTTTGCGAGGGTCCTCGCCAAGTACAAGCAGGTCAGAGATGACATGGCCTCGGCTTTTCCCAAGGGAAGCGGACCGGTGGGAGGCACGCCGGAAATCCACGAGAAGATCGCCCAGAACGGAAGGGGTGCCGTCGTCATCTTTGCTAATCGAGGGACTTACCGGTATGTCACCGCAAACCGAGCCGACCTCCGAGTCTGGCATGATGAGGGAACTAACGTTGCTTTCGATGCCTCAGGGCGCGCCGTCATAACGGCCACGTTTGCCCCGGCTCCAGGTCCGTTTCCCAAAGCCGGTGCCCATATCGTTTTTTTCGGCGTGGACTGACAAGGGCCCAGGCGCACACCCAAGTTATTGGTGCCCGGGGCCGGGCTCGAACCGACACTTCCTTGCGGAAATCGGATTTTAAGTCCGAAGCGTCTACCATTCCGCCACCCGGGCCACTACACCCGGAATCTCTGGGAATCCGGGCCTAGAAAGCGAGCCTTTGTCGAGAGGCCTGGGACCTAAGACCCGTGGGCGCGCTCGACCTTCGCTATCCTTATAGAATAACCGGCGTACCAGGCGCGCTTGCCCGCGTCCTGGGCCACCCGGTGCTCCAGATTGGCCCTCCATTCGGAGATCGCCGCCTCGCTCGACCAGTAGGACACGGTGATCCCGAAACCGTCGGCCCCGCGGGCGCTCTCGATCCCCAGGTAGCCGGGCTGCCCGCCGGCAAGCTCCTCCATCCGCTCGGCCATGCGGCCGTAGCCCTTGTCCCCCTCCGTTCTCAGGGAAGTGAAGATGACTGCGTAGTAGGGGGGCTCGGGGGTCCTGGCGAAGGGCATCGGCAAAAGGGGGGCTCCTCGGAAAATTAGGCTTTCCAAGGACTGCGGCAAGGGACGAACTCTCCCCTATGACAATCGCCACCCTAAAGAGGACCTGTGCCACCCTGACCCTCGCCCTTGCATTTGCGGTTACGGCCTACCCTTGGGGCGCGGAGGGCCACCGTGCGGTGGCCCTCGTGGCCACCCAGAACCTCTCCGACAACGCCCGCAGCCATGTGGTCAAGATTCTTGGGAGCGACAACCTCTCCTCAATTGCCATCTGGATGGATGAACTCCGCAGCGCCCAATACCACACGGGCCCCCTGGCCACCGACCCGGAGGCGCTCAAGTTCAACGCCGAGTTTCCCAGGAACGGCGAGTGGCACTACGTGGACCTCCCGCTGGGCACGACGACCTACGACCTGAACGGAGCCTTCTCGAGCCCCCACGACGTCGTGCACATGCTGGAGGAGGCGGTGACCGTCCTCGAGGGCGGCGGCGACAAGAGGATCACCCCGCTCGAGGCGCTTCGCATGGTGGTGCACTTCGTGGGGGACCTGCACCAACCCCTGCATGTCGGCAATGGATTCTTCGTCCTGGCCGCCGATGGCTCCGTCAAGCTGGTCGAGGATCCGACGGCCGCCAAGGACCTGCCCAACGACAAGGGGGGCAATGCCGACTTCTTCGGCCCCGGCCGGTTTGACGAGCTCCACGCCTACTGGGACACCGAGCTTGTGATCAAGATCACCGGCACGAAGGAACCCGCCGACATCGCCGCCCTGCTGAGCAAGAAGCTCGCAACCGATTCGGCGGGATGGAAAAGCGTCGGTGACTACCACCATTGGCCGGAGGGATGGGCCTCGGAGAGCCTGGCGGCTGCGCGCACCGCCTTTTCCGGCATCACTTTTGGCGCCTATACCCCCGATCCCAAGGGGGGAATCAAGCGGATAGCAATCACGCTTCCCGCTCATTATGATGATACTTGCGTACCCCTGGCAGAGGAACGCCTTGCCAAGGCGGGCTATCATTTGGCCGAGCTACTAAACGCGATTCGCTGGGCTGATTGAAGCGGAGGGGAGGGACAAAAGACTCGCTCAGGGAGGCGGTCTCTTGGCAGGCTTGGGCTGTTAGTCCAACCCCCATCCCCTTCATATGAAGTTACCCAAAGCCTGGCAAATGGGCGCAGCCGGAGCGCTGGCAGCCTTAATTATCCCGTCGGTTCGCGCGAGCGAGTCCGACATCAAGATCCCGGACCTCAACGCGGTGTCTTTCCTGGGCGGCGCCCTGAGCGGGTCCGCTGTCCTGCTGATAGGACTCTTCGTTTGCGTGTGCGGCATGGTCTTCGGCTGGATCCAGTATATCCAGACCCGCAACCTGCCCGTCCACAAGTCCATGTCGGTCGTCTCCAATATCATCTGGGAGACCTGCAAGACCTACCTCGCCCAGCAGGGCAAGTTCCTGGTCGTCCTCTGGGTCCTGATCGCGGTCTGCATGACGTACTACTTCGGGACGCTTTCGGGGCAATCGACCCCCCACGTGATCGTCATCCTCCTTTCCTCGATCCTCGGCATCCTGGGAAGCTACGGCGTGGCTTGGTTCGGCATCCGCATCAACACGGTCGCCAATTCCCGCACCGCATTCTCGGCGCTTAAGGGCAACACCCTGGCCACCCTGCTGATCCCGCTAAAGTCCGGGATGAGCGTCGGCCTCCTCCTGGTCGCCATCGAGCTCTTCTTCATGATCTGCATCCTGAAGTTCATCCCGTCCGAGCTGGCGGGACCGTGCTTCATCGGCTTTGCGATCGGCGAGTCCCTGGGCGCTTCCGCGCTCCGCATCTGCGGCGGCATCTTCACCAAGATCGCCGACATCGGGGCCGACCTGATGAAGATCGTCTTCAACATGCCCGAGGATGACCCCCGCAACCCGGGTGTCATCGCCGATTGCACCGGTGACAACGCCGGTGACTCGGTCGGGCCGACGGCCGACGGGTTCGAAACCTACGGCGTCACGGGAGTCGCCCTTATCGCCTTCCTCGCGCTGGCGCTGGTCTCCAACCCCTCGCTCTGCGGGACCCTGATCGTCTGGCTGTTCGCGATGCGCATCCTCATGCTCGTCACGTCGCTCGTCAGCTACTTCGTGAACGGCGCCGTCGCCCAGTCGCTCTACGGCAACAAGAAGGTCTTCAACCTGGAGCAACCGCTCACGAACCTGGTCTGGATCACCTCGATCATCTCGATCGTGATCACCTACGGCTCCACCTACTTCCTCCTCGCCAAGCAGGAGGGCTGTCCCGAGGGCCTCTGGTGGGTGCTCGCCAGCATCATCTCCTGCGGCACGATCGCCGGGGCGCTGATCCCCGAGTTCACGAAGATCTTCACGTCGACGGAGAGCCGGCACGTGAAGGAGGTCGTGACCTCCTCCAAGCAGGGAGGCGCCTCGCTCAACATCCTCTCCGGGTTTGTGTGCGGCAACTTCTCGGCCTTCTGGACCGGCCTGGTGATTCTCTCGCTCATGTTCGGGGCTTACCTGATCTCCGCCAATCCCGCGCTCCAGGCCATCATGCCCGTGGAGTTCCAATTCGCGGCGCCGATCTTCGCGTTCGGCCTGGTCGCCTTCGGCTTCCTAGGCATGGGCCCGGTCACGATCGCCGTCGACAGCTTCGGCCCGGTCACCGACAACGCGCAGTCCGTCTACGAGCTCTCGCAGATTGAGTCCAAGAAGGAGACGGCCGCCGAGATCGAGAAGGAGTTCGGCTTCAAGCCCGACTTCGAGAACGCCAAGCTCCAGCTGGAGAAGGGCGACGGCGCAGGCAATACGTTCAAGGCCACGGCAAAGCCGGTGCTTATCGGCACGGCCGTCGTCGGCGCCACGACCATGGTATTCGGCATCATCATGCTGCTCAAGCGCCTGCACCCCGACACGATCGAGCGCCTCTCCCTGGTGCATCCCGAGGCCATGATGGGACTGCTGATGGGCGGCGCGGTGATCTACTGGTTCACGGGAGCCAGCACCCAGGCTGTCGTCACCGGCTCCTACCGGGCGGTGGTCTACATCAAGGAGAACATGAAGCTCGACTCGACGACGGCGTCGGTCGCGGCCTCGAAGGAAGTCGTCCGCATCTGCACGCAGTACGCCCAGAAGGGGATGATCAACATCTTCGTCGTCGTGTTCTGCTTCGCCCTCTCGCTCGCGTTCTTCGACCCGTACTTCTTCATCGGCTACCTGATCGGCATCGCGTTCTGGGGCCTCTACCAGGCCATCTTCATGGCCAACGCCGGCGGCGCCTGGGACAACGCCAAGAAGATCGTCGAGGTCGACCTGAAGCAGAAGGGCACCCCCCTGCACGCAGCAACGGTGGTCGGCGACACGGTGGGCGACCCCTTCAAGGACACCTCCTCGGTCTCACTTAACCCCGTCATCAAGTTCACCACCCTCTTCGGCCTCCTGGCCGTCGAGATCGCGGTGAAGATGGAGCCCGGACTCAAGCACGCCCTGGGAGCCGCGATCTTTGTCGTGGCCCTGGTCTTCGTGTACCGCAGCTTCTACTCGATGCGCATTCCGACGGACTGAGGTTGCGGAGCGGCAGCCGGGGCCACCGTGCATTCAACCTGCACGGAGCCCGGCTGCACTTTCCCGAAGATCGTCGTGAGGCCAGCCGTGGACGCATCGCGCCCGCGGGTGGCCTCGACGATCAGCCCCGGGGCAATGCCGTCCGTGGGGTCGAAGAGGCGCCAGGCGCCGCCGAGGTAGGCCTCGATGCAGGCATGGAAGTTCATGGGCTCTAGCCCCACGGCGTAGCCCCCCACGTAGCGGGCAGGGATGGAAAGCGCCCGGCAGAGGGCGATGGCGAGGTGCGTGTAGTCGCGGCACACGCCCTTGCGCGTCTGCCACACGTCCCAGGCCGAGGTTCTTCCGTCGGTGGATCCCGCGGCGTACTCGACGTTTTCGCTCACCCATTTGCAGATGGAGCGCACCTGCTCCGCCCTGTCCTCGACCTTGCCAAAGAGATCCCAAGCCAGGGGAGCGAAGCGGTCGCTTTCGCAGTAGCGGCTGGGCAGGGTGTACGTGAGGATGCTCAGCGGCAGGCGGCCGGGCCGGTCGGCCAGGACCATGGCGGGCATCTCGGGGCGCTCCACCTCCACCAGGGCCGCATACGCCAGCTCGAAGGCTCCCGTGGGGACCTCCACCCGCAGTACCCGCTCCCCCTTCGCGGTCGTCGCGATCTCCGTCACCGTGTCGGGTGTGCACTTGATGGTCTCGGTCAGGACCCGCTGCTCGGGACCCGTGTTTACAAGGACGTTGAAAGTGAATGAGGCGCTGGGGGCGACCACTTGGTATCGCAGCACGCAGCCGGCGGAAATCTTCATCGGGTCGCAATGTGGGTAATGGGGGGGGCCACCGCAACCCGGGACTGACGGGGGTTTGGAGCACCGGGCATGAGCCCAGCGGCGGGGCCGCCCGGGTTGGAAACAAACTTTCTTGTTAAGGCGCAGGGGCAGATGCCATTATGCGCCCGGTGATGCCCCCCTCCGCGAACACAGGCCGCATGAGACTGGAGATGTTCGCCCTGTCCTTCACGGCCCTCTTCCTGGAAATGATGGTGATCCGCTGGGTGCCGTCGGTCGTGCACCTGGTGGCCTACTATGCTAACCTGATGCTCCTGAGCTCTTTCCTGGGCCTGGGGGCGGGCGCCATGGCCAGCGGCAAGCGGTGGAACCTGTTCGGCTCCTTCCCCTTGTTCCTCGCCTGCCAGATCGGGACGCTTCTGCTTTTCCGAAACGCGGTTCTGGGTAGCACCTCGAGCGAGGCGCGTTTCTATCAGCTGGCCCCCTCCACCTTCAACGGCATCGTCCTGGTCTCGGTGTTTGCGGTGAACGCGCTCATGTTCGTGCCGCTCGGCCAGAGGATGGGCGTATTGTTCAACGCCCTGCCGCGCCTCTCGGCCTATGCGTGGGACCTGGCGGGAAGCCTCTCGGGCACGCTCTGCTTCGGCCTGTTCTCGCTGAAACTGTTTTCGCCGGTGGCGGGCATGGCGATCGTCATGCTCGTCTACCTGGCGATCTGCGGCAGGCGCCGGTGGGTTTTCGCGGTGCCAATCTTTGCCGCAGTCCTCTCCGCGATCCTCTGGGAGCGCAACCCGCGCGCGATCTGGTCCCCATATTACTACGTCACGATCACCCCCTACGACCGGCCGGAGGTCACGGTCGCCGAGCCCCCGCCGGATCTGCTGACGATGCGCGACCCCCCGATCTACAGCGTCAACGTTAACCAGTTCGGGTACCACCTGGACGCCGCCCTGGACCCGGCGGTCTACACGCCGGGTTCGAGGGCGGCCGACACGATGCATTCATTCTGGCTCCAGTACCACCTGCCCTACACCCTCTGCGCGGGGCGCGACCGGGTGCTCGTGGTCGGCGCGGGCGGGGGCGCCGACGTGGAGGCGGCCCTCCAGGCAGGGGTCCGGCACGTCGATGCCGTTGAGATAGACCCCACGATCATCGCCCTCTCGCGGAAGTTCAACGCCGGCGCGCCCTACCGCGACCCTCGGGTGGCGGTCCACATCGACGACGCGCGCTCCTACTTGGCCAAGGCGGGAGCTGGCTATGACCTGGTCGTCTTCGGCTTCCTGGACTCGCAGGCCCTGTTCAGCAGCATGAACAACGTCCGCCTGGACGGCTACGTCTACACGGTCGAGAGCGTCCGCTCGGCGTACCGCCTGCTGAACGACCACGGGATGCTCAGCCTTTCCTTCTACCTGGGGCGGCAGTGGCTCGCTCCAAAACTCTACCAGCTGGTGGCCGAGGCCACGGGCCGAGAGCCCGCCATGTTCAGGGACGCGACGGGACAGAGGCTGATCCTGTGCGTCACGAGGGACGGGCGGGCGCTCCCCATGGAGTCGGGAAACATGCGCCAGTCGGCCTACGGGAACCCGCGGAAGGTCGACCTGCCGACCGACGACTGGCCGTTCCTCTACCTTTCAAGCCGCACCATACCGAAGGACTACCTGGTCGCGATCGCCAGCCTGGTCGCGCTCTCGATTTCCATTGTCGCCTTCCTGCGGCGCGGATCCTTCGGGCGCGAAGACCTGCATTTCGGGCTCCTCGGGATGGGGTTTCTCATGCTGGAGACAAAGAGCATCAGCGACACCACCCTCTTCTTTGGCGCCACCTGGTTTGTCACCCTGATCGTTGTGGTGGGCGTTCTCCTGATGGTGATCGCCGCCAACTTCCTTGCGCAGCGCGTACGCAGCTTCTCCTTCTGGATGTATGCCCCCCTGTTCCTTATCCTGCTCCTCCTCCTGGTCGTGCCGCGGGAATACGTGCTCGGCTTTAGCTTCGCGGGCAGGATGCTTTGGACGCTCCTTGTCGTGCCGATGCCGATCTTCTTCGCGGGCGTCATATTCTCCACGACGTTCCGCGAGTCCCTGGCCCCCGCGGCCGTGTTCGGGGCGAACCTGATCGGGGCCATGCTGGGGGGATTCTGCGAGTACCTGAGCATGGCCATCGGCAACCACCTCCTCTCCTTGCTTGTCGTGGCGGCCTACCTGGGGAGCCTTCTCGCCATGGTGGCGGCCAGGCGCAGGGGGCTCCCCGCCTAATTGCGTATGTCCCGCTCGTTGGTCTCAGGAAGCGTTAGGCACCCGATGACAAACGAGACCGCCGCGACCCCTATCGGGAACCAGAGTCCTGCGTAGATGTCGCCGGTGAAGACCACGATCGAGGCTGCAATCAGGGGAAGGAAGCCGCCAAACCAGCCGTTGCCGATGTGGTACGGGAGCGACATCGACGTATACCGGATCCGCGTCGGGAAGAGCTCCACCAGGAATGCGGCGATCGGCCCGTAGACCATGGCGACGTAGGAGAGGAGGATCACAAGGAGGGTCACGACCTTGGGTTTGTTGACCGCAGCCGGGTCGGCCTTCTTGGGGTAGCCCGCGGGGGCCAGTGCCGCTTCATAGGCTTTCTCGTTGAATCCGTTCACCTGGGAGCCACCCACCGAGAGCGCCACCTCCACGCTCGCGGAACGGAGCGGGGCCAGCGTGAAGGGGATCCCGCGGCTGTTCAGGAAGTTCCGGGCCTTGTCGGTCTCGGTCCTTGGCTTTGCAGGGAGAACGATCTTCTTCGCGGCGTCGGTGAGCGCCTCCCAGGCCAGGGCCGCGCTGCCGCGGTACTCGGCGGTCGAGACGACCACCGGGCTCCGCTCCATCGCGTTCGCAAGGGCGGGGTTCGCTGCCCGGGTCAGACTCCTGAAAATGGGCTGGTAGGTGAAGACCGCCAGGAGCATGCCGGTCATGATGATCTTCTTCCTGCCCACCACATCGGAAAGCTTCCCGAAGCTGACCAGGAGGCCCGCACCGATAACGAGCGAGACGGCGATCATGAAATACGTGGTGACGTAGTCGACCTTGAGCGTCGTGCTGAGGAAATAGAGAGCGTAGAACTGGCCCGCGTACCACACTACGCCCTGTCCGGCCGTGGCGCCGAAGAGGGCCTTCAGCACGACCTTCCCGTTGTCCCACCGCGCGAAGCTCTCCGTGAGCGGCGCCTTCGATCCCTTGCCCTGGGCCTTCATCTCGGCAAAGACGGGCGACTCCTCGAGCTTGAGCCTGATGTAGACCGAGACGGCGAGAAGCACGAACGAGAGGAGGAAGGGCACCCTCCAGCCCCAGAGCGCGAACTGCTCCGGGGTCATGGCCTTGCGCAGGCCCCCGATCACGACCAGGGCCAGGAAGAGCCCCAGGGTGGCGGTGGTCTGGATCCAGCCCGTGTAGAGCCCGCGCTTGCCCTCGGGCGCGTGCTCGGCGACGTAGATCGCGGCGCCCCCGTACTCGCCGCCCAGGGCGAGGCCCTGGGCAAGCCTGAGGAACACGAGGATGATCGGCGCCGCAAACCCGATGCTCGTGAAGGTCGGGAGCAGGCCCACGAGCGCCGTGGAGAGGCCCATCACCACGATCGTGATCAGGAAGGTGTACTTGCGGCCCGCCATGTCCCCCAGCCTGCCGAACACGAGGGCGCCGAAGGGACGCACGGAGAACCCGACGCCGAAGAGGGCCAGGCTGGAGAGGTATCCCGCGGTCTCGTTGTCCGCCGGGAAGAAGAGCCTGCCGAAAAAGGCGGCCAGGGTCCCGTAGATGTAAAAGTCGTACCACTCGAATACGGTCCCGAGCGACGAGGCAACGATGACGAGCTTGTGCTTTCGATCCAACGAGACTTCTTCGGCCATGGGGTATGGGAGGGGGTTCGGTTCGACTGGGCGCCAGAGGCAACAAAACGAATCCTCCGGACGCAAGCCTCCGCAATCGGGGCCCTCCAGAATCAGGCCGGCGCGAAAACCGAGACCGTCTCGCGCTTGAGCTCCCGCATCATGAGGGCCGAGATGGCGTCAGCCGGCCTGCTGCCCTTGAAGAGGATGGCATTGGCCTCGCCGAGGATCGGGGCATCGATGCCCCTCTCGGAGCACAGGCCCGCGAACGAGCGGGTGGTCTCGTAACCCTCGACGACCGTCCTGCGGCCCGCAAGGAGCTCGGTGATGCTCCGACCCTCGCCAATACGCTGCCCGAATTCGCGGTTGCGGCTCCACTGGCCGTGGCAGGTGGCGACCAGGTCCCCGAAGCCGCTCAGGCCATAGAAGGTCTCTGGACGGGCCCCAAGCGCCCTGCCAACCTTCACCATTTCCGCGACAGCACGGGTCAGGAGCGCCGCCTTGGCGTTGTCCCCCAGGCCCAGTCCCTCGCAGCAGCCGGCCGCGATGGCATAGACATTCTTGAGGCTGCCCCCGAATTCCACGCCGGCCAGGTCGTCGGTCGTGTAGACCCTGAGCGTGGGCCCGCTGATCGAGGCCTGGACATCGGTGGCCGCCGCATCGTCGCCCTTTGCCGCAAGCACCATCGCGGCGGGCAGGCCGCGGGCGACCTCGGCGGCGTTGGTCGGGCCGGAGAGGGCCCCCACCACCAGGTCCGGAAGCTCCTCCGAGACCACCTGCGAGGGGCGCATGTGGCTGACGAGTTCAAGGCCCTTCGCCAGGCTGACGACAAGCCGCGGAGGGTGGCCCGACCCCAGGGCGTCCCTGATGTGGGTCGAGGTCAGCCGGAGGGTCTGCGCGGGGCAGGCCAGGAGCACGACGTCCGCCCCCGAGAGGCCCTCTTCCAGGCTCGCGGTGACACGGACCGCGTCCGGGAGCAGCGCGCCCGGCAGGTATTCGCGGTTCTCGCGCGTCGAGGAGATCAGGAGCGCCTGTTCGGGCCGGCGCGGGACCAGCATGACGCTCCGCGCACCCCTTCCAAGGTGCAACGCAAACGCCGTGCCCCAGGCCCCGGCTCCAACGACGCAGAACTTCATGAGGCCCTTGTAACCCTCGGCAACCCCGCCTGCTACTTCAAAAACGCGGGGATCTTCTCGTTTGCGATCATCTGCTCGAAGGTCTCCCGGGCTGTCACCTGCTCAAAGGCGCTGCCCTTGACGAGGACCTCGGCGGGGATCGGGCGGGCGTTGTAGCGGCTCGACATCACGTGCCCGTAGGCACCCGCGCTCATCAGGGCCAGGTATTCCCCCTCCCCGACCTCCTGGATCTGCCTGTCCTTGGCAAAGCAGTCCGTACTCTCGCAGATCGGCCCGACGATGTCGGCCACGAGCGCCCGCCGGGTCGTGTCGCGGCGCAGGGGAACGATCTCGTGGAACGAGTCGTACATGGCGGGCCGCACCAGGTCGTTCATGGCCGCATCCAGGATCAGGAAGTTCTTACCCTGCCCGCGCTTAAGGTATTCGACGCGGGAAAGCAGGACGCCCGCGTTGGCGACCATGGAGCGGCCCGGCTCAAGAAGCACCCTAAGGCCCAGCCTGGCCAGCGCCGGCGCCAGCGTTGCGCCGTACACCTCGGGTGTGAGCGGGCGCTTCGCCTCCGGCATCGTTTCCCACCACGAGAACGGCCCGCTTGCCAGGGCATCCTTGTAGACCACCCCGATTCCTCCGCCTAGCGAGATGTAGGTGATCCCGTACTTCTCCTTAAGCTCCAGAGCGAGCGGCCCCAGGCGCTCGAGGGTCTCCACGAAGGGACCCACCTCGGTGATCTGAGAGCCGATGTGCGACTGGATGCCCTTGATCGTGATGTTGGGGTACTTCGACGCCGCCTCGTAGGCGGCGGCGGCCTGCTTGAGCGGGATGCCGAACTTGTTGGCGCTTGTCCCGGTCGTGATCTTTGCGTGGGTGTGCGCGTCGACGTCCGGATTGACCCGGATCGAGATGGCGGCCTTAACGCCCAGCTTGCCCGCGACGTGGTTGATCCTCGCGAGCTCGGGCTCGCTCTCCACGTGGAAGGCGAAGATCCCGGCCTCAAGTGCGAGCCGGATCTCGGTCTCGGTCTTGCCGACCCCGGCGAAGACGCTCTCCTTCACGCTTGCCCCGGCTGCCAGCACCCGGCGCATCTCCCCGGCGCTCGCAAACTCAAAGGAGGAGCCCAGGTTGCCCAGGTGCCTCAGCACGGCGAGGTTGGCGTTCGCCTTGACGGCGTAGCACACCCGCACGTCGAGCCCCTTCATGCTCCCGGCAATCCGGGTGTAATTGTCCTCGATCGTCGATGCGCTGTAGACGTAGGTCGGCGTGCCATAGAGCCTGGCAACCTCCGCAAGATCCACGGATTCACAGTGAAGATTCTGCCCGGCGTACCGAAAGTGATGCATGTGGGGGGATGAAGTTAAACTGATAAAAATCCGTGAAAGGCCGACATTAGCGAGTTTCCCCTTGAAAAAACGACCTCAAAATACCGATAGTGCACATCTACGGCCAATGCAGGCATTCCTGAAAAACCTCTTCCACCGCCCCGCCATCCGCTTCGGACTGGCCAGGGATACCCGTGGAAAGTTCAGGGACCCGAGGTTTGTGAGCTTCATCTCCCAGAGCAACCGCAAGACGCTCAACACCGATTTCCAGGATGCGGTGCTGCGCGGCCGCAGGGTCCTCAGGTTCGCCCTTGTCGTGGCGATCGTGGGCGCCGGGGCCTGGGTGCTGCTCGAAAGCGCCCAAGCGCTTTCGATGTTCTAGATTAGGCTGCCTCGAAGAGGCGCTCGGCCGGCAGGCTGGGCCCGTTGAAGGGGACGATCACCGCGGGGACCCGCAGGGGCTCGACCGTGCGCCCGTAGTCCGCAAGCAAGACGGCGAGCGTGCCCGTCACCGTCAAGGCGACACAGGACGCTGCGACGCTGACGGGAAAGGCGACGGCCGCTGCAAGAGCTGCGAGGAACGCCGTGATGGAAAGGGTGTGTGTGTTCATGTATGTTTTGTTTTTCTGTTTCCCTGATAACCCAGGGCGCGGCGAAAAGTTGCGGAGGATTCTCGTTTCAGTGGGCGCCCGTGGCGCCGTGTAAAATCCCGCTGCGGGCATGATCGGATGAGCTGGGTCCCACGGGGTTGCGTACCCGCAAAAAAACCCGGGCGGCGCGAATCGCGCCCGCCCGGGGTTGTCCTTCTGGCGGAGAAGCCCGCTTCCGCCAGCTAAAGGGATCAGGCCGCTGTGCGGAGGTCGTCCGAGGTGCAGCCGCGTGCCTCGAAGGGGAGAACGGCCGCGCGAACCCTAAGGGGCTCGATCGTGCGGCCATAATCGGCGAGGAACACGGCGAGGATGCCGGTCAGGGTGAAGGACGCCGCGGCGAAGACGGCGCTGACGGGGATGACGATGATGGCGCCGAGGGCGCCGAGGAAGGCTTTGATGGGAAGAGCGTTGGTTTTCATAGTAATTGGATGGGTTAACAAGAGAACACGGCCCCTCCCGCAAAGTTACGGAAAAAATCGGGGATGCCCCCATTCCATGTTTCCCGACGCTCTGCCGGCCACTGATCAAGGAGCCCCAATTACTCTGCGTGCCGAGATGCCGTGCGCCCCGCCGGGGAGGGGCGCACCGCCTCTGCGCGGCCTCGGCCTCCACTGGTTCGATCGAACCAAAGCGGCCCCCGGACTCCCTTGGCATGCGCGTGCGTGCAACCAATCCAAGCGGACATCCAAAATGAGCTCTGCGGCGCCTATATTGCTACTTGTTTCTGGCCAGCTTGTTATACAGGTCGCGTTCTTTTGGCATGGGACATGCCCTTTCTTTGGAGCTACCCCTGCCTAAAGACCCTTACGCTCCCCCCCTCAATCGCCTTGAGGATCCAACCAGGACGCAAGATCCGCTTCCTTAGATCATGAAAACAATTGCCGGTTTCCCCCGCTGGTCGCCCGCCATGCCCCTAAAGTTCCCGCACCCCGGCACGCGCAAATTCAAGCCAAACGCCGGGCGTGCCGCCGGCCCCAGATTCATCGTCACCGCCCTAGCCAGGCTCGCAGCCTCGCTGCTCGGCGCCGGCTGCGCCTTCACGGCAGGGGCGCAATCGCTGATCACGACAGTCACCACCGGACCGGTCCCAATCGCCGCGGTCATCAACACGGTGACCAACAAGATCTATGTCTCCAGCTTCGCCGCCAACGGCCAGGTGACGGTGATCGACGGCGCCACCAATGCCACCACGGCCATATCCGTCGGGTCCTACCCGTATGGGATCGATGTGAACATGGTGACCAACAAGGTCTACGTTGCCTGCAGCGCGAGCAACTCGGTGACGGTCATCGACGGGGCCACCCAAGTCACCGCGACGATTCCGGTTGGCATCAATCCCACGGCTTTGGCTGTCGATCCGATCTCCAATAAAATCTACGTCGTTAACAACAACCTGGACGGCCCCATTTCGGTGATCGACGGCGCCACCAACACCGTCTCGGGCAGCCTCTATCCGGGATTCAAGCCCACCCAGGTGGCCGTCGACCCAGGGACCAACGACATCTTCGCCATCGCCTATTCCAACGGCAAATTCACCGTGGGCAGCCCGACGGTCTACCTGATGGATGTTAAGACAGGAAACATCCTCGAGGCCGAGATCGGGAAGAATCCCCAAGCGCTTGCCGTCAACCCTGTTTCCAACCAGCTGTACGTCGCCACCAACACAACCGGCGACATTGTTTCCATTGACGCGGTGCTCAAGAGCGAGGGCGGAGATCAATCACTCGATGTCGGCGGAGTCACCGTCGCCGTGAACACGGTCACCAACAAGGCCTATTTCTCCGGATCAGGCGCGATCTACGTGGCCGATGGGAACTCCCTCACGACATCGACCGTGCCGTTGGCGTCTGGCGGCCAGATCGGCGGAATCGCCGTCGATCCCGTCACAAACGTGGTCTACGCAGCCCTCGTCACCAAACCGGGAATCTTGGAGGTGATAGACGGCGTCACCCTCCAAGCCACCGCCTTTGCCGTGGGATCCGAACCTTCCACCGTCGCCGTGAATCCGGTCACCCACAAGGTGTACGTGCTCAACAACGACGCCGCGGGAACCGTCTCAATCATCGCAGGCATTTCTCCTGTCGAGGCTCCCGCCATAACCGCCGCGCCGCAGTCTCAGACGGTAAGCGCCGGGTCGACGGCCGTCTTCCAGGTCGTGGCTACGGGCAGGCCGAGCCCCGCCTTCCAGTGGTCGCAGAACGGCGTGCCCCTCTCGGACGGCGGCGGGGTATCGGGCTCCAGGGACGCCATCCTCGTCCTTGGGGGCGCGAGCGCCGCGAGCGCCGGAAGCTACAGCTGCACCGTGACGAACGCCTCGGGCAACGCGACCAGCACCGGGGCCACCCTGAGTGTCGTCTCCGGTTCAGGCGCCGGCCGGCTTATCAACCTTTCGACCCGTGCCTACATCCTGGGCGCCGGAGGCACCGCGGATACGGGCGTCCTGATCGCCGGGTTTGTGGTTCGTGGCGCAGGGTCAGAGCCCCTCATCGTAAGGGCCATTGGCCCGGACCTCGCTGCATTCGGCGTGCTCGGGTTCGTCGAGACGCCGACCCTATCGCTCTACGACTCGGCGAACCCGGCCAACCTCATCACAACGGACACGGCGTGGCAGAGCCCCCCTTCGACCCCGACCAAGGGGCCCTGGCTTGGAGTCGTTTCGCCGGCCGACGCAGCCGCGACCGACTTTGCCCAGGTGGGAGCATTCGCGTTGCCGACGGGATCGAGCGACAGCGCAGTGAAGGTGTCGCTGCCCCCGGGGGCCTACACCACGCAGGTTTCCGCGGTGGGCCATGGCACGGGCGAGGTGCTGGCGGAGATCTACGACGATAGCGCCGGCAGCGGCGGATCCCAGTTGGTCAATATCTCGTCCCGCGCGTATGTCGGGTCCGGCAATCCGATGATCGCCGGCTTCGTCATATCGGGGACGAACTCCGAGACGGTCCTGATTCGTGCTTCGGGGCCCGCCCTCGTCCCGCTCGGCGTTTCCGGCGTCGCTCCCTTTCCGCAGCTGCAGCTCTTCGACGGCAACGGCAACCTGCTCGCCACAAACAACGGATGGGCAGGCGATCCGGAGATCGCCGCCGTCGCCTCAGGCGTCGGCGCCTTCGCCTGGACAGATCCCAAGAGCACGGATAGCGCCTTCCTTGTCACCCTCCCCCCGGGGGCCTACACCGCCCAGGTCAATGCAATCGGCGCAAGCGGGATAACCCTGGTGGAGGTCTACGCAGTGCCCTGACTTGGGGCACCCGAATGCGCAGGGGGCCCAGCCCGATCGGGGATGGGCCGAAAAGCGCCCTGCTATGCCTCGCCGCCGCCCGCAACCGGCTTGAACGCCGAGCGGAAGATGGCCTTCGTGTAGTCGCGGTTCATCCGCGCGATGAAGTCGTGCGAGATCAGCTTCGGGCACGCGGCGCTGCACTCGTACTGGTTGGTGCAGCTGCCAAACCCGAGGTCGTCCATCGTGCGCACCATCGCGAGCACACGGCGGTCGCGCTCGGGCTGCCCCTGGGGCAGGAGCCCCAGGTGAGAGACCTTGGCCGCCACAAAGAGCATCGCGCTCGAATTCTTGCACGCCGCGACGCACGCACCGCAGCCGATGCACTGGGCCGCGTCCATCGCCAGGTCGGCGACGTCCTTCGGGATGGGCACGGAATTCGCCTCGGGCGCCGAACCCGTGCGCACGGAGATGAAGCCTCCCGCCTGCTGGATCTTGTCGAAGGCCGAGCGGTCCGTCATCAGGTCCTTGAAGACGGGGAAGGGCCGCGCCCGGAAGGGCTCGACCACGATCAGGTCGCCTTCCTTGTAGCTACGCATGTACGTCTGGCACGACGCCACGCCGTGGTGCGGGCCGTGGGGCTTGCCGTCGATCACGAGCGAGCAGGTGCCGCAGATTCCCTCGCGGCAGTCGTGCGCGAACGCAACGGGCTCCACGCCCTTCGCGGTCAGATCGTCGTTCAAGACGTCGAGCATCTCGAGAAACGACATGTCCGGGTTGATGCCGGTTACAGGGTAGTCCGCGAAGGCTCCCGGCTGGCCTGGGCCCGGCTGGCGCCATACGCGGACGGTAACGCTGAAGGTCTTCGTGCTCATCACTTGTAATTGCGAACGCTCATCTTGACCGTCTCGTAGTTGAGGGCTTCGGTGTTGCGTATCGGCACCTTGCCGTCGCCGGCGAACTCCCAGGCCGCCACGTGGCCGAAATTCACGTCGTCGCGCTTGCATTCGCCGTCGGGGTACTGGTGCTCCTCGCGGAAGTGCCCGCCGCAGCTCTCCTCGCGGGCCAGCGCGTCGCGGCACATGAGCTCACCTAGCTCCAGGAAGTCCGCCACCCGGCCTGCCCTCTCCAGGGACTGGTTGACCGTGTCGCCCGAGCCCGGGACGTTCACGTTCTCCCAGAACTCCGCGCGCAGGGCGGGGATCTCCTTGAGCGCCTGCTCCAGGCCCGCCTTGTTGCGGGCCATGCCGCAGTATTGCCACATGATGCTGCCGAGCCTCTTGTGGAAATGGCTCACGGGCTCCTTGCCCTTCACCGTCAGAAGCTTGCTCGTGAACCACGCCACGCCCTCCTCGGCCGCCTTGAAGTCGGCCCCGTCGGTGCTGGGCCTTGAACCCGGCTTCTGCGAGGCGAGGTAGTCCCCCACCGTGTAGGGTATCACGAAGTAGCCGTCGGCCAGGCCCTGCATGAGCGCGGAGGCTCCCAGGCGGTTGGCGCCATGGTCCGAGAAGTTCGCCTCCCCGAGGACAAAGAGGCCCGGCAGGTTCGACATGAGGTTATAGTCCACCCAGAGCCCGCCCATCGTGTAGTGGACGGCGGGGAAGATCCTCATCGGCACCTTGTAGGCGTTCTCGTCGGTGATCTCCTTGTAGATGTCGAAGAGGTTTCCGTAGCGCTCGCGAACCCCGGCCTCGCCCAGGCGCCCGATGGACTCGGCAAAGTCGAGGTAGACACCCAGCCCGCTCAGACCCACGCCGCGGCCCTCGTCACAGACGCGCTTCGCCGCACGCGACGCGACGTCGCGGGGGCAGAGGTTTCCGAAGCTCGGGTAAATTCGCTCGAGGTAGTAGTCGCGGTCGGCCTCGGCTATGGACCCCGGCGGCTTCAGCCGGTCCTCCTTCTTCTTCGGCACCCAGATCCTGCCGTCGTTGCGCAGGGACTCCGACATGAGGGTGAGCTTTGACTGGTAGTCGCCGGTCACCGGGATGCACGTCGGGTGGATCTGCGTGAAGCAGGGGTTCGCGAAGCAGGCGCCCCGCTTGTAGGCCCGCCAGATCGCGGTCGCGTTGGAGCCCCGGGCATAGGTGGAGAGGTTGAATACGTTGCCGTAGCCACCCGTGGCCAGGATGACCGCGTCGGCCGCGTGCCGCGAGATGCCACCCGTCACCAGGTCCCTCACGATGATACCCTTCGCATGGCCGTCCACGACCACCAGGTCGAGCATCTCGGACTGCGTGTGAAGCTTGATCCCGCCCGATGCCACGCCCTTGGAGAGGGCAGCGTAGGCCCCGAGGAGAAGCTGCTGGCCGGTCTGGCCGCGCGCGTAGAACGTGCGCGAGACCTGCGCCCCGCCAAAGGAGCGGTTGTCGAGGAGGCCGCCGTACTCGCGCGCGAAGGGAACGCCCTGCGCCACGCACTGGTCGATGATGTCGACACTGACCTCGGCCAGCCGGTGCACGTTGGCCTCGCGCGAGCGGTAGTCGCCGCCCTTGATCGTGTCGTAGAAGAGCCGGTGGACGCTGTCGCCGTCGTTCTGGTAGTTCTTGGCCGCGTTGATGCCGCCCTGGGCGGCGATCGAGTGGGCCCGCCGCGGGCTGTCGTGGAAGACGAAGCAGCTCACCTTGTACCCCATCTCGGCGAGCGAGGCCGCCGCCGATGCGCCGGCAAGCCCGGCCCCGACGACGATGACCTCGTACTTGCGCTTGTTCGCCGGGTTTACGAGGCGGATGTCCGCCTTGTGGCGGCGCCATTTGCCGGAGAGCTCCCCCGCGGGAATCTTGGAATCTAGTTTTGCCATGACGTGCCGGTTCTATCGGAGCATGCCGAGGAGGACGCTCCCCGGAATCGCAAGGTTGCCTAGGAAATATGCCGCGCAGAGCAGCGTGACGACCGCCTTCAGGGCCGCGTCCCACTTGTGGCTCTTCCAGCCGAAGGTCTGGAAGAGGCTCTCGGCGCCGTGGAGCAGGTGCAGCGAAAGGAGTCCGACCGCCACCATGTAAAACAGGGCCACGATCGGGTTGGCGAACCCGCGTATCACCATGGAGCGGCAATCAAGCACCTCGGTGCCCGCGGTGACGACCGTCACGCCGAGGATGTGGTAGTCCCCCTTCATCACGTAATGGGGGAGGTTGCCCTTGAAGGTCGAGGGCTGGGCCACACCGACGGTGAAGTGGGCGAGATGGAAGAGGATGAACGCCAGGACCACGTAGCCGGTTCCGCGCATATAGCGGGAGGCGAACGTCGCGCTGATCCAGCGCTTCACTTGGTAGGGTTCGCTGCCCCGGGCCTTCATGCTCTCCAGGGAGAGCACCGTCGCCGACCAGACGTGGAGCCCCACGCAGGAGAGCAGGAAAAGCCGGACCAGCCAAAGGACGGGCCCCAGGGACTGTAGGAAATGCGCATAGCCGTTGATCCTGTCGGGGGCCTCGAAGACCTGGAGGTTGCCGACCAGGTGCCCGGCCACGAAGCCGATCAGGACCACGCCGGTTACGGCCATGATCAGTTTCCTGCCTATGGTGCTGCGGAAGAGGTGTCGGGCTAGGTCCATAGTGCGAAATCGCGGGCTTCAGTCCACAGGGTCTTACGCCGCGAGTAAAGATCGACCGTCAGAGCAATAGCTATAACACAAGCCACCCTAATTTTTCCCATAAGTTACGGGGCCTTGGCGAGCGGCTTTAGGAGCGCGAACTTGCCGCTTGCCGCTGGAGCAATCGATTTGCGGCGGAACGCATTGACCCGCACGCCGGCGCCCAGGAGCTTGGCTATGCCAGCCTCAACCGCCCCATGGTCGGCCGTCTTGTCCGCAACGTAGAGGAAATCCCACCTGTTGTCGCCCGTCTGGCTGAGCGAGTAGTGCCAGCAGGCGAAGCCCTCGGGAAGGGCGTTGTCGACGTCGGATGCCGACACGAGCGAACTGTCCGGCCGGAAGTGGAGGTCGCGCTCGCGCCCCAGGATCCTGAAGCCGCCTGGCAGCGCCATGACGATGTCGCCCGTATGGTAGCGCAGGAGCGGCATGGCCTCCCTGCCGCGAGTCGTGACATGGATCTGGTGGACGCCCGGGACATCCGCGTGCCACGGCACGAGCTCAATAAACGCATTGTCGTCAATGACCCTGGAGTTGTCCTTGAACGCCTCGCCGACGAAAAGGTAGCCTGCCTCCGTCGAGCCGTAGAGGTCGACCTGCGGGGCCGGGAACACCTCCGCAATGCGGCGCCCGTGCTGCGCGCTGGCCTTCCCGTAGGTGAGGATCACCGCCCTGACGGTCGGCACCGTGACCCTGCGCCGCGCCACGGCACGCGCCAGGAGGGAGAGGTAAACCGGTTCGCCCTCGAGGATCTCGGGCTGCGTCGCCTGGAGCTCCACGACAATCCTGTCCCATTCTGCCTCCGAGAAGGCGAACGGGTCGCTTGAGAGGTTAAGGTAGACGGTTCCGTCAAAGTAGCGGTGGGGAAAGGGGTGGTCCTCATATGGGCAAAGGTTGCTCGAGCACCCGACCGGGGCCAGGACGCACTTGCGGTGGGGCCTGTCCGCGAACCCGAGCAGGATCGGCGAGGCGCGGTAGGCCCGGAGCGTCTGGGCGGCCCACCACCCGTCCTCCATGATGACCGTCATCGGAGTCGAGGTCGTCCCCGAGGTGTTCTCGTACTCGAAGCTGCGGTCGGCGAGCCCCCGCTCAATCACCGAGTAGTCCTGGAAGAAGGACTGGTGGCCCGACTCGACGATCTCGCGCTTCGAAAGCGCGGGAATCTCACGGTAGCAGGACCAGCGCAGCGGCTGCTCGTGGAGCGGGAATCGGCGGCCGTAGATGGGGCTGCGCGAGTAGATCCTGCGGATCTCCCTCTCGAGGGACTCGGGCAGCGCCCCCGCCGCGCCCGGCGCACCGAGCACGTCGGGGCTGTTGGCAAATTGCGGGGCGGTCATGGCGTCGGGTATCTTGGCCTCCGGTGTCAGGGAAGGAGGTGACGCCTAGCTAATCCCAGCCGTGTTTTAAGTCAAACGCCCCAGGTTCCCTCAAAGAGCATGAGGGCCGCCACCGAGAGGCTGTGGGTGATCCTGCCTGACCGGGCCCAGGAGAGGACCTCGGCCACGGGGGCCGTCGACACCTGGATCTCCTCGTCGGCGTCCCAGTGGATCGGGCCCGTGGGCACCGCGCCGTCAACCAGCACGAAGTGGCACTTGTTGTCCTGGATCGCCGGGTTGGCATGCACGCTCCCCAACAGGCTCACCTTGCCCCCGCCATAGCCCGTCTCCTCCATCAATTCGCGGACGCCCGCTGCAACCGGGTCCTCGTCTTTCTCGATCACCCCGCCGGGAATTTCGAGCGAGAGTTCGTTCGATCCGAAGCGGAACTGCCTGACCAGGACCAGCCTGTCGTCGGGAGTCCGGGCGACCACGTTCACCCAATCAGGTGCGTGCGCCACGATAAACTCGCGTTCCGTACCCCTCTTGGGATGACGGAACAGGACGCTCTTCAGGTCAAAAACACGCGTCGAGACGAGCACCCGCTCTGCCTCGCGCACCCACCGGGAAGGCTCCCCGATGATCACTTCTTCTCGGGCAGCTTGATCTTCTCGCCGACCTTCAGGTGGGTCCAGCTGACGCCGGGGTTGACCGACGTGAGGTCAGCCAGGCTGCAGCCGTTGGCACGGGCGATCTTCGCGCCGGTGTCGCCACCCTTGACAATGTATTCGCCGGGGCCTGCGACGGCGGCCTCTCCCTTGGGCCCCTTGGCCGCCTTGGCGACGTGGGCCTCCTCGATGTGCTTGAGCTTCTCGTCGAGCGTCGCCAACTCGGTTCCGAGCTGGTTCACCGCGGCCTGAGTCGAATTCTGGAGGGTGGTGATGTCCCGGGCCGCCTTGTCGCTGGCCGCCGAAGCGGACGCAACCTGGGAGGCGATGTCGTCGATTTTCGCGACTTTATCAGCCTGCGCGGCTAGGGTGCGGTTCACCTTCGAGAGGCTGATTGCCGCGTAGCCGCCGATGATGAGCGCAACGGCACCAATGATGACGCCGCCCATTGGGAGCAGGCTGTTGTTTTCGCGAGAAATGGTATCCATGGATAGTAAGTTAAGGGGATTTAGGAGAGACGGAATTACCCGGGTAAGCAAGCAGATTGCGCACCAGGGGACATCGCGTCTTGACACTCCCCGCAAAGGGGCGTGCGGTGACCCTTCGTCTCGGGGTGTAGCTTAGCCTGGTAGAGCGCCTGGTTTGGGACCAGGAGGTCGCAGGTTCGAATCCTGTCGCCCCGACCATTTTAGAAAGGGGCGCCGCTATGCCGCCCCCATGCAGGATCCCTGCATTCGCCACCTATTGGCGCCGTCCCGGCAGGCCCCTACGAAGAGTGGCCCGACCGCGCGCTCCATCGTACCCCCCCCAGGCCCCCGGGCCCATCCCGTTAGACGGGACAACACCCCGCATTAGTCCGGACACTTCCTTTGCGGGGAGCACCCCGCCCCACCCTGTGCCGGCGAATGCGCCCCAAGGGAGTCCATGCTTGACCCTCCGTGGGGCGTGGGGCGTGCTCTTTGACCAGAGTGCCCAGCGCCCCAGAAAACGCCGCCCTTCCACCCGAGGCACCCCGGTCGTCCGTGTTCATAAGCTACGCCTCGGAGAACCGCGAGGCAGCGCGCTTGTTGCGCGACGCACTGGCGGCGTCCGGGCTCGATGTCTGGTATGACGAGAACGAGCTCCTCGGCGGCGACGCCTGGGACCAGAAAATCCGACGCCAGATCCGCGAATGCACCTATTTCATGCCGGTCATCTCGGCTCAGACGGAATCCCGGCGGGAGGGTTATTTTCGGCGCGAGTGGCGCCTGGCCGTGGACCGCAGCCACGACATGGCCGACGATGCCATGTTCCTGATCCCGGTCGTCATCGATGCGACGTCCGAGGCCGGTGCCCGCGTTCCCGAGAAGTTCGCGACGGTGCAATGGCTCCGGTGCCCCGGCGGGACCCGGACGCCCGCGCTGGCGGCGCTCGCCCTGCGTCTCACCTCGGGCGTCAGCTCGGCCCTTCCGGCGGCCGCCCCTCCCTCAATCGCACAGGCCCGCAGGTCGCCTGTGCCCCCGGCCGATCCTCCTCCCAGGCACCCCGGGCCCCCGCCGATGCCCCCCTTCCCGCAGCGCTCCCGCGAGCGGCACGACGGGTTAAGATACGTGGCAGAGGTCGCGTGGTGGCTCCTCTCGACGGCATGGATTGTCTTCATTCGGATGCCGAAGTGGGTCCGCGTGCTGGTCACCCTCTGGCTCCTTTTCGGGGTCCTCTTCAAGTCGTGCAGCAGCGACTCCGACTCGCCGGGCCGGGCCTCCAGGCCCTCGGCCCTTAAGGCCTCCGGCAAAGCCGAGGCCGACAAGGCCGCCGAGGACGAGTCGCTCAAGGCCGCTGCAAGCAAGCTGGAAAAACTCGCCGCTGACCCTTCCTCCGGAAACCTGAAGTCGGGGTTTGCGAAGGCAGGCGCCGAGATCGCACGCGCGGTCTCGGAGGAGGTCGATGGCGACGCGGCCTGGAGCGGCCAATTGGAGCTGGTCCCCTTCGAGGCCGAGCCGTCCGACCCCGCCTCAAGGAAGCTCGTCGACGAGGTCTTCAGCCGCGTCTTCAGCCGGCTCTCGCAGGCGCACCCGGCGCAGGTGAAGGTCCAGGCCGCGGGGCCAGCCGGGACGGATGGCGCCTTACTGGCCGCGGCCGCTGCCAAGGCAGGGGACACCTTCCTCGTCCTTGGCCGCGGCACGGGCACCGAGATCGAGGTGCGCCTCATAAAGGCCCAGGGCGGGCAGGTGCTTTGGACGGGGCACTACCCCACGGGAGCGGCACCCGACCTCGCCGAGCAAGTCTACCAGGGCCTTGCGGCCGCCTTGGGCGGCAAGCCGGCCTCGCCCTAGGGGCGTTCACGACGCCCGGGCCGCCCCATAAAAAAAGGGGGGCTCACCCCCTCGCACTTTTCTTGCGTATGCCGGCAAAGGCACCCTTCATAGCCGCTCACTCTCTCTAACCCGAGTACCCACAAATCCTCCACAACCTCACCTCCAGCGTATCATGATCGATTTCAGCAAAAAGATACTTTTCGTCGGCTACGGCGCAGTCGCCGAATGCACCCTCCCCATCCTCTTTAAGCACATCAAGGTGGCGCCGAAGAACGTCACCGTGATCGATTTCGAGAGCAAGGAGGAGAAACTGCGGCAGTGGACGTCCAAGGGCGTGCGCTACATCCGCGACAAGGTGACGGAGGAGAACATGCACACGCTCCTCGCCAAGCACCTCTCCGCCGGCGACGTCCTGATCGACCTGGCCTGGAACATCGACGCCTGCGAGATCCTCCAATGGTGCCATGACAACGGGGTCCTCTACGTCAACACCTCCGTGGAGGTCTGGGACCCGTACGCCGGCGGCAAGAAGCACCCGACCGAGCGCACCCTTTACTGGCGCCACATGAAGGTGCGCAAAATGTACGGGAAGTGGAAGGAGAAGGGGGCGACGGCCGTCGTTGAGCACGGCGCGAACCCTGGGCTCATCTCCCACTTCACGAAGCAGGGCCTGCTCGACATCGCGGCGGCCTCGCTCGACGAGAAGAAGGTCAAGGGTCGCAAGGCCGAAGTTCTAAGGGGACTGGTCACCGCCCAGAAATTCAACCACCTCGCAAAGGAGCTCGGCGTGAAGGTGATCCACTGCAGCGAACGCGACACGCAGATCACGGACGTTCCGAAGCAGATCGATGAATTCGTAAACACCTGGAGCATCGAGGGATTCCGCGAGGAGGGCACGACCACCTCCGAGCTCGGCTGGGGCACCCACGAGAAGACCCTTCCCGCGTATGGCTACCAGCACAAGGACGGGCCAAAGAACCAGATCTGCATCGCGCGCATGGGAATGAACACCTGGGTGCGTTCCTGGGTCCCAAACTACACGATCCAGGGCATGGTGGTCCGCCACGGCGAGGCCTTCACAATCTCAGACAAACTGACGGTCTGGGAGGGAAAGAAGGCCGTCTACCGGCCCACGGTTCACTACGCCTACTGCCCGTGCGACGAGGCCATCGTCTCCCTGAACGAGCTGCGCGGCTACAATTACGCGCTGCAGCCGAAGCTGCGGATCATGAACGACGAGATCACCAAGGGTGCCGACATCCTCGGGGCGCTCATCATGGGCCACTCCTACAACTCCTGGTGGGTCGGCTCCGACCTGAGCATCGAGGAGTCGCGCCGCCTTGTCCCGCACCAGAACGCGACGACCATGCAGGTGGCGATCTCCGTCGTGGCCGCCACGATGTGGATGATCGAGAACCCTGCCGAGGGCATCAAGGTCCCCGACGAGCTGCCGCACGAATACGTCCTGGGCGTATCCAAGCCCTACCTGGGCAAGTTCATCTCGACCCGGTCCGACTGGACCCCGCTGCGCGACTACAAAAATGCATTCAGCGGCTTCAACAAGCCCGACTTCGATGTTAAAGATCCGTGGCAGTTCAAGAACTTCCTCGTCAAGGACGGCGATTGAGCGTGGGCTAGAGCTGCCTTGAGAAAGGTGCCAGGACGCATTAGGCTGCCTGGCACCCTTTTTTTGACCCCAGAAGACCGACACAGGACACCCACAGAAACAGACACGAACCCATGATCACTAAGGCGCAGCTCCAGAAACTCGGCCGCGAGCACGGAACTCCCCTGTTCGTCGTTGACCACGAGGCCCTCCGCGGGAACTACCGGGAATTCAAGAGGTACCTGCCGCGTGTCCAGGCCTACTTCGCGGTCAAGGCGAACCCTCTCCCCGAGATCGTGCGCACCTTCTACAGGGAAGGGGCGAGCTTCGACGTGGCGTCGATGCCCGAGTTCAAGATCGTCTACGCCAACATCAAGTCGATGCCGTCGAAGAAGCGCCAGGACTGGATCTGGGAGAACATCATCTACGCGAACCCCAACAAGCCCGTCGAGACGCTCGAGGAGTTGAACCAGTACAAGCCCCTGGTGACCTTCGACAACGCCGAGGAGCTCTACAAGATCAAGGAGCATGCCCCGCAGGCGGGCGTCGCGCTGCGTATCAAGGTTGCAAATACAGGAGCCATGGTGGAGCTCTCCTCAAAGTTCGGGGCCGCCCCGGGAGAGGCCGTGGACCTGATCCTCTTGGCCGAGAAGCTGGGGCTCACCTGCGAGGGGCTGAGCTTCCACGTCGGCAGCCAGACGACCAACTTCGAGAACTACGTCCAGGCGCTCGCGCTCTGCTCGGGCATCTACAACGAGGCCCGCGAGCGCGGCTACACGAAGATGAACCTGATCGACATCGGCGGCGGCTTCCCCGCCCGCTATGACGAGACGGTCAAGCCCTTCCGCGAGCTGGCCGCCGTCATCAACAACGAGCTTGAGCGGCTCTTCCCGAAGAATATCCAGATCCTCGCCGAGCCCGGGCGCTTCCTGGTGGCCAACGCCGCCTACACGGTCTCCAAGGTGATCGGCAAGGCGGTCCGCGAGGGCAAGCCAAGCTACTACATCAACGACGGCGTGTACCATTCGTACTCCGGCGTCATCTTTGACCACTGCAAGTACCCGGTGCGCGCCTTCAAGAAGGGCCCGACCAAGATCAGCGCCGTCTACGGACCGACCTGCGACGCGCTCGACGTGGTCTCCATGGCCGAGAACCTCCCGGAGCTCGATAGGGACGACCTGGTCTACAGCGAGAACATCGGCGCCTACAGCCACGCGTCGTCGACCTACTTCAACGGGTTTCCCCCGGCGACGGTCGTGCACGTGAACATCAACCCGTGATGAACGCGGCGGCCCTGAAACCCCTGGCCGCCCTCGCCGTCCTTCTGGCGCTGTGCTCCGGGGCCGTGGCCCAGGACGGCCGCCGCACGCAGGAGATCGCCTTCCCCGAGCTGCCCGACCGGACCGTGGGCGACGCCGCCTTTGAGCTGGCCGCAAAAGCGTCCTCGGGCCTGCCCGTCTCGTTTGTAATCGTGGAGGGGTCGGCCGTCCTCGACGGCAAGAAGCTCAAGCTCGTCGACGTCCCGGGCCTTGTCTTGGTGCGCGCGACCCAGGCCGGCAACGCCGTGTTCCAGCCGGCGAAGCCCGTGTCGCGTGGCTTCAGCGTGAACCCGAAGCCCTCCCCTCCCTCCTTCGTGACCCAGCCCCAGTCCGCCCAGGTGGAGGTGGGGTCGATTGTCGCGCTTTCGGCCGGCGCATCGGGCGTTCCCCTTCCCTCCCTTCAGTGGCGCAAGGACGGGACGCCCTTGGCGGGCGCCACGGACCGGACTTTCACGATCCCCTCGGCGGCCATGACGGATACCGGCAGCTATGATGTGGTGGCGTCCAACCCCTCGGGCGCCCTGGCGAGCTCCCGGGTCAACCTCTCCGTGGTCAAGAGGCACCAGTTCATCACCTTCCAGGGGCCAACGAGCGTGGTCGCAGGCCAGTCCGTCTCCATCAACGCCATCGCCTCGTCGGGGCTGCCCGTGCGCCTCGATGTGATATCGGGGATGGCCGTGCTGAGGGGTACAACCCTGGTGGCCGGGGCCGGAACCGTGGTCGTCCAGGCAAACCAGCCGGGCGACGCTAACACCGAGGCGGCCCAGCCGGTCAGCCAGACCTTCACGGTCAGCGCCGACCCGTCGGGCCTGCGCCTCCAGTAAATCAGGGCTTCGCGGGAACCGCGACCGCCCCGGGGACGCCAACCAACTCGTTCACCGAACTGCGAAGCGCGAAGGCGCGCTCGGCAAAGGGGCTCGTGGCGTCGATCTGCATGACCTGCTCCGCGAACTTCTGCACGTCAGCATTGCGTCCGGCGGCGGCGGCAACACTGGCCAGATGGTAGCCGGCCTCGCACCGGATCTGCTTCAGGAGGGTCGTGTCATTGAGCAACTGGCGGAGACTGGCCTCGGCCTCAGAGCTTCTCCCGGAAAGGACAAGGGACATGGCAAGGCCCAGTTTGGCGCGCTGCTGCACGGGGCCCGGGGGAAGATCCGCAGCCGCAGCCGTGTAGACCGAAACGGCGTCCCCGAACTTCCCCGTGGCATAGGCGTTGTCGGCGACCACGACCTCGGCCGCGCCGGCCAGCGGGTGCCCAGGGTGGTTGGAGGCGAAGGAGCGGAACGAGTCCATCGTCACACACTGGGCGTACTCCGCCTGTATCCCAACTTCTTTCTGCGCATTGAGATAGTCCCATCCACCCTTGGCAAGGATGCCGAGCGCAACCACGCCGCAGGTGATGTAGATGAAGCTGCCGTAGCGCTCCCAGGCCTGCCTGAGCGTCTCCTCGTGGTTAGGCGCGGAGGGGGCTGGCTTTGTGTCTGTGGGCGTGGCGGGCGTCGTCATTGGCAATGGGTTTTTCCTGTGGGAAGGGACAACACAAACAAAACGCCGCGCCCCTGTAAACCCTGGAAACGCCCCTTTAGACGGGGGCTACGTTCCCCTTGTACTTCTGGATCGGGCGCACGCCAACGGGCTTCGTCTTGAGCGCGCGTATGCCCTCCACGGCCGCGCGGGCGGCCATGATCGTGGTCATGATGCACACACTGTGGGCGTACACGGCGGCGCGGATCGCGTTCTCGTCCCGCCTCGGGATCAGGCCCCCGGGGGTGTTGATCACCAGCTGGATCTGCCCGTTCTTGATCATGTCGACGGCCGTCGGGCGGCCCTCGCTGATCTTCGCGATGCGCTTCACGGCAACCCCGCTCTCGGCGAGGGCCTTGGCCGTGCCGCTGGTCGAGTAGATCGTGAACCCCATGGACTCAAGGGCCAGCGCCAGGACCACGGCGTCGATCTTGTCGGCGTCCTTAACACTCAGGAAGACGTTGCCCTCGGTGGGCAGGCCAGGCTTGGCCGCGGCTTGGGCCTTGGCAAAGGCGATGCCCAGGTCGTCATCGAGGCCCATCACCTCCCCGGTCGAGCGCATCTCGGGCCCAAGCGCAATCGTGGCCCCGGGGAAACGCACGAACGGAAAAACGGCCTCCTTGACACACCAGTGAAGCGGCGCGACCTCCACCGTGAACCCGAGCTCGGAAAGCTTCATGCCGGTCATGACCTTGGCGGCAATCTTGGCGATCGGCACCCCTATCGCCTTCGCCACGAATGGCACGGTGCGCGACGCCCTGGGGTTCACCTCTAGCACGTAAAGCTGGCCGTCCTTGATCGCGAACTGGATGTTCATCAGTCCAATAACCTTGAGCTCCCGGGCGAGCGCATGGGTGGCCGTGCGCACCCTCGCAAGGATGTCCTTCGAAAGCGTGTGGGGCGGCATGACCATGGCTGCGTCGCCCGAGTGCACCCCGGCAAACTCGATGTGCTCAAGCATCCCCCCAATGACGCTCGACTCGCCGTCGGAAAGGCAGTCGACGTCGAGCTCGATGGCATCCTCCAGAAACTTGTCGATCAGGACCGGCTTGCCCGGCATCACGTCGAAGACCTGCCTGACGACCGTCCGAAGGTCCTCGGAGCTGTAGACGATGAACATGCCGCGCCCCCCGAGGACGAAGGACGGCCGCAATAGGACCGGGTACCCCACCTCGAGCGCAAAGGCCTCGGCCTCGCCCTCGCTGAGCGCGGTCCGGTTCGCGGGCTGGAGAAGTCCCAGCTTGTTGAGCACAGCGGCAAAGAGCTTCCGATCCTCGGCGACCTCGATCGACTCCGGGGACGTCCCGATGATGTTCACCCCGTTTGCCTTCAGCGCGGTGGCCAGGTTGAGCGGGGTCTGGCCGCCAAACTGCACAATGGCGCCTTCACAGCCCTCCTGCTGGTAGACCTCAAGCACATCCTCGAGCGTCAGGGGCTCGAAATAGAGCCGGTCGCTCGTGTCATAGTCGGTCGACACCGTCTCAGGGTTCGAGTTGACCATGACCGTCTCGAAGCCGATCTCGCGAAGCGCGAAGCTCGCGTGCACGCAGCAGTAATCGAACTCGATGCCCTGCCCTATCCTGTTCGGCCCACCGCCGAGGATCATGATCTTGCGCTTCTTGGAGGGGATCACCTCGTTCTCCTCGCCGTAGCTCGAATAGTAGTAGGGCGTGAACGCCTCGAACTCGGCCGCACAGGTGTCCACCAGCCGGAATGTGGTCGTGATGCCGCGCCTCTTGCGGTCAGCCCGCACGCTGCCCAGGTCACTGCCGAGGAGGTGGGCGAGCTGCGCGTCCGAGAACCCGTACTGCTTGGCCCGCCGCATCAGGCCCGTGTCGAGGGCCGCCAGGGGCTGGCCCGAGAGGGCATCCTCCATCTCGTGGATCTCCCGCAGCTGATGCAGGAACCAGCGGTCTATCTTCGTCAGGTCGAAAATCTGGTCCACGGTGTAGCCCGCCTTGAACGCGTACCTTATGTAGAAGATCCGCTCCGCATTGGGCGTACCGAGCTTGGTCTTTATGGCTGCATCGGCGGGTTTCTCATCGCCACCGAGCTTGCCGCCGCCGCCGAAGCCCCTGGCCCCGATCTCAAGGGAGCGAAGCGCCTTCTGGAGCGACTCCTTGAAGGTGCGCCCGATCGCCATCGCCTCCCCGACCGACTTCATCGACGACGTGAGCGTCGGGTCCGCGTCGGGGAACTTCTCAAAGGTGAAACGAGGGATCTTTGTCACCACGTAGTCGATCGTCGGCTCAAAGCTGGCGGGCGTGAGGCGCGTGATGTCGTTCCTGAGCTCATCGAGCGAGTACCCCACGGCCAGCTTCGCGGCGATCTTCGCGATCGGGAAACCGGTCGCCTTCGAGGCGAGGGCCGAGCTGCGGGACACCCGCGGGTTCATCTCGATCACGATCATGCGGCCCGTGTCGGGACACACCGAGAACTGGATGTTCGACCCGCCGGTCTCGACGCCGATCTCCCTGATGACGGCGAAGGATGCGTCGCGCATCGCCTGGTACTCCTTGTCCGTGAGCGTCATCGCCGGGGCCACCGTGATGGAGTCGCCCGTGTGGACCCCCATCGGGTCAAAGTTCTCGATCGAGCAGATCACGACGCACTGGTCCTTGTGGTCGCGCATGACCTCCATCTCGAATTCCTTCCAGCCAAGGAGGCTCTCCTCAACGAGGACCTCATGGACGGGCGAGATATCGAGCCCGTTGGAGACGATCCGCTCGAACTCCTCGCGGTTGTAGGCGATGCCGCCGCCCTGCCCGCCGAGCGTGAAGCTCGGCCGGATGATCAGGGGGAAGGAGCCGATCTCGTCGGAGGCGGCGCGTGCCTCCTCCGAGGTCCTGACGGTGCGCGACTGCGCCACATCGAGGCCGATCTTGACCATCGCCTGCTTGAAGAGCTCGCGATCCTCGCCCTTGGAGATCGCCGCGGGCTTGGCCCCGATCATCTCGACCCCGTACCTTGCCAGGATCCCCTTCTGGTGGAGCTCCATCGAGAGGTTGAGGGCCGTCTGGCCCCCCAAGGTGGGCAGGAGCGCCGAGGGCCTCTCCGCCGCGATGACCTTCTCCAGAATGTCGACCGTCAGGGGCTCGATGTACGTGACGTCCGCGAATTCCGGGTCCGTCATGATCGTCGCCGGGTTCGAGTTGACGAGGATGACACGGAACCCCTCTTCCTTCAAGGCCTTGCACGCCTGGGTCCCGGAATAGTCAAACTCGCAGGCCTGGCCGATTACAATGGGGCCGGCGCCGATGATCAGGATGGACTCGAGGTCAGTGCGTTTGGGCATTTTCGGAGCGCGTGAATTCCTCCGACAGTTGCGGCCGCCCAAATCCGCCGCAAGGGAAATTGGGCCTTATCCGATCCTCGAAATGTCGATTCCGAGGACCTTGGCCGCGACGGCCTTGTCGTCCCGGCATGCGTGGAGGACCCGGTCGATGTACTGCTTCTCCTGGCCGGCGGTGAACTGGGCGAGGGTGGGCCAGTCGTTGAGCTGCCGGATCCGCAGGGGCAGCTGCTCCGAGGTGACCACGCGCGTCTCGGTCGTGCAGGCGACCTTCGACACCACCTGGTACATCTCGGTCAGGTTGGCCGGCCAGTCATAGGCAGTCAGGATCGCCATGGCATCGGCGGTGAACTCGATAAGATTGGGGTCCACCAATGGGTTGGACGCACGCGCCGTGAAGTGTCTGATCAAGAGCGGTATGTCCTCCTTGCGGTCCCGCAGGGCCGGCATTTGCAGGGGCAGCGAGGCGACCCGGTAGAACAGCTCGTCGTTGAACTTGCCCTCGTCGACCATCTTCTCGAGGTCGTCCGTCGTGGTGCACACGAGCCTAAAGGCGTGCGCCGTGTTGCGGAGCACGCTCACCAGTTCCGTCTGTATGGGCGGGGCCAGGCATTGCAGGTGCTCGAGAAAAAGGGTCCCGCCCTTGGCTTCGCGGGTCCAGGGGCCCCCCTCGCCGTTCTGGCCGAGGAGGCCGTCGCGAAAGCTCTTCTCGGAGCTGAGCGAGCAGTCGATCCTGACAAAGTTTTTCTGGTCGGCGCCCGTGGCGCTGTGGAGGATCTCCGCCACCGAGCTCTTGCCGGTGCCGTTCTCGCCGATCAGCAGGACCGGCGTCCGCACCACGGCCAGCTTCTTCACCTGCTGGATGAGCCTCTTGATCTGGGCACTGCCGCCGATAAGGCGCCCCTCGACGTCGTCCAGCTTTATCCCCGTGCCCGAGGAGGCCAGGTTGCGCTGGGCCTGTATCTCCCGAAATTCGACGCCGCGCCGCAGGGTCGCGATAAGCTCATCCACGCGGAAGGGCTTTTGGAGGTAGTCGAAGGCTCCAAACTTGAGGGCCTGCACCGCGCTCTCGGTGCTGGCATAGGCCGTCATGATGATGGTGACGTTGTTGGGGTCGTAGGCCTTCAGCTGCTTCAGGAGCGTGATCCCATCCATCGGCTTCATGTCGATGTCCGCCAGGACCATGTCGAATTTCTCGGCCTTGTAACGGACCAGGGCCTTTTCACCGTCCGTGGCAAAAGCCGTCGAGAAGCCGGTCGGTTGGATTACCGCGTCCAGCATTTCGTGGATCGATATCAGGTCGTCGACAATGAGGACGGATGGCATGACTAAATCGTAGGGGGTCAAGCCTCCCCGCTGCTCCCGGGCAAGTCAACAACGCCCGCTATCGGGCGCCCCGTTGGGGTTCTAGGGGAATCACCCCATTCCACCGGCGACGGCACCCAGCTGGAAGATTGGCAGGAACATCGCCATGACGATGCCACCGACGATGATGCCGAGGAAGACGATGAGCAGAGGCTCGATCAGGGAGGTGAGGGCGGCCACCGTGGCGTCGCACTCGACGTCATAGAAGTCCGCGATCTTGTTCATCATGCCGTCGACATTGCCCGTGGCTTCGCCGGCCTTCACCATGTGCTTCATCATCGGCGGGAAGAATTCGTTGGCCGCGAGGACCTCGGAGACCTGGCCGCCCTGGCTCACGTGCTTGGCGATCTCCTGGCAGGCCTCCTCGACCTGGACCTTGTTGCTGGCTGCCGCTGTGATCTCGAGCGTCCTCAGGATGGGCACACCCGAGCGGATCAGCGTGGCATAGGTGCGGCAAAAGCGTGAAAGGGCGATCTTGTGGATCAGGTTGCCGAAGATGGGCGCCTTGACCAGGGCCCGGTCCTTGATGGACCGGCCCTTGGGAGTGGCCACGAACTTGCCGAGCAGCCAGTAGGCGAGATAGGCCCCGATGCCGACAGCCCAGAACCAGTGCTTCATGAAATCGCTCAGGTCGATGAGCATCTGGGTCGGCACAGGCAGCTTGGCCCCGAAGTCCTTGAACATGGCCGCGAACACCGGGATCACGAAGATCAGGAGCACGTTCACGAGCACGACAGCCAGCGAGATGACGCCGATCGGATACGCCATGGCCGACTTGACCTTCTTGGTCAGCTTAACGGTGGCCTCAAAGTAGCCCGCGACCTTGCCCAGGATCTCGGCCAAGCCGCCGCTGGCCTCACCGGCCTCGACCATCGAGATGAAGAGCGTCGGGAAGGCCCTTGGGAATTTTCTAACCGAGGAGGAGAAGGAGTTGCCCTGGGAGATGTCCAGGCGCACGTCGCGGATGATGATCCTGAAGCGCGGGTCCTCGGTCTGGTCCTGGAGGGCCTCAAGGCACTGGACCAGGGGAAGGCCAGCAACGAGCAGGGATGCGAGCTGCTGGGTAAACATCGTGAGCTCGCCCAAGGGCAGCTTGTACTTCTTTGCGCTCTTCTCGAGCGACTTTTGCTTGGCGAGTGCCTGGGCCGCGCGGACGTCGGCGCCGGGCCCCTTCCTTGTCCCACCCTGGCTGGTGACGGTGCCGGGGCTTTGGGACGCGGGGGAGAAAATAGCCATGGCGCGGTTAAAACAGTGCGCAAGACGCGCCGCAACCCTTTTGCGCCGGGAACCGGGGTCAAAAAAAAGTAAGACCACCGGGGCGCAACAGCGCCACCCCACGTAGCCGCGATCCTGCGCGCCCCGGGTCCGCAATCGCTTGTCGCCGCGCCAGGCAAATGAGCCTTTCCCGGGACCGGGCCCGACCACTTCAACTTCGTTGCAACCCGATGTTCCCGCTTGGGGACCTGCGGGCCTCCAAAAAAAGGCACCCCGTCTCATTCGCGATAACGGCCATCGTGATGTTATTATCCATTAATGGTTTACGTGGTTTAACTTCAGGCGAGAGCCCCATGGTCTCAATAAAAAACCCCGCCGGCTTGATGCAATCTTAGCGGGAACCCGTCGATAGTTTACTACCTCCAAAGTCGCTGCGGTGCGATAATGAAGCCGTGAAACAGGAACATCCATCAGCGCTCGAGGGCGTGGCGTGTTGCGCCAACGTCGTCGATTTCCATCCAGCGGCCAATGCCGGGGGTGCGGGTGCGCTTCAGCCCGGCGAAATCCTCGACGAGCGGTTCCTGATCACGGAGGTGATTAGCCGGAGCGGCATGGCCATGATCTTCAGGGCCCAGGACCTTCACGACGGCAATGCCGACGTGGCCCTAAAGGTTCCGCACATGGAATATGAGAGCGACCCGGGCTTCTCTACGCGTTTCCAGCGCGAGGAGGAAATCGGGCTCCGACTCAACCACCCGTACGTGCTGAGGTTCATCCCTATCTCCACGCCCAAGAGCCGCCCGTACATCGTGACGGAGTACCTGCGCGGCTGCACCCTCGCCCATCTGCTTTCCGCCATGGCGCCGATTAGCGAGGCGGATGCCCTCAGGATAGGCGAACTCCTCTGCGAGGCCCTCGCCTACCTTCACAGCCAAGGCGTGGTTCACAGGGACCTGAAGCCCCACAACGTGATGGTGGGCTGCGACGGCACCATTCGCCTCCTGGATTTCGGTCTCGCCAGTTCGACCGACATGAGGCGCGTCACCTTTTGCGGGCTCACCCCGGCGATGGGAACCCCCGACTACATGGCGCCCGAGCAGGTGAAGGGAAAGCGAGGCGACGCCCGCACGGACATCTATAGCCTCGGGGCTATGCTCTACGAGATGCTGACGGGAAAGCCCCCATTTGAGGGCGACAGCCCGCTGGCCGTCATGAACGCGCGCGTGGTGGGCGATCCCGAGCCCCTACGGGCGTTGAATCCCAGCGTCTCGCGGCAAGCGGAGGAAATCGTCCATCATGCATTGGAGCGGGAGCCAAGGTCGCGGCATCCGAGCGCGAGGGCTCTGGGGGCTGAGCTGGGCCGCTCTTCCGAAGTGTCGGTCACGGGCCGCTGCGAAAGGCTCGACGAGGTCTCGACCACGAGGGTTTTGCTCCGCCGCTATTTTTGGCCAATCCTTGCTTTCACGGTCCCTGTCGCGGTGCCGGTCTCGGTTGCGCTTTGGCTGTTTCTCTTTAGCGGCGCCCATTGAACGGGCCCGTGCAGGGCGGGCACGAAACCGGCCCGAGCTGCACGGGAGCCGTCAGGAGCCCATTGTGGGCGAGGCGTTGTCGCGGCTTGCCCCGATCGAGAGGCTGTACCCGACGTTGCGCTCGGACTCGATCAGGTTCGATGCCCCGCAAGCCTCAAGTTTCCGGCGCAGCCTCGTGATATAGACCCGCAGTTCGTGGAGCTGGGCTAGTCCCTCGTTCCCCCAAATTTCCTGCAGGAGCTGGTGGCTCGTCACAAGAGCTCCCGGCTGGCTCGCGAGAATCCTCAGCACCGCCTCCTCCTTTGCGGTAAGTTCCAACTTGAAGCCATTGACAAATATCTCACGGGTCGACCGGTCCTGACCGGCAATACCGCGGATGAAAATGTTCACCCCGGCGGGTTTTCTCGCTCGCAGCTGGACGCGCACTCTCGCGGCCAGTTCCGCGCCGTTGAAGGGCTTGACCACATAATCGCAGGCCCCGGCGTCTAGCGCCCTGACCTTGCCTCCCACGGCCACGCTGGAAGAGAGGATCATCACCGGGGTCTGGCTGCACTCGCGAAGCGTCCTCAGCACCGAGAAACCCGCTCCGTCCGGCATCTCGAGCTCAAGCAGGATTAGCTCCGGCGAGGCCGACATCGCCTTCGAAAGCCCGTCCTCGGCCGTCTTCGCCGAGAAGACCCTGCAGTGATCCCCTTCCAGCAGGATGCCCAGGAGGCGGTGAATCGCCGGGTCGCTGTCGATTACCAATACTTTTGGATGGGGGTTTGAGGGGCTCATCCGGCTTCCGGGAATCATCCCGATCTGGGTGGCGATTTCATTTCTTTGGGGGGAATTGCGCGTCCATCGCGAGGTTCAGATTAAGGACGTTGACGCGCGCCTGGCCAAAGATTCCCCACTGTGGCGCTTCCACGTAGCTCTTGACCAGCTCCCTCACCTTTTCTTCCGCAACCCCCCGCGCCGCCGCGACCCTTCCAACCTGAAACCAGGCCCCCTCCGGGCTAATGTGGGGATCAAGGCCGCTTGCGGAGGTGAACACCAAATCCGCGGGAACAGGCGCGTCGGCCGCCAACTTATGCGCATCGCGAAGGGCCTTTAGGTTGTTGGCCACATTGGTCTGCAATGCTGCGCTGGTCGGACCCAGGTTGCTCGCACCCGACGGCACGGTGGCATAGGTTCCCGCCGAGGGGCGGGGCCAGAAATAGGTCGGGCCGGTGAACTGTTGCGCAAGCAACGCAGAGCCCACGAGTTTCCCATCGCGAAAGACGAGACTTCCGTTCGCCTGGTCCTTGAAGGCCGCCTGCGCGATGACGGTTACGAGCATCGGATAAGCGACGCCGGCTATTGCGGTCCAGACAAGGGTCTGCCTGATGGACTGGAGGATGAGTTTGAGCATGGTCGTGAAATTCCCGAAGGGGCGTTGTCTCGGCGTTACGGGGCGAGGTGGGTCGCCACGAGCGCCATGTCTATTGCCTTGATGAATACGAAGGGCAGAAGGATCCCTCCGATGCCATAGATCAGCATGTTGTTCCTCAGGATTATCTTCGCTCCGATCGGCCTGTATTTCACGCCGCGCAACGCGAGCGGGATGAGGGCGACGATGATCAGCGCGTTGAAGATGACGGCGCTCAGTATCGCGCTCTGGGGCGAGTGCAGGAACATGATGTTGAGCGACTGAAGCGGACCGTATCCACCCGGCTTGACCGCATAGAGGAGTCCGAACATCGCAGGAATGATCGCGAAATACTTCGAGACATCATTCGCTATCGAGAAGGTCGTGAGCGCGCCCCGTGTCATGAGCAGCTGTTTGCCGATCTCGACCACCTCGATGAGCTTGGTCGGATTTGAGTCCAAATCCACCATGTTGCCCGCCTCGCGCGCGGCCTGGGTTCCAGAATTCATAGCGACCCCAACGTCGGCCTGGGCTAGGGAGGGCGCGTCATTGGTGCCGTCGCCAATCATGGCAATCAGCTTGCCTCCCTCCTGCTCCTTGCGAATCCGTGCCAGCTTGTCCTCAGGCTTGGCCTGGGCGATGAAGTCGTCCACCCCGGCCTCGGCGGCAATCGCCGCGGCGGTGAGCGGGTTGTCGCCCGTGATCATGATCGTCCTAATGCCCATGGCCCGCAGCTGGCTGAACCGCTCCTTGATGCCGCCCTTCACGATGTCCTTGAGGAGGATCACCCCGAGGACGCGCGAATCCTCCGTGACAACGAGCGGGGTGCCCCCCGAGCGTGAAATCCTCTCAACCTCGGCCGACACCTCTTGGGGATAGGTTCCCCCGAGCGAGGTGACCCACGTCTTTACGCTCTCCGCCGCGCCCTTCCGGATCTTGACGGAGCCGAAGTCGACGCCGCTCATGCGCGTCTGGGCCGTGAACGGCACGAATGTCGTGTCTTTTTGGGCGATTTCACGGCCGCGGAGATTGAACTTCTCCTTGGCAAGCGTGACGATGCTCCGGCCTTCGGGCGTCTCGTCAGCCAGCGATGCCAGCTGCGCGGCGTCGGCAAGTTTCTCAACGCTCACCCCGGGCGCCGGGTTGAACTCCGTCGCCATCCTGTTGCCCAAAGTTATCGTTCCCGTCTTGTCGAGGAGAAGCACGTCGACGTCCCCCGCCGCCTCCACGGCGCGCCCGGAGGTCGCAAGCACGTTGCGGCGCATCAGCCGGTCAATCCCCGCGATGCCAATCGCGCTGAGCAGGCCGCCGATGGTGGTCGGGATGAGGCAGACGATGAGCGAAAGCAGCACCGGCAGCGAGGTGAGCACGACGCCCTCCTGCCCGGCCGCCTTCTCATTGTAGTGCGCGTACGGCGGCAGGGTGAAGACGACCAGCACGAACAGGGCGGTCATCGCCACCAGGACAATGTTGAGCGCGATCTCGTTGGGCGTCTTTTGCCGCCGTGCGTTCTCGATCATCGAGATCATGCGATCCAGGAATGAGTTCCCCTCGGCTGCGGTGCAGCGGACAACGATTCGGTCGCTGATGACGGCGGTGCCGCCGGTCACGGCACTTCGGTCCCCGCCGCTTTCCCGGACAACGGGCGCAGATTCGCCGGTGATCGCGGACTCGTCGATCGTCGCGATGCCCTCGATGATTTCGCCGTCAGCCGGGACGAGGTCGCCAGCCTCGCAGACGAATATGTCGCCGATCTTCAGGGCCGAGCTGCCGATGGAGGTGATTTGCCCATCCACGAGCACCTTGGCCACCGTCTTCGTGCGCATCTTGCGCAACTCGTCGGCATGGGCCTTTCCGCGGCCCTCCGCCATGGCCTCTGCAAAGTTCGCAAAGAGGCAGGTGAACCAGAGCCAGATGCAGATCTGAATGTTGAACGCGTTGAACTGCCCCGGAAGGAACAGGAATATCGTGGTCGCGATCGACCCGAGCCACACCACAAACATGACGAGGTTCTTGATCTCGTCGCGGGGGTGCAGTTTCCTGAACGAGTCGATCACCGCCTGGCCGGCGAGTGTCTTGTAGCTGAAGGCAACCTTAGTGCTCATGATGTGTGTGGAGAGTATTTGGGTCCGCTTTTGGGTTGGCCGCCTAGAATGCGCGGCCCGCGGTCATGAGCCCCTGCTCGATGATGGGCCCTAGGCACAGGACGGGAAAGAATGTGAGCGCCGCGACGATAACGATCACGCCGGTGAGGCTTAGTCCGAACGTCCATCCATGGGTCGGCAGCGTGCCCGCCGACGGTTCGACGGTCTTCTTGGACGCCAGGCGCCCCACGATCGCAAGAGCGGCGACAATGGGGACAAACCGGCCGATAACGATGCAGATGGCGGTGCCCAGGTTATAGAAGACGGTATTTGCGTTGAGGCCCGCAAATGCGCTTCCGTTGTTGTTGGCCGCCTCTCCGAAGGCATAAAGGACCTCGCTGAGGCCATGGGGGCCCGCATTGGCTATGCTCGAGAGGCCCTGGGGGACCATGACGGCGATGGCCGTTGGGATGAGGCAGGCGGCGTTCGGCACCAGTACGCCAACAACCGCCCACGAGGCTTCCCATGCGCCGAGTTTCTTTCCGAGGTACTCAGGCGTTCGTCCTATCATCAGTCCGGCTATGAATACCGTGATGAGCACGTGAAACAGCATGCAGTACATGCCGCACCCGATGCCGCCGAAGATGATTTCGCCGATGAGTATGTTCCAAAGCGGCATCAGGCCCGCAATGGGCATCCAGCTATCGTGCATGGAGTTCACGGAGCCGTTATCAATCGCGGTGCAGCTGACGCCCCACAGCACGCTGTTCATAACGCCAAAGCGCTGTTCCTTGCCCTCCATCAGCGGTTGCAGGTTCTGGACCACCGGGTTTGGCTGCGCCTCAGCCCACCACGCCACCGCGAAGGACCCCACGAACAGGGCAAGCATCACGCTGTACAGGCACCAAGCGTGTTTCCTGTTCCCGATCAGGAGCCCGAACATGTACACCTGCGCCATCGGAACCACGATGATCGCCAGCAGTTCCAGGAAGTTCGATAAGGGGGTCGGATTCTCGTAGGGATGGGCGCTGTTGACCCCGAACCAGCCGCCCCCGTTGGTAAAGAGCTGTTTAATCGAGACGAACGATGCAACCGGACCAATCGGGATGGACTGCGTCTCGACCCTCTGGTCCACCATGACGGGCTGGTCAACCATCACGGGCTTCCCGTCCGCCCCCTTCACCGGGTTTCCCTTGTCGTCGGCCTTTGGCACCTGGGTGGTGACTGGGTTTCCCTTGTCGTCGGTCTTCTGGACCTGGGTCGTATAGGGCTCTACCAGCGAGGCCGTCTCATAGGGTTTCCAGGTCTGCGGCACGCCCTGCCACGCGAGCGGGATGGCCCATAGGATCGAAAGCGGGATCACGAAATAAGTGAGACCGCGCGTCATATCGACCCAGAAATTCCCGACCGTCTGGATGGTGGCGCGCTTGAGCGCACGCCCCACGGCAACGAGGACCGCCAACCCGGCCGCTCCGCTCAGGAACTGGTGCACCATCAGGCCGATGACCTGCGAGAAATTGCTCATCGTCGATTCGCCCGAGTACGACTGCCAGTCCGCGTTGCACGTGAAGCTCCAAGCCTGCATGAAGGCCAGGTCCCACGAGCAGTTGGGCAGCTTCTGCGGGTTGAGCGGGAGCCACGCCTGCGTCATGAGGATCCCCATCAAGGACGCGAAGCCGACCGTCGTGAAAATCAGCACGGCCCAGAAATACGTCAGCCAGGTCATCTCCTCGGCTGGATCGACCCCGCTCAGTCGGTATATCAATTTCTCGACCGGATAAAGAAACCGGTGGAGAAAAGTTTTCTCGCCGTTGAAGACCCGGGCCATGAAGCGGCCCACAACCGGGGTAAGGGCTATGCCGAGCCCGAAGAAGAGTACGATTTGGATGATTTCAGTCGATTTCATAGCACGAGCTGTGTGCCGGGACTGGGTGCAAGTATTGCGCCATCGGGCCTCGCGCGTGAGTTAAGTTCGGCCCGAATTCCATTAATTATTCGTCAATGAAAACTGCGTGCCTTCCACAGGGAACCCTGTGTATTCACGATTGGATACATAGCGTTAAGCGCGCGCTAAATAACGCCGGCCGCCGGCCGTGCGCCAACCTTTCAGCGCGCAGGATTCAAAGCCGAGATCGTCAAATGGGGCCGGGAGGCGCCGCACGATCTCGGGATCCCGAGGACGACGCCCGGATTGTAGTCGTTCGCGCGGCGGCCCAGGGACGCCCCGTGGAAACTGGGGAATTCGACCGCAGGCTACGGGCTGATCGAGCGCGGGTGCGGGACGGATGGCTTGGGCCAGTCGATTCGGGAACCCCCGCTCGTGCCCTTTCCGAGACTTCCAATCATCATGCCCACCACCAAGGCGACAATCGCGATGATGTAATAGGCGGCGACCTGCGGACGGTCGCTGT
>Ga0302279_10000184_pt1 | contig 88806 bp, 88 predicted proteins | sample III_Bog_N3_3_FD_194541 | JGI IMG/M metagenome (GOLD analysis project Ga0302279, IMG submission 194541) | Peat permafrost microbial communities from Stordalen Mire near Abisko, Sweden - III_Bog_N3_3 | ecosystem: Environmental > Terrestrial > Soil > Wetlands > Peat | place: Sweden: Abisko...
CGGGAGCTCGTCGACGAGCACCAACGCATCAGGTGCCTTGTAATCGGAGATTTGCTGGGCGCAATACGCCCGCAACGAGGCCAGATCAGGCTGCTGGCCCGCCGCGGCCACGACAACGGCCACACCGACCTCGCCCAGGACGTCGTCGGGCACGCCGACCACGGCGGCCCGGGCCACGGCCGGGTGCGACGAAAGGACTTCCTCCACCTCGGCCGGGTACACGTTGTACCCCCCGCGGATATAGCGCTCGTGGGCGCGGCCCGACAGTTGGAGGTTCCCCTCTGGAGTGAGCCGTCCGAAGTCGCCCGTCGTCAACCACCCGTCCGGGCCGAGCACCACCGCGCTGGCCGCCGCGTCCAGCAGGTCCGCCACCGAGCGACCCCGGCCCGGGCCCCTGCCCCAGTAGCCGCGCATGACGGCGGCGGACCGCAGGAGGACGCGGCCGACCGAGCCGGCGGGCGCCGGGTCCCCTCCATCGTCGACGATGGCCAGCTCGACGCCGGCGACGGGACGGCCCACCGTCGTCGCGACCTCCTCGTCCGTCGACGTGAGTGTCGTGCCGGTTCCCAGCGAGGACTCCGTCGACGTGTACCGCACTATGACGGGTACGCCGAAGCGGCGACGCACCTCGGCCACCATGGACGCTGTCATACGCGCCGCGCCCGTCCCGGCGACGCGCAGCGCACTGAGATCCGCCCGCGGGAGCTCCTCGCTGGCCAGCATGAGCGCCCACTGGGTCGGGACACCCTGGGCCACCGTCACGCCCTCGTTCGCCATGACGCGGATCGCTTCGTCCGCCCGCCAGGGTGTGGGCGTGATGACCGTCGTCACTGCGTTCCCGATTTCGTCCCAGGCCCGGGTCATGTAGCCGACGTGGGCGAAGGGCAGCGGGGAGAGCCGGCGATCACCGGGGTGGCTCAGCACGTCGGTCCCGCGCGCCACGGCGGCCAGGTTGGCGTGATCGAAGACCGCTCCCTTGGGCTGGCCCGTGGTCCCACTCGTCCACACCACGGCGACTGGGTCCGTCGAGAGCAGCTGCGGCCACGTGTCCGGCCCCGGCTCGTCCCACCAGCCGCGCGCCTCGGCGCGGGTCACCACGGCGGCCGTCCCCACGTCGGGGTCGAGCCCGATATCCGGATCGACCACCAACAGCACCGGGGCGGCCCGGTCCACGATGGAGGCCACCTCGCCCGAGCCCATGCGGGGGTTGATGCCCGACGTGATGGCCCCGAGACGCAGCAGACCGCCGTACAGCACGGCGTAATCGATGGACGAGGGCAGGAGCAGGCAGACGACGTCGCCCTTGGCCACGCCGAGGCGGGAGAGATGGCCGGCCACGCCGTCGGCGGCCCTGTCCCACTCCGCGAAGGTCATGCTGCGCCGGCCGCCCTGGCCATCAGGCTCGACATAGGCCTCGACGTCGCCGTTGACCCGTGCCGCCTCCCGCAGGACCGACACCACGGTGTCGTGCTGATCCGACGGGATACGCACTGGCATGGCGGGCGGCGATGGTAGCAGGGGTGGGCGGAATGACCCGTGTCCCGGCGCTCCTATGCTCACCACGTGCTGGTGGCCCTGTGCGGCGGCGTCGGGGCCGCTCGAATGCTCGCTGGTCTCGTGCGCGTGGTCCCGCCGCGCGACATCACAGCGATCGTCAATGTCGGCGACGACATGGAACTGCACGGCCTCTCCATCAGCCCGGACCTCGACACCGTCACCTACACCCTGGCGGGCATGGACAACCGTGAGACCGGATGGGGTGTGGCCGGCGAGACCTGGACGGTCATGGACGAGCTGGGGCGACTCGGCGGCGACGACTGGTTCCGCCTGGGCGATCGCGACCTCGCCACGCACCTGTTCCGCACGGGTCGGCTGCGCGAGGGTTCTCCGCTCAGTGCCGTGACGGCTGAGCTGGCGCGACGCCGCGGCATTGCCGTGCGACTCGTACCAGTGACTGACGACGTGCTGCGTACCCGCGTGATGCTGGCCGAGGAGAGCATCCTCGGACCGCCGGGAACAGATGCCAGCTTCCAGGACTACTTCGTCCGGCTCCACCATGGCGTGCCCGTCCGTGACGTCCGCTTCGAAGGAGCCGACGTGGCACGTCCTGCACCCGGCGTCATGGATGCCCTCGGCGACGCCGACTTCATTGTGGCGTGCCCCTCGAACCCGGTGGTCTCCATCGGGCCGATCCTGGCCGTTCCCGGGGTGCGGGAAGCCCTGGTGGCGCGCCGGGAGCGGGTCGTGGCCGTGTCACCCATTGTGGCCGGCGCGGCACTCAAGGGGCCGGCCGACCGACTCATGGCCGAGCTGGGGACCGAACCCTCCGTGGTTGGTGTGGCCCGGCTGTACGCGCCGTGGGTGGGCACCCTCGTCGTGGATGTCGCCGACGCGTCTCATGCGAACGCCATTGAGGCCGAAGGGCTGCGGTGCGTCGTGGCACCCACCGTCATGCACACGCCCGAACGGGCGGAGGAGCTCGCCCGGGTGGTGGTCGATGCCGCAACCTGAGGGCATGCAGATCTTCGCCATCTCGGGTCTCGGCGAGGTTTCGCCCGGCACGGACCTGGCTGCGCTGATCGCCGGTGCCGTCGCGCCGGCCCACCCCGACGGTCCGGAGCTCGCCCCGGGCGACGTGGTCGTCGTCACCCAGAAGATCGTCTCGAAAGCAGAGGGACGCCTGGTCGAGCTCGACCACAACGACCCGGCGGCCAAGCTGGCATTGGTGCGCCAGGAGTCGGTACGGGTCCTGCGGCGGCGTGGTGACCTGGTCATCAGCGAAACCAGGCACGGCTTCATCTGCGCCAACGCCGGCGTGGACCTTTCCAACGTGGCCGACGGGACCGCGGCACTGCTGCCCGAGGACTCGGACCGCTCAGCGCGCCGCATCCGGGCGGGGTTGGAGCACATTCTCGGGATCACGCTCGGCGTCATCGTCTCGGACACCTTCGGACGACCGTGGCGCAAGGGTGTCACCGACGTGGCCATCGGGTGCGCCGGCGTGGCGGCCGTGATCGACTTGAAGGGCACAACCGACGCGGGCGGCCGTGAGCTCGTGGCCACGGAGATCTGCGTGGCCGACGAGCTGGCCTCCGCCGCCGAGCTGGTCATGGGCAAGGACCGCGGCATTCCGGTGGCCGTCGTGCGCGGCGTGCCGCCGGAGTGGCTCCGCCCTGCCTCCGTGCGGGACGAAGTGATCCGTCCGCCGGACGAGGACCTGTTTCGCTGAGGTCAGTCGGCGTTGGCGCGCACGAATTCGAGCACGGCACGCACGCCGTCGTCGAGTTGCGTCCAAGAGCGCCAACCGAGCTGGATCGCCGCCCGCTCCACGTCGAGACTCGATCGGAGCAGTTCACCGGGGCGCAGAGGCGCCAGCACTGATGCGACTTCTTTGCCTGACTGGGAGGCCATGGCGGTCACGAGCTCGTTGACCGACGTTTCGCGGCCGGTCCCGATGTTGCAGATGAGGCCGCCACCGCGGGTGGCGCCCCGCACGAACGCGTCGACGACGTCGTCGACGAAGACGTAGTCGCGAGTCTGCTCCCCGTCTCCGTAAATGGTCACCGGCTCGTCCCGCAGCACGCGGTCGGCGAAAATGGCGATCACGCCGGCCTCACCGTGAGGGTTCTGCCGGGGGCCGTAGACGTTCCCCAGAGCTAGCGCGCAGAACTCGAGGGAGTGCAGCTCGCGGTAGGCCACCAGGTAGTCGATGACGGCCTTCTTGGACACGCCGTAGGGCGACAGCGGCTGTTGGGGATGCGACTCGCGTACCGGCAGGTCCTCGGCGGCCGGCTCACCGTAGAGCGTGCCGCCACTGGCGGCGAAGACGACGCGCTCGGCTTCAGCCTGCCGCGCCCCCTCCAAGACGTTGAGCGAACCCACCACGTTGACCATGGCGTCGAACGCCGGACGCGCCACCGAGACACGCACGTCGGCTTGCGCGGCGAGGTGGAAAACCAGTTCGGGCCGCCGGCGCGCCATCAATTCGATGACGGCCGGCGCCGTGATATCGAGGTGATGGATGGTGAGTGCCCTGCCGGCGCTGCCGCGGGCCTCGGCCAGGTTCGACAGCGAACCCGTCGAGAAGTCATCGACGACATCGACCTCGTGTCCTTCGACCAGGAGCCGATCCACCAGGTTGGACCCGATGAAACCGGCGCCTCCCGTCACCAGCGTGCGCATGCCCTGGTCCTTCTAGCCCGCGACCCGTTCGCCGTCGACCAGCGTCCCGGACGAGACCACTGCGTCGGCGCCGAGCACGGAGATCGCCCGGACATCACCCCTCTGCCCCACAATGGAGCGTGGCCCCATGACGGAGCCGGCCACCTTGGCGTCGGCCGCGACATGGCATCCCGCCATCAGAACCGAATCCACCACCGACGCGCCCGAGGAGACGACTGTCCCGGGCCCGAGAATGCTGCGCTCGACCCGAGCCCCCGACTCGACCACGCAACCGGCCAGAATCACAGAAGGACCCGTCACCGCCCCCTCGAGGTCACTCTCGCCCTGCAGGAACACCCCGTCACCCCGGTCCACCACCTCTGGGTTGACGATCGGCCCGCGCTTTTGGTTCACATAGTCGAAGTTGGCTTCCAGAAATGCCGCCGGCGTGCCCGTATCGAGCCAGTAACTGTCGTCCGAACGAGCGAAGAGCCCACCGTCGCGCACCATGGCGGGAAAGGTCTCCCGCTCAATCGACACCCGTCCCCCTTCGGGAATGCGCGCCAGCACCGAGGGCTCGAGCACGTAGGTGCCCGCATTGATTTCGTTCGTCGGCGCCTCGTCACGGGGTGGTTTCTCGACGAAGGCCACCACGCGGCCATCGTCGTCGGTGGGCACCACGCCGAAGGCGGAGGGGTCGGCCACCGGATGCAGGGCGATCGTTCCCTCGGCCCCGCGCCGGCGGTGAAAGGCCACCAGCGCGGTCAGATCGAGATCGGTGAGCACGTCGCCGTTGACGACGACGAACGTCTCTTCGATACCGGCGAACATGGCGGCGAAGCGGACGGCACCGGCCGTGTCGAGCGGTTCGGGCTCGACGGCGTAGGTCAATCCCATGCCGGCGACCCGGCCGTCCGGATAGGCCTCCAGAAACGCGGCGGGCAGGTAGCCGAGCGAGAGGACCGCCTCGTCGATGCCGTGGGATGCGAGGTGCCCGAGCACGCGCTCGATCATGGGCACCCCGACGATGGGAAGCATCTGCTTGGGCGTAGAGAGCGTCAGAGGGCGAAGCCTCGTCCCCTCGCCGCCCACGAGGACAACCGCTTTCATTACTTGGTCGTCGTCGTGGACGAAGGCTTGGTGGTGGTGGTGGTGGCCGGCACCGACGAGGTCGTGGTGGACGAGGCCGGAGCCGTTGTGCTCGTGGCCGGCACCGTTGTGGTGGTGCCCGGCACCGTGCTCGCCGTCGTGCCGGCGGCTGTCGTCGTCGTGGTCGCCACCGGTGTCTGATCGCCGGCCAGGACCTGCTGCAGGGCGAGGATCGTCGATGCCGGTGGCTTCGGCAACTGCGTACCTTCGGGGACGAACCCGGTCGTGATCAGCTGACGGTTCAGGAACCTGAGATCGGCGGGCTTGGCGGTCGTGGCGCCCCCGGTCTCCTCCTCTTCCCCGTTCTTGGCGGTCTTGGTCGAGATGACCCACGACCGCGCCTGCACTATGCCGACCTTGCCGGCATCAGGCGTCCCGGCCGGGCACTTCTCGCCGTTGCTGTAGGTCGGGCTCTTGGTCGACGGGTACTTGAGCGTGGTGTTGGTCAACGTCAATCCCGTATACCCGTCGGCGAACTTGCCCAGGGTGGCGTTGTTGCCCGCCTCGCTGGACTTCTTGGGCGCAATGGCGAGGACGCCGCTCCCCGTGGTGGTGAGGCCCGTCGTGGCGGTGGACGGCGAGGCGGGGAGGGACGGCTGCGTGGTCCCGCAGATGTCGATGGCCAGTCCGGCGTGCCACGAGGTCCCGACCGCCGGCTCGACCACCGTCGGCGTCTTGTTGTAGTTGTACTTGGCCAGGGCGATTGACGCCACGCCGAGGACGACGATGATCACGAGCGCGGCGTACCAGTTCACCGGCATCTGCCCGCGATAGGTGGTGCCGCCGCCTGTTGCGGCGGCGCGTGCGACTGATTTCCCAGAAGAGCTTCTCGCCATGGCGGGTGGCAACCCTACAGCCTGGCGGGGTGCCCTCCCGCGGCAGGCGACCCCAGGAGCAGGTCACGGTAGAGAGCCGTCGTCGCAGGATGGAGGCTGTCCGAGGGGGTGAGGGGCGCTGTCCGGGCTGGTGGGCAGGCCAGGTCTCCGGCCAATGTGCGCAACTGCGCCATGGCTGAGTGGAGCCGGACCCGGTTGCCCTGAGCGGCGGTGGCCATGAGCAAGGCGCGGTAGAGGCGCTCGTCGTACGGGCTCAGCTGCAGCGCCCGGCGGACGATCCACTCGGCCTCCTCGCCGCGGCCGAGCCGTACGAAGGCGTCGGCGCCCCGGAGAGCCGTGCGCACGACCAGCGCCTCGATGTTCGCATGGGTGCCATCGAAGATCGCCCAGTCGGCCCGATGCAACCCGGAGAAGAGGGGGCCCCGGATCAAGCGCATGGCCCGGAGGATCTGGTCCGGATCATCCTCGGTGGCCAGCGACCCGAAGTGCTCGACGTCCGTCGTGACGGCATCACCCACGCGGAGTTCCACACCGCGGGGAAGGTGGAGACGGCCTTCGCCGTCGCACCCGAGAGCCCGGCGGGCGTCAGAGGAGGTCGAGTGCGCCGTGGACAACGACACGGGGCGCTCGGGCCAGAGCGCCATGGACCACTCGGCGTGACGGACGCCACGTCGGTGGAAGGCGAGGTAGACGACCAAGTCGCGTGCGGCGGAGCGACGAAACGGCCCGGCGGCGCCGCGCACGAGGACCGGCCCGAGGACCGCGACTTCCACGGCGTCGGTGGGCACACCGGAGAACGGTCTCCAGCGCACAGCGTGGGGGCGGAGGGATTCGAACCCTCACTGGGGACGGTTTAAGCGCCCTGCCTCTGCCGGTTGGGCTACGCCCCCCTCGAACCCATTCTTGACCGAGTGGAGCTCCCTCGGGAGGATGGCCCAGGGTGCACGACCCCGCCAGGGTGGATCCACCGACCTCGACACCTTCGCCGGAGGGTTCCAGCACGACATCTTCCGGCTCGACCGGGAGCGCGCGCCGGGTCCTCGACGACCCGCCGACCTACTCCCCGAAGACCCGACGTCGGCGGCCGCGCCCGTGGGGAACGTCGAAATTGCGTTCGGGCGCGCGGCGTGTGTCTCACCCCGATTCGACGTCCGTGTGGCACTCGAGGAATGGCTCGACGCCGTCGACTCGGTCACCCCCACCGAGCCGGTGCAATCGACACGCGGCAATCGCACGACCGGCATACGCCATCTCCAGTTGCCGTGGCACAAGGCGACCACAACATCAGGATCGGCCACCTGCGTGTGACGTGGCGGACGCGGATATCAATGCAATTGCCCGGTTAGATCTCGCTCTTCTGGAAAGGAATTGGCCGCAGCCGACAGTGCAAATCTCTTGCACGCTCGACCCAGGTGGTCGACGGCTACAGGCTCACCACGAGCGGAGGTGCAGAATCCATGCAACTGAACAAGGCAATGCGAACAACGGGAATCTCACTCTCAATCGCTGCTCTTGCTCTGCTCGCTGCAGAGGGACCAGCAGCGGCGCACGACGGAACAACGTCTCCGGACTTGCGAGGTCATGTGACCTCGGTGGCGACGGGGGACTTCGTCATGCAGAAGCTCGACGGAACATCCGAGACCGTGGATACCACCAGCGGGACGACGTTCGCGCAGCCCGGGAGCTCCATGGCCCTGTCGGCGGTGCAGGACGGCGAGAACGTGGCCGTCACACTTGACCCCTCGGCATTGAGCCCGACGGCAACGAATGTCGTCGTGTTCCCGGAGCGGGAGAGTGGTCGCGTCTCCAGCGTCAATGGGTCGACCGTCACACTGACCAATCGGCGCGGCACCGACACGGTGCTCGTGTCACCGAGCACGAAGTACTACGAGCGGGGAATGAGCCCCACTGACGTCACTGTCGGTGAGCTGGCGTCCGCCTTCGGGTTACCGGACGCCACGCCCGGCGAGCTCGACGCGCAGGTCGTCTCCATCTTCAGCCCGGGGTCGCAGCCGACCCCACAGCCGGCACCGATCACGACGCCGCCGACCACGACGCCGCCGACCACGACTGCGGTCACCCCTCCGACCGCGCCGCAGACACCCGCTGTGCCGAACCCGACCGGCTGGAACCGGTCGGCTTCGAACGGGGCCTCGTTCCCCCACGGCCCCTCGGGTGGTCCGGGTTCCCGGGGCGGTAATCCGGGTGGCTTCGGCGGCCATGGCGGCCACCGGTAATACCGTTGGTTGACGAAGGCCCCGGGTCTGCCCTCACCGGGCGGGCCCGGGGCCTTTTGGCGTCCGGACCTTCCCTACCCCGGCACGCCCGAGACCAAGGGACGGGAGCGCTCCAGGACGGCGAGCTCCTCGTTCCTCGGCGCCGACTCGAGCCGGGTATGAGGCCCAAAGATCATGGTGGCACGGTCCAGCGGCGCCCAAGGACGCCAGGCACCGATCCCGTCGTGGCTGGGGTCGCCGGTGGAGGCAAAGGACAACCATGCCCGCTGCATCTGCGTCGAAAGCGTCTCGACGGCCGGGCCGGCCCCGGAGAAGACCTGCACCACAGGGAGATGCACGGCACCGAAGACGAACGGCAACTCCAGGGCGTGGCAGGAGCCCAGGATCCCTCCGAATGCCGGCGACTCCCAGTCGAAGAGATAGACGAATGAGCGCGACCCACGGGCACCGTGCGCCGCCGCGAGCTGGAGGCTGGGCCAACGGAAGACGACGTCGGTCCCGATGGCCACCCAGAGGGCGTTGGCCTCAACTGATTCGTGGCGCGCCTCGCGGGCAGATCGGTAGGCGTCGACCACCTCGACCGCGGCCAGGTCGGGCACCGCGTTCTCCACCCATCGCACCACGCCGTCTTCGTCGAGCGCCATCAGCGCGGGATTGCCGAGGCCGAACAGTGTCAATTCGTCCCGGTTCGTCCCGATCAGCAAGTCGACGCCGTCCGCGGCACCGTTGGCCACTGCCGTCAACGGATCGTCAGGAAGCAGGACACCGTCGACGACCGGAAGGAATGGAAGCGGAATCATCCCGGGGTCGGGACTTCGCTTACCCATCTCTTCGGCCGCTGCAACGAGTTCGGTCGCTGGAATCCGTTCCAAGGCCTCCCGGGTACATGAGGCTCTGCCGAGTACGGCGGCCAATCTATCGGCCGATCGCTCCGCCTCCCCGATGGAGTGCACGTGCACTCCCCCGCTCTGCACGATGGCGCGTCGGAAAAGCCCCCCGGCGGCGGGCATGCCGAGCAGAGTGGCGACGCTGAACCCACCAGCGGACTCGCCGAAGATGGTGACGGCGCTTGCATCGCCGCCGAAGACTGCAATGTTGTCGCGCACCCAACGCAAGGCAGCCAGCTGGTCCTGCAAGCCCCAGTTCCCGACCAACCCATCGGGATCAGCCAAGTCCCGATGGCCCAGGAAACCCAGAGCGCCAAGTCGGTAGTTGACGGTCACAACCACGGCATCGCCGTTGCGTACGAGCTGACCGCCCCGGTAGAGGAAGACCGACCCGCTCCCCGAGGTGAAGCCACCGCCGTGGATGAAGACCATGACCGGTCGGCCCTGTCCCGGCTGCGCCGTCGGTACGTCGGGCAGTGCGGGCGTCCACACGTTGAGTGACAGGCAATCCTCACTGTGCGGCTCGGACGAGGACGGGTCCGAGGGGCTCGTGATACCCGGCAAGGCAGCGGACTGCGGGGCAATCGGCCCGAAAGTCGACGCGTCACGGATATCGCTCCAGCCTTCGGCTTCCAACGGGGGGCGCCACCGCAACGCCCCAACCGGCGCGCGGCCGTAGGGAATACCCGAAAACGACCATTGATCCCCGCGCCAGACGCCCCTGAGCCTCCCCTGAGCGACGGCCACGACTCCTTGCACCTACAGGACCTTATGGAGAGAGATGACAACGGTCAATCGAACCGCCGATCGAACCGATACACGAACAGAAGATGAACAGCACGCGAACTCGAGATGCAACCGGACAGAAACAAAGGGATGACGAATATGCCACCAAGCAGCCATTACGCTGTTTCGACGTGGATGCAGTGAAACGTCGGGGCACTGACCGCAGGCGGACTCCTCTTGTCAGGCTCACCATGGTCGTCGGCCTTCTTGCCGCGTTGCTGTCGACAGCAACGGCCGCGATGAACGCGGGCGCGACCACTTCCACCACGTTGCCCGGACCCGCTCCGAACCAATCGCAGATCAACAGCACGCAATCCCAGGTCAGTCAGATAGAGGCGACGCTGGCCCAGGAAGAACAGCAGAGTTCGATCCTCGACGACAAGTACAACACGGCGCAGCAGAACCTCCAGGACGCGCAGGCCGCGTTGCAGACCATTGCCACCAACCTCGTCCATACGCGTTCAGCTGTGAACGTGGACCGCCGGCTCGTCTCAAAGGATGCCGTCGCTGCGTACGTCTACGGGACGCCCGAGTCCGGGTTCGCTTCGTACTTCTCCTCGTCGGCAACGTTGAACCAGGCTCGCAGCCAGTACACGTCCCAGATCGTGGGCAATCTCAGCAAGGACGAGACCGCGCTGCTGCAATCCGAGACCAGCTTGCAGTCACAAGAGGTGGCACAACAGTCGGAAGCAGCACAGGCCCAGTCGGAAGCGGCACAGGCCAAGTCGCTCGCGCAGGCCAACGAGCAAGAGGCTGCCGCGACAAAGGCGACTCTCAACCAGGTGCAGGGCCAGCTGGCCCAGGAGGTCGCATCAGCGGCCATCCAAGAAGCGCAACAGGAGGCGGCGGCCGCGGCGGCGGCGCGCAGCGCGGCGGCGCAACACCAAGCGGCCGCGGCGGCAGCCACGGCGGCGACCGTGGCGGGCGCAGTCGGCGGTTCGTCCAGCGCCGCGGCAGCGACGACGGCCGCCAACCAGGCCGGCGGTACCACCGGTCCCGTTGGCGGGTCGGCCTCGGGCAGCAGCGCCGGCCTGGCCGCGGTGCAGGCTGCGGAGTCCCAGCTCGGCTTGCCCTACGTGTGGGGTGGCGAGCAACCCGGCGTCGGATTCGACTGTTCGGGGTTGGTGCAATGGGCATGGGCCCAGGCGGGTGTCACCATCCCGCGGACGACCGAGACCCAGTGGCCCGCCCTCACCCACGTGTCACTCGATGCGCTCCAACCCGGTGACCTGCTCTTCTACCAGAACCTCGACAACGACGGCGGCCTGGTCGACCACGTCGTGATGTACACCGGCTCGGGGCCCTATGGGACGGACACGGTCATTCAAGCGCCGTTCACCGGATCGACCGTGTCCTACTCCCCCATCTTCACCGTGGACCTCGTCGGGGCCGCCCGCCCCTAGCTCCGTCGGCCAGGATCACGCAGAGCGGGTGATCGGTACGATGGCCCGATGGCCAGCGGGCGTCAATTTGTCGACGACAAGACCCGATCGACTGCCATTGTGCCGATCCGTATTGCCGCCGAGCACGCCGATGCCCCCGAGGATCCCCGGCTTTCCGACGTGGACGAATGGGGTCGATCCGAACGGACCCGGACTCTGGCGCGCGCCCTCTACGAGCCGATCTACTCCAAGTGGTTCCGTACGGAGTGGGAGGGCCTGGAGAAAATCCCCACCGAGGGCGGCGCGCTGCTCGTCGCCAACCATGCCGGCGCCATCCCTTCCGACGCCCCGGTCATCATGCACGGGATCGAGAAGGAGCTCGGGCGCCCCGTCTACGGACTGGCCGACTTCTTCTTCCGGACCGTGCCGGTCCTCGGGACCCTCTGGGCCCGTACCGGAGGTGTCTCGGCCCGCCCCGCCAACGCCTACCGGCTTCTGAAAGAGCAACAGCAGCTCGCGCTGGTCTTCCCGGAAGGCACCAAAGGAACATCCAAATCGTTCGCCGATCGCTACCAGCTTCGCCGGTTCGGGCGCGGGGGCTTCGTCGAGATCGCCATGCGGGCCGGAGTGCCCGTCATCCCTATCGCGGTCGTGGGCGCCGAAGAGGCGATGCCGATCCTCCTGCGGCTGCCGACCCTGGCCCGCGCCCTGGGCCTCCCGTATTTCCCCATTACGGCCAACGTGCTCGCGATGGGGCCGCTCGGAGTCGTCGCACCGTTCCCCGCCAAGTTCAAACTGCGGGTGCTGCCCCCGGTGTCCTTCGATGTCCCGCCGGACCAGGAGCGGTACTCGAAGAGTCGCATCATGGAGGAGTCCGAACGCATCCGCTCGCAGCTCCAGGAGTCCATCTACGACATGCTGCGCGACCGGCGCAGCGTCTGGTTCGGCTGAGGCACCGGTGGGCCGGCGAGTCCTTGTCACGGGTGCGGACACCTTCTGGGGCGGTCGCATGGTCCAGGCGCTGGAGACCGACCCGCGCATGGACGTGATCCTCGGCATGGGGACCCGGGTGCCGTCGGTCCCCTTCGAGCGAGCCGAGTACGTCCGGGCAGACCAGACCTACTCCATCATGAACCGGATCGTGAAAGCGACCCAGGTGGACACGATCCTCCACACCTTCATGATCACCGACTCCTCTTCGGTGCCGCGGCGGGCCATGCACGAGATCAACGTCATCGGGACGATGAATTTGTTGGCGGCAGCAGGCGCAGCCGGCTCGTCGGTGCGGCACATCGTGGTCAAATCCTCCACCTTGGTCTACGGCTCCGCCGCCAGCGACCCGAACACCTTTCAAGAGGACACCCCTCGCACCAGTCCGGTGAAGAACAGCGTCGAGCGAGCGCTCGTCGAGGCCGATGGCTTGATGCGAGACTTCGCCGAGGAGAATCCCGGGACCAGAGTCACCGTCCTCCGCTTTGCCAACGTGCTCGGTGAGCACCTGACCACGCCGATCAGCCGGAACCTCTCGCGGCCCGTCTGCCCGTCCATCTTCGGGTTCGATCCGCTCCTGCAGTTCGTGGAGGAGGACGACGTGGTCCGAGCCCTGTTGCATGTCACCCAGGCCGGCATCCCCGGCCTCTACAACGTGGCGGCCGAGGGGCGGCTCCCCTGGAGCGAGGTGGCGAACATCTGCGGGACCCGGCTGGTGCCCCTCTCCCCCTACAGCCCCTTCAAAATCCGCCCTCTCGCTCGCCTGTTCGACCTGCCTGCCGAGCTGCAGGATCTCCTCCGCTACGGGCGTGGCGTCGACACGAGGCGCTTCTCCGCCACGGGCTTCGCCTACAACGCCACCAGTGCCGGCGCCGTGCAGACGTTCATCCGGGCCTTGCGACTCCGCCGCCAAACCGGCAAACAACCGCTGTCCTACACGTATGAGCACGACGTGGAGCAGTTCTTCCGCCACTCACCCTCCGTCGTGAGCGGTGGCGACACCTGAGCGCTCAGCTCTCGAGCCAGTCCTCGACCAGCTCGCGCTCACGCACGGCCCATTCCTCCGCCGTGATGCCGTAGCGCACGTGGTCCTCCCACTGACCGTCGATCTCGAGGAGGCGGAGGGCCGTGCCCTCCTCGCGGATGCCGAGCTTTTCGACGACACGCCGGCTGGCTGTGTTCCTCGGAATGATGGCGATCTCCACGCGATGGAGCGAGATCGCCTCGAAGGCGAAGCGCAGCGTGACCACGACAGCCTCGGGCACGAGGCCGCGTCCTGCCAGTTCCTCGTCGATCCAGTACCCGATGACGCCGCTCTGGAAGGGCCCACGCTGAATGGAGGAGAGCGTCACCTCACCGGCGAAACGCTCACCCACGAAGATCCCGAAGCCGTAACCGGTGCCCAGATGCCGCTCGCGTTCCCGGATGCCACAGCGCGCTGCGAAGCTGGGCCTGTCCTCCGTCGGCGTGGGTGCGCCCTTTGGTCGTGGCTCCCACCGGAGAAGCCAGCCGGCGCAACGGGTCCGCACCTCGTGCCAGGCGGCAAAGTCGTCCTCCCTCAACGAGCGCAGCAACACCCGCTTCCCCCGGAGCTCCAACGGCGCGTGACGCACCGCCCTGGCAGCAGTCATCGTCCGAGTACCTCCTTGAGTGCGCCCAGCAGGGCGAATACGTTGCGTCGGCGCGCCGTGTGGCCCATGCAGCCGATGCGCCAGACCTGCCCGGCCAGCCGGCCGGCGCCGGCGCCGATCTCAATGCCATACGTGGAAAGGAGCTCGCGTCGCACCAACCCATCGTCAACGCCGGCCGGGATCCGCACCGTGGTCAGCTGGGGCAGGCGGTGGTCGGCCGCCACGAGCAGCTCGAGGCCGAGGTCAAGCAACCCGTCCTGCAACAGCCGGCCACACTCGGCGTGTCGTGCCCATGAGGCCGGGAGGCCCTCGTCGAGGAGTGTGCCCAGTCCGGCGTGCAGGGCCGCCACCATCACCACCGGTGCGGTGTGGTGGTAGACCCGAGCCCCGCCCGACGAGTCGTTGACGTAGCGCGCCAGGAGATTGAGATCCAGGTACCAGCTCGAGGGGCGTTCGACGATCCGCTCGAAGGCCCGCGGCGACACGGTGAACGGTGCAAGCCCTGGCGGGACGCCCAGGCACTTCTGCGTCCCGCTGTAGGCGATGTCGACCGACCAGTCGTCGACGGCCACTTCGATCCCCCCCAGTGACGTCACCATGTCGACCAGCAGCAAGGCATCGCCCTTGCCTCGCCCCAATGGGGCAATGTCGTTGCGAACTCCCGTCGAGGTCTCGGCGTGGACGATGGCGATCACGGCTGGATTCGGGTGCGCCGAAAGGAGCCGCTCCGGGTCGATCGGCTCACCCCACTCGGCATCGACTCGGATCACCTCAGCACCGTGTCGATCTGCCACCTCGCAGATCCGCTCCCCGAACACGCCGTTGACGCCGACGACGACGGGGTCACCGGGGCGGACGAAGTTGACGATGGACGCCTCCATGCCGGCGGATCCGGTCCCGCTCAGAGGAAGGGTCAAGGCATTGGCCGTGCCGAACACCTGGCGCAACCGGTCATTCGTGCGGTCCAGGATCGCCAGGAACTGTGGGTCGAGGTGTCCGAGCACAGGACCGGCCAGCGCCATGGTGACCTCGGGGTAGGAATTCGAAGGTCCCGGCCCCATGAGGAGGCGGTCGGATATCCCCATCCGCGAATCGTGACAGGTCCACGCTCACCTGCGCCAACGCGCCCTCGGCCCGACGGGTTCCAGTAGATTGCCCGCGTGGACCGGGTGCTCTACGCCCCCAGGGCGCTGCCGCCCCTCCCTCCTGACGTGTCCCAGGACCCCGGGCCCTATGCAGCCTGGTCCAGCGCACGGGAGGACCAGCGAACCCGAGCAACGCGTCGGACCAGGAGAGCAGGCCTCTGCCTGGTCATGCCCGTCGCTGAAGCCGATCCGGCCGCCGTACGACGGACGCTCCAGAGCCTGCGCCGCCAGCGCGGTGGCTGGTCGCTGACCGTCGTCACCTCCCAGGATCGGCTGCCCGAAGTTCGAGCGCTGGTCCATGGCGGCACCACCTGGCGTGACCGGCGCCGGGTCCGGACACTCGGGGCGGAGGGATCCGCGTCCGAACGTGACCTCCTGGTCCTCGGGATGAAAGCCACGCAGGGATTGCCGCGAGCACTGGTCTTTCCAGGCGATGTGCTGGCTCCGGATGCCACCGCGCTGCTGAGCGCAGCGCTCACGCCGACGAACGTGGTCTATGCGGACGAAGATGCGTTGCAGGCCGACGGCACCCCGGCAGGCCCGCGGCTCAAGCCCGACTACTCACCCGAGTTCCTCCTCAGCAGTGCCTACATCGGTCGGCCTTTGGCCATGGGAGCCGAGGTCGCCGACCACCTGCCCCACCTGGTGGCCACGGACACGGCGGCGCTCGAGCACGAGTGCGCACTGGCCGCCACCGAGGCGGCCGACGCCGTCGTGCACATCCCCGAAGTGCTGTGCCACCGTTCAGACCCGCCGATCCGTACCGTCGGCACTCCTTCGGTCCACCATGTCGAAGAGGCCCTCCGCCGGCGGGACGACAGCGCGAGCGTTGCGACCGAGCCTGGCTCTCATGGGTACCGCATTGTGCGGCCCGACCAGACCGGCGTCCCGGTGAGCATCCTGATCCCCTTCCGGGACGAGCCACGGCTCCTCCGCACCTGCGTGGACTCCATCGCCGCCACCACCGGCGAGCACGCCAACGTCGAACTCGTGCTCATCGACAACGGATCTTCTGACCCGGAGACTCTGACGCTGGTCGATCGTCTGGCTGGACGCCCCGACGTCCGCCTCCTGACCGATCCCCGGCCCTTCAATTGGGCGGCCCTGAACAACCTCGGCGCGCGGGCGGCGCGGGGCGACGTCCTGCTCTTCCTCAACAACGACGTCGAGGCACGCCGGAACGGGTGGCTGTCGGCGCTGTGCACGCAGGCGCTCCGACCGGACGTCGGCGCCGCCGGCGCACGGCTGCTCTACCCGGACCGCCGCCTGCAGCATTGCGGTCTGGTCGTGGGGCTCACGGGGGCCGCCGGACATGTCCTCGCCGGCTTGCTCGAGGACGAGCCCGGTTACCTGCACATGGCGACCGCAGCGCGCGAATGCTCGGCCGTCACCGGTGCCTGCCTGGCGACACGACGCGCCGTCTTCGAGGCCTTGGGCGGCTTCGACGAAGCGCTCGGAGTCGATCTGAACGATGTCGACTACTGCCTCCGCGCCGCCGCTTTGGGACTCCGCACCCTGTACGAGCCCGCCGCCGAACTGATCCATCATGAATCGCCCAGCCGGGGCACGGCGGGGGGCGTCGGTGATGTCCTCCAATTCGTCGACCGCTGGAGGGGGTACATTTCCGCCGGAGACCGCTACTTCAACCCACACCTCACCCGAGCGGATCCGTCGTGCGGACTCGCTCGCCCGGGGGAGGAGGACGACTGGAACCGATGGCACGCGACGCTCGCGATGCGCTGACCGACGAGTCGGCGCCGGCCCCTCGCATGCTGCGCAGGCCCGCTGACTCGCCTCCCCCGCTGGGGCCCGCCAGCGGCACTGAAGGAGTCTCGACGTTCCGCCGCGTCTGGTCGGACAGGAACGCCGGCACCACCCGGTCGATCCGCGCCTGGGCCGGACGCGTCTCGGGTCGGTCGGATCGGCGCCTTCTGTTGGCACTTGCCGGCGCGACGGAGGCCATGGCGCTGCACTGCGACCTTCTTGTCGAGCGCCTGACGGCGCAGGAGGCGGTGACGGCGGACGTGGCCTCCTCCTTCGGCCCGGAGATCGTGCAGCTACGGGCCGAGGTGGAGCGCTTGCAGCGCAGCGTGGACGCATTGCGTCGCAACGACTCGTGAGCGGCCCGGCGGCCACGGTCATCGGCTGCCACTGGTTCGACCGTCAGAGCGAGCTGGCCTTCGTCACACGGTCGATCGCCGGAGCCGCCAGTCGCGGCGGGCCGGTCGCCGTGTTGGTGCCCGACCTCGCAGGACGATGCCCGGCCGACGGCGCCTTCGACCTTCACGACATCGGCTCATCAGGTGCTCCCCGGTGGCCCGCCGACGTGGCGACGGACAGGACCGTCATTGTGGACGACCTCACCGCCGAGGTGGCGTCCCTGCTCTCCGCGGTCGGGGCGCGCTCCGTCCATTTCCTCTCCGGGGGCGAGAGTGCTTCTGACCCGGCGTGGCATTCGCTCCCCCTGGTGGGTGGCGACGATCCTTTGGGGGTGCACGTCCCGGTCAACCGCTTGGCGGAGCTCCACCGGCACCACGGATTCGGGTTCACCGACTACGTCCTTGTGCTCAGCGACCGGATCGGCGCACACACGGAGCCACCGCCGGCTGTGGCGTGGATCAGCGCCGCCTTCGACGAGGCCGATGTGGTCATCCTCGAGGACGCGGTGGCCTCGGCCTGGAAAGGACGGGCCCTCCGCGGCCGGGTCAGCGTGGACACCCGGATGGATCTCTGGCGTCTGCTCGCCCATGCCAACGTCTGCATCGACCTGGCTCCCGGTGCCCAGATTGCCCGGGAGTGCATTGAGGCATTGCGTTTCGGGACACCGATCATCGTGCCGGACGGCGTGGGGCCCGCCCCCGTCCACGCACGGGCTTCAGGCGGCGCAACCTTCCAGGGTGCGTCCGAGCTGTTGGACGCCGTCGCTTCGTTGCAGGACCAGGGCCATCGGGCCGAAGTGGCGGCCACCTCTCGTCGGTATGCCGACGCGCTCTGCGGCGACCCCGCCGTCCTGATCCGCCGTCTCGGGAGCCTCCTCGGACCGCCGAGCACGGCCCCGTAAGCCGACCCCACTGTTCACTAGGATCCAAACGTGTGTGATTCCAAGAGGCCCGGCGCCCACCAAACATGCAGTTCGGTGGCACCGTGCAGGCCCACCCTTCGACCCACCGGCGACGCAGCCACGTCCCCGGATCCGTGACGACAGACCCGGGATCTGCCGCGGCGGCAGCCCGCCCAATGGCCGCAGACGTCCAAGTGGTCGAGCCGATGGCCATGCCGGAGCCCGGTGCCAACCGCTTCTCACCCCTGGTGTCCTGGTTGATCGCCACGGCACTCCCCGAAGTCGTTGTCGAGCTGGGTCCCGGCGACGAGCCCTCGCTGCGTGCGGCCTGCGACGCCATGCTGCGCTCGGAACGCGGGCGGACTTGCACCGCCGTGTTGCTTCCCGGCCCGGCCAGCAACACGGCGGGCTTCGCCACGCTGGCGGGCGAGCTCTCACGCCAATTCGGGCCTGCCTTCCAGAGCTACGACGGTGAGGAAGCCGCCTTGGCCGCACTGGCCGCCGGCGGCGTCGGACTCCTCCACCTGTCCCTCTTCGATGGGGCCCAGGGGGCGCTGCCCAGCCTGACGGACTGGCAGGCCGTCCTGGCGCCGGGGGCGGTGGTGGTCGTGACGACGACGGCGTCCGACACGTCATCCACGTTCGCCGACATGAAGCGCCATGTCCTGGACACCTATCCGGCGGTCTCCATTTCGCTGGGTCTCACAACCGAAGCGATCGTGGCGCAACGACCTGACGATGAGAACGCAACGCCGATAGTGAGCACACTGCAAAGAGCGCCGTTCGGGGTCGGAGCCCTCCTGGCAGTGCCCGGTGCGCAGATGGAGTTGTATCACTTGCTCACCGACGAGCCCGAACCGTCGGAAGCGGTGCGCGCCCTCATCGGGCGGGTCATCGACCAGCACCATGCCGAACGAGAGGCGTTCCTGTCGGCACTTCGCGTCTACAAGGATGAGACCACTCGTCTGTCGGACGAATTGGAGCTCGCGAGGAACGACCTGCATGAGCAGGTAGAGGCGGCGCGCCTGGAGCGCGAGCACCTTGTCGCCGAGTTCCTCGACCGCGTGGACGAGCTCTCCGCCAAGGTCTCGACCACGGCGTCGCGCTACCGGGCCGAGCTGGCCGACACCAACGCGCTCCTAGAGGCCGAGGGTCGCAAGGCCGAGGCGTACGCCGGACAAGCGGCTATTGCGCAAAGCGTACTGGACGACATGCGGCACTCGACCTCGTGGCGGGTCACCGCGCCCGTCCGCGTTCTCTCACGGCTGCTCGCCCGGAAGGCCCAGCCTCCGACGCAGCCCGAGCACTAGCCGGACGTCACATTGACCACAGCGTCTGATCCATTCTGCAGCAACGTCTCGGTCATCGTTCTCAACTACAACCATGCGGCGACGACGATCGAGTGTCTCGACGCACTGGCCCATGCTCGCAGCGAGCTGATCCGGGAGATCATCGTGGTGGACAACGGCTCTGGCGCCGAGGAGCTCGCGCTCCTGCGCCTGCGCCATGCACAGGGTGACTTCATCCTGCTCGAGGTGGGTGAGAACCGCTTCTTCGGTGAAGGGAACAACATCGGCGTCGACGCTGCCGTCGGCGAGTACATCGTCTTCCTCAACAACGACGCCTTTGTACAGCCCGGCTGGATTGAGGCGCTCAGCACGACCATGCGCGATCCGGCCGTTGCCGCAGTGGGTCCGCTCTTTCTTTATCCGGACGGTCGCGTCCAGGAGGTGGGAGCGCTGGCCCTGCCCACCGGCGACGTGGTCCAGGTCGGCAAGGGGGCCGTATGGGGACCGGATCACTACGACGCACCCTGCGCGGTGGATTTTTGTTCGGCGGCCTGCCTCATGGTGCGGAAAGCGGACTTTCTCGAAGTCGGTGGCTTTGGCTTCGAATGGGAGCCTGCGTACTACGAGGACGCCGACCTCTGTTTCAAGCTGAGGACACGGTGCGGGAAGGTAATGGTCAACCCTGCAGCCCGGGTCGTCCACATTGAGAGCAAGACGACCTCCAACTCCCAGCTGCATCTGCACAACATTTCCGAAATCAACCGCGCCCGGTTCGTCGCCAAGTGGGGGCCGTGGCTCGAAGCCCGTCAGGAACACAGCGCCCCGGACCTGGTACCGCGTATTGAGCTGGCCGAACCAAACGATTTCGATCTCCGCCTCGACCAGCACGCCGACGGCCAGGCCAAGCCCGATGCACGGATCGTCCTCTATTCCCCCTATCCGCTCACCCCCGGGGGCGGCGAACGCGTCCTGTTCGAACTGGCATCGCACTTCTCGACACTGTGGGGCAACGAGCACGTGGCGATCTCGACGCCGCATCGTTACAGCACGACGCGGTTGCGCCAGATTGCCGGCACCTTCGGCCTCGACCGCGTCGCCGGGACGCCGGTCCCCTGGCCTGAGATCGACCCGGAGAAATGTGCCTTCTCCGTCGTCCTCGGCAACACCATCCTCCCGCCGACACGCGCCTTCGGCGAGTACTGCGCCTACCTGCTGCAGTTCCCATTCTGGGTGCCCGAATCCGAGATCGCCGAACGGGGGTCGTGGCTGGGTGCCTTCGACGAAATCTGGGTCTACTCCGAATTCGTACGCCGTCACGTCAACGGCCTCGTGCGCCACTACGGTCTGCCGGCCCCCGGCATCCGCGTGATCACTCCTCCGGCCGCCTGGCCCGACGCCGACAGCGGCCTGCCCTGGGACGAACGCCGGACGATCCTTTCGGTTGGCCGCTTCTTCGCCGGCGGCCACAACAAACGACAGGACATTGTGATCGAGGCCTTTCGCCGTATGGTGGAGGACGGCCTCGAAGGAGTGGAGCTGGCGCTCGCCGGTGCCATTCACCCGAGCCCGGCCGGACGGGATCGGTTCTACGAACTCCAGGAACTCGCGGCGGGCCTCCCCTGCACCCTCTACCCCAACATCGGGCGCCAAGGCCTCGCCGCTCTCTACGGACGTTCCGCCGTCCTGATCCACGCCGCCGGATTCGGCGTCGATCCCGACGAGTTCCCGGAATCATTGGAACACTTCGGGATCACGCCGATTGAAGCGGCCAGCTTCGGCTGCATCCCCGTGGTCTACGGGCAGGGTGGCCCCCGCGATGTCATCCGGATCCTCGGGACCGACACGGCATTCTCCACCGTGGAGGAGTGCGCCGACATCGTCACCGCCCTGCTGGGGGACCCGACCGGATCAGCCGCGCTGAGCCTTCATTTACGCAGCAGCAGCCAGGTCTTCTCGGCAGAGGCGTTCCAGGGCCGCGTGGACGAGGCGCTGCACGACATCGGCGTGCCGTAGCGTCCGTCGGCCGCACTTTGGCGACGTCAGTTGGGCGGGCGCTCCTCCTGCTCCTGCAGGGACATGATGAGGCCGTCGAGGATGTCGGCTTCCGAGACGATGCACTCGGGCAGGGCGAACCGGGCCATGACTTCGCGCAGGACCAGCGCGCCCCCGACAATCACATCCTGTCGTCCCGGCGGCAAGCCCGGTCGGCGGGCCCGTTCGGCCACGGGTTCGGCGGCCAGGACATCGCACCAGTGCGCCACCGATTCCGCCGTCAACACCGCATGATGGATCTGCTCCCTGTCGTAGTCAGCGAGGCCCAGTTCCAGGCTGGCCAAGGTGGAGACGGTGCCGGCCAGACCGACGAGGCGGAGGGGGCCGCCCTGGTCCACCAGCACAGGAATGGCCGCCGTGGCCCGATCCAGCTCGACCCCGATGGCCTGCACGGCCGCGGCCATTTCCGCTGCCGTGGGCGGATCCCCACGCAGGAATCGCTCCGTGAGCCGGACGCAGCCGATGTCGAGGGACACGGCGAGGATCTCCCCCTCCACCTTCGTCACAATCTCCGTGGAGCCTCCGCCGATGTCGAGGACCACGACCGTTGCGTCCTCCACCGGAAGGTCGCCCGTGGCTCCGGCATAGGAAAGCCGCCCCTCCTCCTGGCCGGACAGGAGCTCGGCCGGCGCGCCGACGATCTCGGCCGCCGGGAGCAGGAAGGCCTCGCTATTGGCGGCGTCCCGGACGGCCGACGTGGCGACAACGCGGGCGCGACGGACGCCCTCGGCGTCCATGATGGAGCGGTAGGCCCGCAAGGCGACGAAGGTGCGTTCCAGCGCCTGGGCGTCAAGACGACGGCTGGCGTCGACCCCCTGGCCGAGCCGCGTGATCGTCATTTCGCGCGTCCGCACGTCACCTCTGGGCCCGACCACCAGCAGGCGCGTGGAGTTCGTGCCACAGTCGACCGCTGCAAGTGCGCCGACGTCATTCACGCCGACGAGTATCACAGAGCGAGCGCGCTCACGTTTCCGTTCGGGTCAGTTCCAACCGATCCGCTACCCACGCTCCGACCACGTCGTCCCCGCCGGCCAACCACCAGGCCAGGTGGGCGTGGAGGCATTTGACCCCCTGACGAGTGCCGCCTACTCCGCCGCTCGGGCGAGGCCCGGTCCGGTCCGGTGGAATCAGCGCATCGCGTTCGACTGCGTACCGGCGGTGGCCCTCGGCCAGGGCCGCGCCGTCGACCTCCGCCTCCGCCTCCCGCACGCCGCCCGCCGCCTCGAGCCGGCCGACCAGGACCCGCAGCTCGGGGTCCACCAGCCAGTACCGCGTGGGCATAGGAGTCCCGTCGCGTAGGAAGGGTTCGTTGGCGATCACCATGGGGCGGCCCCCGTCACCGCGCACCACGACCGTGAAGGCACCCCCCGGGTCGCGTCCGAGCAGGTGCGCAACTGCAGCTGTATCGGCATCGGCATCGGCATCGCGTGCACCATCGGCACGCGGAGGTGTCGCCCGGGCGTTCTCGCCCGCGGTCAACGCCAGAATTCGAGAGTGTGCATCATGCGCGACACGAATCCCCCCGATGACGTCGACGTGGACACCGGGTGGGTGTCGCCCGCAGGCGCGTGCGTGGCGGCGGGTGTCGAGCCCGGCTCTGTCGTCGTAGTGGTGGTGACGCCGCCGGGCGGGAGCTCAGGTGTTGCCGACGGGGTCACGGGGCCGACCGACCCCGGGTCGCCGGCGTAGGGGGTGCCGGTGGAGGTGGCGCCCGAGGGCGGCAGGACTTCGTAGGCCTGCTGGCCGGGGCTGACCAACTCGTACTGCTCACGGGCGATGCGTCCGATCTCGCCGGAGTCGCTGAGGTTCTTGTTCTCCTGGGCCAGGGCGGCGTCTTGCGCATGCAACGCGTTGATCTCGGACTCGGTCCCCTGCAGGTTGGAACGCTGGCTCAGGAGCGATCCGGCCGGGAACCAGGCGAAGATCACGATGGCGGAGGCCACGATGGCCCCGACGAAGGCCAGGCGGGCTCGCCGCAGCGACCCTTTCGCCGCGGCGGACGTCTTGGCGGCGCCGGGGCGACTTGTCGGCCGGCTAGCCCGCGCCATGCCCGATCCCCCCCACGCCCGACAGCGCCGAGAGCCCGGGGAAGGCGGCCGACTCACCCAGGTCCTCTTCGATGCGCAGCAGCTGGTTGTACTTGGCCACTCGGTCCGAACGGGCCGGCGCGCCTGCCTTGAGCTGTCCGGCGTTGACCGCCACCACCAGGTCGGCGATCGTCGTGTCCTCGGTCTCGCCCGAGCGGTGTGAGATCACCGTGCCGTACGAGGCGCCGTTGGCCAGCGCCACCGTGTCCAGTGTCTCGGTCAGGGTGCCGATCTGGTTGAGCTTGACCAGAATGGCGTTGGCCACCCCCTCACGGATACCCCGCTCCAGGATCTTCGCGTTGGTGACGAAAATGTCGTCGCCCACCAGCTGCACCCGCCCGCCCAGCGCCTTGGTGCAGGCCGCCCAGCCGTCCCAGTCCTCTTCGGCCATGCCGTCTTCGATCGACACGATCGGGTAGCGGTCCACCAGCTCGACCCAGTAGTCCACCAGCTCAGCCGAGCTCAGGGTCCGGCCCTCACCGGGCAACGCATAGACCCCGTCGTCCCAGAGCTCGCTCGTGGCCGGGTCGAGCGCCAGCGCGATCTCGTCGCCCGGCACGCGGCCGGCACGCTCAATCGCTTCGATGAGGAGCTTGACCGCATCCTCGTTCTGCGGAAGGTCGGGCGCGAAACCACCCTCGTCACCCACCGCGGTGGACATGCCGCGCTCAGCCAGCATGGTGCGCAGGGCGTGGTACGTCTCGGTGCCCCAGCGCAACGCCTCGCTGAAAGAGGCCGCGCCGACGGGCATGAGCATGAATTCCTGGAAGTCGACGGAGTTGTTGGCGTGGGCGCCGCCGTTCAACACGTTCAGCATCGGCACCGGCAACGCGTGGGCGTTGGACCCGCCGATGGAGCGGTACAGGGGAATCTCCAGGTCGTCCGCCACGGCTTTGGCGCTGGCCAGTGAGACCGCCAGCAGCGCGTTGGCACCGAGGCGGCCCTTGTCCGGCGTGCCGTCGAGATCGATCATGGCGTGGTCGACGGCTCGCTGGTCGAGGGCGTCGAGCCCGCACACGACATCCGCGATCTCACCGTTGACGTTGGCCACGGCTTGCAGCACGCCCTTGCCCGAGAAGCGGTCGCCGCCGTCGCGCAGCTCCACGGCTTCGCGGATTCCGGTGGACGCGCCGGAAGGTGCGATGGCACGGCCACGCGCACCCGAATCGAGCAACACCTCGGCTTCCACAGTCGGGTTGCCGCGGGAGTCGAGGACCTCGCGCCCGATCACGTGCTCAATGGTGCTCACGACATCTCTCCTTGGGTGTCTCCCCTGGTGGGACACCGGGGCACAACGTTAGCGGTTGCCCACCTGGTCTTCGGGGACGCCCTCCGCCCGGAGAATGTCAGCGCGCAACGTCAGTGCGCGCTGGCGCAGAGCCTGTTCCGCGTCGATCCCGAGTCGCTGGGACAGATTGGCCACGGTGAAGAGCAACTCGCCTACCGCGGCCTGGACATCACCGCCGTCGCCGGCCAACGGATCGTCGGACTTCGGGTCGCTTCCCGCGGCGCGTTGGGTCAATGCGGCCAGCGTCACGGCCGCCGGCAGGTCGAGAGCCTCATCCGGCTCCAGTCCGACGGCGCGGGCCTTGCGGGCGAGCTTGGCCGTCAGCATCAAGGCGGGGAGGCCGGCCGGGATTCCCTCCGTCACACTGCGCCGACCCTTCTCGGTCTTCTTGATCGCCTCCCAATTCGTGACGACCTGTTCGGCCGTGTCGGCGTCGACGTCGCCGAACACGTGCGGGTGCCGGTGCACGAGCTTGTCGTGCACGCCGCGTGCGACGTCGGCCAGATTGAACTGCCCCTCTTCGTCCGCCAGGCAGGCGTGGAAGACGATCTGGAAGAGCAGGTCTCCCAACTCTTCTTGCAGATGCGCGTAGGCGTCCGTGTCGACGGGCGTGTCGGCCTCGCCCGCGCCCCCGGCCAGCGCGTCCAGCGCGTCCAGCGCGTCCAGCACCTCGTAACTCTCCTCCACCAGGTGTGGCATGAGCGACGCGTGAGTCTGGACCGAGTCCCACGGACAGCGCTCGCGCAGCGTCTCCATGAGGGCGACCAGCGCCGCGACTTCCTCCCCGGCCGCGGCCGCGCCGCCCCCGGGGACGAAAGCCGGGATGTAGAGCGACGTGAGGTGGTCGGGCTCCACCGTACGGTCGAGCTCCCACCAGTCGACCGCCACCACCATTTCGTCCTCGAGCCCCAGATGGTGCAGGAGCACTGGCCGGGGCAGCTCGACGCCCTCGTCGTCGGACAGGGCCAGCTTCACTTCGGAGAGCAGGTGGCGTGACCAGCACTGGGCCACCAGGAACGGTCCAGCTTCGCCACCGACTCGGGACCCCAGGTCACCGGCATCGAGGAGGCGCACCCCTTCGGCCAGAGGGTCGATACCCAGCGCCACCCAGGCCAGATCCAAGAACGAGAGAGCCGGGAGCGTCGTCACCTCCACCCGGTCATCGGCCCGCAACAGCTCGACCGTCCGTTCGGCCACCAGGGGCGATCCCGGCACGGCGTAGACCACCGCTTCGGGCGCCGCCTCCCGGGCCGCCGCCACCAGCGCCTCGACGATCCCGGCGTAGACCTCTTCGAAGGTTTCCGACGCCTCGTACAGGTCGTCGAAGGCGGTGATGCCCTCGAAGCGCGCCGCGGCCGGGTGGCGCGCCGTGCGCAGGTAGGCCCGTCCCTCGGCTGCCGCCAGTCGGGTGGCCGCATTGTCCCCGACGAAATCGCTCCCGGCCGGGCCGAGGCCCACCACCGTGACGTGGGGGCGCTGCGCCACGCTCAGCCGCTGGAGGGGATGGACGAAGACGACGCCGCGCCCGATGTCGAGGCCGGTGCCACCCGGCCCACGTTGGCCGTCGCGTTCAGCACGTCGGTCGGTTCGGGCGTGAAGGGCGCGAGCACCGAGGCACTCACGGGGACCCAGACGCCGTACTGCGGGTTCACGCTGACCGAGGACCGGCGTTCCACCGCGGTGAGCGCCTTCTGGGTCGCGCTCGAGCCTGCCGCCTGGACCGCGTCCGCCACGGCGGCCTTCGCCTTGCTGTAGGGCGTGGGCGTGCGCGACGTGATCTGCAGCAACAAGTAGGTCCCGTTGTCGTCAATCGGCGCGGAGACGGTGCCGGTGGCCATGTTCTTCAGATCGGCCGCTGTCGGCAGCTTGGATTCGAGGTCGGACAAAATGTCGCAGCCCTGGGGCCCACCGCCGCTGCTGGAGGTGTTGGACGCCACCGTGGCGAACGGGGTGCCGGAGGCCACCTGCGCGGCAGCGGCCTGCGCTGCGCTCTCACTGGAGAAGACAGCCGCCGTGAGGCAGGCCGTGTCGAACTGCGCTCCATGCGCCACGTAGTAGCCCTGCAGAGCCTGGTCGCTCGAGCCGACCCCGGCCAGATCCTCCTCCAGCGCGGCGGCCGTGGCACCGAACTGCACCTGGTCGTCGACGAACGACGCCGGCATGGAGTCGAGGACCTGCTGCCCCGTCACCGCCTGGCCGGTGAGGCTGCAGCTGTAGCTGACGTTCTGGGCCAACTGGGTCTGGAGGATTTCGGACATCACGTTCGAGATCTCCGAGGTCAGATTGGCCCGGGCGGTCACCAGCTCGGGCTGCGTCACGCTCACGTGGTGCTCACCGGCCACCTGCAACAGAAGCTCGTGGCCGATCTCGGTCCCGAGATAGTTGGCCACGAAGGCCGTCGTCGCGGTGGGGTGGTCCCCGACGTACTGGCCCGTTCCGGCACCGACCACCGAGGGCAGCTGCTCGGTGCCGTTCGACGACAGGTACGTCTCGGAGTTGAGGTAGCACTGGTAGTACACGCTGCCGGCTATGGCATGCACGTCCGCATTGAGGGACTGCTGGCTGATGCCGACGCCGTTGACGGTCGCCGCGTTCGACGGCACCGCGAAGGCGGCCCAGGCGAGGCCGCCGGCGAGGACGATGAGGAGGGCGAGGAGTCGCTTCACGCGCCGCGCACTCTACAAGGTGTCCCCACCGGGACTCACATCGGCCAGCGGGAGCAACGCTTCGATCAGGCCCCGCACGGTGTCCGGTGCGGAGTCCCCGTTGGTGATGGGAACCAGCAGCTGGGCCAGGTCTTCTCGATAGGTGGCGCCGGGGTGCAGGCGTCGGAGCCGTACCTGCGCGCTGGCCGGCAGGGACAGCGGGGAGAGACGCACCGTCGGTGGGCGACCGCCCGCCGCCCGCACCGAGCTCATGGCCACCTCGCTGATGCCGCGCGCCAGGGCGGCCGCCCGGAGCCGGGCCAGGGCCAGGAGGCCGTCGGCGGCGGCCGGGAGAGGGCCGTAGCGGTCCACCCACTCGGCGCCGATGTCCTCCACGTCGGCCGGGGTGGTCGCCGACGCCAGCCGGCGGTACGCCTCCAGGCGGGCGTCCTCGGCTGCCACGTAGTCCTTGGGGAGATGGGCGTCGCCCGGGACGTCGATGGCGACCGTGGACGGTGTGGGCCGGGGCTCGCCCCGGGCCTCGGCCACTGCTTCGGCCACCAACTGCACGTACAGGTCGTAGCCGACCGCCGCGATGTGTCCCGACTGGTCCGACCCCAAGAGGTTGCCGGCGCCCCGGATCTCCAGGTCGCGCATGGCGATCTTGAACCCCGAGCCCAGCTCGGTGTGCTCGCCGATGGTGCGCAGGCGCTCATAGGCCTGCTCCGAGAGCACCCGGTCGGCCGGGTGGAAGAGGTAGGCGTAGGCCCGCTGGCCGCTCCGCCCCACCCGGCCCCGGATCTGGTGCAGCTGCCCCAGACCGAGCAGGTCGGCCCGGTCCACAATGAGCGTGTTGACCGAGGGCATGTCGATCCCCGACTCAATGATGGTCGTGCACACGAGGACGTCGTAGCGCCGCTCCCAGAAGTCGAGCACGACCGTCTCCAGGCTGCCCTCGTCCATTTGGCCGTGGGCCACCGCCACCCTGGCCTCGGGGACCATGGCGCGGATGTCGCGGGCGACCCGGTCGATGTCCGACACGCGGTTGTGGACGTAGAAGGCCTGGCCTTCGCGCAGCATCTCGCGGCGCAGCGCTTCGCTGATGGCCGACGGATCATGCTCCCCGACGTAGGTGAGGATCGGCCGGCGGTCGGCGGGTGGGGTGTTGACCATGGAGAGGTCGCGGATGCCGGTCAGCGCCATCTCCAACGTGCGCGGAATGGGACTGGCCGTCAGCGTGAGCACGTCGACGCCCTCGGCCATGCGCTTGACGGCCTCCTTGTGCGTCACTCCGAAGCGCTGCTCCTCGTCGACCACCAGGATCCCGAGGTCCTTGAATTGCACGTCCTGGGCCAGCAGACGGTGGGTGCCGACGACCACGTCGACGCTCCCGTCGGCCAGGCCCTGCACGACCTTGCGCTGCTCGGCCGGTGACAGGAAACGGCTGAGCAGCTCCACCCGGACCGGGTACGGCGCGAAGCGGTCGGCGAAGGTCTGCGCGTGCTGGCTGGCCAGCAGGGTCGTCGGGGCCAGGATGGCCGCCTGGGTCCCGTCCTGCACCGCCTTGAAGGCGGCCCGCACCGCCACCTCTGTCTTGCCGAAGCCGACGTCGCCGCAGACCAGGCGGTCCATCGGCCGCGGCTCTTCCATATCGGCCTTGATGTCGGCGATCGCCTTCAGCTGGTCCTCGGTCTCGACGAACCCGAACGACCCCTCCATCTCCGTCTGCCACGGCGTGTCGGGACCGAACGCCCTGCCCTCGACGGCGAGGCGCCGGCGGTACAGCTCCACCAGCTCCGCCGCCACCTCGCTGGCCGCGGCGCGGGCCTTGGCCCGGGTCTTCTGCCAGTCGGAGCCGCCCATCTTCGACAGCGTCGGGGACTCGCCCCCGCTGTAGGGCGTGATGGCCTCAATCTGCTCGACGGGCAGGTAGAGGCGGTCCGAGCCCCGGTACTGCAGGATCAGGTAGTCCCGCGTGGTCCCGCCCATGGTCCGCGTCGTCACGCCCTCGAAGCGCGCCACGCCGTGTTGGCGGTGGACGACGAAGCTCCCGGCCTCGAGGTCGTCGAAGAACCCGTCGGCGGCCCGCGCCCGTGGGCGCGCCCGCCGGTGCGGGACCCGGCGGCCGGTGACGTCGGTCTCGGAGAGCACCGCCACCTTGGCCTCGGGCAGGATGAACCCGGTGGTGATCGGCGCCGCCACCACACAGGCGCCCGCCGTGCCCGTCGCCGCGGCCAGCACCGGCGCGTGCACACCCTCGGCGGCCAGGGCGGCCGAGAGCCTCCCGGCCCCTGCCGCCGTGGCGGCGCACAGCGTGACCGCATAGCCCTGGCCGACCAGCCCGGTGACGCCGGCGGCCAGGCGGGCGGGGTCCCCGGCCACCGGGTCGAAGCGGCGCACCGTGAGCGTGGCCATGTCGGGACCGTCGGGGACGGGCGGCAGGGCGGTGACGCCGGCCGCACTCTCGCTGAGGAGCCGCTCGAAGGGCACGTGCAGGCGCGGGAAAGTCTCCTCTTCACCCTCCTTGGCCCCCCACGTGGCCGCCAGGGTCTCGGCCAGCGCGGCCTCCTCGTCGAGCAGCTGGACGCCGCGGTCGCGGATGCGGCGCGGCTCCACCAGCACGATCTGGCCGCCCGCCGGCAGAAGATCGGGGATCACGCGGGGCGCGTCGTCGAGGAACGGCAGCCATGACTCCATACCGTCGAACTGCACGCCCTCGGCCAGGTTCTCCCACACCCCCGCGCCCCAGGGGCGGCGCGCCACCAGCGCGGCGGCGGCCCGGCGCAGCGCCGGGGTGACGACCAGCTCCCGGCAGCCATAGAGCGCGACGGCGCGTAGGTCGTGTGACGAGCGCTGATCGCTGACCGAGAAGGCCGTCAGCCGGTCCACCTCGTCCCCCCAGAGGTCGATGCGGACAGGGACGTCGGCCGTCGAGGGGAACACGTCGACGATGCCGCCCCGCACGGCGAACTCCCCGCGGTGCTCCACCTGGTGCTCGCGCCGGTAGCCCATGGCCACCAGCCGGGGTAGGAGCTCCTCCACGTCGACCTGCTGGCCCGGGCGGATGACGACGGGAGCCGAGCCTTCCAGCGGGGCCAACCGCTGCAGAATGGCCCGGACGGGAGCGACGATCACCCGGGGCGGGGGCGGGAGCGCCGGATCCGGCGTCCCGGTCAGCGCGTGCAGCACCGCCAACCGGCGGCCCATCGTCTCGGTCTCGGGGCTCACCCGCTCGAAGGGCAGCGTCTCCCAGGCGGGGAGCACCGTGACCGGGCCCACCAACGCGCCGACCACCGGGTCCGCATCCGGCTCCTCGCCCTCGTCCGCCTCCGGTGCGATGAGGCAGGAGAGGTCGTCACCCAGCCTTTCGGCATCGAGGCCGGTCGCGGTGACGACCAGCAGCGGGGTGCGCTGCGTGAACGCCGCCAGGGCGGCCGCCACCACCGCCTGGGCCGACTCGGGGACGGCGACGGTGCCGTCGGCCGCGCCGATCAGGACGGCCAGCGCGGGGTCGCCGCGCAGCAGTCGCGGCACGGCAGCCAGGCTCCCGGCCGGGCCGGCCGCCACAGGGGTCGAGGGGACGGTCGTCATGATCAGGTCGGCAACGAATGACACCACTGCACGGCGGCGTCCATCCCGTCCGCCGCGATGCGCTCGACGGCGTCGGCCGCCGTCTGGACCGACGCGGCCAACAGCTCGCGCACCGCCTTGGGCGGCCGGCGCAGCACGTGCGCTGCGCCCTGGGCCGCGCTGGGCGGCTTGCCCACGCCGATGCGCACCCGCAGGAAATCCGAGGAGTGCAGGTGCGACTGCACCGAGCGGAGCCCGTTGTGCCCGGCCAGTCCGCCGCCCGCCTTCAGGCGCACGGTGCCGGGCGGGAGGTCGAGCTCGTCATGGACGATCACTATGGAGGCGGGCTCGTCGATGCCGACGCGCGTGGCCAGCGACCGCACGGCCGACCCCGAGTCGTTCATGTACGTGGTCGGGACGGCCAGGGCCACCCGTCGTCCGGCCAGGGTGACGACGGCCATCCGGGCCTGGACGCCCTTCTCGGCCCGCAAGGACGCGCCATGGCGTTCGGCCAGCAGCTCGACCGTGTCGGACCCGGCGTTGTGGAGGCTCCCGGCGAATTCCGCTCCGGGGTTGCCCAGCCCGACGACGAGCAGGTCCGCCGGTGTCCCCCGGTGCTCTGACCGGGCAAAGGGGCGGCGCAGGGCCTAGCTCTCTTCGCTGCCCGCCTCGGCCGACGCGGCTCCGGACGACTCGGCGCCGGCCGTGGCCTCGGCACCTTCTTCGCCCTCGGCGCCCTCGCCCTCTTCGGTGACGACACGCGGGGGCTGTCCGATGGCCACGGCGGACTCGGGGTCGATGTCGGTCGTGACGCCGTCCGGCAGCGCCAGGTCGGAGACCCGCACCTGCCCACCGATGGTGAGCTCGCTGATGTCGGCTTCGATGGCGGAGGGGATGGCGGTCGGCAGCGCGTTGATGGCGAGCGTGAACATCTGCTGGTCCACCAGGCCGTCACCGTGGTGCACCTCGAGCGCCTCGCCCACCAGGATGATCGGCACGTCGGCGCTGATGACCTCGTCGCGGCGGACGATGATGAAGTCCACATGGGTCACCGTCTGCGCGATGGGATGACGCTGCATCTCACGGGCCAGGGCGAGATACGTGCCCGAGCCGGTGTCGAGCGACAGCAGCTGGTTGGCGCCGGCCTCGCTGTTGAGGGCGATGCGGAGCTCACGGGCGACGATGGCCACCGGCAGCGGGTCGGTCCCGTGGCCGTAAATGACGCCCGGGATCTTGCCTTCGCGCCGCAGGCGGCGCACGGCGCGAGAGCCAGTGGGGCGCCCGATTTCGGCGGCGAGTACGACTTCGGCCATGACGAATCTCCTCAGGTGGCGAGAACGGTGGTCGCGGACGGCGCGAGGCCTCCGGCGAACGGCCTCTCAGCGTAGCCGCACCGCGGCAGGGCGGACCACCGGCCCACCCCGGGGCGCCTAGACCAGGTTGTCCCCGCCGAAGAGCTCCGAGACCGAGGTGTCCTCGAAGACGGCGTCAATGGCGTCGGCGATGATCTTGGCCACCGACAGGACCTCGAGCTTGTCGAAGATCCGGTCCTCGGCCACCGGCAGCGTGTCGGTCACCACGACCCGGGAGATGGGCGCCGCCTTCAGGCGGTCCACGGCGGGGTCGGACAGGACGGCGTGCGTGGCCATGACCGAGATGTCCGAGGCGCCGGCGTCGTTCAGCAGCTCGGCGGCGGCGCAGATGGTCCCGGCGGTGTCGATCATGTCGTCGATGAGGACGCAGTGGCGGCCCTCGACGTCACCGACGACGTGCCGGGCCTTGACCTCGTTGTAGGTGCCGCGCGGCCGGGTCTTGTGGATCAGGGCCAGGTCGAAGCCGAGATGCTGGCTGTAGCGCTCGGCCACCTTCACCCGGCCGGCGTCCGGCGCTACCACCACGACATCGCCCTCGAAGTTTTCGCGCATGTACGCCTCGAGCACCGGGGCCGCCACCAGGTGGTCGAAAGGCGTGTCGAAGAAGCCCTGGATCTGCCCGGAGTGCAGGTCGACGCTGATGACCCGGTCGGCGCCCGCCGCCGAGAGCATGTCGGCCACGAGCTTGGCGGTGATCGGCTCACGACCGGTGGACTTCCGGTCCTGGCGCGAGTACCCGTAGTAGGGGCACACCGCGGTGATCCGCTTGGCCGAGGCGCGCTTGGCCGCGTCAATCATGATCAGGTGCTCCATCAGCGAGTCGTTCACCGGGCTGGCGTGCGTCTGCACAATGAAGACGTCGCAGCCGCGGATGGAGATGTCGTACTTGCAGTAGATCTCGCCGTTGGCGAACTCGCGGAGGTTCGCCTCACCCAGCTCGACGCCGAGGTGCGCCGCGATGTCGCGGGCCAGGACCGGGTGCGAACGCCCGGAAATCAGCTCGAGGCGACGCCGGGGAATCAACTCCACACCACAACGCTAGTGCGCCGCTGCCGGGCGCGTCTCCGGGCCGTTCGGCCCGTTCGTCCCGCGCCGGGCCGTGACGCCGCCGTTTTCGCCCGTTTTCGCCTGTTTTCGCCTGTTTTCGGCAGTTGGCGCCCGTTGGCGCGGGCGCCGCCCGCTCAGCCCTGTGGCCCCGCCACGACCGAGTGCGGCGCCAGCTCCGTGCCGGGGGCCACCTCGGCCCCGGGCTCGAGCACGCTGTAGGGCCCGATGCGCGCCCCGTCACCGATGGTGGCCAAGGTGCAGACGCTCGCCGCCACCACGGCGCCGTCGCCGACGGTGGTGTCGGTGAGCACGCTGTTGGGCCCGATCTCGGCCCCGGCGCCGACGACGCAGGTGCCGCGCAGGATCACCCCGGGCAGCAGGGAGACGTCCGCCTCGAGATGCACCTCGGCATCCACGTAGGTGCGCTCGGGATCCCACATGGTGACGCCCCGGCGCATCCAGCGCTCGTTGATGCGGTCGCGCAGCTCGGCCTCGGCCACGGCGAGCTGGGCCCGGTCGTTGACCCCAGCCGCCTCCATGGCGTCGGGCAGGACGAGCGAGCGCACCGCGTACCCGGCGCTGCTGAGGACCCCGATGGCATCGGTCAGGTAGTACTCGCCCTGGGCGTTGGCCGGGCTGAGCCGGCGCAGCGTCGGCGCCAGAATGCTGCGGCGGAAGCAGTAAATGGAGGTGTTGACCTCGTCGATGGCCTTCTCCTCCTGGGTGGCGTCGGTCTCCTCCACCACCCGGATCACGGTCCCGTCCTTGCCGTGCACGACCCGGCCGTAGCCGAGCGGGTTCTCGACCACCGCCGTCAACAGGGTGGCGCCGGCGTCCTCGGACCGGTGGGCCCGCACCAGTGCGGCCAGCGTCTGCGGGCGGAGCAGGGGCGTGTCGCCGGGCAGCACGACCACGTCCTCCACCTCGTCGTCATCGTCGTCGGACAGCCCGGTCAGGCCGACGGCCAGCGCGTCGCCGGTGCCGGTCCTGGTGAGCTGCTCCACGAACTCGATCTCCATGGTGGGCGGCGCGTGCTGCAACAGGGTCTTGGTCACCCACTCGGCCCGGTGGCCCACCACGACGACGACCCGCCGCACGTCCACCTCGGCCATGGCGTCGAGCACGTGCAGAATCATCGGGCGCCCACACAGGAGGTGCAGGGGTTTGGGGCGCTCGGACCGCATCCGGGTCCCCTCCCCGGCGGCCAGGACGACGGCGGAAAGACGGCGTTCGGGCATCGGGCATTCTTAGCCCGCCGAAACGCTCAGCGTGCGTATGGGACACTCGTGGGCGTGCCGGAATTGGTCCCCTACGACGAGTTCGGGCTGTTCCACGAGAACGCCGGCGAATACGGCCTGCCCTACGACGGGCCGCCCACGGTGCGGCGGGTCGACGTGGAGGTCTCCCCCGGCCGGACCGTCTCCAGCCTGCTCTGGGGCAGCGGCCCTCCCGAGCTCGTGCTGGTGCACGGGGGGGCGCAGAACGCGCACACCTGGGACACGGTGGCGCTGGCGCTGGGCCGACCCCTGCTGGCCGTCGACCTCCCGGGGCACGGCCACTCCGACGGTGGGCCCGAGGGCGCCATCTCGGCCGGCAGCAACGGCCGCGACCTGGCGACCGTCATTGCCGAGCTGGCCCCCACGGCCCGCGGCGTCGTCGGCATGTCGCTCGGCGGCCTGTCGTCCATTGCGCTGGCCGCCCACGCCCCCGAGCTCGTGCGCGCCCTCGTCCTGGTCGACATCACGCCGGGCGTCAACGCCGAGAAGGCGGCGCCGGTGACCAACTTCGTCAACGGCCCGGCCAGCTTCGACAGCTTCGACGAGTTGCTGGCCCGGACCATTGCGCACAACCCGGGCCGGTCGGAGTCGTCCCTGCGCCGGGGCATTCTGCACAACGCCGTCCAACGCGAGGACGGCAGCTGGGTGTGGCGCTACGCCCGCTTCCGCATGCCCGACGAGACAACTGACGCCACCGCCACCGACACAGACGCCGCCACCATCGACCGAGTGGCCGAGTTCGCCGACTGGTGGGACGCCGTGTCGGCGCTCACCGTCCCGCTGCTCCTCGTGCGCGGCCTGGCCTGGTCCGTGGTCGACGACGACGATGTGGCCGAGCTCCTGCGGCGCCAGCCCGGCGCCGTGGTCGTCGGGGTCGAAGGGGCAGGCCACAGCGTGCAGGGCGACCGCCCGCTCGAGCTCGCCGCCATTCTGACCGACTTCCTCTTCGCTGACACCTGATGGACGACGGCCGTCTGATGGACCTCGGCTGATGGACAAGAAGGTCTGGTTCTCGCGCCGCGCCGTGAAGCTGCACGTCGTCATCCTGATCGTGGTGCCCGCCTTCATGGCCCTGTGCCTGTGGCAGGTCAGCCGGGCCCTCGGGGGCAACAGCCTCAGTTGGGCCTACGTCTTCGAGTGGCCGATCTTCGCCGCCTACGCCATCTACATGTGGTGGCGCTTCGTGCACGAGGCGACCCAGGACGGGTCGCCGGGCGACACCGCCGCAGCCGATCCCGGCGGGCCGAGCGCGGCCGCCGACCCGAAGGCAACTCCTCCACCGGCGACGCCCGAAGCGCGCAGAGAAGACGCCGATCTGGCGGCCTACAACGACTACCTGGCCCAGCTGGCCGAGCAGGACAAGACCACCGGTCGCTGAGCAGTGTGCGGGGCAGTGCTCCGGGGGGAGGGCTCGAACCTCCAACATCCGGCTCCAAAGGCCGACGTTCTGCCGATTGAACTACCCCGGACCGTGGCGGGCGCCGCCATCAGGTTAGACACGTCAATACCCCGTACCCCGCCGGGACGCGGCGATAGGTTCTGTGGTCGTGCGCATCCTGGTGGTGGACGACGACCCCGCGGTCCGCCGGTCGATCGACCGTGCTCTCCGCCTCGAAGGCTATGACGTGGTTGGCGTGCCCTCGGGAGGCGAGGCACTCGAGGCCTTGGCCCAGACCCCGCCCGATGCGCTGATCCTCGACCTCGGCCTGCCCGACATCGACGGGCTGACGGTGTGCCGGCGCATGCGCAGCGCCGGTGACGACACCCCGGTGCTGATGCTCACCGCGCGTGATGCCGTCGACGACCGCGTGCAGGGGCTCGATGCGGGGGCCGACGACTACCTGGTCAAGCCCTACGCGCTGGCCGAGCTGCTGGCCCGGCTGCGCGCCCTGCTGCGCCGTCGCTTCGAAGGCGAGGGTGGCCTGCTGCGCGTGGGTGACCTGACCCTGGACCTCTCGACGCGCGAAGGTCAGCGCGGTGAACGGAACTTCGCGCTCACCCGCATTGAATTCGATCTGCTCGAGATGTTCCTGCGCCACCCCCGCCAGGTCCTGACCCGGGAGGTGCTGTTGAACCGGGTGTGGGGCTTCGACTTCGACTCGGGGACCAACTCCTTGGCGGTGTACGTCGGCTACCTCCGCCGCAAGCTCGAGGAGGGTGGCGAGCCGCGCTGCATCCAGACGGTGCGCGGCGTGGGGTACGTCCTGCGGGACACGTGACCTTCCGCACCCGCCTCGTCCTGGCGACCACCGTCGCCGTCGTGGCCGCCGTGCTGGCCGCCTCCCTCGGCTCCTTTCTGGTGGCGCGCCACACCTTGTTGAACGCGGCGGACAGCTCGCTGCAGACTGCGGCCGAGAAGGTGGTGGCGGGCCAGGAGATCGGCTCGACCACGGCCACCTTGGGCCAGGTCATCGACACCACGGGTGCCGTCGTCTCGGGCGGCGGGCTCCCGGTGACCGGTCAGGTGCGGCTGGTCGCCGTCAACCTGGCGCCGGCCTTCTTCACCACGGTGACGGTGGACGGGAACGAGATGCGCGAGTACGTCGAGCATCTCCCTCCGGGCACGACGGTCCAGGACGGCATTCTGGGCGACGGCGGTGCGCTGCAGATCGCCACCCTCCTCAACGTCGACTCGGAGCTCAAGAAGCTGGCCCTGCTGCTGGGCGCCGTGGCGCTGGTCGGCGTGCTGCTGGCCGTGGCGCTGGGCTGGCTGGTGGCCCGCACGGCGCTGGTCCCCCTCAACTCGCTCACCGACACAGTGGAGGACCTGGCCGAGACGACCGACGTGACGCGCCGGCTCTCGCCGGGCCGCCCCGACGAGCTCGGCCGCCTGCGCCGCACCTTCAACCGCCTGCTCGAAGCGCTCGAGTCGTCCCGGCGGGCCCAGAGCCAGCTGGTGCTCGACGCCTCCCACGAGCTGCGCACACCGCTCACCAGCCTGCGCACCAACCTCGAGGTCATCCGCCGCGTCGAGGAGCTCAGCGCCGAGGACCGCTCGGTGCTGATCGACGACGTGCTGGTCCAGCTGCAGGAGCTGACCGACATAGTGGGCGACCTGGCCGAGCTGGCGCGGGGCGACCGCGGGCCGGCGGCGCGGGAGCCGCTGCGCCTGGACCTGCTCGTGGCGGACGAGGTCGCCGTGCAGAACACCCACGGACGGTCCAAGGACGTGCACTTCGAGCTCCAGGCCGCGCCGTGCTGGGTCGTGGGAAGCGACGACGGCCTACGCCGGGCCGTCGGCAACCTGCTCGACAACGCCCGCAAGTGGAGCCCGGCCGGCGAGCCGGTCTCCGTCGAGTGCCACGAGGGCACGGTCGTGGTGCGCGATCACGGTCCGGGCATAGCCGAAGCGGATCTGCCCCACATTTTCGACCGCTTCTACCGGTCGCCGGCGGCCCGCGGCCTGCCGGGCTCCGGACTGGGCCTGGCCATCGTGGCCCAGGTCGTCAAGGCCGAAGGGGGCACCATTGTGGCTGAGAACGACCCCCTGGGCGGGGCCCGGATGACCATGCGCCTGCCCGCGGTGGCCGGCACGGCCGAGGCCCCGGCGCCAGGCCTGGTTCCCGAAAGCGGCGGGTCCTGAATGTGCGCCGGCCCGGTGCAGGTGCGGCCCGGCGCACGATTCTTCGCCGGTTCTTAGAAAACGCCAATCTGCGCCCAAGGTAGGGGGGACACACTGGTGCCCGAGCATCCCCGGTGGCGCGGAGTCCCCCCTCCGCCTTGTGCGGAGTCCCCTCCCACCACCGGTGTCGCCGGTGGGGACGGTCCGCCGCCGTCCCTGCCGGCGCCTCCAGCCTCGGGCGACTCCAGGCTGGGCGCCTCCAGCCTCGGGCGACTTCAGCCTCGGGCGACTTCAGCCTTCGGCGATGAGCTCTATCCGGTTGCCGAAGGGGTCGTCGACGTAGGCGCCGTATCCCGCCTTGGCATCGGGATTCGGTCGCACCTCGACGCCGGCGGCCCCCAGCGCGGTCTCCAGGGCGGGCAGGTCGCGCACCACGAGTGCCGGGTGGGCCTTGCGTGCCGGACGGAAGTCCTCCTCCACGCCGAGGTGGACCGCCACCGGCCCCGCCTCGAACCAGCAGCCACCGCGCGAGGCCATGGGCTCGGGTTTGGGCCGGCGCGTCAACCCCAGCAGCCCGGCATAGAAAGCCTCGGCCTCCGCCTCCCGGCCTGGGGGCATGGCCAGTTGCACGTGGTCGAGCCGGACGACTTCGAAGCTCATGACTGCCTCCTCGTGGTCCTCGCCGCGGGGACCGATCTGGCAGTCGACCCCTGGGACCGCTAGCCTGCCGAAACACATGGGATCACTGATCAAAAAGCGCCGCAAGCGGATGCGAAAGAAGAAGCACAAGAAGATGCTGAAGGCCACCCGGTGGCAGCGCCGGGCCGGCAAGTAACTTCCGCCACCCGCTCCCGCCTCTTCCTTCAGTCCCCTTCCCAGCCCGCCGGCACGGTGCGGGCGCGCACGAGCAGTCCTGTTTCGGACCCGACGCGCAGATTCTGGGGGATGTCCGTCCCGGCCCCGACCGCACCAGCTTCGACGAACCACGTCGAACCGCTGCCGGCCAGCACGGGAGCGACCCCGGCCCACTCCCCCAGGGCGTCGCGCCATGCCGCCAGCCGGGGCTCGACGGCCAACGCCGCCGCGGTGAGCGCATTGGGCCCGTCGTCCCCGGGGTCCTGGTCCCAGGCCCGGTAGACCAGGGCGGTCTCCACGCCGAAGGGCGGCAGCAACAGGAGGTACCGGCGGGGCTCGAAAGGGAGCGGGGTGACCTTCTCCCCCACGCCCTCGACCCGGCCACGGCCCCCGAGCAGGCAGAACGGCACGTCGGCGCCCAGGCGGACCGCCGCGTCCATGTCGGCGCAGCCCGCCCAACGCAGTACGGCCGCCGCGTCCGCCGATCCCCCGCCCAAGCCACCCCCCAGCGGGATCCGCTTGGTCAGACGGACGCCCGCCGTGCGACCACAAGCGAGCAGGGCCCGCTCCACCAGGTTCTGCCCGGGGGCGGGCAGCCCGTCGGGACGTACCCCCCGTTCGACCGCCACGGCGAGACCCGCACCCCCGGGGTCCAGCTCGAGCTCGTCGGCCAGGTCGAGGGTGACCATTTCGGCATCGAGTTCGTGGTAGCCGTCGGGTCGCACGCCGGTCACCCGGAGCGACACCGTGAGCTTGGCCGGGGCCACGACCCTGGTCACCGCCTCCCCGTTCACCGTCCCCCCGTCCGTCGTCACAGGGCCGCCAGCCTGCCCCAGGCCGCCACATCGAGCTCTTCCGCCCGGGCGTCGGGGCGCACGCCCGCCCGCTCGAAGGCGGCCGGCTCGACCACACCGGCCAGGGAGCGGCGCAGCATTTTGCGGCGCTGGGCGAAGCCGGCCCTCACCACGGCGTTGAGCCGCTCGTAGGAGACCAGGACGGGGTCGACCGCGGGGACGGGCCGGCGCTCCAGCCGGACCAGCACCGACTCGACCCTCGGGCGCGGGATGAACACCGAGGCCGGGACCCGGCCCACCACCTCGGCCCGGGCGAAATAGGCGATGCGCACGGAGACGGCGCCGTAGGGGTCCTCGCCCGCCGCGGCCGCCATGCGCTCCCCCACCTCCCGCTGCACCATGACGAGCAGGTGGGTCACCACAGGCACCTCCACGAGGATCCTGATCACCAGGGGGGTGGCCACGTTGTAGGGCAGGTTGGCCACCAGGCTCCAGGGGCCCGGGTCCCGCTCGGCCAGGAGCGCCGCCAGGTCCATTTCGAGGGCATCCCCTTCGACCGTCTCCACCCCGGCGCCCTCGACGACGGAGCGCAGGACCGGCATCAGATGGCGATCGGTCTCGACGGCCACCACGTCGGCGCCCGTCTCGGCCAGGGCCAGGGTGAGGGACCCGAGACCCGCCCCGATCTCGAGCACATGTGTGCCGGGTCCGGCGCTCGAAAGGCGCGCAATGCGACGGACCGTGTTCGGGTCAGCGACGAAGTTCTGCCCCAGGGCCCGGCTGGGCTGGAGACCGTGGTCCGACAGCAGCTGTGCGATGTCGGCGCCGGAAAGGGTCACCAGGAGATTGTGACGTCCACCACTCCCTGGCTGAGACCACCGATCTGCGAGAACCCGGAGGGCGACATGTCGACCACCCGTGGGTAGCCCGCGGCCTCACGGTCGTCCACCGTGCATTCGGTGGAGGCCCCGGTCGCGTTGTTCACCACCGTGAGCACCGTTCCGAACGGAAGCGTCGGGCTGGCGCAGTACCCCGCCGGAGCAGCCGCGTACCAGGTGGCCTCACCGCCTTCACTGTTCTTGGGCGCTGGCGGCGGTGGTGGTGCGGTCGTCGTCGTTGTCGTCGGCGGAGGCGGCGGTCGTGTCGTCGTGGTCGTCGGCGGCGGTGGATCCGTCGTCGTCGTGGCCGGTGCTGCCGTGGTCGTCGTGGTCGGCGCGGGCGCCGTCGTCGACGTCGTGGTCGGCGCCTGGTAGGCGACGAGGTTCGACGACAGTTTCACCCCATCAGCGTGAGCAGACGAAGGCGCGACGTTCTTCTTCTCGTTCACGTGCGCGCCGCTCGCCGCGGCCGATGACCGCGACGCGTGTGCTGACGCGCTTTGCAACAGCAGGAGAGGCGCGCCGAACACAATGCCGCAAATGACTGCAGCAACGCCGAGGCGCCTCCCTCCAGTGCTCTGGTTCCGCAGGGCTCCACCCTTCTTGTGGGACACAGTGCACCCGCGCCGACGTACGGGTGGCGAGAGGTTTCGTGAGAACTTAGATAACGAATCGGGGGACACGCAAACCGGAATCGGACGAAACCTTTTCGCGCGCTCTTTTCCCAGGTCACGGACACTGCGCTCCGCGACATTTAGATGAACTCCCTGCTCAAGGCCGGTTTCTTTCCGAATTCAATGTCAAACACCCTGGTCACGAGGTTCTTGTATTCCGCGCAACAGCGCGTGGTTTAGCTCCCTGTGGAAAAGACCATGGCGGCCGCGGCCGCACTGCGCTCCCTCACCTCGTCGACCGAGCAGCCCTTGACCGCGGCCACGGCTGCACCCACGAACGGAAGGTAGGCCGGCTCGTTCGGACGACCCCGGTGCGGCACCGGCGCGAGGAACGGGCTGTCCGTCTCGACCAGTAATCGGTCGAGCGGACAGCGCGCCGCTGCCTCCCGCACGTCGGACGCGTTCTTGAAGGTCACGATGCCGCTGAACGACACGTACATGCCGACGCGCAGACAGCGCTCGACCTCGTCGGGACCACCGGTGAAACAGTGCAACACGGTGCGTTCGGGCACTCCTTCGGCTTCCAACACGTCGAACAGGTCGGACCACGCGTCACGGGCGTGGATCACCAGCGCCAACCCGTTCGCGTGCGCCAATGCGATCTGTGCGGCGAAGGCAGCCCGTTGCGCGTGGCGCGGAGAATTCTCATAGAAGTAATCCAGGCCGCATTCCCCGACCGCCACCACCGCACCGTCGCCGACGGCCAGCTCTCGCGCCAGCAAGCCGGCGACCACCTCGACGCCCTCGCTCGCATCGTGCGGGTGCAGACCGATGGAGGCCCACGCTCTCGGGATCGCCCCGGGCCCGCCGGTGGCCCGGGCCACGGCCACGGCCTGTTCCGAGGTGGCCACCCCTGTCCCGATGCAGACCATCCGCGTGATGCCGGCCTCCGCCGCCCGGGTCAGCACGGGCTCCAGGTCCGCCCCCCCGGCCGCATCCCCTGGGAGGTACTCCTCTTGCACGTGGCAGTGGGAGTCGAACCAACCGCCCACCGTCAGGCCTTTCGTCGCGGGAAGAGGGGGTCCCCCTTCACGACGGCCGCGCCGCCGGTGTAACCGCCCCACTCGGCGTCGTCGGGGACCCGTGCCGCCGACGGGTCGCCCGCCACGCCGATCCGTCGCCACACTTCGACCGCGGTCGACGGCATGGCCGGTGCGAGCAACACGGCCACGATCCGCAGGACCTCCAGGGCGTCACCGAGCACGGCGTCGACGGCCGGTCCGGGCTCCATCTTCCAGGGCTCGGCCGACTCGAGCTCGGCGTTGGCCGCGCCGATCAGTCGCCACGTCTCCTCCAGCGCTTCGTGCGGCGCCCAACGGGACCAGGCCGCCGTCGCCCTCTCCAGCACGGCCGCCGCCACCGGGGCCAACTCGCTGTCCGGATTGCAGGCGGGCCCCGTCCCGCCGCACTTGGAGTGGACGACGGTGGTGACCCGTGAGACGAGGTTGCCCAGATTGTTGGCCAGGTCGGCGTTGTAGCGGGCCACGATGCCCTCGTAGGAGAAGTCACCGTCGCCCCCCAAGGCCACCTCCCGCAACAGGTGGTAGCGCAGCGGGTCGACGCCGAAATCATCGGCCAGGGCCAGCGGCGACACATCGGTGATCTTGAGCGCCGGCGCGCCCTCGCCGCCGGCCAGCCCGGACGCGATCATCGTCTTGCCCAGTTTCTGACCACCCATCAGCAGGTACCCGTGGACGAAGATCTCTGCCGGCGGCTCCAGGCCGGCGGCCATGCACATGGCGGGCCACCACACGCAGTGGAACTTGAGGATGTCCTTCCCGATCAGGTGGTGGGCGGCGGCCCAGCGCCGCTCGAACACGGCGGGGTCCCCGCCGTACCCGGCGACCGTCAGGTAGTTGATGAGGGCGTCGTACCAGACGTAGAACACGTGGCCGCTGTCCCAGGGAACGGGCACACCCCAGGTGAACGAGGTCCGGGTGATGGAGACGTCGCGCAGGCCGCCCCGGATGAAGCCGAGGGCCTCGTTGCGCTTGGAGGTCGGGCGGACGAAGTCGGGGTGACTGTCGTAGTAGTCGAGCAGGCGATCCTCGAACTCGCTGAGCTTGAAGAAGTAGTTGTCCTCCTTCATCTCAATGACGGCACGACCGTGGACCGGGCACGTGCCGTCCACCAGCTGGTCTTCGAGGTAGTAGTCCTCGCAGGACACGCAGTAGAGGCCCGAATAGGAGCCGAGGGCAATGAAACCGTTGTCATAAATGCGCTGGAGGAACTGCTGGACCACCTCGTAATGCCGCGGCTCGGTGGTGCGGATGAAGTCGTCGTCGGCGATGTCGAGCCTGTTCCACGCCTCGACGAAGCGCGCCGAGGTGCGGTCCGTCCACTCCTGGGGCGTGGTGCCGTTCGCCTCGGCCGCCTCCACGATTTTGGCGCCGTGCTCGTCGGTTCCCGTCATGAACCAGACGTCGTCCCCCAACAGGCGGTGCCAGCGCGCCAGGGCATCGGCGTTGACCGTCGTGTACGCCGTGCCCACGTGCGGCGCGTCGTTGACGTAGTAGATCGGGGTGGTCAGGTAGTACGGGGGCACCGCCGGTAGCGTACCGGCGCCCTCAGCAGGGGCCCGACGTGACCCCGCCTCAGCCCGGCCCCTGGCGGACCCGCAGGGCGGCCTCGTAGGCGCGCCGGCGCGGCACGTCGAGCGAGGCGGCCACGAGCTCGGCGACCTGGCGCGGGCCGGCCGAGGGGTCGTGGTCCAGCGCGTCCCGGACGGCGGCCTCGACCGCCTCGTCGTCAGCTGGTGGAGCCGACGGGGCACCGCCGACGACCAGGACCACCTCTCCGCGCACCTCACGGGCGGCGAACACCGCCGCCGCCTCGCCCAACGTCCCGCGCCAGACCTCCTCGTGCAGTTTGGTGAGCTCGCGCACCACGGCCGCCGGTCGGGTGGCGTCGTTGGCCGCCAGCTCGGCCAGCGTGGCCGCCACCCGGCTCGGTGCCTCCAGGACGACGGTGGTGCGGGCATCGGCCATGAGCGCGCCGAGGCGGCGGCGGCGCTCGGGGCCCTTGCGGGGCAGGAAGCCCTCGACGCAGAAGCGATCGACCGGCAGGCCGCTCACGACCAGCGCGCCGAGGACGGAAGACGGCCCGGGCACGGTGCTGACCGTCGCCCCGGCGGCGGCGAGCTGTCCCGCCAGCCAGGCCCCCGGGTCCGAGATCCCCGGCGTGCCGGCGTCGCTGACCACCGCCACCGTGTCCCCGGACGCCACGGCCGCGGCCACCCGGTCGAGCCGGGACGCCTCGTTGTGCCCGTGCAACGACAGGAGGCGATCGCCCTTGGGGCCCTTCGACGTGATCCCGCACGCCGACAGCAGGGCCCGGGTGCGACGCGTGTCCTCGCAGCAGATCAGATCCGCCGCCGCCAACACGTCGCGCGCCCGGGGCGACAGGTCACCCAGGTTGCCGATCGGCGTCGCCACCAGCACGAGCTGGCCGCGCCGTTCCTCGCTCATGTCGGGCCGCTTGTCGCACCGTTCGCGCCGTTGGCGCCGTTGGCAGGGCTCGCGACCTCGCGCACTTCGAGCTGATCGCCGACCCGCACACCCCAGCGCTCGAGAGATCCGGCCTCGGTCTGCACGGCGCTCCGGGCCGCCCGCCCACCCACGGCCATCCGCCACGGCTTGAGCCTGGTCATGCGCACCACGGTGAGATCGGTGGAGAGAAAGGCCACGTCAACAGTAAATTTCATGCCTGCGGTATGGACCGAGCGGACGCCGGCGACGTGCAACGCACCATCGCAACCTGGGCGCCCACGCAGCGCGCCGCGCTCGGCTGGCGAGTCGGCCAGCTCGAGCGCACACACCACATCGCCGTCCCGCAGCAGCCATCCGGACCGCACAGTCCGAGGCTATCGGACTACCTGTCGCATTCCGTCTAGGCTCTTCGCCTCATGTCGAAGCGAACCGTCAAGCGCAAGCTCAGGAAAAAGAAGAAGGCCAACCACGGCAAGAAGCCGAACTGCGGTCGCGGCTGACCCTGCACTGACGGCCGGGCTGGTCGAGTCGACCGCCCGAGGCCTCAATCCCCGTTCCAGGCCACTCCCGCTGAGCCCAGCACGCTGGTGAGCGTGGTGGGCACGTCCGTAATGATGCCGTCCACCCCCAGCCCGAGCAGCCGCTCCATGGTCGTGGCGTCGTTGATCGTCCACACGTGCACCGCCTTGCCGGCCCGGTGCGCCGCCGCCACGAAGGCCTCGTCGACGATGACCAGGTCCCCCTGGCGTTCGGGTACCTGGAACGCCACCGCCGGGCTCTCGGGCAGGTCCTCGCCGGCCTGGACCGCCTGCCAGGCCGCGGCCGTCGCCATGGTGCCCGCCGAAATGGGCACCATGGGCGCGAAGGAGCGGAAGGCATCGGTGGCCGGGTCGAGGAACGAGGCCACGATGACATCGTCGGTGCGGCCGAATTCAGCCAGGAGCCGGGCCAGCGACTCCTCGTAGGGCGCCACCACGGGTGCCGTCTGCTTGATGTCGAGGTTCAGCACCACCCCCGGGTAGCGCTCGAGGACCTCACGCAGCGTGGCGATGCCGAAGGCGGGATCGCCCGGAGCCCGGCCGCGGAACGGGTACTCGGCGTCGGGCCGCCCCGGCGTCACGTCGGCGCCGGGTATCCACCAGTACGAGAAGTCCATGGCACGGAGCTCGGCCAGCGTGAAGGACGCGATGGTGCCCTGCCCGGCGGTGGTGCGGTCGACGGAGGCGTCGTGGCAGACCACCAGCTCACCGTCCGCCGTGGCATGGACGTCCAGCTCGACCCCGGTGGCGCCCACCTCGAGTGCGTGGTCGATGGCGTGCAGGGTCGACGAGGGTGACTCCCAGGCCCCTCCCTGATGCGCGTAGCCGATCACCCTGCGTTGGAGCCACATCGACGCTTCGCCCATCGGACCGACGGTAACAGCCGTCGCCCCGGGCGAGCCGCTGCCCTGATGGGCGAAGCCGGGGGTCGCCGTGACGGGCCTATCCTCGTGCGGCGTGCTCGATCATCTCCTCGTCGATCTCATCGGCACGATCCGCTCCTCCTTCGATCGGGCGCTCCTGCAGCGCCAGGCCGTCGAGGAGCGCTTCCAGGTCGACGTCTTCCTGGGCGACGTCTCCTGGGAGACCTCCTACAGCCTGCCGGGCGAGGAGCAACCGCCCCGGGTGCGGGCCGACATGTCGGTGGACTGGCCCACGTGGAGCCAGACCTCGTACCGCAGCTGGTCGATCGGCGAGCCCCCCGACGAGCTGCCCGAGGTGGTCATAGAGGTCGCGCTACGGGTGCAACGGATGGCCGAGGCGCCCGACACGGAGAAGGTCATGACCGCCCTGCCGGCGACCGGTCCCCTGGGAGAGCCGGCCGACCTGGTCCGCACCGCCACCACCATTGAGCAGGTGCGCACCGAGGCGAGCGAGCCCGACGGTGCGGTGCGCTGGGCGGCCGAGGCGACCTACGAGGGCTCCCTTCACTTCACCGAGCACCAGCTCGAGGAGCCCTCACTCATCGTCCCGGTCTTCGACGACCTGACCCGCTGGATCGCCTCCAGGCTGATCGCGTTGGCCGACCTGCCCTTCACGTTCCTGCCCCCGGGGGAGGACGACGCCTGACCCGCTTCGCTCGACGCCGAGCCCCTTTGACCGTTCTCGTCGTCGCTCTGGCTCTCGGCGTGCTGCTCGCTGCCTGCGGCTCGTCCGCTCCGGGCGCGCCGTCGTCGAACCAAGGGCTGACCCTGAACCAGCCGACGCCGCAGACGGTGCCTCTGGTCAACCAGCACGGGCACGCCGTCACGCTCGCCGGCCTGCGCGGCAAGGTCGTCGTGCTGGCGCCGTTCCTGTCGTTGTGCCAGGACGAGTGCCCGCTCGTCACCGGCGCCTTCATCGCCATGCAGCGCGACCTGCAGGGCGCCGGGTTGGCGCGCCGCGTCGTCTTCGTCGAGGCCACGGTCGACCCGGGCCGTGACACGGTGGCACGCCTGGCCGCCTACCAGAAGGAGTTCGGCGCCGACTGGGATCTCTGGACCGGGACCGCCACGAACATCGCCGCCTTCTGGAAGCCCTTCGGGGTGGCGTACCAGGTCGTGTCCGAGGAGCAACCCGCCAAGACGGACTGGTGGACCGGACAGCCGCTGACCTACGACGTGGACCACACCGACGGCTACATCCTCATCGACCCATCCGGGCGCGAGCGCTTCGTCGACGCCTCGGCGCCCAATCAGAAGGGTGCGCTCAACGCCAAGCTGCGCGGCCTCCTCGACAACGGCGGCCTGCACGACCTGCAGAACCCGCAGGCACCCGACTGGACGACGGCCGATGCCCTCGCCGCCGTCGGCTGGCTGCTCGGCACGTCCATCCCGACGCCGACCTCCTGATGGCGAGGTGGCTGCGCCGTTCCGCCCTGATCGTTCCGGCAGCACTGGCCGGACTCGCCCTGCTGCTCACCGCCTGCGGCGGTGACGGCGTGACGACGCTGTCGTCCCCACCGACAACGGACATCTCCCTCACCCTCACACTGCAGCATTCCCCGGCCGGGCCGATCCTCGCTACCGGCGGCGGTGACACGCTGTACGACTTCGTCCCCGACACGCCGACCCATAGCGCCTGCCTCAACGACGGCTGCGTGTTCGACTGGCCACCGCTCATTGCCGGGAGCGCCATCAGGGTCGGCAAGGGTGTCGATCGCTCCCTGGTCGGCACGCTCCGCCGGCCCGACGGCTCGACCCAGCTGTCCTACGGCGGCCACCCGCTCTACACCTACAACGGCGACGTGTCCCCCGGCGTCGTCATGGGGCAGGCCATCGACCAGGACGGCGGCCTCTGGTACGTGCTCGACGCCAAGGGGCAGCAGATCACCACGTCGTTCGCCGTCACGCCGGGGAATGCCAACGGCAATCCCAACGGCAATCCCGACGGCAATCCCGACGGCTGAGCCGGCGGCCGAGCCACGGGGCGCGGCCTGCGTCGAGACGCGGAGATGGACCGGGCTTCTGGAACAAGCCTTTAAACCGGCGGCTCGGGCGACGACGTCATGATCATGTTGTCAATGGCGGCTCGAAATTCGGATACGTCGATACGGAAGCTCCCAAACCGGTTCCCGGGCCCATTGAGCATCGACCCAGGGGGTCTTGGATCTGCGATTCCGACGATCTCCCGATAGTCGAATCCGAACGAATGGCACATCAAGGCGTACTCCGTCGCCAGGTGCTCTTCACCGGGTTGTCGTAGTTCCAGCAGGCTCAGATCGTGGTCGTATGCATGAATGATGTTGACGAGGCCCGCGCCATGGATCCCTACCAAATAGCGGCATTCCCGGAAGAGCCGCGCCTGCTCTCGAACAGACATCCCATCCGTATCAACAGACTCGAACTTCCGCTCGCGCAGGAGTGGCTCAATCTCCTCGTAGTTGCTGAGGTTGCGTCCCCGCCCCCCAGAGCGCGTGAGGAATATCCGTCGCTCCGGGCTCGCTCCAGAGAGCGCATCCTCGAGATCCAGGAGGGCGAGGACCTCAGCGGGAGCCTCCAGAAACTTGGTTCCGGCTGCAGCGTCGCTCAGAACTTCGGGTTCGCTCGCGCTGGAGCGGTCCAAGAGGCCCCATTGTTTGGCGGAGCAGAACACGGTGCTCTCGCTCCTGATGAACTGTCCGCGGGTCGGAATGAAGTTCCACCCGGACAAACGTTTCGACTGGATTGCCTCTTGGAAGAAGGGCTGATCGAATAGGTCGCCGGGAACGAGAACGTCAAGTGCGGGGTCGATGTTCGCCTCTTCCAAGAGGAGGATCTTCGGCAAAAAGTCACGATAGAAATGGAAGTAATTGGAGGGCCACGCAGTGCACAGCGACACAACCGCCTTGAGGTCCGTGCGGTATCGCCGAAGAACCATGGCTTTGCAGTACTTCAACGGAGACGGTGGACCAAAGTGCTCCCAGAGGATGGGGTCCCGCGCCGTATATGCATTGCTCACGGAGGTCTCGATGAGCACGCCGTAGTCCGCAATGAGCAAACCTCTTCGTGGCTCCATGAGCGTCTTCCGCTGCAGCACGCAGAGGTATGGCATCAGCGCAACGTCCGGAGCCCTGCGGGACACGTCGTCTGGCGACGTCCACAGCACAAAGCCCGATTGCAGCGGCTTGGACGACTGCAGCGAGGCAAGCAGATCCCACACTTTCAGATAGGTGCGCTTGCCGAGCCGAAAAATTGCCCTGCGCAACCGCCTGCGTACCTCGTGCAAAGATGTCGTTCGCGTCACGGCCGCAGGTGCCTCGCCCGCCGCCATCCCCGGTAGAGGGTCACTTGTCAACCTCGCGCCCCGTCGCCCTCATCCATTTCTCGATGTCAGCGCGCTTCCACAGTCTGACCCCGCGGTTCAGCTCCACCGCCGGCTCCGGGAACTCCGGGTCCTCTCGGCTCAGGCGGTGGGCGTATTGGCGAACCGAGCCGATCATCTCGGCAATGTCCGGCACCCCTACGAGGTCCAGGTCGACCATGCAGCCGAAGGTACTGGCACAGGTCCACGCTAATGCGATAGTGGACTTATGTCCACCAGCGAAGACGCTCTCACGCTGCCGAAGGCCTCGTCCTCGCAACGCTTTCGCCGGATCCCGCGGACTCCACGCGAACCAAGACCCGACGCTGGTCGTCTGACCGGCGGATTCGCTCCAGGTCAGGTGTTGAAGCGGAACTCCACCACATCGCCGTCACGCATGACGTAGTCCTTGCCCTCCATGCGAGCCCGGCCGGCGGTGCGGGCCGCGGCGACCGAACCCGCCGCCATCAGGTCCTCGAAGCTGATGACCTCGGCCTTGATGAACCCGCGCTCGAAGTCGGTATGGATGACGCCGGCCGCCCGCGGGGCGGTGTCCCCGATGTGAATGGTCCAGGCCCGGGCCTCTTTGGGACCGGCGGTCAGGTACGTCTGCAGGCCCAGGGTGGCAAACCCCACGTGGACGAGCTGCTCGAGCCCTGACTCGTCCTGCCCGTACCCCTCGAGGAGCTCCGCCGCATCGGCGGCCGGAAGGCCCGCCACCTCCGCCTCGATCTGCGCGCTGAGGATGATGGCCGGAGCGGGTCGCACGGTCTCGGCCAGGCTGGCGGCCAACCCGGTGTCGCCGAGTGACCCCTCGTCGACGTTGAAGACATAAATGAAGGGCTTGGCGGTCATCAGGTGCAGATCGCGCAGCAGGGCCGGGTCCAGTTCGCCCTTCGCCGCCGCCTCGCTGATGGTGCGACCGGCGCTGAGGGCCGCTTCGGCCGCCGTGACGGCGTCGACGGTCGGCCGCAGGGCCGGGTCACCTTTGGCCTCACGGGCCAACCGGGGCAGGCGCTGCTCGACGGTCTGGAGGTCGGCCAGGATCAGCTCGGTGTTGATGGTATCGATGTCGCCGGCCGGATCCACCCGCGCATCGACGTGGACGACATCGTCGTCATGGAAGGCGCGCACCACCTGGCAGATGGCATCGGTCTCCCGGATGGCCGCCAGAAACTGGTTGCCTAATCCTTCTCCCTGCGACGCCCCTCGCACCAGCCCCGCGATGTCCACGAAGGTCACGGTCGCCGGGACCACCGGCGCGCCGTCGTAGAGGTCGGACAGTTGCTGCAACCGTGGATCGGGCACGGCCACCACGCCCACGTTCGGCTCAATGGTGGCGAACGGGTAATTGGCGGCCAGGACCTCGTTGTTGGTCAGGGCGTTGAAGAGGGTGGACTTGCCCACGTTGGGGAGCCCGACAATGCCGATGGAAAGGCTCACGAGGCCGGCCGGCTAGCCCGGGAGAAGGCCGGCATCTGCCGCCAGTGTCTTGAGGTCGGCCTCGGGACGGGCACCCGTGTGCGAAATCACCTCGGCGGCGCAGAGCGCGCCGAGCCGGGTGCTGTCGACAGGCCCCATACCGTGCGTCAGGCCGAAGAGGAGCCCCGCAGCAAACAGATCCCCGGCGCCGGTGGTGTCGACCACCCGCTCGACCGGGGCCGCCGGGACCTCCTCGGGCCCCCGGGCCGTCAGGACGGTGGCGCCGTTCGCTCCCCGGGTCATGACCACGAGGAGCCCGGTCTCCTCCGCCGCGGCCAGCGCGTCCTCGTACGAGTGCGCCCCGAAGAGCATGGTGACCTCTTCCTCGTTCCCGAGCAGGATGTCCACGTCGTCGACCAACAGGTCGAGGAACTCCCGCTGGTGGCGCCCGACGCAGAACGGGTCCGACAGGGACAGCGCCACGGAGCCCTCGGCGGCATGCGCCGTCGCCGCGGCGTGGCGCATCGCCTCCTTGGCGGCCGGCACGTCCCACAGGTAGCCCTCGAGGAGGACGATGGAAGCGCGGGCGACGAACGACGTGGGCACTCCCTCTGGCGACAAGGTCGCCGCGGCTCCCAGATAGGTCCCCATGGTGCGATCGGCGTCTTCGGTGATGAGGACGATGCACCGCCCCGTGCCGAGCCCGTCACCGGCCGCCGACTCGCTCAGGTGCGGCTCGAACTCGACACCGGCCGCCCGCAGGTTCTCGGTGTAGGTCCGACCCACCTCGTCATCGGCGACGGCCCCCACGAAGCCGGCGGTACCGCCCAGCACGGCGATCCCGGCCGTGGTGTTGGCCACCGACCCGCCCGAGACGTACCGGGGCGTGCCCATGGAGTCCTGGACGGCGTTGGCGGTCACCAGGTCGACGAGGGTCATCGACCCCTTTTCCAGGCCGAGATCGGCCAATTGCTCCACAGTTGCCTGCTCAATCACATCGAGCAGTGGCGATCCGATCGCCACCACGTCGAGAGCGTGGCTGTCGGCCTCATGGCTGGGTTGAGCTTCCTGAGCGGGCACGAAGCGAGAACCTACCCGCGGCACCGCGGGTAGCCTGCATGGATGCCTTCAGCTCCCAGTTCAGCCGTCGCGCCCGGCTCGGAGCCGTTCCGCTTGCCGCGGACGATCGAGCCGGAGATTTACCACATCGAGATTGAGCCGGACATCGCCACGGCGACCTTCTCGGGCACCGTGCGGATCGACGCCATCGTCCATGAGACGGCGAGTGAGATCGTGCTCAATGCCGCCGAGTTGGCGATCAGTGACGTCGAGGTCCTGACGGCCGACGGGATCACCATCCTCTGCAGCGTGATCTTCAACGACGAGCTCGAACAGGTCACATTCCAGCCGGCAGAACTGCTCCCGCCCGGGGCCTGCACCATCAGCTGCCGGTTCAGTGGCACGCTCAACGACAAGCTGCGCGGGTTCTACCGATCCACGTACACCGGGCCGGACGGCGAGACCCAGACCATGGCCACGACCCAGTTCGAGTCGGTCGATGCCCGGCGATCCTTCCCTTGCTTCGACGAGCCGGACCGCAAGGCCGTCTTCGAGATCACGCTGATTGTGGAGCCCGACCTCGACGCCATTTCGAACTCGCCCGTCATCGGGATCGACCAGGTCGCCCAGAAGCAGCGCATCCGGTTCGCCCCCACCATGAAGATGTCGACATACCTGGTGGCGTTCGTGGTCGGCAAGCTCGAAATGACCGAGACCGTCGACGTGGACGGCGTGCCGCTCCGGGTCGTCTGCACCCCGGGCAAGCTCCCCCTGGCCGAGTTCGCGCTCGAGATCGGCGCGTTCGCGTTGCGCTTCTTCACGGAGTATTTCAACATCCCCTACCCCGGTGACAAGGTCGACCTGGTCGCCATTCCGGACTTCGCCGCCGGCGCCATGGAGAACCTCGGGTGCATCACGTTCCGGGACACCGCCCTCCTGGTCGACAAGGACGAAGCCGCCCGGGCCGAGCTCGAGCGCGTGGCCGACGTGATCGCGCACGAGCTGGCTCACATGTGGTTCGGCGACCTGGTGACGATGGGCTGGTGGGAGGGCATCTGGCTCAACGAGGCCTTCGCCACGTTCATGGAGATGCTCTGCGTCGACGCCTTCCGGCCCTCGTGGGACCGCTGGATCGGCTTCGCGCCATCCCGCGAGGCGGCCCTGGGTGTCGACGCCCTGCACCTGACCCGCCCGATCGAATACCCGGTGGGACCGCCGAAAGAGGCAGAGGGCATGTTCGACGTCCTCACCTACGAGAAGGGCTGCGGTGTGCTGCGCATGCTCGAGCAGCACATCGGTCCCGATGTCTTCCGTGATGGTGTGCGGACCTACCTCAAGGCCCACGCGTACGGGAACACGGTCACCAGCGACCTCTGGGATGCGCTCGAAGACGCCAGCGGCGCTCCTGTGCGTGACGTGATGGACACGTTCATTCTGCAGGGCGGGCACCCGCTGGTCTCGCTGCACGGTGACGCGCTCAGCCAGCAGCCCTTTGCGCTCGGGCCGGTCCCTGCCGGTGCGACCTCGTCCATCGGGAAGGATTGGCGCGTGCCTGTCGCGGTACGGGCACTGCCGGCAGACGGCCGGCCCGGAGCCCCGGTGCGCCACCTCGTGCTCGACAGCAACCCTGAGCCGATTGCCGAGGCCGCCGAAGGGCTCGCCGTCGTGAACGCGGGCGGGTGGGGCATCTTCCGGGTCGGCTACGAGACCGCGCACCGGACGGCACTGGCCGGGCACCTTTCCGCGCTCACGCCGTTGGAACGGGCCAATCTGGTGGCCGACACCTGGGCGACCACCCTGGCCGGTCTCTCCACCCTCGAAGAATTCCTGGTCCTGGCCTCTCGGCTGGGTGACGAGCCCGAAGTGGCCGCCTGGGCCCCTCTCGGCAGTGCCCTGCTCCTCACCAAGAGGATCGCGCTGGTCGAGCAGGAGGGCGCGCTGCACCAGGCCGTACGGGCGCTTATCGGGCCCGTGCACCGCCGGCTGGGCTTCGATGCCGTACCGGGAGAGAGCGACCGCACGCCGACCTTGCGCGCCCTGGCCATCAATCTCATGGGCACGGTGGGAGCGGACCCTGATGTGCGTGCGGAGGCGGCCCGTCGCTTCGACGCCTCGCCCATCGGCGGGGGCTCGGGTGATCCGATCCCTCCGGACATTGAGTCGGCGACGTTGGCCGTGGTGTCGCAACTCCTGCGCCCCGGCGATTACGACGCGCTCCTGGAGCGCTACCGGAACGCGTCGACGCCCCAGGAGGAGATGCGCTCCCTGGGTGCGCTGGCCGGATTCCCCGACGTCGACCTGTGCCTTCGCACCTTCGACCTGGCCATGACCGAGGTGCGCAGCCAGAACGGGTTCGCGGTCCTCGGCTCGCTCCTGGCCAACTCGGTCGGGGGCCAGGCCGTGTGGACCCGGCTGACCCAGAACTGGGAAGCCACGCTCGACCGCTTCCCGAAGAACGCTCCCCCTCGCATCATTGAGTCGATCCCGGCACTGTGCGGCGATGCCGAATTCGCCGAGGGTGCCGTGGCGTTCCTCGACGCCCACCCGCTCTCGTCAGGCCCCCGTCGGGTGGCCCAGTCGATTGAGCGGCTCCGGGTCAACGTGGCCTTTGGCACGCGCGAGCGGCCCGGGCTGGCCGGATCGCTCGGAGCCGCCGGCTCACCCGCTTCTTGATGAGCGGGATCACACCCGGCGAGGGCACCGTGGACTCGGCGCGCGTCCAGGCACTCTTCGAGACGGCGCGCCAGACCCGTGGCTTCATGCCCGACGACGAAGGCGAGGCGCTGTTCGCCGCCGCTCTGCGTGCCGGCCGGGCTGCTCTCCCGGCGGCGGCGCCCCCGACCTTCGTCGAGATCGGGGCCTGGTGCGGAAAATCGACCGTGTACCTCGGCGCCGCAGCCGAGGCCACGGGGGCGGCCCTGCTCTCCATCGACCACCACCGCGGCTCGGAGGAGAACCAGCCCGGATGGGAGTACCACGAACCGGATCTGGTCGATCCCGAGGCAGGTCGTCTCGACACGCTGCCGCACTGGCGGCGAACCATGACCCGGGCCGGGCTGGAGTCGTCCGTGATCGGCATCGTCGGCGACTCCCCCACGCTGGCGGCCCGTTGGGACCGCCCGCTCGCCTTCTGCTTCATCGACGGTGGGCACGGCGAGGAACCCGCATGGGCAGACTTCCGTGGCTGGTCTCCGCACGTCGTACTCGGGGGTTGGCTGGCCATTCATGACGTGTTCCCCGACCCGGCGGACGGGGGACGCCCTCCCTACGAGCTGTATTGCGCCGCGCTCGACTCGGGTGAATTCACCGACGACGGTGTATGCGGCAGCTTGCGCGTCCTGCGCCGGATCACCCTGCCCGGCTGACGCCTCGACGCTTCCGGCGCGTCAGTCAGGGTGGCGATGTGGCGCCCTCAATGGATGGGGAGCCGGAGCGCGCGCCGTCACGGCGCTGCGTTCAGCCCCGAGAGAAGCGCTGCGGGGGATCCGCCATGGTGCAGCCCTCGATAGCGTCGCCGCAATGCGGCTCCGCCAGGTCGAGTGCGGCCGGCAAGCTCTCGCCCCGGAACAGACCGGCGGCCGGGCTGGTGTTGGACAGCGCGTCCGCCGCCAGCACCATGGCGGCGAAGGTGTACGTCGTGCGCTCGTCCTTGGGGAACGTCTCCCGCTCGGGGAAGACCATGCCCGTCCAGTAGGACCCGTCCGGCAGTCGCAGGTTCTGCCCCCACGTGAACAGATCCAGTGCCGGGCCGTCCATGCCGAGGGCGTCGAGCGTGAGCACGCACTCCGCCGTCTCGGCGGCCGTCACCCAGTCGCCGGTCGAGACGCACCGCACGCCGAACCCCTCCATGACGAAGGTCGACCATTCCTCGGCAATGCGCTGACGCCCGGCTTCCCCTTCGAGAGCGCCGGACAGCATGGGGTAGTACCAGTCCATGGCGAACTCGACCTTGGGGGCGAAGGCACCCGGGTGGTGCGCCACGGCGTGGCCGAGCCGTCCGGCCGCCAGCTCCCAGTCCGGGCGGTCCTTGGCCAGACACTCCGCAATGGCCACGGCACAGCGCATGGAGTGGTAGATGGATGACGAGCCTGTGAGCAAGGCGTAGCGCTCTGCCCGGCCGGTCGAATCGAGAGACCACAGCACCGAGCCGTCGGCCTGCTGCGAGCGGAGGATGAAGTCGATCCCCTTTTGAATCGTCGGCCAGAGCTCACCCAGGAACTCGACGTCACCCGTGATCAGATGATGGTGCCAGGCGCCGGCCGCCAAATAGCCGCACACGTTCGTGTCGAGCCGCAGGTCCTTGACCACGTCGCCCTGGTAGTAGTTGAACCAGCTCCCGTCGGGGAGCTGGCGGCGGGCCAACCAGCGGTAGGCGTCGACGGCCTCATCCACCAGGCCGCACACGGTCAGCGCCATGGCCGCCTCGACATGGTTCCACGGGTCGCAGTGACCTCCCTCGAACCAAGGGATCTGTCCGTCATGGCGCTGCACCGCCGCGATCGCTTGACCGGTGGCGAGCACGTCCGCACTCGTGAGAATGCCGGGCACCTCCGGAACGGTGGCGGAACGGATGTCTTCAGTGGTCATGCCGCCGCTCCCTGGCTCGGTGTGGTCGGTCCCCGCCGTCCGGGCACGCCCCGGGGGACGGTGGGGCGCGAGTCCTGCAGGTCCGCCACGCTGGTCGTCGGCTTCGTGAGGTACAGGACCAGGCTCTTGCCGATGACGGGGCTCAGGACCCGGTCGGCCGTCCGGGTCAGGAAGGGGGCCTTGACGATGTCCCAGACCAAAACCTTGTGATACGCCTCGACCGCAGGATGCGAGTCGTTGGACGGACCGACGAGGCAGCGCAGCCACCAATAGGGCGAGTGCAAGCCGTGGGCATGGTGATAGCCCGTGGGCTCGAGGCCCGCCGAGCTGAGTCGGCGCTCCAACGTGGAGCGCCGGTAGATGCGCACGTGCCCACCGGGAGTGTCGTGGTACTCATCCGACAATGCCCAATTGACGACCTCGGGCCCGCAGCGTGGCACGGTCACGGCCATCGTCCCGCCGGGACGGAGCACCCGGGCCAGCTCGCGCATGGCGGCCGAGTCGTCAGGAATGTGCTCGAGCACTTCCGAAGCGATCACGCGATCGAATGTTCCGTCGGCAAAAGGCAGCGAGAGCGCATCGCCCTGGACGGCGGTCGCCGGATGGCCGGGGTCGATTTCCCCCATTTCGATCATGGCGGCAAAGGTGCCCCGCACCTGCGCCACTTCTTCGGGACCGGCATCGAGCGCCACCACGGAGGCACCGCGGCGAGCGGCTTCGAACGCATGCCGCCCGAACCCGCAGCCGAGGTCCAGGACGAGGTCGCCCCGTCCGACGCCGAGCCGGTTGTAGTCAACTGTCAACATCAGACCGCTCCTCGTGTCGACGGTGTTCCCGGACCCTCGACCACCGCCGCGGGCGCGCCCGGGAGCGGTTCGCCCTTCATGAGGGCCTGGTAACACGCAGCGGTTCCCGCCGCGGTGATCTGCCAGGTGAAGCGGCTGATCACCCGTTCCCGTCCGGCGGCGCCGAGCCGCGCCCGCAGCGCGTCGTCGTCGAGCAAGCGGGCGATGGCCCCGGCCAGCGCGCCCGGATCGTCAGGAGGCACGAGAAGGCCCGTCTCGCCGTCGGTGCCGACGACTTCCGGCAGCGCACCACCGGTTGTGGCTACCACGGCGACACCACAGGACATCGCCTCGATGGCCGGCAGCGAGAATCCTTCGTAGAGCGAAGGCACGACCGCCACCTGCGCTTCACCGTAGAGGCGGGCCAGCTCGTCATCGGTGATGCCACTCACACAGTGCACGGCGTCGGACAGTCCCAACCGGGTAATGGCGCGATCGACACGGCCACCTTCGTTGAGACGGCCGATGACCGTCAGCTCGACGTCGCGTTCGGTCCGCAGCTTGGCCACCGCCTCGAGCAGCGGCACCAATCCCTTCATGGGGACGTCGCTGCTCGACGTGACCATGATGCGCCCGGGCACCGGAGCGACGTCCTCGAAGGGCCGGAACACGGTGTGATCGACGCCGACGGGGACCACGGTCATCCGCTCAGGCGCGACATCCATTTGGGCGACGATGTCCTGCCGCGAGTTCTGCGACACCGTCACCACCGCAGGGAGGGCGCGGGCAACCCGAACCTGCATGCCGAGGAAGCCGAACCAGCGCCGCGTCGTGAACCGTTGCCAGGGGTTCGTCGTGTGGGACAGCGCAAGTTGGCGGTCGACGGTGATGGGGTGGTGCAACGTCGTCAACAGGGGCCACCCGTCATCGACCATGCCCAGCATGCCGGTGCCGAGGCACTGGTTGTCGTGCACGACATCGAACTCGTCGCGCCGTTCCGCCAGCATCTGCCGTGCCCGTAGCGAGTAGGCCAGCGGCTCCCCGAAGCCAGCCGTGCACATGACGGCGAACTCGGTCCAGTCCTCGCGGGAGGTGAACTCACTCCAGGCTGGGATGCGGAACGGGTCCGGCTGGCGGTACAGGTCCAGCCCGCGGACCGGCGTAAAGCCCACTCCCTCGTCGAGGTCGGGCCATGGTGGCCCCGCGAACACCTCCACGGAGTGGCCCAACGCGACGAGCTCACGGGTCAGATGGCGGGTGTAGACCCCCTGTCCCCCACAACGGGGGTTGCCACGGTAGATGAGGAAAGCGACGCGCAAACCCCCAGGTCGGGGAGGTGCAGCAGGAATCGCGGCAGGCACCTCAATGTGGCGAGAGCGCTCCCAGGACTCCTTCGTTTCGATCCACTTCTGGCGAGGCGTTTTAGGCAATGGATGTCCCGACTCGACTCACCATGACCCTCTAGCCTCCCCGAACCCCCTGGTCCTGCGCAAACGTCGCCGTGGGCGGCCCGTCCCCGGCTCCGTCAGCCCAGGCCGAACCAGCTGAGCACCGTCAGGACGACGTAGACGCCGGCCACCGCGGCGACCGAGACGATGGCCAATCCGCCGAGCCAGCGGGCCACCGGTCCGTTGGCCGCCGATCCCAGCAGCGAACGCCGGTTGGCCAGCACCAGGATCAGGATCAGGGTCACCGGTGTGATGACCCCTTCGAGGACCTGGGTGTTGAGGATCAGCGTGATGAGGTTGCCCGGAACGAGCACCACGGCGGCGCCCACGAGGATCTGGAAGGTGAAGATGCCGAGGAACACCGGGGCCTGCCGGAAGCTCGACGACACCGAGCGCTCGACCCCGATCGCCTCCGCCACGGCGTAGGAGGTCGACAAAGGGACCACGGCGGCGGCCAAGGCAGAGGCTCCGAGCAACCCGAGGCCGAACAGCGTCGTGGCGAAGGCGCCGGCGACAGGCTTGAGGCCCTCGGCCGCCGTGGTGGCCGAGGTGAGCGGGCCCGTGCCGCCGATGGTGGCGCCGGTGGCGACAATGATCGACATGGCCACGAGGGCGGCGAGGACGGCGCCGGTGATGGCGTCGACCCGCTGGAAGTGGTAGTTCTCCGGCTTCACACCCTTGTCGACGACCGCACCCGCCTCGTAGAGCTGGATGTACGGGGTGATGGTGGTGCCGATGAGGGCGACCGCCAGCAGTAGGAACGACTTCGACGCCTCGAAATGGGGCCAGACGGTGTTGACCGCCACCTGGTGCCAGTTCGGATGAGCCAGGACGGCAGCAATCGGGTAGGCGATGAACACGACGGTCAGGAGCAGGAAGATGCGCTCGGCGTAGCGGTAGGAGCCGAAGAGCACGAGTGACCAGATCGCCACCGCCGCAATGGGGACCGAGATGTAGCGCGACACGTTGAACAGCTCGAACGAGGTGGCGATGCCGCCGAACTCGGTGACCATGAGGCCGAGGTTGGCGATGGCGAAAGCGGTGATGGCGAAGGCGGTGAGGCGGAGGTCGAACTCCTCCCGGATGAGAGCGGCCAGGCCCTTGCCGGTATAGGTGGCCAGTCGGGCCACCATCTCCTGGACGATGACGTACGCCACCGTGATCAGCACCATCAAGAAGAGGGTGCGGTAGATGAACTGCGCCCCGGCGGACGAGTAGGTCACGATGCCGCCGGCGTCGTTGCCGGCGGCAGCCGCGATCAGCCCTGGGCCGGCGGCAGCCAGGTAGATCAGCCACCGCCGCGAGACCTTCACGTTCATGACAGAAGGCGCGGAAAGTGGAAGCGGCCCTTGGTCGGGACCAGCGCATCGAGCACGTCGTCGGCCAGGATGCGCCCGAGGGGGCATCCATCGTCGTCCACGACCACCATCGAATGGCGTCGCGCCTCGACCAGTTGCGCCGCCGCTTCGTTGGCGGATGTGTGCGGATTCACCGTCACGACGTCCTCGTCGCCGAGTAGGGCGGACATCCGTGTGTCGGTCGACGCCCGCAACGCCAACAGGATGTCGAGCACCGAGACATCGCCGAGCAGCCGGCCGTCGTCGTCGACGACGGCCACCGCATCGAGGTCGGCCCCGTGGGCGCGGGCTTCGGAGAGGCGGTCGACGACCTTCTTGACCTTGTCCCCCGACTTGGCCGTGACCAGTGCTGTCGTCATGATGCCGCCGGCCTCGTTCTCCTCGTAGCCGAGCAACTCGCGCAGCGCCAGCGCGGTCACGGCGGGGATGTGGCGCAGCACCTCACCCCGCACGGCCAGCGGCAGGTCACGCAACGCGTCGACCGCCTCGTCCGGCTCCATGGCGGCCACCAGACGACCTGCCTCCACGGGGTCCGACTCCCGCAGGAGCTGCTCCAGGTCCTCGGGCTGCATCTCTTCGAGGGCGTCAGCGGCCTCGGCGGGGCCCAGCGCAGCCAGAAGCTCACGACGCTCGTCGCGCCGGAGATCCTCCAGCAGGTCGGCGAGCTCACCCGGTCGCAACCGGTGGAGGCCCTCGTTCGTCGTCTTGAGGCGCACCGTTGTCGCCGCACCGCTCACGTCCTTGGCCGCATCGGTGAACGGTTGGATGGCGGCCCAGTCGATGACCCGATCGGGCGTGGGACGCGGGCGCCAGCGTCGGGGGCCGAGACGGCGCAACAGGGTCGCGTTGGAGACATCGGCGCCGACGAGCCGGATGCGGCCGATCACCTCGGCGAGGTACAGGTCAGCGGCGCGAATGACCTGGACTCCCTCGACGTCGACGAGCTGATGGTCCAGCACGTCCTTGGCCAACAACACCTCGCCGGAACGGCGGACGACGTCGCGCAGGTCGAGGCGGGCCGAGCGGAGGACCACCTCGGTGTGCCCTATCCGGTCGACGGCGGAGGCCGGGACGAAGGCGAGGCGACGCCCCACCCGGATCACGAGGCCGCTCACCGGTGGGTACATCGCGCCATCGGCCCAACGGGCCACGACGTCGTCCAACCGGCCGATCTCCTGGCCGGTCTGATTCCGGACCGGGCGGCCGAGAAGGCCGGCCAGCGACACGATGGAGTCGAACACCCCCTCGGACGCGAGGATGCGACGCGTGCGTCGACGGCGCTGGTGCGGCGGGCGTTCCGCGTCGCGGGAACGTACTGGGATCAAACGTGAGCGGCTCGGCGCGCTCGTTGACGGTGGCGTAGCCATGGAGCTACCTCCTGTGGCTTCCTCAATGGAGTTCGGATCGGATGTCCGGCGGCACGGTGTGCGCGGCGGAGGATCAGCGAACGGCGTCTGCCTGCGCGCTCACCTCGCGTGCGGGGTCGAGGTCACGCTGCCGGAGCGAATCAGCTGCGGCCCGGAGTGGGGCATGCGCCGGCTGTTCTACTGGGGGGTTCGCCCTTCGACATGGCCACACCTCCTTCTCCGTCGTCTCTCTGTCTCTCCATCGTCCCTCCGCGGGAGGTACGACGCCGACATTCCCGGCGGACATCTTACCGGCCTCTCCCAGGGGCATCTGGCCCTCCCTCGGTCGCCAACGGGTCGAGCGGACAGGTACCGTGCCTCCCATGGAGCTGGGCTACCCACCCGAAGCAGAGGAATTCAGGACTGAGATCGCCGGATGGCTCAAGGAGAACTTGCCTGCAGGCTGGGGAGGTCCCGACTTCTCCATGACGCCCGAGGAGCGCAAGAGCTTCAACGAGGAGTGGACGGCCAAGCTGTTCGCCGGCGGATGGATCTGCGCCAGCTGGCCGACCGAGTACGGCGGCAAGGGCTTGAGCCTGCTGCAACAGGTCGTCCTGAACGAAGAGTTCGCCCGTGCCGGCGCACCCCTGCGAGCCGACTTCTTCGGCGACACTCTGGTCGGCCCCACAATCCTGCAGTGGGGCACCGAAGAGCAGAAGCAGCAGTTCATCCCGGGCATCCTGAAGGGCGAGATCGCGTGGTGCCAGGGATTCAGCGAGCCCGATGCCGGCTCCGACCTGGCCGGCCTCACGACGAGGGCCGAGCTCGATGGTGACGAATGGGTGATCAACGGGCAGAAGGTGTGGACCACCCAGGCCCACTACGCCGACTACATCTTCCTGTTGGCCCGCACCGACCCCGACGCGCCGAAGCACGCCGGCATCTCTTACCTTCTCGTTCCCATGCAGCAACCCGGCGTCGAGGTGCGGCCCATTGAGCAGATCGACGGCTCGGCCGAGTTCAACGAGGTCTTCTTCACGAATGTGCGATGCCCCAAGGAGAACGTCATCGGTGGCGTGAACAACGGGTGGAAGGTCGCGATGACAACGCTCGGCTTCGAGCGCGGCACGTCATCGACGACGGGGCACCGGCGCTTCCAAAAGGAATTCGACCAGATCCTGGCCGAAGCACGCGCCCGCGGGCGCGCCGGCGATCCTCTGATCCGCCAACGCCTGGCGCAGTCCTGGTCGAAGATCAAGATCATGCAGATCAACGGCTATCGCACGCTCACCGACGTCCTCAACGGCACGCAGACCACAACCAAGCTCGGCGCGTGCAACAAGATGTTCTGGTCGGAGGCGCACCAGGACACGTTGTTGCTGGCCATGGACATCCTCGGCATGGACGGCCAGATCCTGCAGGGTGACAACTTCTCGGACGCGCTCCTCCCCGGGGCCCGACGCGCCCGGGCCGGCTACCCGGTCAACAACTTGCAATCGCTCTTCTTCTTCTCGCGCTCGGAGACCATTTGGGGGGGATCGGCCGAGATCCAGCGCAACATTGTGGGCGAGCGCGCACTCGGCCTGCCCAAAGAGCCGAAGCCGCAATAAGGGCAGGCGCGCCGCCGCTCCTGCGGGCCGGTTGGGGGTGGCCATTTCCCCTACTCTGTGCCCGGTGGGTCAACTGGTCCGAAACAGCGAACGGGGTGAACAGCCATGCTGGTGAGAGAGTGCCTGCGGACGGCGCCGGTAACCGTCCCTCCGGGATGCACCCTGGAAGAGGCCGGGCGCTTGCTCGGGAGTCATCGCGTCGGCTCCCTACTGGTCGTCGACGGCGATCGGCTGGTGGGGATCGTCACAGACCGCGACATCACCGTGCGGGGAGTCGGTGAGGGAAAACCGTCGTCGGCTCCGGTGCAGGACGTCATGAGCGCTGACCCGGTCACCATTCAGGGATCGGCCGACGTCTTCGCGGCGTTCAACGTGTTCAAGTCGGCCAGCGCCCGGCGACTGCCGGTGCTCGAGAACAAGGATCTGGCCGGGATCATCTCGGTCGACGACCTGCTCTTGTCGCTGCTCGGCGAGTTCGGTGCGGTGCTCTCGCCCGTCGCCCGGGAGCTGATGCACCCAGCCTGACCCCCGCTGGGTCGAGCGCTCTGGCCGGAGCGGAGCGTTCAGAAGCTGGGGACGTAGCCGCCCGAGCCGAGAGCGGCACTCTCGTCGACACTCAACGAGTCGTCGACACCGCCCAGGACTTCGGTGACCCAGTCCAGACGCTCCCGCAGAATCCGCTCGACGCCACCCGACAACGTGGCCGAGCTGATGGCGCACGAGCTGCACGCCCCCTGCAGCTGGACCTCGATCACGCCGGTCTCGACATCGGCCCGGACCAGCACGAGGTCACCACCGTCGGCCTGCACGGCAGGACGCATGAGGTCCATGATCCCCTGGAGCTTGTCCAGGCGATCGGCCCGCTCGGCGTCGCTCAGCTGGGATTGGGTGTCGGTCACCACTCCATTCTGCCGTGTCCGGGCGCCGGTCCGTTCACCTCCCCGTCACGCACCCGGCAGCCGGCCCAGAACCAGGGTTACTCTGCGCTCGAGATGATGCGCACACCGGAGCAGCCTGCCGATCGAAAGGGGAACGAGCCATGAACACCAAGGTTCTGGGGGTCTTCAAGGGCGCCAAGGAGACCCGTGAAGTCCCAGCAGGAACGGTCATCTTCGAGGAGGGCTCCGCCGGTGAGGAGATGTTCGGCATCGTGTCCGGCCGGGTCGAGCTCCGCACGGCGAACGGGCATGCCTTCGTCCTGGGCCCCGATGACACGTTCGGGGAGATGGCGATTGTCGACCGGTCGGCCCGCAGTGCCACCGCAGTGGCCGTGGAGGATTCCACGATCGCCGTCATCGACCGGCACCGGTTCCTGTTCCTCGTCGGCGAGACGCCCAACTTCGCGCTGCAGGTGATGGCCAGCCTGGCCGAACGGCTGCGGGCCTCCCAGGCATAGGGCGGAAAGAAGGTCAGCCGAGTCCGACTGGCTCGGGCGGCCCGCCCTGGACCACGGGGTTGGACAGTTCGCCGATCCCCTCAATGCTGATGCGCACGGTGTCGCCGGCCGCCAGGAAGCGCGGCGGCTCGAACCCTGCTCCCACCCCAGCCGGAGTCCCGGTGGCGATGATGGTGCCCGGCTCGAGCGGGAAGGCCGTCGTCAGGTATTCGATCATGTCCGCGCAGCCGAAGATCAGGTCCGCCGTGCTCGAGTCCTGTCGGAGCTCGTCGTTCACCCAGGTGCGGATGGCCAGTGATCCCGGGTCGCCGAGTTCATCACCCGTCACCAGCTCGGGACCGCACGGCGCATGGCTGTCGAAGGATTTCCCCATCATGAAGGTGGGCGTGCGCCACTGCCAGTCCCGCGTGCTCACGTCGTTGATGATGGTGAAGCCGGCGACCACCTCGAAGGCCCGCGCGGCCGGCACGTGCTGGCAACGGGGGCCGATCACGAGAGCCAGCTCGCCTTCGTAGTCGACCATGTCGGAGACGGACGGCAGCACGATCGGATCGCCCGGACCGGCGATGGACGTCCGCTGCTTCGTGAACCAGTACTGCCACTCCGGCGCTTCCCGGCCCAGTTCGGCGACGTGGGCTCTGTAATTCATGCCGATGGCGAGGATGGCGGGTGGATCGGGCACGGGGGCGTGGCGGCGCACCGTTGCCAGGGCGTACCGGGCGGCCGAGGTGGCCGCCGCCGCCCGCGCCCGATCGAGCCCCTCGGAACCGCGTGCGAGCAACCCGGCCATGGTCGGCGGCAACCCCACCGCGGCGTCGCTCAGGTCGAGGATCTCGTCCCCGATGAGCAGACCGGGACGAGGACGCCCGTCAGCGAGGGAGAAGCTGGCCAGTCGCACCGCTCCTCCGCCGCCCTGCTCAGTTGACCTGCGCTGCCTGCGCCTTGAAGGCCTCCCAGTGCTTCGTGGCGTGGCGGGCCGAGAAGGCGCCGATGAGCTCGACGGCGCCGAAGACGATGGCTCCGATGCCGATGAGCACGACCAACGCCGTCAAGGGCGCGCCGGGATGCCGGATGCACAGGAATCCCAAGGCGACAGCGACGATGCCGCGGATGAGATAGGCCCACCAGTAGGGCAGGTAGTGGTAACGGATGGAGTTGACGATGTCGAAGATCCCGAGCACCAGGAAACCCCACCCAACCAGGATCGCCACTATGAAGATGGTGATGTGCGGCCACACGAAGCCGACGATGCCGGCGCCGATCCAGATGAGGCCGAAGATGATCAGAGGCCAGCGTTGGCGCGCCGCCCGCAGGCCACCGATGAGCTCGAAGAGCCCACCGACGATGAAGAACCCACTGGCCAGGTACACGATGGCGTACACGCTGGCGTGGCGGTAGCTGATGACGAAGAAGCCGAAGATCATGGCGATGATGCCAGCGGCCAGGTACCAGCCCCACATCTTCTCGAGCTGCGCGCTGACGAGATCGCCGACCGCGATCTCGTCGTCACTGAGTACGTTTGTCATGACATCCCCCTAGGCGAGTAAGAGACACACGTGTGCAGCGGCAGCGTACCGCCGCCCCTAGGCCGATGAGGGGATACAAGAGCGCAGCGCAGCGAGAGCCCGGCTGCCCCACGACTCCCCCACCGCGGCCCAGCGAGCCGGATCGTCGAGCACGTCGTCGGCTTCGGCCCACAACTCGTCCTCGACGGGCTTGAGGGTCTGGCGGAGGACCGGGAGCGCAGAAGGGTCGGCCTCGACGAGCTGACGCAAGGCATCGGCGGCGTGCCACAGGTCCTCGCTGGAGAGCTCGAAGGGAACGAAAGGCGGAGGCCCGGCGGCCGTCCGCGGAAAGGCCGGCACGAAAATGCTGACGCACGGACTGCCCGCCGCCACGTAGACGCGCAGCGGCGCCCCCTGGGCCAGGTCCGGTGGCAGCTCGGCGATCATGGAGGCCGCGGTCACGCTCAGGTCGCGGACATGCATGCAGACGGTGACGCCGCTGCAGTCCGCCCCGACCCCGCTCGGCGGCTCGTGGACGGGACCGTCGGCACCCGGCGCACCCCACGGGCCCGTCCCGTGATCGCGCAGGTGGGCCGCGGTGGCGGCCGATGTCAGGCCGCCGGAACCGGTCGAGGAAAGAAGGCGGCGGCTGGCCGCCAGACGGACATCGGCGTAGGCCGTGTCCTCTCGCGCGTCACGGAACCGGTCGAACTGGTCGAGTGTGATCCGGTTGGAGATGGCCACGCCGGCGGGGAACGGAGCAACGGCGAAGTCGGCTCCCGCCGTCTCGAGCACGAAGGCCTCCGTCGGGTCGGCAATGAGAAAGGAGGAGTCATAGGCCTCCTGGTGCGCGGCGTCGGCAATGCCACCCTGCCCGCACGTCTGGAGGAGCCCGGTCAGCACGTCGACGGCCTCGGCTGCGGTGCGGGCCCGCTCGAGCCCGAGGCGCACCAAGTCCATGCCGATGAGGGCCGGCTTGGCCGCGGTGGCGTCGTGGGTCGTGGCGACACGCTCGTTTCCGATGGCCACGCCGAATTCGTTGATGCCGTGCTCGGCCCCCCACAACCAGGTGGGACACGAGAGAAAGGCGGCATGCGCCCCGGTGTCCCCGATGGAGAGGTACTGCGTACGCAGCGTGCACCCCGCCGAGGAGCGGCGGCCGAAGGGCCAGGCGATCTGGACCTCGCCCGGCGGCCGGTCGGAATTCTTGGCGAAGACCATGCCGCGTGGACCGGGGGCGCACAGCGTGTCGCACATGGTCGCAGTGTAGGGAGGGTGGATAGGGTTGCTGTCCGTGGAACCGCGCCCTGTCCTCACGGTCGACCAGATCGACCTGTCCGCCACTGCATTCTGGGCTCGACCCTGGGACGAGCGGGAGGGTGCCTTCCAGACGCTCCGGCGTGAGCGTCCCATGCCGTTCTACGAGGAGCCCGAGATCCCCGAGGCCCTCAGCTACGTCATCCCGAAAGGGAAGGGGTACTACGCGCTGACCCGCCACGCCCACATTGCCGAGGCCAGCCGGCACCCGGAGATCTTCCAGTCGGGGCACGGCGCCACCTCCATCATCGACATGCCCGAGGAGATGCTCGACTTCTTCGGCTCCATGATCAACATGGACAACCCCCGTCATGCCCGGTTACGACGCATTGTGTCCGCCGCCTTCAACCCGCGCATGATCAAGTCGATTGAGGATCAGATTGAGCTCAGGGCCGACGACGTGATCGACCGGGTGGCCGACCGGGGCGCGTGCGACTTCGTGGTCGAGGTGGCGGCCCGGCTCCCGCTCGAGATCATCTGCGACATGATGGGCGTCGGGCCCGCCGACTACGACACCGTGTTCAACGCGTCGAACGTCATCCTCTCCGCCGGCGACCCCGAGTACGTGACGCCGGGCGAGGACCCGATGGTCGCCTTCATGAACGCGGCGCAACAGCTCAACCTCTTGATGACCGACCTGGCCACCTACCGCCGGGAACATCCGACCGAGGACGTGACCTCCGCCCTCGTCAACACCAACGTCGACGGCGAGGCGCTGACAGACACCGAAGTGGCCGCCTTCTTCATTCTGCTGGTGGTGGCGGGCAACGAGACGACCCGCAACGCCATTAGCCACGGGTTGCTGGCCATGACCACGTACCCCGAGCAGCGGGCGCTCTGGCAGGCCGACCCGGCGGGCATTGCCGCCACCGGTGTCGACGAGATTGTGCGCTGGGGCTCCCCGGTCATCTGGATGCGCCGCACCGTGGCCCAGGACACCGTTCTCGGCGATGTCGAACTGGTCGAGGGCGACAAAGTGATCATGTTCTACAACTCGGCCAACCGCGACGAGGACATTTTCGCCGACCCCTTCACCTTCGACGTCCGGCGCCACCCCAATCCCCACATCGGGTTCGGGGCGGCCGGTCCGCACTTCTGTCTGGGAGCACATCTGGCCCGCCAGGAGATCGACGTCATGTTCCGCCACCTGTTCGACCGGCTGCCCGACATTCAGTCCGTGGGCGAGCCGGACCGGCTCCTCTCCCCCTTCATCAACGGCATCAAGCACCTCGACTGCCAGTTCACGCCGGCGCCGGCCTCGGCCCGCTGATCCCGACGGGTGGCCCCCGTCAGTTCTTCTTGAACTCGAGGAAGGCCTCCAGCGCGCGCGGCCCCCACACGAGTCCGGGCCCACCGTTCATGCTGATGGACACGCCGATCATTTCGGCGACTTCCTCGGTGGTGGCATCGAGGCGCGCCAGGTTCCGGGCGTGGGCGGCAATGCACCCGTCGCATTCGCGCGTGATGGAGATGGAGAGGGCGATCAGCTCTTTGGTCTTGGTGTCGAGCGCACCCTCGGCATAGGCCGCGTCGTGGAGAGCGCCGTAGCCCGCCATGACGTCGGGTATGGCCTCGGTGAGGGCGCGGTAGGGCTGGCGGAGGTCAGCCTGGACCTGGTGGAAGTGTGCAAGTGCCATGCCAGATGCTGGCACGGTCACACGCTCAGCCGCTCAGCACGCTCAGCACGCTCAGCCGCTCAGCCGCTCAGCCCTTGCCGGCGCCGCTCCTCGGCCCCTTGCTGCGGACCTCTTCCACTGCGGACATGGCCTGGCGCAGCTCGCTGATCCACTCGGCCTCGTGTTGGGCGACGAGGCGGACACACCAAGCCAGCGCCTCGCTGCGGCTACGGGCCACTCCGGCGTCGATCAACGTATCGAGAGCCTGGCGGTCGTCCATACGCAGCCGCGTCATGACCGGTACCCCCGCTGTCGTGAAGAGCACGCGTGAGCCCCCGCATTCGGCGCCCCACGACACGACCCGGCGGAACGCCGGCTGTGCCTCATCGGCGATGCGAATGCGGGCGCCGCGGGTCTCCTCACGGAAACCGCTGATACGGGCCTGCTCGGCGACCCGCACCTCGTCCTCCCCCGCGCCATCGGGGAGTTGGGGCGGGGCAAGCTTGCCGACCACCTGGATTTCGTCGCTGTCGATGCCGATGGTCGGGCTCTCGGAGAACCAGGTGCCCGGCACCCGCCCGGCGAACCAGGCCCCGATCAATCGCTCCTGCTCGGGTCCCGACGGGGGTGGGCTGGCCGCACGCCGCCTCCCCCGCTGTGGTCCCCGTCCGCTGTCGTTGCTCGTCTGTGTCATGTTACGAGATTACACGATTACGGCTGTGCTGTGCGCACCAGCGTTGCGTCAGTCGAGCAGCAGCTTGAAGCCCAGGTGGGAGGGCACGAACCCGAGCCGCTCGTAAAAACGGTGGGCGTCGGGTCGGGCCGTGTTGGAGGTCAGCTGCACCCGGTAACAGCCCAGCGCACGGGCCCGGGCGATGGCATCCCTCATGAGGGTCTGGCCGACGCCCGTCCCCCGGTGCTCGGGGTGCACGTGGACCGACTCGATTTCGGCACACCGCGCCCCCCGGGCCTGGAGATGCCGGAAGACGATGAGCTGGCAGACGCCGATGACCACGCCGTTCAGATCCGCCACGAGCACGGCGCCGCCCTGATCACCGAGATCACGCCACGCGGCGCGGTACGGGCCGAGATCGTCCGGGGTCTCCGCGCTGGGCGGCCCGCCGGGAACCGTGCCGAGCATCAGCAGTTCCACAATGCGGGCGAGGTCGGCCTCGTCGGCGGTGCGGATGGCCAGACCGGTGGGCGTCATGCTCGGTTCGCCGCCATACGCCCATTGTGGTGCGTCGGCTTCAGTGGCTGCTCTTGCGCTCCCGCAACGTGATGGCGCGCCGCGGACAGTCCCGGGCGGCGCGCCGGGCGGCGCTCACCAGCTCGGGTGGGAGCGGCGTGCCGTCGACGACGGGATAGCCCCACTCGTCGAGGGCAATGGACTCGGGAAGCAGCTCGGCGCAGTAGCCGTAGGCGTCGCAGGCGACCGGATCGACGAGGATGCGGATCATGGCCGGGCACCCCATGCCCCGGCGGGGAAACGGAGCTGGGTCGACCGGCTCCAGTGGGCGCACGGCGTGCCGGAGACATGTGCCCTGACCTCCGTCGAGAAGACCTGCAACGCGCTGCGCACCAGGTTCACCGCTCCGTCGGGATGCCGGCAGGCGCCCCTTCCTTCGACCTCGCTCAGTCGGCGTTGGAGGCGAACCAGGAGGCCGGGATCGGCCTCCCCGCGGGCAAGCCGGATCATGTCGTCGGCGATGGCGGGCAGCCCGTACACGCACGGGCCGCACTGGCCGGCACTCTGACCCGCCATGTAGGAGGCGATGCGCGCCGACTCCATCAGGCCACAGGCGTTCTGGCCCAGCACAATGACGATGCCGACACCGGCCGTCGCCCCGATGGCCCGGAGGGAGAGTGAGGCATAGGGCGTGTCGAAATCGGCAGGGTCGACCCAGGCGCCGCCATAGCCGCCGACGAGGAGGGCCTGGGGCTCGCCGGACGGCGCGGCGCGGCGCGCGATGTCGATCAGCGGCGTGCCACGCTCGACCTCCACCACACCGGGATGCACCACGGCGCCGGAGATGGTGATCAGGGATGTCCCAGGATCTTCAGCCAGGCCGCTCGACCGGAATTCCTCCGGGCCCGTGCGGGCGATCATGGCCACGTGCGCCAGCGTCTCCGCGTTGTGCACGAGAGCTCCGTGACGTCCGATCCGGAGGGCGATGCCCTTGTCGGGCCGGAACGACGGGAGGGACTGCCCGGTCTCGACCCAGCGCACCAGGGCGGACTCCTCGCCGGCAACGAAACGATCGGGTGGCCGCACCAGCACCTCGGGGGTGGGGGCAGAGCGCATGGCCACGCGCTCTTCCATGGCGCTCTGCATTGCCGTGGCCACCTGTTCGCGCCCTTCGGGCACGCACACCGTGACGCGTCGTGACCCGGTGGCCGCGGCCAGGAGTTGGGCGCCGTCGAGCACGAGGTGCGGCGAGCGGATGAGGAGGAGCTTGTCCTTGTCGCTGGCCGGCTCCCCTTCCATGCCGTTGACCACGATGGTGCCGCCGGGACGGCCGTTCTGGGCCAAGGCGAGCTTGATCGCGGCAGGGAAACCGGCCCCGCCGCGGCCGGCCAGACCTGAGGCCTCCAGCATGGCGGAGAAGGCTTCGCGCCACCCACGGCTGGCGTTGGACGGCAGCGGGGCGGGTCCGAGCGCGGCCAGGTGGCCGGCCAGGTCGGCCGGATGGCCGAGCAGCCGGTACCGGGCCGTCGTGGCGAGCGTGTCGCCGGCGCTAGGCATGTGACGGTCCTCTCTCGTTCGGTGCGGTCAGCGCGAGGTGCTTCGGCGGCACTCCGGCGACGGAGGCCCGCGCCGCCCTCGCCGAGGCCTGGCGGATGCTCTGGCGGATCCGCCAGGCCAGCGCCACCGCCACCGCAAGGACACAGCCGGCGCCGAGGGCGATGACCCAACCCTCGCCGGCGTCGGTCCCCATGCCGAACGTGTGAGCCAGCGCCACCGGCCAGCTCAGGTAGGCCAGCCAATGGATGGCACGCCAGGTTCCCGGGCGCATCCTGGCCCGAAGCAGGCTCGTCACGAAGACGGCGATCATCAGGTCGAGCGCAATGGCGCCGACGCCGACCCACAGCCGCCCGTAGGCGGAGGTGAACGGGATGACGACGGCGGCCCAACTGATGTTGACGTAGGTGTCGAGCACGCTGGTGAGGACGTGGATGGCGAGGAACACCACGGCGATCATGGAGATGCGCCGGTGGAGCTCCTGCTGCGCGAACCCGGGCCAGTGCCGGGCCCGGGCCCGGGTCGTCGTGGTCATGCCGAGCACCATGGTCAGCGTCAGCAGGATCATCGCCATGAGGCCACTCGCCCGCGTGACGTACCAGAGCGTGGTCGAACTCATGCCGCCGCGTCCTGGGGCCAGCCGTTGACGTGGAAAACCTTGCCGTCGGAACGCACGAGCCGGACGGACTGCCCGAAGCGCGGCAGTTCGTCGAGGGCCTGCGCACCCCACACGATGGCGGCGGTCGTGACGAGGTTGGCCTCGACGCAGCTGGAGCCGGTGGCCGACACCAGGTCCCAGTGGGCCTCGACACAGTCACCCGTGCGCGGATCGACGATGTGGTGGACCTGCCGGCCACCGACCTCCCAGGTCCGGGCCGTCGTGCCCGAGCTGGCCAGGCCACCGCGGACGATGGCCACCACCTGGTCGGCCTGCTCGGGCGGAGTCGAGGACGATCGGGCGATGCCGATCGACCACCCGCCGGCCGGGGGCGGGCCGGCCACGGCCACATCTCCCCCCAGGCTCACCATGGCACCGTTTCCGCACTGACCGGCGATGCGGGCGGCAGCCCGGTCGGCGGCCAAGGCCTTGGCTGACGAGCCGAGGTCCAGGCGCACGCCGCGCGGAATGCGGACGGTGCGGCGGCGCGCATCGAGTTGCACATGCTCATAGCCGGCAACCTGGCCCAGCGCCTGCGGCGGGACGGGGGGACGGGAACGCACCACGTCCAGGTCGGCGTCGTAGCCGAGCGCCGCGATCGCATTGCCGACGGTGGGGTCGACGGCCCCTCCCGTCCGTGCGGCCGTCTCACATGCCACCGTCAGCGCGTCGAAAAGCACTTGGCTGACGACCACGGCACGTCCCGCCTCGGCATGCAGAGCCTGGAGCTCCGAGTCGTCCCGGAACCTGCTGCAAGCGAGGTCGATGGAGGCGAGTTCGGCCGCCAGCAGATGTTCGGCCATGTCGGCGTCGGCGGGATCCTGCACCACGACGGTGGCGGTGGTCCCGATGGCGCGGAACGAGCGAACGGCGAGGGCGGGCTCCAGAACGTCCGCCGCCGCCATCACGACGACGCTCCCGACGTCACCGTGGCCGACGAAGAGCTCCCGGTGGGAGTGGTCGTCGATGTCGCGCCGGTGTTGCCGGTGTTCCCGGTGTTGCCGGTCGTCCCCGTCGTGCCCGAATCGGAGGAGTTCGAGGTCGTGCCGGACGAGGAGCTCCCGGTGTTGGTGGTGCGAGTTGAATTCGACGACGAAGAGGTGGCGTCCGCAGCGGTTCCCGCCGCGTGGGCGCCCGAATGGTCGTGGGCCACCACGACCCCCAGGGCGACCGTGGCGCCGGTGGCCGCGACAATGGCCCCACGGGTGAGGAATCGCAGCCGCGAGTGGGCTCTCTCCCTGTCGGCGGGTGTGCTGGGCTGGGCTGGCTCTGGCATGTGGGGCAATCCTCGGTCGGGGACAGCCCCATCGCACCATGCCCGGTTCGACACCAGCGCAGGACCGGCTGTGGAGTCGCTGTGACATCGCCCCGGTCCGGTTCTCCCGCCCTGCCCTGCCTGCCGCGTGAAGAGAAAAGGCTGGCCCCACCAGGCGATCCCGACCGAGGCGGTCCGATCCTCCGCTCGAGTCCCCCGCCTGCTCGCCGGGTCCCAACGCGCACCGGGAGTGCCGGGCGACGTATGTCATGCTTCGTGCTTCGCGTGCAGAGGATCGGGGGGACGGAACCCCGGGGAACGGAAAGCAGATGGCGCTCACTCGCTACACCCTCGACTCGGTTCGCTCCTGCGTCTGGGTCAGTGGACGCTCCAGCCTGCATCCGATCAATACGGAGACCCGCGGCATCACCGGGTGGTTCGAGGCCGCCACGCGCGCAGACGGGTCACTCGACCTGGACCTGGCCGTGTCCGGGGAAATAGAACTGGCGGTGGAGCGACTCACCTCGGGGAACCAGCTCTATGACCGCGAACTGCGGAGGCGCATTGACGCCCGTCGCTACCCGACCATCGCTGGGCGGCTCACCGGGATCGCCCCCGAAGGAGCGCACCCCAACTACATGGTCACAGGCGAGGTCTCCTTTCATGGCAAGGCCCGGACAGTCGCCCATGACATGCGGATCGAGGTTCACGACGACGGCATCACACTCTCGGGCGAGGACGTGTTCGATATCCGCGAATTCGGCATGAAGCCGCCGAGCATGCTGATGGTCCGCGTCTACCCCGAGATCTCCGTGCGGGTCGAGCTGCACGGTGACCGGGACGCGTAGCCGCCACTTCCACCGCACACCGAAGGTGCACGGGCCGTTTGCCCTTTTCCGGCAGTGGGTAATTGCGGAGACAGTCGCAGCGCAGGGTTGCGACTGCACGCAAAGGAGAGACGCCGTGGCAGTCATTCTTCTGGTTCTGCTCCTGGCCCTGTTGCTCGGGGGGCTGGGGTTCGCCGTGCACATGCTCTGGATCGTCGCTGCGATCGTCCTGATTCTCTGGCTCGTGGGGTTCGCCCTCGGCCGCGGGCACGCCGAGGGGGCGCGGGGGTGGTACCGCTGGTAACCGAGTCCGCGTCCTGGTTCGTCCGGGCGCCCGCCCCACGACCCGATCTCCCGGGGGACAACCGCTCCCGGCTCCATGACAACAGGGACTGGCTTAGAGTCGTCCCGCCGACACCCGGACAAGGGGGCGATCATGGTGAACCATGAGGTAGATCCGACGACCACGGACGCTGGAATCCCGGTGGCCAGCGACGAGCACTCGCTCACTGTCGGTCCCGACGGGCCCATTCTGCTGCAGGACCACTACCTGATTGAGCAGATGGCCAACTTCAACCGCGAGCGGATCCCCGAGCGCCAGCCGCACGCCAAGGGGGGCGGCGCCTTCGGCCACTTCGAGGTGACCGCGGATGTCAGCCGGTTCACCAAGGCGGCGGTCTTCCAGCCAGGAACCGAGACCGACACGCTGACCCGCTTCTCGACCGTCGCCGGCGAGCGGGGAAGCCCGGACACGTGGCGGGATCCCCGTGGCTTCGCCCTGAAGTTCTATACGTCCGAAGGCAACTACGACATGGTCGGGAACAACACGCCAGTGTTCTTCCTTCGCGATCCGTTGAAGTTCCAGCACTTCATCCGCTCCCAGAAGCGCCGGGCCGACTCCGATCTGCGCGACCACGACATGCAATGGGACTTCTGGAGCCTGTCGCCCGAATCGGCCCACCAGGTCGCCATCCTGATGGGTGACCGCGGCATACCGAAGTCATGGCGCCATATGAACGGGTATTCGAGCCACACCTACATGTGGGTCAACGCCGCGGGCGAGAGGTTCTGGGTCAAGTACCACTTCAAGACCGATCAGGGCATTGAGTTCCTCACCCAGGGCGACGCCGACAGGCTGGCCGGCGAGGACGGCGACTATCACCGACGGGATCTGTTCAATGCGATCGAAAACGGCGAGTTTCCGAGCTGGACGCTGCGGGTGCAGCTCATGCCATTCGAGGAAGCCAGTGACTACCGCTTCAACCCATTCGACCTGACCAAGGTCTGGCCCCACAGCGACTACCCGCTGCACGAGGTCGGGCGGTTGACCCTCGACCGCAACCCAACCGATTTCCATTCGGAGATTGAGCAGGCTGCGTTCGAGCCGAACAACCTGGTGCCCGGAATCGGGGTCAGTCCGGACAAAATGCTGCTGGCCCGTGTCTTCGCCTACGCCGACGCCCACCGTGCTCGTATGGGTGTCAACTACAAGCAGATCCCGGTCAACGCGCCGCGGGCTGCCGTGCACAGTTACAGCAAGGACGGCGCCATGCGCATGAGCAAGGTGTCAGACCCTGTGTATGCGCCCAACTCGAAAGGCGGCCCGGCCGCCGACCCGCAGCGTTATCCCTACGTCGAGAAGTGGGAGGCAGACGGCGAATTCGTCCATGCCGCCTACACACTGCATCGGGACGACGACGACTGGGGCCAGGCCGGCACCCTCGTCCGAGAGGTCATGGACGACGGCCAGCGTGACCGGCTCGTGTCCAACGTCGTCGGGCACCTCAGCCAGGGGGTCTCTCCGCCGGTGCTGGAGCGGGCGCTGGCCTACTGGCGCAACATCGACAAGACGATCGGCGACCGCATCGCCGATGGCGTGGGGGCCTCCTGAGGGGACTCGCGCCTCAGAGGGAGCTGCTCAGGACTCCTCGGGCTCCGTCGCCGGCGGAATGATCCAGTGCAGGTGGTGCTCGGCCTCGAAGTAGCGCACCCAGATGTCCTCAATATCCTCGACGTGCTTGGTGCTGAGATACGCCTCGCGGGCCCATTTCTCCATTTCGGCGATCCGCTCAGCCGCTCGCTGCACCTCGTCGGCCGAGAGCGCCTTGAATTCCTGATGACCCGACATCCTGACCTCCAGCACGATTTGACCCGAAGCCCTGCGGCCTTTGCGTCAGCAAGGTTCAGAGGCTTTCCCGCGGCTTGAAGGTTGCATGGTAGCGAACATCGTTTCGCCTTCGGGATGCCTCGGCTGATCCAACCCCGCGCCGCAGACACGCGTCAGCGGGAGCCTGTGCGGCCCGCTCGCGTGTCTACTGTCCCGGCGCCGGCGGGCGGTCGGCGATCGCCACCGACGAGACGGCGGGAGGCTTCGGCATGCCGGGTCGCTCGAAGTCGGCTCGACGGACGTCGTCGTCACTCACGGCGGCGTACGCAGCTTCCAGTTCGGGGATGCCCCACTGGCTGCGCAACTCGGACAAGGGGGTGGCAACATGAGCCCAGAAGTCCCAATGCCCGGAGTACACGTTCTCCGTCATCGTCCTGCCCCGCTCCCAAGCCACCCAGAGCTTCGCCGCATCGAGCCCCAGGTGGACGTTTCCGTTGTAGTTGTCAGCCCACGTGGGGTCCGCTTCCATCCGGCTCCGGTCACCGGCGTTCAACCCCTTGTTGATGTCGATCCCCAGGTGATAGATGAGAATGGTCGGAACGACGTGGCTCTCCATGAAGTCGATCGCCGGATTGAGCGCGCCACCAGTGAAGGCGGCGACAAGAAGCTCGCCCTGGGCCGACGTGGAGTAGCCCGAGAGAATGTGGAGACAGTCGTGAGGTGTCGCCCAGGCTTCGACCATCCCTTCCGCGTCACCGGGAAAGGCGTAGCCGTTGTCCTTGTAGTGGTCGTAGAACACACGACCGAAAAACCCCGGACTGAGTGATCCCAATCGCTCGTATCTCGCTGACAGGACTGCATCGGCCCCATCTCCGCCGTACGGGAGGAAGGGCCCATAGGGGTCGTCGGGAACCCACGGAACGCCCGGGATCGTGAAGACGTTGGCGCGGATCATGTCGTAACCGACCCAGCGTGCGTGGTCGATCTGCAACTGATGGAGCGCGTCGACGAACTCAGCGTGCACGTGCAATGCGGTGGCGAAGTCGAGAACGAGTTCGATCTTGCCCTTCTCGACCATCCCGTCCAGGAGGGCGAGGACGGCGAGCACGCGCAGAAGGTCCAAGCGAAGGCCGTCGTCCTCGAGCACTCGCACGACCTCGCCGGACGAGATGGACTCGAGTTTTTCCAGATCGCGATCGGAGTCATCTCCGAAGACGGTCGCCAACGCACCGGTGATGCCGCGCCGGTCGGCCGCAGACAGCGGCACCGTTCCGCCGATGGTCGCGACCGTGGAAGCCGCCCGAACGATGACCTCCGCCTGTTGTGGAGAAACCCTGCAGAGAGGCATGGCGCGAAGATAACAGCGCTCTGGAAGGAGGTGCTCCATCGCCATGGGCATGCCCGGCCCGGGGAGCAGCAAACGCCACATCGGTTCCGGGATCCGATCCGCCGGGGAACGGGATGCTTGTCATTCTGGGCAAAGGTGCCGATACCCATGGTGTGCCCTCACAAACGAGCGTGCTCGTCGCACCCGGCTTTGCCACCCAAGTCCTGGACGCCCTGCCGGATGCCACGGCGATCCTCGACCGCAAGGGGTCCATCGTCGCCGTCAACAGGGTCTGGCGTATGTTTGCGTTGGACAACGGTGGTCGTCCTGAAGCAACCGGAGTCGGTGTCGATTATCTGCGCGTCTGTGCTCGATCAGCAGAGAACGGCTGCGCGGAAGCTGAGGACGTGCTTTCGGGCCTGCGGGCCGTACTGTCCGGCGCGACCGTCGAGAGCGATCGCGAATACGCCTGCCCATCCCCGGCTGTTGGCCGATGGTTCAACTGTCGCATCACCCCCATTGGGGGATCGACCGGTGGGGCGGTGGTCTCCCACGTGAACATCAGCCGCAGAATTCGATCCGAGCAGGATCTGGCCCACAAAGCGTCCCACGATTCCCTTACAGGGCTGGGCAATCGAATTCTGTTCGCCGAGGAGTTGCATCGGGCTCTGGGCATGCAGCGCGGCCGGCGGAGGTCGAGAGCGGCTGTGGGTGTGTTGTATATCGACCTCAATGGCTTCAAAGCGATCAACGACACCTTCGGGCACGACGCTGGAGACGAGGTGCTCCTCAATTCTGCTCACAGAATGCGTTCCCAATTACGTCCCCAAGACTGCGTTGCTCGCCTCGGAGGCGATGAATTCGCCGTCTGCGCTCAACGCATCGATTCCGAGGAGCTCGCGCAACTCGCCCTGCGACTCGAAGACGTCCTGGCCCAGCCACACCAGATACACGGCAGACAGGTCGTGGTGGGCGGAAGCGTCGGCCTCCACAAAGCGACCGCACGAGAAACCGTCAGTGAAGCCATCCGACTGGCGGATCAGGCCATGTACGTCGTCAAGGCGTCCCACCATGAGCCGGGCACCGTTACTCCACCGGCAAATCTGGAATGAACAACGGTGATCGAAGGCCCACAGCGCTGGTTACCCCGGATCGCCGCCCCAACACTTTTCTTGCCGCCTCGCTTGCCGACTCGCAGCGAACGTGGGGGCGACGCCAGCAGTAACTACGCCAGTCGTTTGGCTTTGGCCAAGCCACTCGAGCTGTAGACGCCATCGGGAAAGACGGCATCCCAGGCATCGCGGATCCCGCGGAAGTCCTCACTCGGCCCATAGGCGGCGCGTGCGGCAGCGACCACCTCGTCTCGACGTGCTGCAACGGCAGCACCCGAGTCGTATTCCAACTGGGCGTCAATCTGGGCAACCGCCTCGGCGAAGCGGCCCTTGTGCCCGATCAAGCGGACGGCATTGGCAGGAGGCGTCATGACGGATTCCTTTGTCTCGTGTGGCCAGGAGGGACTTCTCCTGCACATGCGCCGGGATCGGCGAGTCTCGTAAGCCGGCGCCGGAGAGGTACACCGTAGCGCCCGATCCAAGCGGCCACGGAGGCTGGGGATCCGGCACTCGTTGGAGATGCCTCCCCGCACGCAATGGTGCTTCCCACCTCGGCAACCAGAGGGACGGAGGCGGCTGAAAGACATGCGCTTCGGGACCAGCCCGAGTGCAGTTCTCGGCCTTTCGAGCCGTCGGAGGATCGCCGTACTATTCGAGCACGGCGAAGAAGGAGGAGAAGGAATGGATGTCCGCTCAGCGAGGGACGTAGCACCGGTCATCGAACATGCCGGGACGGTGCCGGTCTGGTGGCTCATTGAGCCCGGTGAACTGAAGGATGCAACCAGTGGTGGATTCCTCGAGCTCGTCAGTGAATGGGAAGTCGCCGGCGGTGGTCTTGTCGATCCGCATTCCCATCCCACCCATGAGTTCTATTACATCATTTCCGGACGCGGCATCATGAAGATCGCCGATGAGGAACGGGAGGTCGGGCAAGGGGATCTGATCCGGATTCCCCCGGACGTCGTGCACAGCATTTGGCCGCTCACGGGCAACACGGGACTCCGAGGTCTGGCGTTCGCCGTCGGCATCGAAGGAGCCGGTCCAGTCGACTACACAAGCTGAATGGGCCTTCCCAATCCGTAGGATGAGGTATGCCCCAAGTTCGAGTTCATCAATTTCCTTCTGCCGGTGGTTCCCTCGAGGCAGCCGAACGGGAGCAACGGGACCCGGGCCGGGGCGAAGTTCGCGTGCAAGTCAAAGCCTGTGGGGTCTGTCATAGCGACGTGCTGTCGAGCTTTCTCGCCGGCAGCTATCCAATCGTTCCCGGCCATGAGATAGCTGGCGTCATCGACGTCATCGGTGACGGAGTCGGCAACTGGAGTCCGGGCGACCGGGTCGGGGTGGGCTGGTACGGAGGCGTCGACGGGACGTGCCGTGCTTGCCGGTCCGGACATTCCATCAACTGTGCGAACCTCCGCACGCCCGGCCTGGCCTATGACGGAGGTTACGCAGAGTCGGTCGTCGTTCCGGTCGAAGCGCTCGCCGCCATTCCCGACGAACTGACCTTTGCCGAGGCGGCACCCTTAATGTGCGCCGGGGTCACCACGTTCAATGCCCTGCGATCCAGCCCCGCTCGAGCGGGCGACCTGGTTGCCATCCTCGGAGTCGGTGGGCTGGGTCACCTGGGCGTCCAGTTCGCAAGGAAGATGGGCTTCGAGACAGTGGCCGTCGCTCGTGGCGAGGACAAGGCGGAACCGGCCAAATCGTTGGGCGCCCACCACTACATCGACAGCACCAGCTCGGATGTGGCCAACGAGCTGCAGGCACTTGGAGGGGCACGCGTCATTTTGTCCACCGTCACCAACGCCGATGCGATGACCGGAGCCGTCGGTGGTTTGGGTCTCCAGGGCCAAATGCTGGTGGTCGGAGTGTCCGAGGAGCCGATCGAGGCGGCTCCGTTCGTGCTCGTGGGTCAGAGTCGATCGATCGCCGGACATCCGTCAGGCACATCACAAGACTCGGAGGACACGCTGCGCTTCGCCGCTCTCAGCGGCGTGCGTCCACTGATCGAAACGTTTCCGATGTCTGAGGCCCTGAACGGATTCGAGCGGATGCTCTCCGGTCAAGCTCGATTTCGGGTGGTGCTCACCAACACGTGAGCGCGGAGGACGAAGGGCGCGCGCCCATCTGCCCATTCTGCGGGGTGACTGCTCTCCCGGGTGATGCCGGGTATGTCATCGACACCCGCTTCGTGTGTGAAAATCCCGATTGCGAAGCATTCGGTGAGGTGATCGAGGCCGGCTAAATCACCCGATCCCCCGGAAGATTCGAACCTTCGCACATGGTCTGGGGATCGACCGGAGTCTGTCCAGCCACATCGGTGGTGGCGCCGCGTTGTGGCCGCGCTCCAAGACGACCCGAGCACCTCCCCGAGACGCTCCTGGGCCAGCGAGCGGCACACATTGGGTGCGGCTGCAGGTCAACGAAGGACTGGCCGGACCCCGTGCCCCGACGAACCCCTCGAATCGCTGTGAGCTCCGTCCCGGCGCCGGATGATTCGGCCGAGTAGAGTATACCCAATTCGGACAATCACACTCTGCTGGAGGTCGAAGTGATGCGACGACAACGGATTGCCTCAATGCTTCTCGGCGGTGCAGTCGCCCTGTCCCTCTCGGTGCTTGCGCTTCCAGCCGGAGCCAACCCCGGCTATTCGATCAAGGTCACGCCCGACACCGGGCTGGTCAAGGGCGAAACGGTCACCGTGACCGGATCGGGCTTCCCCTACAGCACCAGCGCTGGCGTGGAGACGTACTTCATGGCTGAGTGCACCTCCGCTGTGACGGGAGCGCTCTCTGCCACTGATACGGGACACTGCAACATCAGCGCAGTCCAGCCAGTGACCGTGACACAGGCCGGTACGTTCTCCACCAAAATCAAGTTGGTGACCGGCGCCGTCGGCGACGGTGCCTGCGGGACAACGGGCCATTTGACCTGCGTGATCGGCGTGGGTAACACGACCGCAGATGGGACGGCGGTCCAGATCACCTTCAAGGCTCCCAAGCACTCCAAGAGCAAGAAGAAGTGAGCTGAAGGCGGCCTTCTCGTGGCCGCCTACGGGCGGCGAGTGATCACTGCCGGAAGGTCTCGTGGAGGTACCGGAGCCAGGGTGTCGTGCAGGTACCGGACCAGCACACTGAGGGGTTCAGGCCAAGTGGCGCCCCCGGAAGGATTCGAACCTTCGCACACGGTTTAGGAAACCGATGCTCTATCCCCTGAGCTACGGGGGCGGGTAGCCCACGCGAATTTGGCTTTCGAGTGGCTGTTTCCGCCAAGGCGAAGCCGCCACACTAGTTCGCGCCAGTCCCTTTCCCCACCTGAATGGGCTGATCAGCCCCGGTGCGATGCGTGACGCCAGGCACTCGTCGGAGCCGGGAACACGACCGGTGCAGGCAATGTGCCCCTCGACGCTCCCCAGGCTCTATTCTTGGGAGTGGGTACGCGGCCTCCGACAGAGGTCGGAGCACGTGCGTTGCGCTTCCGCCGTTCGGCCCGCCGCAGCGTTGCGCGCCTGCGCACGCCTATCCCATCAAAGGAGCATGCAATGACTTCCCCCGACCCCTTCAAGGTCGCCGACCTCTCCCTGGCCGCGTTCGGTCGCAAGGAGATAGAGCTGGCCGAGCACGAAATGCCCGGACTGATGGCCATGAGGGCCGAGTTCGGCGAATCCAAGCCTCTGGCCGGCGCCCGCGTCACCGGCTCCCTGCATATGACGATCCAGACGGCCGTGCTGATCGAGACCCTCACCGCGCTCGGGGCGCGGGTCCGCTGGTGCAGCTGCAACATCTTCTCCACCCAGGACCACGCAGCTGCCGCGGTGGCCGTCGGACCGAACGGCACCGTCGAGAAGCCCCAGGGCGTGCCTGTCTTCGCCTGGAAGGGCGAGTCTCTCGAGGAGTACTGGTGGTGCACCGAGCAGGCCCTGCTGTGGCCCGGCGAAGGCGGCCCCAACATGATCCTCGACGACGGCGGCGACGCCACCCTGCTGGTACACAAGGGCGTCGAGTTCGAGAAGGCGGGCAGTGTGCCCGACCCCTCCACGGCCGACTCCGAGGAGTTCGAGGTCGTCCTGACCGTGCTGGCCCGCAGCCTGGCCGAGGACCAGGGTCGCTGGACGTCGATCGCCAACGAGATCAAGGGCGTCACCGAGGAGACCACGACCGGTGTGCACCGCCTGGTCGACATGGCCAGGAAGGGCGAGCTCCTCTTTCCCGCCATCAATGTGAACGACTCGGTCACCAAGTCGAAGTTCGACAACAAGTACGGCTGCCGTCACTCGCTGATCGACGGGATCAACCGTGCCACCGACGTGCTGATCGGCGGCAAAATCGCCGTCGTCTGCGGCTACGGCGACGTCGGCAAGGGCTGTGCCCAGTCACTGGCCGGCCAGGGCGCCCGCGTCGTGGTCACCGAGGTCGACCCGATCTGCGCGCTGCAGGCGGCCATGGAGGGCTTCCAGGTCACCACGCTCGAGGACATCCTCCCGCAGGCCGACATCATCATCACGACGACCGGCAACAAGGACATCATCACCGCAGCGCACATGGCGGGTATGAAGCACCAGGCCATCGTCGGGAACATCGGTCACTTCGACAACGAGATCGACATGGCCGGTCTGACCAACACGCCGGGGATCGAGCGCGTCAACATCAAGCCGCAGGTCGACAAGTGGATCTTCCCCGACGGGCACGCCATCATCATCCTGTCGGAGGGGCGGCTGCTGAACCTGGGAAATGCCACCGGCCACCCGAGCTTCGTCATGTCCAACTCGTTCACCAACCAGACCATGGCGCAGATCGAGCTGTTCACCCAGACGGGCCAGTACGTCAACGACGTCTACGTGCTGCCGAAGCACCTGGACGAGAAGGTGGCGCGTCTGCACCTCGACGCGTTGGGCGTCAAGCTCACGACGTTGAGCCAGGAGCAGGCCGACTACATCGGCGTCCCGGTCCAGGGCCCGTACAAGCCCGACACCTACAGGTACTAGGCGGTCGTCAGCCCAGCGTGGCGGTGGCGATCACGGTCCCGCTGGGCGACACCACCTCCGCGGTACGCACTGTCGCCGGATTGACGTGGAGCGGCGACATCCAGGCTCCGTAGCCCTGGCGAGACTCGAAGGTCCCGACCGTGTGCGTCACGCCGTCTTCGGTGACGACGACGCAGCGCACCTTCCCGTGCGCGCTCGAATCGTCCATCGTCATCGATAGCCACGGGTTGTCGCCGGCGAAGGTCATGACGTGGCCGACCATCTTGCCGTTCGACATCAGGGCCGCCGTCTCCACCTGATGTGCCCGGGCCGTCACTGTTGGCGGTGTCGAAGTGGACGAGGTCACGCGCAGCCCTACGCCGAGCGCCACGGCCGCCGCGGCGACACCCACCACGGCGGGCACCCAACGCGAACGGCGCAGCCGCCTACGCCCAGGGCGGGCATCGGTCACGCCCATCCGCTCGAAGAGGCGTACCTCGAAGCCCAACGGAGGCTCCATGTCCGGGGCCGCCTGCAGCACCGAGTCGGCCGTCCGGGAGAGGATCTCGAGCTCCTCGGCGCAGCGGGGGCAGGACTCGACATGGGACAGCACCCGAGCCCGCTCACGGCCGGTCAACACGCCCAGCGCGAGCTCGGCCAGCTCGTCGGCGTACTGCTCGCATCCCCGCTCACGCATGTCATCGCCCATCGCGTGCGCCCTCCACCCGCTCGACGGCCGCCCGCATCCGGATCAGCGCCGTCCGGATTCGGGTCTTCGCCGTGCCGAGCGGGATCCCTTCGGACTCGCTGATCTCCAGGGCGGTGCTGCCGTACACGGCCGCCAGCACCACGGCCCGCCGTTGCTCCTCGGGAAGGGTCTCCAACGCGTTCCGGACGAGCTGCCGCACATCACCCCGGTGCACGGCGTCCTCGGGGTTGTGCTCGGCGCTGGCCATGGCGGTGGCGGCGAAATCGTCCGGGTCGGTGGGGACGGCACGCCGGAGGCGCAGGGCGTCAATGGCGAGATTCCGCGTGATCGTCAAAACCCACGAGGTCACCGAGCCCCGGCGCGGGTCGAACACCGGTGCGTGGCGCCAGACCCGGAGCATCGCCTCCTGGGCCACGTCCTCAGCCAGGCTGGGGTCGCCCGTCATGGAATAGGCCAGACCGAACACACGCCGCTGGTAGCGCCGGGTGAAGGTAACGGCGGCAGCCTGGTCCCCCTGGGCCATGCCGGCCAAAAGGGCCTCGTCGGACGGTTCGCCCTCGGCCACACCTGATTCTCTCATCCACCGGTATACGGACAGGTCCACGCTGGAGATTCACCCATCCCATACCCGGCCCGGCCCGTATCCCTCCCGTGGCCACCACCAGCCCCGACATCCATCACCCGGCTCGTCTCCGGATGGTTGGCATGGACAAGCTCCGCTCCCTCATGGCGATCGGTCCCGGCCGTTCCCGCCGACCCGTCGATCTGGGGGCCACGGCTGCCTTCGCCCTCGGCGGAGCACTCCTGATCTGGTCGGCCTTCATCCACTTCCACCTGTGGAGCGAGACGGACGGCTACCGCTCCATCCCCACCATCGGCCCACTCTTCCTGCTGCAGTCGATCACCGCGCTCGTCATCGGCATCGGCGTGGTGGCCATCCGGCGGCTGTGGGCGGCGGTGGTCGGCATGGGGTTCGCCCTGACCACCATCGCCGGCTTCCTCCTGTCGGTGGCGGTCGGGCTCTTCGGCTTCAAGGACTCCTGGCTGGCCCCTTACGCCAAGCAGGCGTTCACCATCGAGATACTCGCCGTGGTCGTGCTGATGGCCGCCGCCGCTCTGTGTCTCGTCGGATCGGTCCCCCGCGCTCGCGCCGGCACCACCCCGGCCGGCGCCGCGACGTAGGGACCACACCGGCCCGGGCTCTGCGTCCCCACCTCTCCCGGTGGGGCGCAGGCCCGGTTCGGGCTCAGCGCTGAATCATCAGCGCAGCCCGGCGAACAGGTCGTCCTCGGGAACCGGCGCCCCGGTGGGGTCCAGCACCCGCACGAAACTCTCCGACCCCATGATGGTGCCGAACACCTCCTCGCCCATGCGCAGGAAGAAGATGTTGTCGCTCTGGCTGGCGTGCGCCGCCAGCGACGCGTACTTCTGCTTGGTGAAGTCGCTGCAGTCGACCGTCGTGGTGATGAGCTCGTCGGGCGTTCCGAAGTCGGGGTTCTCCTGCACGTCGTCGGGCAACTCCATGCCCGCCTCGGCCATGATGTCGCGGAAGCCGTGCAGCCGCGAACGGGCCATGGCCGTGTAATACAGCTTGGTCGGGACACCCCACTGGGCGATGGCCGCCTGCGTCACCCGGTTGGCCTGAATGTGGTCGGGGTGACCGTAGAAGCCGTTCTCGTCGTACGTGACGACCACCTGCGGCTCGTACTGGCGCAGCAGCGCGACCAACCGGTCGGCCGCGTCCGCCACCGGCGTGCGCCAGAAGGATCCGGGCTCGTCGTTCTGCGGCCAGCCCTCCATCCCCGAGTCGTGGTAGCTGAGGAGCTCGAGGTGGGAGATGCCCAGGACCTCGCAGCTGGCCTCCAGCTCCTGGCGGCGCAAGGGCACCACCACCGATTCGTCGTGCCCCGGCTCGCCCGGCTTGATCCCACCGGGCGCATCACCCAGCTCACCGTTGGTACAGGTCACGAGCACGGTCCGCACCCCTTCGGCGCTGGCGCGGGCCAGGATCCCTCCCGTGCTGATCGCTTCGTCGTCAGGATGGGCGTGTACCGCCATGAGGGTGAGAGGGCGTTCGGGCATTGTGGGCAGCGTAGGGGGAGGCGGTGCCACCCCGGTCACGTCTGCAGGTCTCCCACCGCGTCGGCCAGCTGCTCCAGTTCGGCCCGCCACTCCCCCGGCGGCGACATCGGGCGCACGACGAACTTGGAGAACCCGACGTCGAGGAATTGCTGCAGCTTCGAGCGCAAGCCGCCGCGCCCGACCGGGATGATCTCTTCCAGCGGCCGACCGCGGGCCCGCCGGGCCAAGGGCGACGTCGCCAGTGTGCTCAGGTCCGTGCCATCGGGGGCGTAGGCCAGGCTGACGCCGAAATGCTCGGGGCTGATGGCCCGCCCGTGCTCGCCCGCCACACGATCGATCACCGCCTTGCCCTCGGCGGCATCCGCCGGTGTGCAAAATGCGGGGAGCCATCCGTCGGCCAGTCGACCGCAGCGGTCGAGCGCAGCCGGGACGTTGCCGCCCAACCAGACATCGAAGGGATTCTGGGCGGGTTGCGGCGAGACGGTGACGTCGGCGAACGAGCCCGCCGGCCCCTCGTGGCTGACGACCTCGCCGGCCCACAGCCGGCGCAGGACCGGCAGCGCGTCCTCCATCTGCTCGGAGCGGGCCGCGCTCGGGATGCCGATGGCGCTGCCCTCGCCGCCGACGGCGAGGCCCGGTACGAACGTCAGCAGGAAGTGGCCGCCCGACAGCACATCCAACGTCGCCACCGCCTTGGCCAGCCACACCAGATTGCGTCCCGGCAGCAGCATGGTCGTCCCGATCTTGAGGCCCGGACAGGCGCCGGCGACCCAGGCCAGCCCGACCAGCGGGTCGGGTCCCGGTCGCGTCAGGATCTCGGGAAGCCACAGCGAGTCGAAGCCCGTCGCGGTGATCCCCTGCGCCAACGCCACCATGGCCTCGGGGCCGACGTCCTCACCGCCCGCGCTGATACCGATACGGATCTTCACGGTGCGCCCTCCAATGCAGCAATGGCACGGGTTACCCCCGCGTCGTCGACGTCGAGGTGCGTGACGAAGCGGACGATCCCGGGTGCGATGGCTTGTGCCAGCACGCCCTGCTCTTCCAGGTAGGCCAGCAGCTTCTCCGGTTCGGCGTGGGAGAAGGTGACGATGTTCGTGCGCACCGAGGCCGGATCGAGCCCGCAGCCCGGCCAGCGTTCGGCCACCGCGGCGGCGAGACGCGCCGCCCGCTCGTGGTCCTCGTGCAAGCGGCCGACCATGTCCCGCAACGCCAACAGGCCGGGTGCGGCCAGCACACCGGCCTGGCGCATGCCCCCACCGAGACGCTTGCGGGCCCGCCGGGCCTCGGCAATCACGTCGACGCTGCCTGCCAGCAGCGAGCCCACCGGCGCGCCCAGGCCTTTGGACAGGCAGCACATCACCGTCGTCACCGGTGCGGCCCAGGCGGCGGCCTGAATGCCCGTCGCCACCTCGGCGTTGAAGAGTCGGGCCCCATCCATGTGGATGGGAACGGGTCCGGCCGCGTCGACCACCGCCTGCAACCGATCCATCGACCACGGGGAGCCGGAGGCGGCCATGTGCGTGTTCTCAATGCTGACCAGTGCGACGTCGGCTTGATGATGCTCAGCGGCTTGGCGGGCCCACCGCACATCCGCGGCAGCAATGGTCCCGTCCTCGTCGTCGACGGCC